>Ga0105245_10000547_pt1 | contig 34302 bp, 30 predicted proteins | sample KBSM54metaG_FD_81523 | JGI IMG/M metagenome (GOLD analysis project Ga0105245, IMG submission 81523) | Miscanthus rhizosphere microbial communities from Kellogg Biological Station, Michigan, USA - KBS M5-4 metaG | ecosystem: Host-associated > Plants > Roots > Rhizosphere > Soil | place...
ATGCTGCGCCGCCACCATCCGCTGTTCATCAACACGCACTTCAACCACATCAAAGAGCTGACGCCCGAGGCCCGCGCCGCGTGCGAGAAGCTCGTCGACGCGGGCGTGCCCGTCGGCAATCAGACCGTGCTGCTCCGCGGGATCAACTCGTCGGTGCGCGCGCTGCGCGCGCTGATGCGCGGCCTGCTTCGCTCGCGCGTGAAGCCGTACTACCTGTTTCAGGGCGACACGGTGCTCGGCACCGATCACCTGCGCACGCCGGTCGAGACCGCGCAGGAGCTCTACAAGGGCCTGCGCGGCTGGATGAACGGCATGGCCGTGCCGATGCTCGTGCTCGACGCGCCGGGCGGCGGCGGCAAGGTGCCGATCGTACCGAGCTACATCGAGGAGCTCGCCGACGATCACGTCACGGTGTCGACGTATCGCGGCACGCGCATCGTCTATCCGCAGCCGCGCGAGCGCGATTGCACGGTGCCGTACGACGACATCTACTTCGCCGGCGAGCCGGCCGACGACGATCGAGAAGGCAGCCGAGAGAGCGTGACGTGAACATCACCGAGCTCGCGAAGGAGCTCGGGTTTCACCGCGCGGCGATCGTCCCGATCGAAGCTCCGCGCCGCCACGCGCTGTACACGAGCTGGCTCGCCGACGGTCACGCCGGCGGGATGGCGTACCTCGCGGCGCCCGAGCACGTCGGGCCACGCGGCGATCTGCGCGCGCTGCTCGCCACGGCGCGCACGCTCGTCGTCGTCGCGCTCGCTTACGATCGCGAGGATCCGATTCCTGCGACCGCACTCACGGGTCGAATCGCTCGCTACGCGCGCGGCGAGGACTATCACCTGGTGCTCCGCGATCGCCTCGTCGCACTCGCGGATCGGATCGCCCAGGGGCTCGGTCACGCGGTCGCGACCCGGCCGTGCGTCGACACCGCGCCGGTGCTCGAGCGCGAGTGGGCCGAGCGCGGCGGCCTCGGCTTCGTCGCGAAGAACACGATGTTGATCGCACCCGGCCTCGGCTCGTACGTCGTCCTCGGCGAGCTGCTGATCGATGCCGAGCTCCCCGCGACCGCGCCGGTGGCTATTCCGAAACCGCGCTGCGGCAGCTGCACGGCTTGTCTCGATGCGTGCCCGACGCGCGCGTTCGTCGACGCGTACACGCTCGATGCGCGGCGCTGCATCTCGTACCTGACGATCGAGCACCACGGCATCGTCCCGCGCGAGCTCCGCCCTTTGATCGGCACGTGGATCTTCGGCTGCGACGTGTGCCAGGAGGTCTGCCCGTTCAACGCGGGCGCCGGGGAACCGCCCGACCCGCAGCTCCGCCCGCGCTCCGGGCAGCACGCGTTGCCGGATCTCGTCGCGCTCGCCGGCCTCAACACGAACCAGCTCCGCCAGTTCGTGAAGCGAACCGCGCTCCGCCGCGCTCCGCGCCCGGTGCTTCGTCGCAACATCGCGGTCGCGCTCGGTAACACGGGAGAGGCCGCCGCGATCCCCGCGCTCGTCGCGATGCTCGCCGACATTCACCCGATCGTGCGGGTCCACGCGGTGTGGGCGCTCGCCCAGCTCGGCGGCCCGCTTCCCGACGACGACCCGGATCCCGACGTCCGCGCGGAGCTCAGTGCTTGTCGAGAAATGCCGACGACGACACGTAGTCCGCGACCGCCTTGATCTGGACGTCGGTCAGCGCGCCCGCGAACGCCGGCATCTGCTTGTTCTGCGACCCGTGCTTGACCTGATTCTCGACCATGTACGTCGTGATCTTCGCGCGGAGCTCCGGCGCTCGCAGGTCCTTCACGCCGAGCTTCGCGACCATCGTCGCATCGGGCGTTCCGGTCGGGCCGTGACAGGTCACGCACACGCTGTCGTAGACCTGCTTGCCATCCTTGAGATCGGCCGTGGACGTGCACGCGACCAGACCGAGAAGGAGCCAACGCATGGGGGGCTTTTGCCATAACCCGCGCGCCCTGTCAGCGCGACGTTCCGCCGCAACTCGCGGGAGCCCGCTGGAAGCCCGTGCTAGTGTTCGGGGCGATGAGATGGCTGGTGCTTCTGGCGGCGCTATCGCTCGCAGCGTGCGGTGGGACGCAGATCCCTCAACACAACGGCTACAAGGCCACGACCAAGCAGCCCTGGAAGAAGTTCAAGGCGCTCAAGTTCGACGACAAGGGCGAGGCGAAGGCCGAGGGTGACCTCGCGTACGGCCAGTACAAGCGCGCCGCCTGGTTCGCCGTCGACATGCCCGTCCCCGGCGAGGTCGACTTCCGGATCGAGATCACGCCCCCCGGTGACGCGGTCAACGACGCGTTCGATCTCGGCGCCGAGGTCCTCGACTCGGGCTATCGCGTGCTCGTTCGCAAGGACAGCGAAGAGGGCGACTCGCAGGGCGACCTCAACAAGCAGCTCTCGATCAAGGATCAGCCGCCCGGCCGCTACTACATCCATCTCTATCTCGAGGGCCGACTCGATAGCTGCGACTACATCCTTCACGCCGTGATGAAGGGCTCCGCACCCGCCGAGGTGAAGAGCGACTTCCCCGCGCAGGTCGCGTTCGTGCCGGCGCTGCCGATGGTGCCGCTCACCGACGACACGCCGAAGAACTACCACCCGCCGACCGCAGTCGTGGTGACGACGCACAAGCTGCCGACCCACCATACGCCTACGCCGCCACCTCCTCCGCCGCCGGCGACGACGCTGTCGGCCCGCATCATCAGCGTTTCGATCGTGTCGGGCGGCACCCAGATCACCGTCGGCCGCGGCACTTCGTCCGGAGCGAGCTCCGGCATGAAGGGCAAGATCAACGGCATCGCGAACGGCGCGTTCACGCTGGCGAACTGCAACGAGCGCGCGTGTACCGCGACACTCCAAGGGGTTACGCCCGATCAGATCAAGGGCTCGGGCCAGGTCACGCTCTCCCCTTAATCGGGCCGTGATTTCGGCCGATCGTGCTGCTACGACGATCGGATGAGACACGCGCTCGTCGGGCTCGCGGTGGTGGTGGGTTGCGCGCACACGGTGCCGCAGGATTCGGCGACCGGCGTCGACGGCAAGATCAAAGGTGCCGTCGCGATCCGGCTCGATAATAACGAAGGGGTCGCGCGCGGCATCGTCACCTATCCCGGCGGCGATCGCGTCGACTGGCGCAAGGTCGACCTACCGGCGCCGGGCAAGCTCGAGCTCAAGATGACGTACACGACGCCGCGCCCCGGTCTGCGCGTCGCGTTCGACGTGTTCGATCAGTACAACACGCCGATCACGCTGCAGCGTGCGGTCGCGAAGCGCTCGCGCGAGGCCACGATCGATCACGCGAAGGGCACGTACTTCGTCCGGATCTACGCGCCTCGCCGCGGCGATGCCGGCACGTACAAGCTCGCCGCCGCGTTCACGCCCGACATCGTCACGCCGACGAAGCCGGTCGAGGTTCCCGAACCACCGAAGCTCCCGGCGGTGCCCGCGACCGTCGAGGATTGCATCTCGTTCGACGCGAAGAACCCGACGTGTGCGAACGCATGTCCGGACGACGCGCCGGCGAACTGGAAAGGCTGCCCGAAGGATCTGTGCCGCACGCCCGACGTGAACAATGTCGCCTGCCAGAAGACGATGGCGTGCGTCGTCGGTCAGGCCGATCGGCGTATCGCCGCGTGCATGGCGAACCCGACGAAGTACTTCGCGGCCTGCAACTGGGCCGCTCCCGATCCCGCGAACCCGCGCTGCGACGTCCCCGATCCGGTCTCGGCGCGAACGATCAGCGTTCAGGAAGACGGCGACGAGGTCACGATCACGATCGCGGCCGGGTCGAACCAGCGCGTCGCGAAGGGCTGGACGGTCACGATCCTCGCGGGCAACTCCGACAAGCCGCTGCCCGGTGGGACCGCGACGATCACCCACGTGGAGCGGACCAAGGCGACCGCGCGCGTCCACCTCCGGCGCGAGATCGTCGAGGCGAACCAGAACCTCCGCCTCACACCGCCTTAGCCACGGCCTTGGCCCCTTGTAACTGCCGGGCCCGGGACATAACATCGGAGAATGTTCGGGAAATCGGCGGGGGCCGGGCGACTCGTCCTCGTCTGCATCGCGCTCGTAACGGCGTGCGCTCATAACGTGCCGCAGGACTCCTCGACCGGAGCCGACGGCAAGCCCAAGGGTGCCAAGCCGATCAACATAGAGAACGGCGAAGGCAAGGCGAAGGGCATCGTCACCTATCCCGGTGGCGACCGCGTCGACTGGAAGGTGTTCGAGCTGCCGCCGAACATCCGCGGCCAGATCGACGTGAAGCTCACGTGGCAGCCGCCGCGCCCCGGGCTCCAGCTCGCGTTCGACGTGTTCGACGAGTACAACGCGCCGATCGTCCAATCGAAGCGGACGAGCCGGAAGCGGTCGAGCTCGCGCATTCGCACCGCGACGATCGACAACGCGAAGGGCAAGTACTTCGTCCGGGTCTACGCGGTCGGTCGCGGTGATGCCGGCGCGTACAAGCTCACCGTCGACTTCAAGGAGAACAACGGGCCGATCGCGATCGACCTGTCGAAGGTCGATATCCCCGAGCCGCCGAAGCTCGCGGCCGTCCCCGAGATCGAGATCGGCTGCGACGAGTTCACGTTCGACGTGAAGGTCCCGGCTTGCAAGAACGTGTGCCCGACCTCGAACGCGCCGCCGGGCTGGCCGGCCTGCAAAGGCAAGTGCCCCGATCCGCCGGACGTCAACAACTCCGCGTGCTGGGCCACGATGCCGTGCCCGAACCCGCCCGACCGGCGCGTGAAGTCGTGCCCGATCACGAAGTGGCCGAAGTGCATCGACATCAACAACCCGGATCCGCAGAACCCGAACTGCGACAACGCGGTCGCGCCGCCGGTCACGGGCCGCGTGATCAAGACCGAGATCCAGCAGAGCGACACGATCATCACGGTCGCGGCCGGCAGCGATCAGGGCGTGTCGAAGTCGTGGAAGGGCCACGTGCTCCGCGGCGATTCCGATAGCCCGATGGACGGCGGCGAGGTCACCGTCATCCGCGTCGGTAAGCGCGAGACGATCGGCAAGGTCCACCTGACCACCGATCAGATCAGCGCCAACCCGCGCGTGAAGTTGACCGCCCCCCCCAAATGAGCGGGCTCGAAACAGTTTCGAGCTCGCTCCCGAGCGAAGCGAGGGCCCGAAAGTGACCGACCACGATCCGTTCGTCGGGAAGGTCATCGACGGCCGCTACGAGATCCAACAGCGCGTTGGTGAGGGCGGCATGGGCGTCGTCTACAAGGCGCGCCAGATGTCGATCGACCGCGTGATCGCGCTGAAGATGCTGAACCAGCAGATGCAGGGCGATCAGCAGTGGGTCCAGCGCTTCTACAACGAAGCGAAGGCCTGCTCGCGCCTCCAGCATCCGAACACGATCCGGATGTTCGACTTCGGCCAGACCCAAGACGGCCGGTTGTTCATGACGATGGAGTTTCTCGACGGCGTGTCGCTCCGCGATGCGCTGCAGCGAGGAGCGCTCGCGCCTCAGCGCGTCGTCAAGATCCTGATCCAGTGCTGCGCTTCGCTCGCCGAGGCGCACTCGATCGGCATCATCCACCGCGACATCAAGCCCGATAACGTGTTCCTGCTGAACATGGCGGGCTCGCCCGACTTCGTGAAGCTGCTCGACTTCTCGGTCGCGAAGCTGCTCGAAGGCGATCGGATGAAGACCCAAGCGGGTGTCGTGTTCGGCACGCCGCAGTACATGTCGCCCGAGCAAGGACGCGGCCTGCCGCTCGACGCGCGCAGCGATCTCTACGCGCTCGGCGTGCTCGCGTACGAGATGCTCGTCGGTACGGTCCCGTACAACGACGACAACCCGATGACCGTGATCCAGATGCATCTCCACGGCGCAGTGCCGACGATGCCGGATTCGATCCCGTACTCGGTGCAGATGATCGTGCGCCGCGCGATGGAGAAGGATCCGGCGCGCCGCTATCAGTCGGCCGGCGAGATGATGCAGCACTGCCAGCAGGTGTTCGCCGAGCTCAATGCCGGCGGCGTCTCGGTCGGCGGCGGTGGCGTTCCGCGCACGATGATCGCCGGCCCGGGGCAGAACCCGTACCCGCAGCAATATCCGCAGCAGCAGCAGCAGCAGCAGCAACAACAGCAGCAGCAAGGCTTCCAGGCGACGGCACCGCAGGCGAAGACGATGATCGCCCAGCAGAGCCCGTTCGCCGGCGGTCAAATGCCGATGCAGCAGCAGCAGCAGCAGCAGCAGAGCGGGCTCGCGCCGCAGCAGGGCAACTTCGTTCAGAGCTCGCCGATGCAGAAGACGATCGTCGCCGGCATGGCGCCTCCGATCGTCGGCGGCGCGATGATGCAGCAACCGGGCATGGGCATGCCGCCGCAAGGCACGCCCGGCGGGTTTCCGCAGCAGCCCGGGATGGGGATGCCGCCGCCCGGGATGCAAGGCGGCCCCGGTCCCGGTGGCCCGAACAAGACCGTGATGCTCCAGCCGACCGACGGCATCGTGTCGGTCGCGCAGCGCGGCGGCATGGCGATGCCGGGCCAAGGTCCTCAGGTCCAGCAAGGCGCCTCGACGTTGTTCTGGATCGTGTCGCTGGTGATCGGCGTCGCGATCGGCGTGCTCGGTTACGTCATCGTCCTCCAGATGTAGAGACCCTCGTGTCGACGGGCGACAAAGACAAAGACGTTCGCGTCAAAGAGCTGCTCGACGGCAAGGCGTCGCTCGACGATGTCGTCGATGCCGCGACCCAAGCCGAGCTCATGCGCTGGTTCGAACGGCCGTCGTTCCAGCAGGTCGCAGAAGAAACAGGTCCGTCCGATCCAGAGCTCGAGGAGGCGCGCGAGCGCCGCGCGAAGGCGATCGCCGCAGTCAACCCTGCCCTGCTCGCGTCGATCCATCAGCGCGTCGAGACCAAGACCGAGTCGCTGTTGCGCAATACGTGGCACGTCGACATCCGCGCCGATGCGACGATCGCGAAGTTCGACGAAGCGATGGCCGACCGCGGCCACCAGATCGCCGAGCCGCGCGAGGTCGAGATCAGCGACGAGCTGAAGGACGACCTCAAGGACTGTGCACCGCAGGCGCTGCTCCGCGACCTCCATCGCCCCGAGCTGTTCTTCGAGAAGACGTTCGAGTGGGTCGATATGGCGGAGGACCAGAAGCTCGACATCGTCGCCGAGGTCGCCCGCGCGATGAGAATGAACCTGTCGCTTCCCCCACTCGGGCTCTCACCTTTCGAGGAAGAGCGGCGCTTGCTCCTCGAGGACCGTGCGACCCGGCGTAAGCCGTGGACAGGACTGGTGAGGAAGGGCAACGCCGAACCTGGCGTAGAACGTACGAGGGAGTCGTGACCGAACCTCGTGCTGTACCCGTCGAGCGTTTCTTGTTGCGTGCCGTTGGCCGCACCGATGTCGGTGCACAGCGCACGCAGAACGAGGACGCGATGTACTACGACGACTTCCTCGGTGTGTACGTCGTGTGCGACGGCATGGGTGGTCACGCGTCGGGGCAAGTCGCATCCGATATCGCGATCCGTACGATCGTCCACTCGCTGAAGACCGGCGATCCGCCGCCTGCACCGGGTGTCGATCCGCTGACCGCCGCGATGAAGGCCGCGAACGCCGCCGTGTTCCAGCGTTCGCTGATGGATGCGACGTGTCACGGCATGGGCACGACCGCGGTCGGCCTGCGGTTCGAGGAGAACCTCGTCCACGTCTGCCACTGTGGCGACTCGCGCGCATATCTGCTGCGCAACGGCATGCTCTCGCAGATCACGCGCGACCACTCGCTGCGCAACCTCTACCAGGATCGCCCCGACCTCGTCGGCACGCTCGGTCCTGCGACCTCGAACGTGATCATCCGCGCCGTCGGCTTGGATGCCACCGTCGAGATCGAGCACAACCAGGGCGTGCCCGAGCACAACGATGTCTATCTGCTGTGCTGCGACGGCCTGTCGGATCTCGTCGACGATTGGATGATCCGCGAGATCATGACGTCGGGCGAATCGCTCGAGACCGTCGCCGAGAACCTGATCCGCGCCGCGAACAACAACGGCGGCACCGACAACATCACCGTCGTGCTGGTCCAGACCTTCGTCGATCCGCTGTGGGTGCCGCAGAATCAGTACGCGGCCGAGATGCGGTACTAACGAACGACGTTGACGTCGACGTCGACGTCGACCTGAACGTGAACCTGAACACCACCGTATTGCGTCGACCGTTTAGACGCTGGGGTGTTCCCCGCGAGCGCTGAATCGTACGAGTGCCTGCGCACGATCGCCGATCGAGCAAATCGTGACGACTGAACGTCAAGGTCAATGGTGGCGTTCAGGTTGAGGTTCAGGTCAAGGTCAACGTCGGACGTGATCCTTAGAGAACGTACAGCCAGACCAGATACAGCACGCCCATTGCGATCGCGATCAGGCCGAGCGTGCCCTGCCACGGTGCGAGCTTCGCGCGCAGGATCTGGCCGCGCTTCTCCGCCTGCGGGTTCTTGCCGAGCGCGTACTTCGTCACCAGGCCGAAGCCGAGCAGGAAGCCGACGCTCAGGTCGGCGAGGCTCGATGCGAGCCAGAACGTCCAGAACAGCGGGCGCACGCTCAGCACGCTGAGGAAGCGCATGCAGTCGAACGTGCCCCAGATGCCCCAGAACAGCATCACGATGCCGATCCAGCCCTGGTACGGCGTCAGCTTGTCGATGAGGTCCTTGGCGTTCGGCTTCCTCGCGATGATGAGGTTCGAGGCTGCGAGAAGTCCGCCGGCGATCGTGATCAGTCCTGCAAGCATGGAGAGCTCCTTGGGTTGTGCCGGTCCCCATAGGCAACGCTCGCGCCGCTCGTAACTGCTTGTGTTCGCACGGGCTCGAACGCATGCTCGCGCAAGATCTTGCGTGATCGAGCAACATGACCGAAGCCGAGCGCACCACGGTCAAAGGGACCGAGACGCTGCACGCGCGAACGACGCTCGTCCTCTATCACCGCGACGGCGCGACGGTCGCGCAGCTCGAGAAAGACCGCCCGTTGATCGTCGGCCGCGCATCGCCGTCGGATATCGCGATTCCGGATCCCGGGTTGTCGCGCCAGCACGCGCGCTTTCTGTGGAACGACCAGGGCCTGTGGCTCGAGGACCTCGGTTCGACGAACGGAACGAAGAAGAACGGCGAGACGATCGCGATGACCCGGATCTCGCCGACCGACGAGATCAGCGTCGGCCCGGTGATGGTGAAGATCCACATCATCTCGTCGGTCGATCAGGACCTCCGCGGCTTCGATGGCCATGACCGGTTCGTCGGTGCGCTCGCCGACGAGATCGTGCGCGCGCGCGAGTTCGCGCGGCCGCTCGCGCTGATGCTGGTCAAAGCGGCGAACGCGAAGGATCACGTCAGCAAATGGGCGAGCCGGCTGCGGATGCGGCTGCGCCCGGTCGATCGCGTCGGCCTGTACGGCCCGGCCGCGGTGCTGGTCGCCCTGCCCGAGGTCTCGCGCGATGCGGTCCGCGCGCTCGCGGCGGAGCTGACCGGTGGCGAGCCGAAGCTCGCGTGCAACGTCGTGACGTATCCGGCGGACGGCAGCTCCGTCGAGGAATTGATCGCGGCGCTCAAGGTCGCGAAGCGCGCCGACCGCGCGAGCAAAGACGAAGACGCGGCGGTGATCGTCAAGAGCACCGCGATGAAGCAGGTCATGCAGACGGTCAAGCGGCTCGCGCAGTCGACGATCGCGGTGCTGATCCACGGCGAGACCGGCACGGGCAAGGAAGTGATCACGCGTGCGATCCACGACCAGGGCGCGCGCAAGGCGGGCCCCTTGCGCACGATCAACTGCGCCGCGATCCCGCAGACGCTGATCGAGAGCGTGCTGTTTGGCCACGAGCACGGCGCGTTCACGGGTGCCGAGCGCTCGGCGGCCGGGTTGTTCGAGCAGGCCGACGGCGGCACCGTGCTGCTCGACGAGATCGGCGAGCTCGCGCTGTCGGCGCAGGCGGCGCTGCTTCGCGTGCTCGAGACCAAGAAGGTGACGCGCGTGGGCGGCGATAGCGAGATCGCGGTCGACGTCCGCGTGATCGCCGCGACCCACCGCGACCTCGAAGCGATGGTCGCAGCCGGGCTGTTCCGCCAGGACCTCTTGTATCGCCTGAACACGATGACGCTGCGCCTGCCGCCGTTGCGCGAGCGCGTCGAGGAGATCCGACCGCTCGCCGAGCGCTTCCTGAAAGAAGCGGCGAAGCAGGCCGGCAGCGAGGTCAAAGGGCTCGAGCCCGATGCGCTCGCGGCGCTCGAGCACTATCCGTGGCCCGGCAACGTCCGCGAGCTCCGCAACGCGATCGAGCGCGCGGTTGTCCTCGCCGAGGGCAAGCTGATCCAGGTCGGCGATCTCGGCGAGCGGATCACGCGCGCGCAAGAAGCCGCGGCCCAGCCGAGCAACGACGACGCCGACGTGCCGCGCGACTACCGCGAGCACCTCCGCAAGTACGAGGCGGAGCTGATCGTGCGCGCGCTGCGCAAGCACGGTGGCAACCAGACCGAGGCGGCGAAGGCGCTCGGCCTGCCGCTCCGCACGCTCGTCCACAAGCTCGGCCTCTACGGCATCAAGAAGAAGTTCTAGCGCGATCGCGCAAGCGGTTGCGTGATCGCGCGGGTGCGAGTGCGGCGCTTCGCGGAGTTACGCGCGGCCCGTGGCTTGCCTAGGTCGTGGCGCACACAAGGAGAAGCAACCCCATGGGCCTGTTCGACAAGATGAAGAAGATCGCCGAGACCGTGACGCCTGCGAAGCAGCAGTCGGCGGTGCAACCGCAGCACGCGCCCGCGCCGGCGCCGGAGCCCGAGATCGAAGAGGATGACGCCGACGACGAGCCGGCCTTCGATGTCGCGGGCTTCGATCCCGACGACGAAGAGTCGTTCTTCCACGCCGTGCTCCACATGGAGTCGGAAGGTCAGTTCGGCGGCACCGACGAGTCGCGCGCCGAGATCTGCGCGCGCTACGGCATCCGCGATCGCAGCCACTGGCACACCGTGAAGGAGTCGGTCTACGCGCTGCTCGCGCGCAAGCACGGTTCGTACGACGAGGTCGGCCAGCGCGAGATGAACTGGCGGCAGAAGCAGATGACCTCGCACATGACCGGTCAGGTCGCGAACATGCAGGCGAAGGGTGGCTTCGAACCGGTCGAGGGGATTTCGCTCGAGGCGTGGGCGGCGATCAACGCGAAGATCATCGGCGGCGCGAACCACGAGGATCTCCTGAAGGGCGCCGGCATCGATCAGGCGCGGTGGAAGCGTGCGAGCGACGAGTGGAACGCGCGGATGGCCCGCGACACGACGTTCGCGATCGCTCAGGTCTACGGCAACGCGTTCCAAGCCGCGTCGCAGGGCAAGTACGGCGACTACGCGCGCGAGGCCGCAGCGGCGCGTGCCGAGAATCGCGACCTGAAGCTCGAGCCGCCGATGAGCTACGAGCAGTACTACACGATCATGTACGAACAGGCGTACGCCGCGAAGCAAGGCAAAGATCCGGTCGCGGCGCTGAAGGCGTGCGGCCTGACGATCATCGACTGGACCGACCTCGGCACCTTCTTCGGCTATCACTTCCACCGCAACGCAGTGCGCGACTGGAAGACCTACGAGGCGATCCACAAGAAGGTCGAGGCCGACATGGCCGCGAAGTATCCCGGCGTCAAAGCCGACGTCGATATCGCCTTCTAAGGGCAGCGATCCGAGAACGACTGGACGAGGCCTTCGCCCGCGTACTCGTTGTCGAAGAACCACTTTCCGTCCTCGAGGAACGCGACCTTCGCGACGGTATTCGTCTTCGCGCCGACCTGCTTCGCTTGCGCCCAGACCGAGGCCATCGAGCACGTCGGCAGGCGGCGGACCGGCCACTTGCAGTTCGGGTCGGTCGGATCCATCCCGCGCGCGCGGACGTCGATCGTCTTCGGACCGACGGTGACCTCGACATAACAGGCGATGTCGACTGGCAGGTTCGCAGGCACGTCGGTCGGGCGCGCCGAGCGCGACGGCGAGCGGAACAAATAGCTCGCGCTGTCGTCGGTGAGCGTGAGGTCGGCGTGGCCGTCGGGATAGACGTTGACCATGTCGAACCGGACGAAGCCGACATCGGCGTAGACCGCGCGGGCAAGGACGAGCGCCTTCGGCAGATACGCCATCGCGTCGAAGTGCTTCGGGTCGTAGTCGATCGGATAGTGCGAGCGCGCCGGCTTGGACTTCGAGGCGTCGCCGCCACCGATCGTGACACCGGGTCCGACGGTGACGTTGTCGCCGATGATCATGCCGTGCTTCGCAGCATCGGCCTTGTCGACCGCGGGTGGAGCGGCCGGCGGAGCCGTCCGCGCGACCGGAGGCGTCGCTCGTTTCGGCGCGGTGTGTGGCGTGGGTTCGGATGGCGGCGGAACTGGGTCCGGCACAGGTACTGGAGCCGGTGGGCCTCCCGCGGGTGGGATCGGCGTCGGCTCGGCGATCATCGGTGGCGCCGCCGCAGCGACCGTCGGCGCCGCGGGCTTGTCGGTTCCACCCTGCCCGATCGCGATGATCACGACGACGATCGCGACGACGCTCAGCACCACCGCGGCGATCCACAACCGCTTCTTCGACGGCGGCGGTGGCGGCGTCGCCACCGTCGAGCGATGCGCGAAGTCCGCCGGCGAAGGCGCCACCACGCGCGACCCGCCGCGCGAGATCATCGGCACGCCACTGCGCGACGACACCGGCCGCCACTCGTGTTGCGGCAGCTCCGCCGCGGCATGCTGGAGCGCCTGCGCCATCGCGGTCGCCGACTGGAACCGATCCTCGGGTCGCTTTGCCATCGCGGTGAGCACGACGTGCTCGATCGCGACCGGCAGCTCCGGCCGCAACGAGCGCGGCGACGGCGGTGGCTGCTCGAGATGCGCGCGCATGAGATCGAACAGCGTCTCGCCCTCGAACGGGCGCCGCCCGGTGATCGCCTCGTACAGCATCACGCCGCACGCGTAGATGTCGGACCGTGCATCGACCTGGCCCTTGCCGCTGATCTGCTCGGGCGCCATGTAGTGCGGCGTGCCGAGCAGCGCACCGGTCTGGGTCCGCGGCGACAAGCCATGTTGAAGTCCCGGCGCGAGCTTCGCGATGCCGAAATCGAGCACCTTCGCGTGGCCTTCGCCGGTGACGAGCACGTTGTCGGGCTTGAGATCGCGATGGACGATGCCGATCGCGTGCGCCGCGGCGAGCGCGGAGAGCACCTCGCACGTCACCTGGACCAGACCGCCGAGCGGAAGGCGCTCGCTGCGCAGCGCGTTTCCGAGCGTCGTTCCAGCGATGAGCTCCATCACGATGAACGGCCGCCCATCGGGCAGCATCGCCATGTCGAGGACGTTGACGATGCCCTCGTGGCGGATCAGGTTGACCGCGCGCGCCTCGGCGAAGAACCGCTCGAGCAACTCCGGGGTACGCGCGCACTCGTCGGACAGGATCTTGATCGCGACCTGCGAACCGATCATCGGCTGGACCGCGACGTAGACCCGGCCCATGCCGCCCTCGCCGAGCAAGCGCTCGATGCGATAGCGACCGACTTCGGTGCCGATGAGCCGATCGTCGGTCATCAGAATCGGCCGGAGACGACGAGCGCCCCGCCATCGGCGGCCGGCAGTGCGGAGACCTCGACCTCGCGGCCGTCGGGCTTCGTCACGTAGAGCAAGACGCCCGCGCCGGCGACGACGCCGCCCGCGATCGACACCACGGTCGAGATCGTCGCGCGCGTGTGCGCCTGCGCGCCGAGCTTGCCTGCCGCGTCGGCTTCATCCTGGGTCGCGCACGTCGTCGAGCCGCCACAGATCGCCTTCGCGGCATTCCACTTCGAGCGAGCGAGCGCGCCGAACACGACACCGGTGACGAGCGCCGCGCCGCCGACGCCCATCGTCGCGATCGCGTACGTCCGGCGATGCGAGCGCTCCTGCGTGGGCGTCAGGACCGGCGGCAGCGGCTTGTTGGTCGTGACGACCTCGGCGGTAGGCTTCGCGGTCGCAGCGACGGCGGGACCGCCGGCATCGACGAGCTTCGCGTTGATCGTGACGACCTGGCCCTCGTCGGTGATCGTCACCGACTTCTTGTACTCGGCCTTGCCCGGCTTGGTCGCGACGATCTCGTGCTTGCCGAAATCGACCGGCGCGCCCTGCGCGGTCGCCGCGAGCGGTGCGCCATCGAGCGTGACCTCGGCATCCGCTTCGACGTTCACGATGATCCGCGGCACGCGCTGGTCGAGCTGCGCGACCAGATCGACCGCAGACTTGCGCTTGCGCGCGCTCGGCTCTCGCGCGATCACGTCGCGATACGCGGCGAGCGCGCTCGCGAGCTTGCCGATCTTGACGTCGCACTCGGCGAGCTCGGTCTCGGTCGCGAGCGAAGGCGCGAGCTTCTGGCTCGCCTCGAGCTTGCCGCACGCCTCGGCGTACTTGTGCGCCTTCATCAGCGCGCGGCCCTGCTTCGCCTCGGCCGCGGCCCGCTTCGCGTCCGCCGGGGCGACCGGATCCGCGTGGGCGACCGTCGCAACGGCGACGAGCGCGAGAGCGAGCCGACGCATCGCTAGATCGTAAGCCCCACGGCCCTGCGCCGCAACGCCAGAGCGTCAGCTGCCGGTCGCAGCGCGCTTCAGCGATGCCGCCATGTCGCGAAACCGGCCGAGCCGGGCTTGCACGCGCGCGAGGCCAGAAGCGACGCGCGCCTCGAACCCGGGGGTGAGCGCCGCCTGATTGAATGCCTCTTCGGCGCCGAAGAAGTCGCCGCCGAGGACGCAGACGTCGCCGAGCGTCGCGTACAACGCGGCGGCCGTGATTGGCGAGCTCGCGCGCGGAATCCCGGCGCGCAACACGGTCGCGGCACGCGGCGCATCGCCGGCCTTCGCGAGCGCGACGCCGTACGCGCAGCGCGCGTTGCAGAACCCGGGCGCGAGATCGAGCGCGGCGCGCAGCGACTCCTGCGCGGTCTCGAGATCGTTCGATTGCAACGCCTGCAACCCGCGCTCGTAATAGCGACGAGCGACGGCGCTCAATCGAGCTCCAGCAGCGAGAACCGAGCCGACGCGTCGTCGCCGCCGCCTTCTTTCTTCTCTTCAGGGGCGGCCGGGGCTGCAGCCGCTGGTGCCGCTGGCGCTGCGGGCTGTGCCGGAGCCGGTGCAGGCGCACCACCACCCGACGGAGCGCCGCGAACCGACAGACCGCGCGATGGAGGCGGCGCAGCGGCAGCTGCCGTGCTCGGCGCGGGTACCTGCCCTGCCGGCCGCGCAGGCAAGCTGCCCGGTTGGGTCGACGGATTCGTCGGGCCCGGTGGACGTTGCTGGAGCGTGGTCTCGACGACGCGCACGCCCGGTTGCGGCCGGGTGTCGACCATTTGAACGCCTGCGGGAGGCTGGCGCGGCGCGAGCAGCGGCTGGACAACACCACCGATCCGCACACCGACTTGCTCGCCATCGACGACGAACATCGCCAGCTCGGGGAAATCGAACCGGGTCTGGAGCGACGTGATCAGCTGCGCGAACGACAGGTTCTTGAGGTCGCTCAAGGTCTCCGCCTGATGGATCAACATCGGCGGCGGACCCTCGACGACGTACTCCTTCACCACGAACGTCAGGATCTCGAGCAAGGCGTCGCGATCCATCTCGGAGAAGGCATCCTTGACGTTGCTCGCGATGTCGCGCAGGTCGGGACGGCTCGGCATGGCTAGACTGTAGCTCCATCGAGGTCGGCGCCGTTGGTCTGGCAGCCCACGAACCGCGCCCCGGTCAGGTCGGCATTACACAGGTTCACGCCGCGCAGGTCGCAGCGCACCAGTGCCGCTCCGCGCAGCACGGCGCCGTACATGTTCGCACGCTTGAAATCGACGTCGAACAGCGCCGCCCCCGTCCAGTCGGTGCGCGAGAGCGACACCGTCGCGCCGTCGTAGCCCTCGAACACGCACTTGAGGAGGACCGCACCTGAGAAGTCTGCCGAGTACAGCTCGCTCTGGACGAACTTGCTGTCCTGGATCCGCGCCCGGTGAAACCGCACGCGCGCCATCCGCACCGGCCCGAGCTCGCAGCGGAGCAACTGAGCGCCCGAGAAGTCGAGCTCGGTGAAGTCACAGTCCTTCGCGGTCACGCGGTGCCACAGCGCACCCTTCCACTGCGACGTGCGGAGATCCGAGAGCGTGACGTTCGCGCGCTCGAGGCGGCTGTCGTCGCCGTCGGCGCCCTGGAGGTCGAGCTTTTCGATCGTGACGCTGTCGAGGTCGACCGAGCGCAGGCCGACCGCCGGTGCCGCGAAGCCCGTGATCGTCCGGCCCGCGAGCTCGTCGTCGGCGATCAGCCGCTCGAGCTGCACGCGCGACTGGATGACGCCCGCGTCGGCGCTGTTGTCGCTCATCGCGGACAGGATAGCACTACGCGCGGCGAGCCGAGCCGTTGCGCATGTGCTGGTTGCGACCGGCATCTCCGACGAGCTGGAGCACGCGCTCCTTGATCTTCTCGGTCATCTCTTTGAGCTTTCGCGCCGCGTCCATGCGCGCCTGCCCCTCCGCCGCGGCTTCTTCCGCGCTGTGCGTTCCGCTTTGCAGCTCGTCCAGCACGGCTCGCTCGATCGCGTCTGCTTCGTGCTCGTGCTCCGCCGCGAACGGCATCGCGTCCTCGAACGTCGCCTTGCGGTGCAGGCCCTTCGCCTGCTGCGCGACGTGCGTGAGCTCGTGGGCGAGCAGTGCTTGACCGGCCGCGCTGCCCATCGACTTGTCGGGCGAGTTGCCCATCATGACCATACCGGTCGCACCGACGGTCACGGCGTACGCGTTGCGCTGGCGGTTGAACTCTTCGGCGAACTCGCCGGTGTAGATCCGGACGTGACCGAGGTCGACGCCGAACCGCTTCTCGTACTTCGATCGGACGCTGTGCTCGAGCGGATCGCCGCGACCGGCGCGCTTCGACACCATCTTGAGCATCCGCTCGGGGTCGTACTTGCGCGCGAGCTCGTCGGTCAGGTCCTCCGGGCGATCTTCGCGCTCGGATCCGCGCTGCTGCTCGCGCTCTCGTTCGAGGCGCTCGCGCTCTTCGCGTTCTTCGTCCTGGCTCGCCATGCGTGCTCTAGTTCTACGATCTTACTCGTCTTTTCCTTCCCCAGATCCTGCCCATTGCGACGTGTAACCCTCTGATCCTTCATAGTATTCGGCGGTCTTCTGCTGGTCGATGATCGCCGCATCGCCACCGAGCGCCTGGTCGAGGAACTTGGTCTCCGCGAGACAGCTGCCGCCCTTCACGCCCTTCACCTGGTAGGTGACCTCGCCCTTCGCGTTGATCACGATCTCGATGTCTTGCTTGTGCATGCGTTACTCCGACACCCACTTGCGCACGACGAGTCGGATCGAGCCGTCTTCTTCGTTCACTTCCTCTTCGACGGCGTAACCCTTCTCTTCGCAGGCCTGTTTGACGTTGTGGTACTGGTACTTCTGCGCGAGCGTGTTCTGGAATTCTTCCTCGGAGATGCCCTTGGTTGTCTCCACGCCCCACCAGTCCGCCGTGACGCCGTAAGTGCCATCCTGGTTGTCGACGACGCCGATGTCGTAGCGACCCATGTCGATCGACATCACGCCCTGCAACTTGTCGCCGCGATAGCCGCGCACGTTCACCGACTGGCCTTGCTCGGCTTCGGTGAACTTCAACTGCATGTCCTCGAGCGCCTTCTTGATCGCGGCGAGGTTCGTCATCTTGAGCGCGCACTTGGTGAAATGCGACATGTCTCTCCTTCTACTTATACGGGGAGCTACAGCTCGAGCTTCCGTCCGTCGTCGTCGGGCGCTTCCGGGCCCTTGTCTCCGAGATTTGCCGTCGGTGCGCCATAGCGCGCCATCCACCCTGCAGGCTTAGCAGATGACCTGCCGCGTGCCGATGCCATGCGCGCGCGGGTGCGCGCCCACTCGCGCATGTTCTCGATCATCTCTCGCATCGTGATCGCGAGAGGCACGATCTCGCCGACCGTCTTGGTCAGGCCCTCGGTCGTGAGGTCGCCACCGGAGTCGAACGCGTCGTAGAGCGCGGCGATCACGGCCTGCTCGAGCTCCGCGCCAGAGTAGTCGACCGTCGCGTCGACGAGGCGATCCATGTCGAACTGGCCCGGGTCTCGGTTCTTCTTGCGGAGGTGAATGTCGAGGATCTGGCGGCGGTCCTCGCGATCCGGAAGATCGCAGAAGAAGATCTCGTCGAACCGACCCTTGCGAAGCAGCTCGGGCGGCAGCTGCGAGACGTTGTTCGCCGTCGCGATCACGAACACCGGCGTCGTCTTCTCCTGGAGCCAGGTGATGAACGTGCCGAACACGCGCGAGGTCGTACCGCCGTCGGTCGAGCCCGACGACTGGGTACCGGAAAAGCCCTTCTCGAGCTCGTCGATCCACAGGATCGCCGGCGCGATCGCTTCCGCGGTCTTGATCACCGAGCGAACGTTCTCCTCGGAGCTACCGACGAGGCCGGCGAAGATCTTGCCGACGTCGAGGCGCAACAGCGGCATCTGCCACAGCGCGCCGACCGCCTTCGCGGTGAGCGACTTGCCGGTGCCCGGCACGCCGATCAGGAGGATGCCCTTCGGCAGCGGCAGTCCGAAGTCCTTCGCGCGCGAGCCGAACGCGGCGCGGCGCTTGACCAGCCAATCCTTCAGGATCTCCATGCCGCCGACGTCGGAGAACTCTTCGCGGTGCTCGTAGTACTCGAGCAGACCGCTCTTGCGGATGATCTGCTTCTTCTCTTCGAGAATGGTTTCGAGGTCGAACGTGTGGGTGCGCACCGCACTCTTCGCGAACACGTTCTCGGCCTCGACGAGCGTGAGGCCGAGCGCCGATTCGACCACGCGCTCCATCATGTTCGGATCGCTCTCGATCACCTGCTGCGTCGCCGCCGGCAGGTTGGGCAGCACCTTGCGCGCGGCCTGCTCGATCTCCATGCGGTTCGGAAGATCCCAGTCGAGCACCGCGGAGATCGACTTCTCGAGCTCGGGCGGAATCTTCGTCGTCGGGGACAGCACGCACAGGCTCTTCTTCGTCTTGCGCAGCTCGGTCGCGGCGTCGCGGAGGCGGCGAACGACCGCCGGCTCCTTGAGGAACGGATGGAAGTCGCGCAGCACGAACAGCGCGCGGCCCTCGGCGCGCAGCACGTGATCGATCGCCTTCATCGGATCCTTCACGTCGCGCGTGCCCTGGCCGTTCGCGACGACCTTGAAGCCCTCGGTGATCGACCACACCTCGAGGCGCATCTCGCGCTCGACACACAGCTTGCGGAGCGACTCTTCTACGCGGCCCTCTTCGGGCGACGTGATCCAGATCAGCGAATACCGCGCCTTGATCAAGTCCTCGATCTCGGCCTTGCTGCTGCGCTTGTGCTCGATGGTCATCTGTTCTCCGCGAGGTCGCGCAGACCGCGCAACGCACCCTTCGCCGTCTCCGCGCTGTCGACGAGCGCTTCGACGGCATCGTTGACCGCTTGCATCGTCTCGCCGTCGGCCTTGAGGTTCGGCAGCTCGCCCTGGACGAGCACCATGTTGTTGCGCATCTCCGACAGGATGTCGTTGATCGCTTCGTAGATCTCCTTCGCCCGCTTCGCGAGCTCCGGGGATCCGGCCGGCGTGCCGACGGCCTCGATGATCGATGCGGCCGTCGCGTCGGCCGATGCCTTCGCGCGCGCAGCCTCGGTCCGCGCCTTCTGGGCGTCGACCTTCGCGGCATCGATCTCGAGCTGGAGCGCCTTCTGTGCGCGCTCGGCCTGCTCCGCGCGCGCCGTGATCTCGGCGATCTTGCGATCGGCCGCTTCCTTCTGGCGGCCGAGCTCGGCCGTGTCGGTGACAGCCGCCGCCGAAGACTGGGTCTTCTCGAGATCCGCGACCTTGCGGCGCAGCTTGTCGACCTCGCGCTTCGCATCGTCGTTGCCGGTCGACGCGACGTCGCGCGCCTTCGCGGACGACAGCGCCTCTTCGGCGGACTTCGCGCGGGCGACCTCGGCCTTCGCGAGCGCATCCTGCGCGACGTTGCGCGCGCTCTCCGCGGCCATCTTCGCGTGGGTCGCTTCCTGGAGCTCGACCTCGGTCTGGGCGAGCCGACCCTCGAGCTTCTCGCGATCCTGCTCGGCGCGCTGGTACTGCTCCTCGAGCCGATCGCGATCAGCTTCGGCCTTCTTGAGCTCGACCCGGACCTCGCGGATGTCGTTCGTCAGCTTCGTCAGGTGATCGCTCTGACCGCCGCGCCCGCCATCGCTCTGGGTCTCGACGAGGAGCCGGCCGAGCCGCTTATTCTCCTCCTCGAGCGCGCTGATCGAAGCCACCTGGCGCGACGCCGTTCCCTTCGCCTCGTCGCGCTCGGCCTTGAGCTGGCCGATCTGCTTCAGCGTCTTTTCCTTGTCGCTGCGCAGCTCCTTGATCACCTCTTCTTGAGAGATCAAGCCGACCCGGCGCTCCTCGAGCATGCGCTCTTGCTCGTTGATCACCTCGCGCAGGTGATCGATCTCGGTGAGCTGCTCGTTGAGCTTCTTCCAGCCCTCGTCCTTGTTCCGCGACAGCTCCATGAGCTGGCGGTTGAGGTCCTGCATGTCCTCGCGGATCTTGACCGCGTCTTCCTGCGCGCGCGCCGCTTGGCGCTCGCGGGCGGCCATGTTCTCCGCCATCTCGCCCATCTCGAGGCGGAGCTTGTTGTACTCGTCGCGCGTCTGCTGGAGCTCGTCGCGCAGCTGATCGGCGACGCGATCGTGTGCGGCCGCTTGCTCCTCGCGATCCTTGACCGCGGCGCGGAGCTCTTCGATCCGCTCGCGCAGGGTGGCGCCCTCGGCGCGGATCCGCTTGCCGTCGGCGACCTCTCGCTCGTAGTTCGCGTTCGCCTTCTCGAGCTCGGCCTTGAGCTGCTTCACCTCGGCGTTCGCCTTCGACGGATCGGCGGCGAGCCCGAGGTCGACGAGCACCTTCTGTTCGGGATCCGGCGCTTGCTGCTGCGATGCGGCCGGCGCGTTCATCGGTCCGCCGCGCCCGAAGATGCTCGGGTTCGCGGCACCCGGCATGCCCGGCGGTCCGCCATACGGCATCGCTCCACCGCCTGCCTGGTTCGGCATCGCGGGTGGTCCGCCGTACGGCATGTTCGGCGCAGGCGCATTTGCGGGCGGATTCGTTCCGCCCGACGGCATCGCGGGCGGTGCGCCGAATGGCGATGCAGCACCGGCGGCAGAGCCACCGAAACCTCCGCGGCTCGGCCCACCGAACGTGCCGCCACCCGGCATCTGCGGCGGACCGCCGTACGGCAGCGAGCCTGGCGAAGAGCCGCCAGCCGACGGCATCGAGGGCGGTGCGCCATACGGTGTCGGACCGAACTGCGACGGCGGACCACCCGCGGGTGGTGGAAAGCCACTCGGCGAGTTCGGGCGCTGCGGCGGAGCCGCCACCGGCGGACTGAAGCCACCGCCCGGCGGACCATCGCCGCGATCGAGCACCATCGTGCCGCCTTTTTTCGGCGGCGGATTTCCGCCCGGCTGCATCTGCTGCGGGACCACGCCTGCGGCGCCGCCCTCGTCGACGAAACGGATCACGAGCGAGCCGCACTGGATGATGTCGGCGTGACCGATCGCCTGCTTCTGGATCCGCGTGTTGTTGAGGTGCGTGCCGTTCGCGCTGCCGAGGTCTTCGACGACGAACCGGCCGTTCTCCAAGCGGAACTGCGCGTGCCTCCGCGAGACCATGCCGTCGTCCGTGCGGATCGCACATTCGAGGCCGCGACCAACATAAACGGTTTCGGTGGGGCTCAGCTCGACCGTCCCTTCACGGCCCTGGCTGTCCCTGAAGAGCAAGCGCGCCATTAACGTGGGCGAAATTATACCAGGAAAACGTAGACCTGGACGTAGCCCTGGTCGTGGTCATCGACGTGGACGTTGACTGCAACGGCGACCTGGAGGTGGTCACCCGAGCGATCGGGTAGTGCTCGCGCCGCGCGTCTGCAGATCCGGTCCTACAAGGAAGGTTCCGTCAGGGCGTTCCAAATCGTGGCCATGCCTCGGCCAGGGGCGTAACTGCGTAAGGACACGACCAGACGACGGTGGAGTCCACCTCCACGTCGCCGTCGCCGTCAAGGTTCACGACCACGACCAGGACTACGGCCCGTTTGGCGGATTCATCTGCTGCTGCTGATTGCTCGCATCCCGTTCAGGCGCGCAGGTCGACACGCCTGCGCCGCTGATCCGGTAGCCCGCGTGCGTGATGATCGTCCGGTACTTGCCGGTCGTCCGGTCGATCGTCCGCACCGTCGAGTTCTGCTCGAACGTGTCGGGGTCGGCGACGGTCGCGAAGATATAGAACACCCCACCCCACTGGGCGAACGCGTACGCGTCGATCGAGCCGAGCGACTCGGTGCCGAGCATCCACTTCTTTCCGATCGGCTGCGCGTTCGCGCGGTTGATCTCCTGAACGAACGACGGATCCGTGAACGACGGATAGAACCCGAACAGCTTGCCCTCGCTCGTGCCGGTGAGCTCGGGGTTCTGCCCGTCGACGGTCGCGGTCAACGTGCCCATGCGATGCGGCCGGAGGTCGTGTGCGGTGTCGATGCTCCAAAGCTCGTTCGTGAAGTCGTTGTTCGCGACGTACAGCTTCTCGCTATCGCCGCCCGCCTTGTCCGTCGAGAACCCCATGCCGAACGTCGCCGTACCGGTCGCGCCCGGGTTGAACGTCGTCGGCTCGCACTTCGCGTCGGTGATGTTGACCTTGAACAGCTCGCCGTCGCCGTACAGCACCCACGCGGTACCGTTGCGATCGACCGACATCGAGAACGGGCTACCGCCGCCGCGGCACTTGAGCTTGCCGATCAGGTGGAACGGATCGTTGGGCAGCTTGCGCGGATCGAACGACAGGAAGTCGTTGTTCGTCGACACGAGGTAGATCAACTTCGTGTTGTCGTCCTCGCAGGTCTGCTCGCACTTGCCGTCGCTGCAGCCGTGGTGACACGCGCGAAGCCGGCGACCGAGGTGACCATCGGAGCCGCACTCGACGACATCCTGGCCCATGCAGACCTTCGGCACGGTCGGATCGCAGCTGTCATCGTCACCGGTCATCGCGGTGATGTGCGGCTTGTGCGCCGCCGCCGGGTCATCCGCGCGCGTGTCCTTCTTGCCGCCGCAGGCGAGAAGAAAAACCAGGGCTAGGACCGCGGCGCGCATGCTCGTATGTGATGGCTTAACCCGCGCGGCCACACCAGCAATTTCCTACTCGCGCTTGAAAACAGCCTCGGTGTTGCCTACGCGGATGATATCGCCCGGCGCGAGCGTTTTCTTCGGCACTTTCTGACCGTTGACGTACACCCCGTTCGTCGATCCGAGGTCGGCGAGCTCGTAATCGCTCTCGATCTTGCGAATGCCGGCGTGCTTGCGCGATACGGCGGGGTCGGCGAGCACCACGGTGTTGCCGGCGACCGAGCCGATCGTCGTGACCGCTTCGGTGAGCGGCAGCGTCTGGTTTGCCATCGGCCCGAGGATGAACTCGAGCCGCGCGACCGGCGCCCAGCCACAGAACAGGCACTTTTGCCACTGCGGCAACATCACCCGCTTGCAGCCGCCGCACGTGCGCTGCGCGATCGGCGCCGACGACTTCTTCGCCAGCGAGAAGATGACCACCAGCACGACGACCGCGCCGGCGATGATGAGGCCTGCGAGGGCTCCGTTCGACACGACAGCCTGCTAGTTGATCGACTTGAACTTGAAGTTCGTCTTGCCGAGCATGATCACGTCGTTATCGACGAGGTCCTGCTTCTGGACCTTCTTGTCGTTGACGTAGCAGCCGTTCGTCGAGCCGCCGTCGTGCAGCGTGAAGCCTGCCGGCGAGCTCGTGATGCTGCAGTGCTCGGTGCTCATGAAGCCATCGTTGACCACGATGTCGCTGGGAGGAGCGGTGCCGATCTTCGTGAGGCCCGGCTTCAGGCGCCAGGTCTGGTACGCGTTGACCCCGTTGAGCGGGACGAGCCAGCCGACGATCGGGAAGCCTTCCTGATCGCCACCCGCGCCGATCATCACCGTCTTCGACGGACCCATCGGCTTCGGTGCCTCCGGCGGCGGCGCTGCCATCGGCATCGGCATCGGCATCGGTTCCGGCTTCTTCTTGGTCGCTACCTTGATGATCACGAACAGAAGGACGATGCCGAGCAACGTCAGGATCACCGCGAGCCACGGGAAGCCGGAGTGCTTCGGCGGCTCCCACTTCGGCGCGAGCGTCATCGTGACCGGGTCGAGATCCGTCTGATCGATCTTGATGACGAGATCGTGATCCTTCGCGTCCCACGGCAGACCGAGGCCCTGCTTGTCGTCGAAGCCCTGGAACGTCAGGTAGTAGCGATCGGCCATGCGCGCGATGATCGCGTTGAGCTCGCTGTTGATGCCGTCGATCGAGTTCACGGTCTTCGCGTTGCCGATCATCGTGGTGATGACCGCGCCTTCGCTCGACACCGCGGACTTGTAGATGATCGCGAACATCTGGATGTGCTGCGCGTTCGCCTGCTTCTTGAGGTCCGCGAGCTGCGCCTTCGCCGCTTCGTTGTTCGTATCGTTGCCGTCGCCGACGACGATCAGCGCCTTGCGTGCCGTCGACACCTTCGACAGCTCCGCGAGGCCCATGGTGATGCCCTGCACCATGTCGGTGCCGATCTTGCCGCGGTAGTCCTTCTGCGAGCCGAGCGCGCCGCCGTTGATGAGCTTCAAGTCGCCCATCGGCACCTTGATCTCGGCGCCCTGCGAGTACGACACGACGACGCCCTTCGACCCTGCCGGGCCGGCGGCGCCGAGGTTCAGCTTGTCGATCGCGGCCTCGAGGTTCTTGAGGACGCCCTGGTACTTCGCGTTCTCGTCGGTCTCGATGTCGTCGTTGCCGATCCAGATCTCCTGACCGTTGATGACGAGCGCGATCGCGATCGTCTCTTTGCCTTCGGTGTACTCGCGAAGGCGGTCGGCCTTGATCACGACCTTCTGGTTCTGGTTCGTCGTCGACAGCGAGAACTTGTCGACCGTCGTCTTCTGACCGCCGACGATCGTCGCTTCGATCGTCGGAGCCTTACCGGCTTGCTTCGGATCCTTTGGATCCGGAGCCTGGACGGTCAAGAACACTTCGACGCTGTTATCCGCGTGCGCCCGCTTCGTCACGAACAGACCGGCGAGCAACGCCAAAGAGACTGCGAGGGCTCTGATCTTCATAGGCTCTTGAACTTCAGCATCGCGCTGCCGAACTTGATGAAGTCGTTGTCGACGAGCTCGTGACGATCGACGCGACGGTTGTTGACGTACGTGCCGTTCGTCGAGCCGGTGTCGCGGAGGATCCACAGGCCGTTCTCGGCCAGGATCTCGGCGTGCTTCGACGACATGAACTTGTCGTTGAGCACGAGCGTGACGGACTGGTCGTTGCCGTTGCCGATGATGTTCTTCGGCTGGAGCGTGAACAGCTCGCCGCGATGCGCGCCTTGCAGCGGCACCAACCAGCCGAGCAACTGCACGCTGCCCGGGCCGCCGCTCGAATCGAGGACGAACGCCTGGGTCTTCAGCTTTTGCAGCTTCGCGGGAGCCATCGCCGCTTGCTGCGCGATCTGCGCGCAATACGGGCAGCTGTCCCACGTCTTGTCGAGGCGCTGTTCGCACTGCGAGCAGAACTTCTTCTTGAAGATCCAGAACCCGGCGGTCCGGATCGGCGGGTTCGGATTCGGAGCTCCACCCGGCATCTGCGGCGCACCCATCGGCGCTCCGGGCATGCCCGGCATTCCCGGCGGCGCTCCCATCGGCGGCATTCCTGGCTGCATGTTCTGAGCTCCTTGTTGATACCCGAAATTCTGCGGTTGCTGCTGATAGCCCATCTGCGGCTGCTGAGGCTGCTGATAGCCCATCTGCGGCTGATAACCCTGTTGCGCGGGTTGGCCAGCAGCTTGTTGCTGCTGCTGCCCACCGCCGTACTGCCCGATCTTCGCGTTCGCGTCGCCGACGAACTGCTGGCCGCGCTTGCCCATCGCTTTGACGCGATTGACGTCGACCTTGAAGTTGCCCTGGACGTTTTTCACGCCGAGCCATTTGTTGTAGATGGCGCGGAAGGGCTGAAAGATGAAGTCGATGTATTTAAGGAACATGGACCCCCTCCTCGGAGCGGTATCCTAGCACGTCGTCACACGCCCACGCCCGGCACATGTTTCGAGCCACTACTTGGGCTGATAGACCCAGATGTGGAACATGTTGATGTCGCGGCCGGCGGTGATCGACTGCTGGCGGACCAGGACGGTCCCTTCCTTGATGTGCTCGCCGGCGATCAGCGCCGGCCAGTTGCGCCAGCGGTGGACGCGGTCGGTGCCAACGCATGACACGACCGAGACTTTCTTACCGTTGATCGACATCTCGATCTCGTAGTCGCCATACACGTAGTCCATTCGGCGCAGGATCACGACAGGCTTGTTCGCGCTGATGTTGAGCAGCTTGAACTCTGAATAGCCGTCGACGTGGGCGCGGCCCGTGTCCTCGACGGTGGTGCCGTCGGGGTACTTGAGCTTCTGGCGCGAGCGATACGAGTCCTTCGCCTCTTTGATCGTGAAGATGTGCTTGTCTTCCGATTCCTTGTTGAGGATCTCGATCTCGTCGACGAGGACCCACGTGATGCCCTCGAGATCCATCTGCGGCTTGGGCTGGGGCATGACCTTGACGCCCTCCCAATCCTTGATGTCCGCGACCTTCTCTTCCTTCTTCTCCTCGGGCGCGACGATCACCGGCTTGAGATCGCCGACCGCCGACATCGCGATCTCGGCGGTCTTCGCCTGATACGCGAGGAGGTTCTGGAACGCCTCGTTGTTGTTCTTGTTCTCGGCGAGCAGGCCGCGAAGGATCTCGACCTGGCGGCGATACTCGGAGAACTCCTTCTTCTGCGCGATCGTCGGGTGGTGGACATCGACGTCGAGCGCGAGCTCGCCCTCGCAGTCGACGAGCAGCTTGAAGATGTCGAACACGTTGCGGAGGTCGACGAGGTTCGCGTAGAGCAGCATCAGCGCCGAGTTGCAGCCCTGGACGACGTCGTGGCCGGCGACCACGCCGCGGCGGGTGTACTCGATGCCCGCGCGGCGAACCTGGTTGAGGAGGTTTTCGAGCTTCAGGCGGAGGAAGCCCGGCAGCATCGAGCCCGAGAGGCCGCCGCGCTGGACGTAGCGCATGTCGATCTCGTTCGCGGCCGGGTTCGCCGGGTCGCGCGCGTCGCGGACGCGGTTGACGCCCTTCTCGAGGTAGATCCGCGCGAGCTCGACTTCACGAGCGATGTCGGGCTCGGTCTGCGACAGCTCGATCTTGCAGCTCTCGAGGATCCGGCGGTGGCCCTTGTACTCGAGGTTCTCCTTGTATGCGATGAAGTCCGTGAGCTCCTCGTAGTAGCGCAGCACGATGTAGATCGTCTGCGGAAGCTTGAACTCCTCGAGGTTGATGTTGCGGATCGTCGCGTCCCAGATCATGAGGTCGTTCCCCATGCCGTCGATCGCGTAGCCCGGCTGGACCTCGACCGCGAGATCACCGCGCGCACGTGCGGTGACGCGAAGATCGCCCTGGTAGCCGTACACGATGCCCGGGCTGTGCAGCATCCGGTTGTGCAGGCGGCGCTTGTCGATGTGGTAGCGCTCGGCGTCGTTCCAGTCCTTCTCCGTGGTGAGAAAGCCCTTGAAGAAGTTGATGCGCTTGAATCCCTGAACGGCGTCGCTCATTGCTTGTCTCCACCAGGCGGTTCTTCGAGGGCTTGGACGACCTCGGCACCAATGCCGATACCGGAGCGCAGGCCGATCGCGAAGAACTCGCGAAGCTCGACGTCGCCCTCTTCTTCTGTGAATTGCAGGTAGTAATGGGTATGCGCGGGCTTCTCGAGCTGGATGATCTGATGGATCCGGATCACGAGCTCGGGCGTGACGTCCTCGAACTTGATCGGCATCGTCACGACGAAGCAGTGCGCGAGGTCGACCGGCGGTAGCACGACCGAGTCGAGCGCGATCCGCGCGCCTTGCTCGGCGCCCTCGCCCTCGACGCGAAAGCCCTTGAACGGCCAGGTGTTCTCTTTGATGTCGGGCTCGTGGCCCGTGAACAGCTTGAGGAACAGGGTCAGGCCGCGCTTGGTTCCGCGGATCCGATACAGATCGACGGCGCGCTTCACGAGCGCGCGCTTCTGCGCCTCGGGCCAGTCGAGATCCACCGTGAACGCGGTCCAGTGCGACAGCCACTGCAAGAACTCCGGCGGCGCGACGTGCGGATCGTAGAACCGCCAGCCGTCCGTCAGGTTCGTGTCGACCGAGTCGAACATGTGCTCGAACACGAAGCACAGGTCGCGGACGAGGTTGCGACCGACGCCGTCGCTGCGGCGATAGATCGCCGGCAGGTGCTCGAGATAGCCGCGGCGAGCGACCCAGATCGTGACCTCGGTCGTCTCGTAGACCATCTGTCCGCGCGCCGGACGTTGGTCGAGAACCGTGTCGCGATCCTCGTACGACTCGCGATAGAGCACGACGATCTTCTTGAGACCGCTATCCTCGAGCAGGATCCGCGCCTTCTCCAACGTCTTCGTGGAGACGTCGGGGACGCGAACGACGCGGCGGCTGATCGCTTCGGTAACCATTACTTGATGTCATCGCGGACCTTCTCCGCGAGCGAGATGTGGACGAGGAACGGCAGCTCGTCGTCCTCGATGCGCAGGTGTTCCACGCTGACGTTGCGGAGCTCGTCGCGCAGCTCGACGGTGTCGACACCCTCGACACCCGGGACTTCTTCCACCAAGTGAATGATTTCTGCTTTTAGCACCGGGCGCCCGAATTCCCAGCCCTTGCCATCGCGCCCACCGACGAGCGCGTGGAGGAACTTGCGGAGCTTGCCCTCGATATCGCGGCGCAGGCGATCCGACGTCCCGACGGTGCGGCGGATCAAGACGACGCGAACCGAAACGTCCTTGTACTTCGGGCGCACCACGTTCAGCACGGTGCCGACCAGCTTGCGCTCGTCGAGGTAGCGCTTGACGTAGCGCAGCACCTCGTTCGACGGCACGAGCCGGCGGGTCAGCTCGTCGCCGCGCGTGTCGGCCTTCGGCAACAGCGCGAGGGTGACGTGACCGCGGTTGCTGCGATCCGGGACGCAGCGCGCACGCGCGAGCTGGGTCGACGCACGCAGCGCGAGCATCTCGTAGTCCTCGACGGTGACGGCGCGGTCGCGGCTCTTGATCGTGTAGGGCGCGCGGTTCTTCGCATCCTCGATCGTCTCGCGATCGCTGCCGCCCGTCGCGGCGATCGGGTTCGTCACCGACTCGATGTACGCGAGCGCGCGGCCGAGCGAGGTCAGCGTGTTCGCGTTGACGTTGCCCGCGGCGCCGCCGCCGATCCGGTACGACGTCGCGACGATCGAGTTCTTCGCCTCCGACGGAACGAGGCCGCGCCGGCCATCGCCGAACTGGATCGCGCCGGTGATGTAGTCGAGCGTGTAGTGCCGGCTGCGCGGGCCCGACGCGAAGAAGCTATCGACCCGACGCCACCGCACCCACACTTCGTTGTTCTGGACGTTCTCGGGCTCGGCCTTGCGCACGGCGTCGGGCCCGAGATCCGCGATCTCCTCCGCGTTCGGCTGCTGGCGCTCGCGGATCTCGACGACTTCATCGTCGAGCAGCGGCTGGCGCAGGAACCGGAACCCCTGGAGCGGCGTACCGTCGGAGCTGCCGAGCGTCTCGCCGCGGATCGTCTCCTGGTTGAAGCCGTCGATCGCGTTCGTCACGATCATCTTCACGCGCGGCGGCTTCACGTAGCCGCCCTGCTCGAGGCGCGCGCGCAGCCACCAGCGATCTTCGGTGAACTTCGAAGACCGCTGCCAGTCCTCGGGCGCGACGAAGAACGCGAAGCCCGAGCTCGTGAAGCCCTGGGTCTCGTCGTCGGCCGACAGCGGCTCCCAGTCGCGACCGTCGAAGTACTCCCACACCACGCGCTGGCCGCCTTCCCACGACAGCCGGCGCTGGGTCTCGTACTTGTCGAGCTCGTGGGTCGCTACCTCGGCCTCGTCGGTAGGTAAGGATCCCAACCCGAGCTCTTCTTCGAGGTGGAAGTAGACGCCCAGCGGATCGTTCGGCGGCTTGCTCGTGAACCCGAGGTAGAGCGCCGGCGATTCTTCCGGCTTGGCCTGGAACGGCTGGAAGATCGTGAACTCGGTGCGCGCGACCTCGGTGCAGTCCGTGAACTGGAAGTCGTTGAACGCGAGCACGTGGCGGACGTCGCGATAGTCCTCGCGATAGCGGAACGTGATCGTGCGGAGCGCGGGCGGCTTCAGCGGACGGTCGTCCTTGAACAGCCACTTCTCGTTCTCGAGCGTGTACTGGCCTTGCTCGCCGTAGTCGCCCTTCTCGATCCGCACGCGGATCCACTTCTTGGCGACGCCGTTGATCTCGAGCGCGTCCATGTCCTTCGGGCGGCGGAAGCTGACCGTGCCCGACTGCGACATCGCCTTCGTATCGTCGTGGAAGCCGAGCTCGTCGCCGGCGCCGGGCAACGAGCCGCGCGGCGCGGTGCGGCCGAGATGACGCCAGCGCTTGCCGTCCCAGTACTCGTACGCGAGCACGAGCTGATCGCTCGGGTTCGGGCGCGGGATGATCGTCGAGTCCGCGAGCAGCATCTCGATCGAGATGTACGCGTCGGCCGTCTGCATCAGCTCGTCGCACGCGAGGTACAGGATGCAGTCGACCTTCGGCTCCTTGCCGAACGGATAGAGGTTCTTCGACAGGTCGAGCTGGAGGAACGCCGCGTTGTCGAGGTTCGCGTACGCCTGCGTCGGTAGGAGGCCCTCGCCGACGACTTCGACCTTCGTCCGGATCGTATCGATCTCGGTATCCTCGGGCGATTGCGGCACCTCGGCGAGGCGACCGCGCACCCACAGACCCTCGACGTGGTTGACCGTCGTCGGCTCGAACCGGATCGGCCCCAAGAACGCGACCTCGCCGCGATCGACGTCGATCTGCGCGGGCTGGAGATCCTTCCAGCGCGTGCCATCCCAGTGCTCCCACTCGAGGAGGCGCGCCATATCGCGGCCGCCGCGCTCGGGCGTACCGAGGAAGATCTTCAACAGCGCCGACTCGCCCGTGTTCGCGAACCGCGGATCGCCGAGGTAGATGTAGCGCTCGATCCGCTGCGCGCCGTTGAAGATCTCGAACGAGTCGGCGACCGCGCCGGGTTCGGGATCGAGATAGCGGCTGTTCTCCGAGTACGCCTCGTCGTAGTACGAGAAGCAGCGATCGGGACGCGACGACGAGATCATGACGTCGCGCGCAGTCTCGAACGTGACGGTGTGCTCTTCCGTCGCCTGCGGCGTCGACACCTGGGTGCCGCGCGGCACGCGTTGCTTCGCGGCACCTTCGACGAGCGCGAACCGGATGAGCGCCTTCGCCGCGCGCGGCGCGCGCAGCTTGATCCCCAACAGATTCAGGAACGCGACGTAGTTCTTGTCCGGAACCTGATTGAGCCGATAGATCAGGAGATCGGTCATCCACGCTGCGAGCTCGATCAGCGTGATGCCCGGATCGGACGCGTTGTGATTCGTCCATTCCGGCGAGTAGCGCGGAATCATCGAGATTGCTTCTTCGACGATGTCGTTGAAGCTGCGGTCGTCGAGCTTCGGCGGTGGAATCATGTGGGTTGGCCGTTCGTACCGTTGCTACCGGGTGCCGCTCCGGCCTCGTCTTCTTCGTTCTTCAAGTAGAACGGGAACACCAGGTTGCGGCGATCGTTCTTGCCCGCGATCACGTACTCGATGCGGATGTCCAAGCGGTTGGGCTCGTCGGAGTTAGGCTGCGCGCTGCACACGACTTTCTCGATGCGAGGCTCGAACTTGTAGATCGCCTCCTCGCAATAGATCTCGGCGCGCGCAGCGGTGAGGTCGTTGTTGGGAGCGAACATGAGGTCGTGGATCTGGCAGCCGAAGTACGGGCGGTTGATCCGCTCGCCCGGCGCCGTGCCGAGGATGATGAAGATCGACTGGCGCACGTTCTCCTCGAGCTGCGAGCTCGACACGCCTCCGTTCAGATTGACGGAGACGGGAAAGCGCAGGCCCCTACCTAGGAAATCGCGATCGTTCGCCATCAGATCAGAATGCCGAGAACCGGCCCTGGATGAACTTCTTGCACTTGCTGCAGGAGATCCGAGTGGAGTTCTCGATCTCTTCGACGGTGAGCGGGCGATGGTTGCAGTACGGACACGACAAATCGTTCGGTCGTCCCGCGACCACACTGTCGAGCACGTCTTGCCATGCGATCAGCGCTTCCTCGTCATCCACCATCAGCGCGCGAAATCCTTTCGTTTCGACCCCTTCGAACGCAGAGCAAACTATAGAAAACACATGCCGATCCGATCAACGAATCGGCCGGCCAAAACACCATCTGTTGCAGCGGCCCCGTGGCCGCTTGACTACGAGGCCTGATCGGTCTCGTTTACTTGGTCCCGCCCGGTTTCGGTGTCGTCACGGTGACGCTCGCGGAGACACTGCCATCGGGACTGACGACCGGCGCTCCCGGGACCTTGCTCTGAACCTCTTCATCGACCATCCCCGTCGCTTCCGAGCGTGCCGCGCCCGCCGGATCCTCGTACGCCGCCACACCGCCTTCCACGTCACCCCGCGCCGTAGCCACCGATTCGGGCGTGCGATCGGCGACCTGCATGTCCGCCTGGGCCTTCGCAGCCGCGGTCGGATCATCGTACGCGAACGTCGCCTGGCCCTTGATGTTCGACGCCGTGTCGGCCGTCGCGGCCCCCGACTGCAACGTCGCGTTGCCGCTGACATTCGCGATGGTGTCGACGTTGACGTCGGGGGTGGTCGGCTGCACCGTCGTGCCGCTGACCTGCGCTCCGATCAAGCCGTCGACGGAGACACCCGGCGTCGACGGTGCACCCGGCGCACTCGGCTGGCTCGGCATGTTCGAATCGATCGCGCCCGTGCCGGAGAGGCCGCCGGTCGAGACGCCGCCGCCGCTTGCATCGAAGCTCGACGAGCTGCCGACACCGCCTGCTCCCGCGGTGCCGCCAAATGTTGCAGTCCCGCTCGGCGCATCGACACCAGCGCCAGAGAAGCCGCCGGCGCCGCTCGCACCTGCGCTGCTCGCGACGCCACCCGTGCCGGTGTTGCCGCCCGCGCCGCCGACGCTCATGCCGCCCGCACCGCTCGCGCCGCTCTCGAGACCGCCCGTGCCGGTGTTGCCGGCCGCGCCGCCGCCGACGTTCATGCCGCCGGCACCGCTCGCGCCGCTCTCGAGACCGCCCGTGCCGGTGTTGCCGGCCGCGCCGCCGCCGACGTCAGTGCCGCCAGCTGCCGATGCGGCGCCCGTGTTTTGCTGCGCGCCGATACTCGCACCTGCACCACCGGCTTGGGCCGCGGAACCGACGTTTCCACCGCCGCTCGGGCCGACATTCGTCGACGAGGCCGACGAAGCACCGTCGACAGTTCCCGGCGCGCCACCGCCGCTCGGGCCGACATTCGTCGACGAGGCCGACGATGCACCATCGACGGTTCCCGTCGGGCCGCCACTCGCACCCGCGCCTGCGGATCCGCCAGACGATCCGCTCGCGCCCGACGATCCGCTCGCGCCCGACGATCCGCTTGCACCAGTTCCTGCTTGTCCGCTCGCGCCCGCAGATCCGCTCGCGCCCGCTCCAGCTTGTCCGCTCGCGCCCGCAGATCCGCTCGCGCCCGCTCCGGCTTGTCCGCTCGCGCCCGCAGATCCGCTCGCGCCCGCTCCGGCTTGTCCGCTCGCGCCCGCAGATCCGCTCGCGCCCGCTCCTGCTTGTCCGCTCGCGCCCGCAGATCCGCTCGCGCCCGCTCCGGCTTGTCCGCTCGCGCCCGCTCCGGCTTGTCCGCTCGCGCCCGCAGATCCGCTCGCGCCCGCTCCTGCTTGTCCGCTCGCGCCCGCAGATCCGCTCGCGTTGGCAGATCCGCTCGCACTGGCGCCGCCACTCGCGCCCGCGCCCGCGTTATCGCCGCCAGACTTATCGCCGCCAGACTTGTCGCCGCCGGACTTGGCGTCGCCGCCTTTGGCGTCGCCACCGGACTTGTCGTCGGCAGACTTGTCGTCGCCAGACTTGTCGCCGCCGTCCTTGGCGTCGCCGTCCTTCTTGTCGCCGCCGTCCTTGGCGTCGCCGTCTTTCTTGTCGCCGCCGTCCTTGGCGTCGCCGTCTTTCTTGTCGCCGCCGTCCTTGGCGTCGGCGTCTTTCTTGTCGCCGCCGTCTTTCTTGTCGCCGCCGTCCTTGGCGTCGCCGTCTTTCTTGTCGCCGCCGTCCTTGGCGTCGCCGTCTTTCTTGTCGCCGCCGTCCTTGGCGTCGCCGTCTTTC
>Ga0105245_10000548_pt1 | contig 34164 bp, 35 predicted proteins | sample KBSM54metaG_FD_81523 | JGI IMG/M metagenome (GOLD analysis project Ga0105245, IMG submission 81523) | Miscanthus rhizosphere microbial communities from Kellogg Biological Station, Michigan, USA - KBS M5-4 metaG | ecosystem: Host-associated > Plants > Roots > Rhizosphere > Soil | place...
CCGCCGGTGGCGCGGTCAGCGGAGCGGTGCTGCCGCGGTGGCAAGTGAAGCACGTGACATGTGTCTTGCCGTCCGGAAATTTGGCGTTGATTTCGTTGACCATGCCGAGCATCATGCGAGCGACGTTCTTTGGCGGCTTGGCGTCATCGTCGAACTGGCCGGGACCGATGTGGCAATACGTGCAGCCACCCTTGTCAGCGAGTCCAAGCGAGGTTACGAATACGTCCATCATGGGACGACCTACCGTGGTCCAGTTGTCCTGGGTGAAGACTTTCAGATTCTTCGGCGGAGCCTTTGGTGCCTTGCCGCCGCCACCGCCCTTGCCACCTTTGTCTTGAGCAAACATCACGAATGCGGCGAGAGTAGCCACAGCAACCATCAGGAGGATTTTGCGCATGGGGCTATTATAGCCAGGATCTTGGGCAAAGCAAGATGTATGCCCAGTGCCTTAATGAATCTTCATTATCGGCCTGGCTTTATCGGCCTGGTTCTATCGGCCGAAGTAGGCGGCGTTCTTGCCCGCGAAGTCCGACCATTTTTCCGGCAGATCGTCCAAGGCAAAAATAGCCGAGACGGGACACACCGGAACGCACGCGCCGCAATCGATACATTCGACTGGGTCGATATAGATCAGCTCTTCCGTGGCGAACTTAGGATCGTCTTTCTTTGGGTGGATGCAATCCACCGGACAGGCGTCCACGCACGCCGCGTCTTTGGTGCCGATGCAAGGTTCTGCGATTACGTAAGCCATACTGGGGTCAAATCACCTCAAGACTTCCTGGTGAAAGGGAACTACCTTCATACCACAGCCCGTCGCGCCAGTGCAATTTTCCCGCAGAGAACGGGCAGATTCGAACTGCCGACCTGTCGCTTTCAGGAGTCGACCGAACCATCCTTGGATCTCCATTCGCGGTCGCACCGCAATCCTGCGTCCCAATTTTCTGGTGGGGACGGGCAGATTCGAACTGCCGACCTGTCGCTTAGGAGGCGACCGCTCTATCCAACTGAGCTACGTCCCCAAACTTCCTCTATCTTGATTCTAAACCACTTTGAAATCCCGACGATCCCTTGATCCATCTTCTCAGCCCAAAACTGTATCAAAACTGTACCAAAACCTCCTACTTCTTCTGCTCTGTATCAGAATCCTTCTCTAGCTCGTTGGCCTTGCGGTTCAGCTTGCGGAGCGCCTCGCGTTTCATCTGGAGCTTCATCTGCGAATACTTCTTGAACACCATCGAATCACCCTGCCGAAGCAACTGCGTAACCCATTCATCGGCTACGCCGCCGGCGCTGAGCCGCGTGGCGTAGGTCGAACGAAGGTCGTACAGCCGAAAATACGAGACACCGGCCTTCCGCAGGGTTGTGCTCCAAACTTTCTTGAAGCTCTGCTGGTACCCAAGTGGACTACGATCGCATGGAAACAGCCACGGTCCCTCACCTGAGATCTCCATTTGGCTTCGAAAGGCCTCCACGGCGATTTCCGTGAGAGGCACTTCCGCTACCCCATTGGGCGTCTTGGATTCGGGAATCCACACAACCGCATTCACAAGGTCGACTTGGTCCTTGCGCATGGGCGTGAGTTCCTTGTACACCCGCAACCCCGTTTCCGTGACGATACGGATCACGTTGACAAGGTAATCGGGCGCACAAGCCTCTAATTGCTGCTGCTCCGACCACATAACGTAGTGAGGACGAAACAGCCCCTTCAGCGAAGTCGGGAACTCCACCGCGGCGCAAGGATTAGCCGGACAGAGTTTCTTCTTAACGGCAACACTGAAGATCCGCCGCAGGACCCGAAACTCCTGGTGAGCCGTTGTCGGCTTTAAGGTTCCGAGTTCGCGGAAACCGGACGAAGTACGCACCCGCTTCTTTTGACGGATTCGCCAACGCAGATACTTCTCGATCTGATCGGCATCGATTTCTACCAGCTTCCGTTCTCCGAATTCGGGTTTCAGGTGCTTCAGTGCCATTACATTTGCCCGATGGGTCTTCGCTGCGCGAATGGGTGGCTGAGAATAGTTCTCCAAGAAAAAGTCCACCCACTTGTCGAACACCAGATGTTCACCCCTCCGGATCGTTTGCAGAGTGTTTTGGTCTCTGGCCTGTAGTCGTTCGCGCAGTCTGCGCTGCGCTTCATGCCAATCGTCGGTGTTTGTCGTCTCCATGCACCGTCTACCGTCACGGTCCCTATAGCGCATCCACCAACTCTTGCTGCCGCTTCTCTTGTAAAGCACACCATCATGTCTACTCGGTCTTGCCATTTCCCACCTCCCGTTTGAAAGTTGCGCGGAAGGGCTCGAGATCCGATTTAAGGAATCGGATGTTCCGGCCCATCACGCGGAGATGGGGAATCTGCTTTCGCTCAACCCAAAGATACACCGTTTGAAGGCTGACTCCCAGGTATGTTGCAGCGTCGCGGACAGTGAGAGGTAGTTCTTCAGGGGCAAATGCAATACCGGGCGGTTCTCCCCGCCCTGGGTCGGTTCGGAGGAGGCGTTCTTTCATGCCCTTTTCTACTCCATTTCTTCGCCTCGACAAAATGAGTTCCCTTTGGGCATCGCAACAAAGCTCCGTATGCCTTGGTCGGTGTGCGCCGGTGGCGGATACTCAAATCGAGTTGATCGCCAGGAGAAGGCGACCCAAGGCTATGAAAAGGGCTGGTTTGAGTTACTCCTGGGCGGTGTGCACGGAGCCGCAGCGAGGAAAAACGCCGTGCGCTGGATCTTTATCGGCTCCTTTGGCGTCCGGGTGATTCGCGAGCAAACTCTTTGAGGGATGTCCCGGTGTCTCACAGTTGTGGGATGTACCAACTGTCCAGTGTCATTTTTTTTAGGGATGTCGCGACTGTCTCACGGATGAGGGATGTCCTGAGTGCACGCGAGGAGCCTGTTTAGATGACAGGAGATATCGCTCAGCGTGGGACTCGTTCTCGGGCGGGAATCCGCAGCATACAACGATTCGGCGGGCTTAGGTCCGCTCCGAAAGACCGCCTCCTGCAAGCGAGACTCGTTTGCAGCTCCGAAGGAATAGCCTTATCCTCGCACTTGATGAATCGACGCGACTCGAAAATAGTTCGACAGCCGGCATGCCGTGGACGGTGGTTCGCCAAGTCGAGGCCCGACTTGAATGCGAGGGGCAGCGGGTCCTATTCTGAGACTGGAATAGTTACCGTTCGTTCTCAAAGGGTCACTGCGATGCGCGATAGGGTTTCGCAAACGTCATCCCCGAAGACGACTCGCGGCGGCGGGCGTATGAACGGGCAGGAGATTCGAGAATGAACCGCCGCGGCAGACCGGAACCATTCGCGGGCGGTAACTCGTTTGATGTCCTGAGAGTGCCGCTGCCAGTCCCCCCGATGATCGAGCAGGTGTTTGGGTACCGCGGCGATGAGCAGTATGTTTCCTTAGGTTTCGGAGTCCGCGGTGGCGTAATGAGCGACTTCGTTGGAGAGGGAGCTTTGCCGCAGACAGAGGACCTCTACCGGTCGTACCTGCTGCATGCTGCTGTCAAGCCTTATACGGATGCCTTTAGGATTGAGACCGACCCGCCCGAGTGTGTCAAACACGTGCTGGTCGAGGAGTCCGATGCCGACATCGAACAGTTCGAGTCATGGTCGGAGACGAGCCGTTGCCTTCTGCTTGATCGGAAGGCGAGGCAGTTCTCTGTGGGAACCGTCGCCGGCATCGGAGTCTGGCTGATCTTCAAACCCTTCCTGTTTCCGAACTCTCGAATGAAGGTTCGGCGAGCGAAACGATATGGGTCAGCGCGAGAGGCTGAAGCAGCACTTTGGGCCTGGTTAGAGCTTCAGCCTGCAGCTCCGCTAACAACGGATTTCATTCACACCTGGAACCAGACGTTTGGTGAGCGGCAGGCGGTGTCCGGCTGTATAGGCGCCGGGGTGAAGCTTGGGTTTGAGGCGGGTGAGATAAGGCGAATGGTTGCGGAAGCGTTCAGGTCTCCGCGGCGGGGTAAGGAATGAACCAATTTTCGGATGCGGCGCTACGCGCCGGAGGTAATCACTGGTGACACGTCACCCCATGCTGGGTTGACGTTTGCGCGCAGATGCGCGCGCCCGTCTAACGACCGTTCGCAATTGCGAACGCCTTAACAACGAATGGTTTGCAGGTGAAGAGGATGAGTGTGTCTGAAGATCGAGCGCGCTTGCAGCGCACCAAATCCGTAGGCTTTCGGGTCCGCCCGTCGGAATATGAGGAGTTGGTTCAAGCGGCTGAGGCCGCCGGAATGCCAATTGGCGAGTGGATTCGTGACGTATCTCTCCGCGCCGCTCGACAAGGCGATAACGCTGACTGTCAGTCCGCGTTGCCCAAGCTGGTCCGGATCGGTCTGGAGGAGGTTGCGGCCCTCCGGGCAGTGGTTCTCACGCTGTTCGGCACTACTCATCCAACCCTCGCCAAGGATGAGATTGAGCAGATGCTAGCCTACGCCGATTCCGTGAAGGGGGAGAGGGTGGACGTGCTGATCGGACGCCAAGCGTAGAGAAGCCAAGCGAAAAGGAGGTTGACCTTGCAGGACTGGATGCTATCGGAGGAGGGGTGGACGAAGTCCAAAAACTGGGCTCGCCGCGTCATCCTTCTGTCCATCTTCGCTGGTCTCATTGGCGCTACGATTGCCGGCGCCGTCTCCCTTGTGATTTTCCGCGTCGTCTGGTCGGACCTTGAACGCTACTACCTGTCGAGCTATCTGTGGGCAGCGTCTCCAAGCGTTTTGTCATCGACTGGCACGTACTCTTTTGTTGTCATTGGGGTGCAACCTGAACCCCACTATCTGGCAACACCCGTCGATGTTGTCTACCGGGATGGCGCTTTTGTGGTCACCTCCGCAGCCCGCAGTCGGGGTGCCACCGACGTTTGGGAACGGCAATACATCAATGTGGGTCACGCGGAAGCGTATTGGAAACTCCGTGAGTACGTTTACGGCGGGCGCTCCTGTTGGCAGCTCTTTCGAGTCCCACGACTCGTCGGTGTATTACTTCTGATGGCTCTCGTATGGGGAGGCATTCTTCGAGAGCACAAAGATCGTCAAGTCAAACGGGCGGGATCGGTTGAGCAGGGGCCGCGGCTCGTCGCGCCGGAGGAATTCAATGAGACATATCATGGCGACGGAATTGGCTTGAACGTGAAGGGCAAGAGAACCTCAGAAATAGTCCGGGTTCGAATCCCCATGGTATACGAACCCCAGTCGGTAATTGTGCTGGGCGACACCGGCGCCGGCAAGACTGTCGCCCTCAAGCAAATGATCGACCAGATCGAAGAGCGCGGCGATCTCGCGGTCATTCATGATCCGAAAGCAGACTACTTACCCACGTATTTCCAAGCGAAGCGAGGCGATGTCGTCTTGAATCCGTTCGATACGCGGAGCCCGTTCTGGAATCCCGGCGATGAGGTTCTGAGTCCCCCCGACATCGAGACCGTAGCCAACGCGTTCTTCCCGGACATACCAGGGAAAGACGTGTTCTGGACTGAAAGCCCGCGGAAGTTGATGACGCTCTTTTTATCCAAGGGCCTTTCGGCGTCCGATATGGTCCGTCTGTTCGAAATCGAGAACCAGATCGATAAAGTTGTCGCGGGATCGAAGTACGCATCTCTGATCGATCCCAAGTCCCCAGCACAACGGAGTGGCGTTCTCTCCGAATTAACAAAGCTCGCTCAGATCCTCCAGTGGCTGCCGGAGCGGCAAGAAACGAAAACCCGGTGGAGTGCGGCCCAGTGGACTGCTGAACCTCGGGGATGGCTATTTCTCACCAGCCGCGCCGACCAGTCGAACGCCCTCCAAACAATTTATGCGATCTGGCTTGAGCTATTGATCACACGATGCTTAGCCAAGCGATTCTCGAAGCGGCTTTGGTTCATCATCGATGAGCTGCCCGTTTTGAGGTACATCCCCAATCTGCAGAAACTGATCACGTTAGGTCGTGAGTGTAACGTGCCCTTGATCATCGGCCTGCAGGGCCGGGCTCAACTAGATGAGAGGTACGGGCAGAATGGAGCTGAGGTAATCCTATCTCAGCCAGTGACGAAGGTTTTCCTGCGCACCAGTGAACCGAAGGCGGCGAAATGGATCTCGGATAGCATTGGCCATCAGGCGCTCGAACGCATTCGAGAGGGAGTGACAGCCGGCGTCCAAGACTGGCGCGACTCCGTTAATTACACTTCGGAGCGGCGAATCGAACCTGCTGTTCTCGACAGCGTCATCGCGAGCTTGCCGAACTTGCGCGGATATCTGAAATTTCTTGAGCACATCGTCGAGATCGAGTACAAGCCAGAGGATCGGCCGAACCGAGCTGCGCCGATGATTCTTCGCCCGCTGAAGTCAGGGCAGGGCCTCTCGGGGTCGCAGTCTGCTCCGCCTTCCGGCGTGAGCGCCTCGGGAGAACAGCGGTCGTCAAAGCCGAAAGTGAGGCTGTTGGGGTAGCAGATGCTAACGATTTCCAAACCGCTATCGGCTGGCCAAGCCCTCCGGTATCACCGGGAGGAGTTCTCGAATGCTGAGACGAACTACTTCACCGAGGACGAGCGGATTCGAGGCGAGTGGCAGGGAAAACTGGCTACAGAGTGGGGCCTTATCGGAAACGTGCGCGAGGAACAGTTTGCCAGACTGAGCCAGGGCCAAGATCCCCACACCGGAGAGCAGCTGATCGCGCATCGTCGATCTCACACCTACGAGTTGGAAAACGGGGATGAGGTCAAGACAATGGAACACCGCGCAGGGTGGGACTTCACTTTCAGCGCGCCAAAGTCAGTGTCTGTCACAGCCCTCGTTGGGGGAGACCGCCGGATTGCGGAAGCTCACAAGGAGAGCGTAACAGTGGCCCTGGACGCTGTCGAAAAATACACGCAGGCCAGGCTCGGCGGGCGCTACGTTCCTGAAACCACGAGCCGCTGGATCGCCGCGAAATTCCATCATGATACCGCTCGGCCAGATCAAAAGGAGCAGTACACAGCGCCACAGCTGCACACTCATTCAGTCGTCTTTAACATGACGCGGAGGGAGGACGGCAGCATCAGGGCCTTGGATGCGATCGAGCTGTTCCGCAGCCAACAATTTGGGTCGGCGGTCTATCAGGCTGAGTTGGGGAAGCGGTTACAGGAGCTCGGGTATGACGTGCAGCCAGGCAAGAATGGGGCTCCGGAAATCACGGGCTATTCGAGGGAATACTTGGATGCCAATAGCGTGCGGAGTACGGAAATTCGAGCTTATCTGAATGAACGAGGGTTGGAAGGCGCTGGTGCCGCGCAAATCGCCGCCCACCGTACGCGCGAAGCGAAGAGCCTTCGCACCGCCGAGAACGTTCGGCAGTTATGGGCCGAGCGAGCTTCCGAATTTGGAAATGAGCAACAGCGGGTCATTCGCGCCGCCCATGAGCGTGGGCCCGTGATTCTATCCCAGAGAGAACGCGGTGATGCCGCTGAGCGTGGACTGACCTTTGCACGAGATCGCAATTTTGAACGGGAAGCGGTGATTGACGAACGGAGCCTGTTGCGGGATACGCTGCGCCGTGAACTGGGCCGTACCGATCTCAGCTCTTCCCACCTGGCACTAGAAAATCGGGCGGGGCAGGGTGAATTCATCGAAGTGGCGCGAGAACACTCGTGGTCTCCGGCTCGCCGTTACACAACGCCGGAGATGCTCCGGTTGGAGCAGCAGAATGTTAGTGCGATGGTGAAGGACCGAGATCGATTTACGAGCCTCGTTCCGGAAACCGTCCGATCCTCACTGACCATCGAACATCTGAATGACAGCCAGCGCCGCGCAGTAGAATTCATCTTCTCCAACCGGGATCGAGTTGTTGGCCTCCAAGGTGATGCCGGAGCTGGGAAGACGACCGCTCTGGCGGTCGTTCGCGAAGGCGCCGAGAAGGTTGGATATCAGGTCCGCGGTCTGGCACCGACCAGCCGCGCCGCGAAGCAACTCGCCGAGGCGGGCGTGCAGTCCGAGACGCTGCAGAAGCACCTAGCGGGCAGTGGACGTAGCACAGGTGGAGCAACTACGCTCTATGCCCTAGACGAGTCCAGCCTGGCAAGCACACGCCAAATAAACACTTTTCTTCAGCGGCTAAAAACCGGCGACCGTGTCTTGCTTGTCGGCGATTCGAAGCAGCACGAGGCTGTTGAGGCAGGTCGCCCGTTCGCGCAGGCTCAGAACGCGGGGATGACTGCCGCGCGCCTTGACACGATCGTTCGGCAACGGGACGAAGGACTCCGGCAAGCTGTTCGGAGTCTCGCGAATCGGGATGTACGTGAGGCGGTCAACTTACTAGACCGGCAAGGAAGGATCAAAGAAATCGTCGATCCGGTTCAGCGGATGCGAGCCATCGCTGATGATTACCGAAGCAAGCCGGAGAGCACGCTGGTCGTCTCTCCGGACAATACATCCCGGCAGGCCTTGAACCAGGTGATCCGGAGCGGCCTTCAAAACGACGGATGGGTTGATCGGGTTGGACTCAAAATCCGTGTTCTGGTTCCGCGGCAGGATCTAACTGGGGCCGATAGACAGTGGGCGGCCCGTTACGACGCAGGCGACACGATTCGCTTCAGCAAAGGGAGCAGACAAATTGGTATCCGCACCGGCGAGTACGCCGACGTAGTTTTCAAGGATACACACACCAATCGGCTTAGCGTAAGGACAGGGAACGGCGTCGAAATCACGTATGACCCGCGCCGATTGCATGGCGTTGCTGTTTATCAACCTCAGATCCGCGAACTAGCCAAGGGTGACCGCATCCAGTTCACGGCACCTATTCCCGAGCTGCGAATTGCCAACCGGGAGCAGGGGACGGTTCGCATGATCGAGAGTTCGGGAGGCGTTCAGGTGCAGTTGGACTCCGGGCGGCGACTGACCCTGGATCAGTCCACGGCGCGTCATATCGATTACGGATATGCCGTCACAAGCTACAGCTCGCAGGGGTTAACAGCGCGCCGCGTACTGGTTCATGCGGACACCTCGCAATCAAAACAACTACTGAACGAGCGTTACGCCTACGTGGCTGTATCGCGGGGATCTCATGACGCCCGGATCTACACGGACAACGCTCACCGACTCCATCATGTGCTGAGCCGGGAGCAATCGAAGACGGTCGCTTTAGAGGAGTGGAGCCGCCAGGAGCAGCATCAACGTCAGCCCAATCCTCATTCCGAACACGGACGCAGGATGTGACGGTGCAAAATGGGAGCCTTTCTTGAAATGCTCAGACGCTTAGGCAGCGCGACGGCCGACGCAGCGGCTGGATTCCTGCTTAGCGAAGATCCTTCGACGGAGCGTGAGGAACCAGAGGAGGAGGAACAACAGAGTTTGATCGATGTGCCGGCGGACAGTGCAGAGATCAAAGAGGAACACGTACGAGACTCGCCGCTAGATGCCATTTGTGAAGATCTTGCGGAATCGATGGACGAAGCGGGATCGAGTCACGATCACGGTGAGGGGGCTTCCCTTGCCCCCGAGATTGCAAGTAGCGAGGGGATGGATCACTCGCGATAAGGAGTAAATGGAGATGCTGACAAACGGAATTCGGTTCTTCGCGACAGCCCTCTTGAGCGCCTTCGCATTCGTTGCCGAGAGCTGCAGGAGGATTCTGTTTGCATGGGCTGGCGTTGATCGTTCGGCCTGTGTTTTGGCTGTCGGAATGCTGATCGGAGCTTTTGTCCTGGACAATTCGTTTTGCCGCTGGATGGCTCTTGGAGCAATCACGTGTCTCTCTGCGGCAGCATGGCGCGGGCAGCGCTGGAATCTGAACAAGGACGCCGACATTGCCTCCGATCGCTTCCGGCGGGGATGGGAACGACGTGGGCAGGCAGTAAATGAACCGCAGTCGAATCGGAGGTCGTCCAGGACCACCTTCGAAGGTCCCGTCAGCACACCTCGAAAAGGAATAGCGGTAGAAGCGCTCAGACCCAGGTTCGGTGAGCGAATCGTGGGGCAGAACCAGGCTCAGGATCTCGTCCTTTCAAAGCTGGCGAGCCTGATACTCGGAACGCGTCCGAAAACCCAGGCACCGATGTCATTTCTTTTTGTTGGTCCCACCGGAACCGGCAAGGGTGAATTTGCCTCCCTCATAGCCGAGGTGATGGGTCGGAACGTGGCGAAGTTCAATATGGGCGAGTACAACAACGATCAAACGCTTTGGACATTACTCGGTTCTCCTAAGGGATACGCGAACCCAGAGGAAGGGCTACTAACTCGCGCGGTACGCAATGATCCCGGCACGGTTTTGTTCTTCGATGAAATCGAGAAGGGACATCCCAGAATATTTGATATTTTCCTCTCCATCCTCGACGACAAAGACGGGACGTTTGGAGATGGGAAGACTGGTCAAAAGCTCCGCTGCAGCGACACGATTGTTGTATTTGCGGGCAACCTCCTGAGCGACCTAGCTGCCGACCAACGGCCAACACAAAACGCACTCCGGGATGAGCTACGGAGCAGCGGGCTTCTACGCCCCGAGTTCGTGGCGCGAATGACCAGCATTGTTCCCTTCTATAAATTGACACCCGATGAGTTGGGCCTGATTACTGAGAAGCAGGTCGCCGCGTATCTCGAAGATGTCTGTGATCGACGAGGGCACGCCGCATGCATCACTGTCGAAAAGGAGGTCGTCCAACAGCTAGTCAGCCGGCAGGACCCCAAATACGGGGCGCGAAATGTGCGCGCCAGCATTGAGGAACTGGTGGAGCCGGCCCTGCGGGATGCCTTGATGCGAATCGGGGACCGTTCGCCGAGCGTCCTTCACGTGCGAAAGGCCGGTGAAGGGCGACTGGAAGTGGCGCTGCACTGAGAGGAGAGGCGTGATGGAGTGGGCAGTCAGATTGCTTTTCAAATTGATTCTTCTGGTGGTCGCTGTAGGCGCGGTGTTCAGCTTCGTACACCAGCTCTTTTCGCCGGTTGAAAAGCCAGTGGTCATGGCTGGTCCAGGCGGCGGCCGACTGCCGGTGCCGCTGCCGAAAGGAGGAATACGCGCCGCCGCACCTGGCGCGGGCGCGACCAACCTGCCGGCACCGCGGCCACGAACCCCAACTCGCGGCGGCTCCGTGAATCCACTGATCGGCGATGTCGCCGCTGCGGTGCCTACGCACGTCGACACCAGCAAACCCATCACGGACGCCATTCATGATCAGGTCCTCTACCGCTTCCTGGACGCGAAGGCCCAAGGGAATCGACTGACGATTCGAGTTCAAGCTTTAAACCAGGGGCTAGATCGAATGGTCGAGATCGGCTCTTTGCCGTGGTCGAAGACTCTGTTTTACAACGAGCGGGGCGAGGCGTATATCCCCCAGGAGGTGTGGATCGCCAACACGCGCACGAACGCGGGGAAAACGCGGGCCATGCTTATCGCGGGGGTTCCCGCGGAGATTCGGCTGGTTTATAGCGATCTCCCAATGACGGCTGGAAGTCTCGCTTTCGGGCAGGTCGCGCTCATGCAGTTAGATGTTGCGCTGTTCTCGACGGACCAAGCCTACCGGAACGCCTTCTGGGACCCGATTGCCGTCTCCCGTCCCACGTTTCGGCTGATCGGCATAAACGATGGCCCTGCGGCCTCGGGAGTTCCACGATGAAGATCGAACTCTCGTGGGCTCTGGGTTTTAAGCTATTCACCATTCTCTATGGAATGGGATTGATCGGTTCCATGCTTCTGCCTTCGCACGAGCATACGGAAGAACCAAAAGGCGATCAGCATCCGATCCTTGAGGACCCCGCACCTCGGCCTGCGAATTCGTCGGCGACGGAGATTGCCACCGCAACTGCCGAGCCCATGACTAGGGCAGTGCTCGAAAGCATCTACTTTGACGTTATCGGAGCGACCGGACAGGGCGAGCAGCTGCAAGTCGAGTTGCGAGCGCACAATACCGGACCAGACCGAACGGTCATTCCCGGTCGCCCGAAGGGAATTCTTAGACCCGCTCTTTTCGCCGCTGCGTTCGATGAACAGGGGAGAAAGTGGTCTGCCGATCACATCCAGGTCGGCAACGCTGCGAGCACTCCGGGATTCCTGCCCGAAAGCAAATTGATTTCGGAAGTTCCGGTCACGATCCTTCTCACTTTTGCAAGGATGCCAGCGATTGCCGGTGTACTCCAGATTCAAACGATCTTGCGTTTAGAGGTTCCGTTGATCGTAGGAGGCGATGACCATGACCTAACCGGCCAGGAACAACCTGTTGTCCTTGTTTTTAGCCGCATACCAGTAGCGAGCCCGAGCCACTGAATGTTCACTCTACATAATCCCGCGGGAACGGCGATGGCCGGGCCGAAGCCACAGCGGAGGCCCATGATTGAAATACGTGAGCTCGTGGCGGCCCTCCTTTTCGTTCATCTGACTGCAAACGCCGGTCTCATCGCCCGCGTTGTGGGACCAGTCTGGGTAGCTTTATCGTTCGCGGTATATGCGCTCCTAATCTACTGCGGCGCTGTGTCGGGCAGACAATTTACGGCTCGCCTTGCGATCGGTTGGGTAGGTGCTCCGTGGCGCGCGTGGATGGGGGCGGCGGCGGTCGGATGGCTGCTGGGTTTGATGGTGACGGCGGAGACTGTCATGTCTGGTCGCTCGACTCATGTGACCGAGCCGTTCCACAACCAAATTTTGGCGATTACGCTCGGCCCGATTGTCGAGGAAATCTGTCTGCGCGGTGTGCTTGTGCCGATCCTCGCTTGGCTAGTAGGACCCGCCGGCGCTGTGGTCGTAAGCGGCGGTGCCTTCGCTTTATTACACTTGCCGGGTTCTTTTATCAAACTGGCCAGCATCGGGATCACTGGAATAACGTATGGCTGGATCAGGATTCGATCTGGCTCGACGGCGTTGGCAGCCGTCGCTCATTCGACCTACAATCTGACCGTGTTGATCCTTGGAGTGCTGCGCTGATATCACGAGCGACTCATGGCGCTTGCCTTCGTGCCTTATGATCGCCCCAGCTCAACTTCCGAGGAGCGGCTGATCCGCTCGAAACTACCGCGAATGACAGGATCTACGAGATGACTTTTCGTCCAAGTGAACATTAGAGGCGCTAAGCGCGTTTATCGGGACCCATCCGGCGAAACTTCCCACAAGCCGACTTCCCGTTACTAATCCGGCCAACTTCCTCGCCCCTTGGTCTTAATCAAGCCATGCCGGAGGCTCATACAATCCGCTCACCCCTCCATTAGCATTGGTAATGGAAGGGTTGCCGACCAATCGGGAGCTATGCTGGCAGGTCCACTTCTGCCGTAGGCGTTACACGGTCAAAGTAAGGCGGATGCTAGTCGATAACATACTTTCTCGTCTAGTAAAATAGGCAGTCTCACAAAGAGTCCTTTGCGGAACCGCGTGGACGCATTTGGGAACTTTCTGGCACCGGCGATGTCTAATCTCAACGGCACTATAGGATCGACGCGTTCCGTTTTTTCTACGATAGATTTGAACCGGTTTATGAACGCCGCACGCATTCTCTTCCTTGCCGCAGTGCCCACTTTTGGACAGTGGATCAATTATCCATCGGCCAATATTCCCAGGACTGCGGACGGCAAGGCGGACCTATCAGCTCCCGCCCCGCGTGGTCTCGACGGGAAACCGGACTTGAGCGGAATCTGGAACGCTAATTTCAACCCTGTAATTCCCCCCGGTGTGGTTCTCTACTCCTCCACGTTGCCGGGTTTCGATCTCCAGGCTTGGCGCACTGCGGCTGCTCCAATCCCGATGACACCGTGGGCGGAAGCTATTTTTAGCGAACGCACTAGGAATTTCACTCGCGATATGCCATCCGCGCACTGCCTTCCGCATGGCATTCCGGAGGGGATGATGCTGGATACTTTCAAAATCATGCACTCCGCCGGGACCACGCTGGTTCTGTTTGAAGAGGGCCCTCGCTTCCGGCAGATTTTCACCGATGGGCGTAGCCATCCGCGGGAAATGAATCCCGCATGGTTTGGATATTCCGTAGGAAAATGGGAGGGCGACACGTTGGTCGTCGACACGCGGGGCCTGAACGATCAGAGCTGGCTCGATCCTGCGGGACACCCGCATAGCGATCAGCTCCGCATTATCGAGCGTTTCCAAAGGAAAAACTTGGGTCAAATGGATGTCGAGCTCACTTTTGAGGACCCGGTTGCTTATCGTGAACCTTGGTCGGCCACGCTGCGGTTCGAACTGGATCCGGACACCGAACTTATTGAGAACGTGTGCGAGAACGAGAAGGATCGGGAGCATTTAGTCGGCCGCACTCCCTCGGATGACGCCGCCAAGATTAGGCTCCCAATCGAAACTCTGCGCCAGTACGCGGGGACGTACGGCAATGGACCAACGCTAGAGATTGTGCTCACACAGTCGGGGCTCGTTATGGCGGGAATGCTTTTGACTCCCAAGTCCGAAACGCAATTCTCAACCAACTCCGGCGTCGTCACGTTCGTAAAGGATAGTCAGGGCCGGGTTGAGAAGGTCGTAGGTGAGTTCGTCGGCGGCGAGATGTTCGAAATCCCTCGCAAACGCTAGATCGCGTTTCCGCCTCGCGTTCCGAAAAGGGTCGCCTTTGAGACCGTGCGCAACGCCTTTAGAACCCGGGGCGCTCGAGTGTCGGAAAACCCAGTCTAAAAGAGCGGAGAGTGGTAGCGGGCAGCCCTGCGCACGGGACCGGACACTATTTCGCCGGTCCCGTGGAAGCCTTCCGATGAATCGTAGTTATCGGGCGACAATCTACCGTCTGCAGCAGGGCAGCGGCCCATAAGGTAAGCCTGCGTCAATGATTTGTGGACCATAACGATGGCAGCCTCATTGAAACAATCTAGGCAAGCCCGTGATTAAATTGTAGAAATGCAGACCGTTCAGATCAACAGGCGCCGCCAAACCTTTGGGAGCACGGCTCGTACCGACCATTGGTGGCTTGCCCCGGTGGCGACCGCAGTGGGACTCCTGGTATTCTTCGGGTATCTCACTTTCCGCGCGTTTAACGGTACCTACGTCTGGTTCGATCCCTACATTAGTCCGACCGTGGCTCCACCTGTCTTCACTCCGGCCTCCGGGTATCCGGGCGCCGTGCCAGTCGAACATGCCTGGTTTGGCCCGTTCCCTACGTGGTGGCCGTCATTTTTGCCGCAGTCCCCAGCGTTTTTCATGCCCGCCCTTGCGATTGCGTTTCGCTTGACCTGCTACTACTATCGAGGCGCGTACTATAAGGCCGTTTTTGTGAAGCCGCCTAACTGTGCTGTGGGCGGCCTCTCGCGCGGCTACCGTGGGGAAACGGTATTGCTCTTATTTCAAAACCTTCACCGCTACACGCTCTACGGAGCATTGGTGCTGCTTGTCTTTCTTTGGTCGGAAGCATTCGCTGCATTTTTCCGGCGCGGCCGCTTCGGAATAGGCGTTGGCACCGTTGTGATGCTAGTTAACGCCGGGTTGCTTTCGTTTTACACGTTTGGCTGTCACTCCTGGCGCCACCTGATCGGAGGCCGAATGGACTGCTTCTCCTGCAACGGGTCTGTATCACCGCGCTACGGAGCGTGGAAGGCATCCACTTGGCTCAACGAGCGGCACATGGCGTGCGCTTGGTTCAGCCTCGTTTGGGTCGCGTTTACCGACTTCTACATTTATCTGCTATCGACTGGGACTATTCGAGACCTGAACACTTGGTAGGTGATTGGCTCGCTAGTGCCCCCGGTTCGGTCGCGCAAAAGTGTTGAGATACGTCGCTCGGGTCTAGAAGTCGGGTTCTGGGAAGTTTCCCTAGAGGCGACCCATCCCGCATTCCGCTCGGCCGCCAAACTGCTGGATGACGGCGCATCCTTGCCATTAATTTCCCTTCCCGGGCGATCAAAAAAGTTTATGGACGGCTTGCCGACTTCCCGTTACTAATCTTCGGTCCATCTCGCACCGGATTATCGGAAGTTGCGGGGCGACGCAGCGTAAGTTTGACCTAAGTTCGCCTTATACTTTGATGGATGCCTTCACTAGATTGGCTTCGGCGGAAGGAGCGGCTCCAATACTGGAAGACTTTACCGCTATTGCCATTCGCGTGGATCGTATTGGCCGCATCCCTCACGCTTTTTTCCATCGAACTTGTAAATACCGAATTGCAGAACGCCCTGCAATGGCCATTCTTGTGGGCCCTGACGTACTCTGCTTCATTAGGTGTTCTAGCGGCGTTGGCCCTGGTGGCAATTCGAAATCGCAAGGTGCTCTTCGTAATCGCTCCTGCGATTGCTCTCCTCATAAGTGTGACGCCTAAGGTCGTGTCGAGCTTCCAGTTGAGCACAACGCTCATGGGCCCCCGTTTCGAGTATGTCCGCTGGCGGCTGACAATGGACGGATGGTTGGCGATTGCAGCCGCGATGACGGGCTACGTTATTTTCTTCCTCTTCATGGGAGTGCAGGGCGTCAGGCACGTTCGCGTGCGCACCGAACTGGAACTCGCGGAGAAGGTGCAGCAAACACTCGCGCCACCGCTCGCATTCAGCCACGCTGGCTATGAAATTCATGGGAAATCTGAGCCTAGCAGCCAGATGGGCGGGGATCTACTCGACGCTGTCTACGATGGCGAGGCGATGGCCTGCTATGTCAGCGATGTCGCGGGTCACGGGATTCAAGCAGGTGTGTTTATGGGTATGGTCAAGAGCGCCGCCCGGACAGCGCTGCTCAGGCCGGGGTCGCTGGGTACTTTGCTCGCGGATTTGAACAGGGTCCTCTTCGAGGTGAAGGCTTCCGGGTCCGCCACATATGTGACGTTTGCCTGCATCCAATGCCGCGATGGCGGCAAGGTTGAGTATGCACTAGCCGGCAACGGACCAATCTTGCATTACCATGCCAGCTCGAAGACGATGTCGCAATTGGCGATGGAACAGTTTCCGCTCGGACTGTTTGCACGCGCGAAGTTTCAGAGCAGCCTGGTCAAAGTCGAGCCCGGCGATATTCTGGCGTTGCTAACGGACGGACTGCCAGAAGTAGAGGACGCGTCGGGCGAACAATTCGGTCTGGAGCGCATCGGTGAACTTGTGGCACTGAATGCCAGCGGTCCTCTGGCGGAGCTGACAGAGAAATTATTCGCAGCGGTCCGGCGGTTTGGATCGAGAACCGACGACGAGACGTTGGTCCTCGTAAGAGCAAGCCTGGGAAGCAGCGTGGTCAACCGCAGGCCCTGATTTCATCGGCTCTGGTTTCAGCTCCGAAACTTACGCTCTGTGAGACTTTCTATTTCATCGAAGAGCCGGTCAATGGGGCAGGCGCGGAAAGCGGCTCGGCAATTCGGGCGGAAGGGAAGCGTCTCAAAAGCCCTTTCGCGGAAGTGACGTTTGCTGTTGATAATAGTTCATGACCGCTATGCTAAATGCGCCACGATGAACTGGAAATGGTTGTCTCTCACTGCGCTGGTAGGACTGGTAGCCTGTATCGTCGGGCTGTATTTGAACAACTACGCGATCTTTGGTGCAGGGCCGGCTACTATCACCATTCAGGTCGTCGCCGCTTTGTTGATGGCCTGGGCCCGGCTTACGTTCGGCATCAGGAGTTTTCACGGTACCGCCAACCCGACTGCCGGGGGACTGGTCACGACCGGACCGTACAGATACATCCGCCACCCGATTTACGCGGCCATCATCTATTTCTTGTGGGCGGGGATCGCGGCCCACCCTTCCCTTGTCACCGTAGCGATAGGTCTTCTTGCGACGGCGCTTACTGCGGTGCGGATCGTGGCGGAAGAGAAGCTGCTGGTTACGATGTACCCGGAGTACGGAGCATATGCGCGGGTGACCAAGCGACTGGTTCCGTTTGTCCTATAGTTCTAGCCGCGTCCGCGGTCAGCATTCTTAGTAGACGATAAAGTATGTTATCGCCTACGACCTAGCTGCAGGCGGCCGTATAACGCCCGACTCGGAGAAGTGCACGTAAAAGCAGCACGATCGGTAGCGACTGGGCAACAGGCTTGGTCGTCCAAGTCGGTCTTCTATGACCCACTGCACCCGTCCAGGCAGTGCGAAGCCTTCTGCGGGCCTAGAAGGCCGGTGTCGATGTGAGTGTGTTGGATGGTCCGAATGATAAGACAGCCGCACCAATTGGCCCCGCTGAGCTATGGACTTCAACCATGCCTCGGATGCCGACGGTGGCATTCAACAATGCCGCCAGCGAAAAGGCGACGTGTCCATTTGTAGGAATCGTCGTCAAGTTTGGTTGTTGCAAGATCACTTTGCCGGAGTCGTCGTACACCGTGGCGGATAACGAACTGGCATTCAAAGACGTGCCATTGACGATTGCCACAGCAGTTCCATGGTCGCTTGTATGGTCGAACGGAATCAAAAGTGAGTCTTGGTTCGGCATCACCATCGGGATCGTTGCCTCCACTGCGGAATCCGCCGACTGCTGATAGTGGAAAGTAGCGAAGGATCCTACCCGTCCGTCCGAAAGTATCTCCGCCCAGCCGACTTGGGGCGAAGCTGTGGGCTGTTGCCAGTCGACGATGAGCGACTCGTGCACCTGGAGAGTCCTATTCACCTCGGATGCAATGGTGTTCGGCCCATGATTAGGTTGAGGGAAGCTGAGGATCAAGCGGTAGGGGGCCCCTTGCTCATCCCAGAAACGAACACTTATCGGAACCGGCACCGTTTCAGTGTTCGAAATCATTATTCGGGTTTTCCAACCTCCACCTGATGCGACCTGCGCTAATACGCCCGCCCGCGTCAATGAACTTGCGCCAACCACGCGGATGTCATCCACCAAAAGAGCAGAGTCCTGAGGATTACCACTCGGTTCGAAGATTGCGATGGTCAGCGTTCCGGGCGAAAGCGTATTGAGAACCGGCAGGTTGAAATACATAGGTGATTGGAATGCAAATCCTCCCGCTCCTGGGGCCGCTATCGGTCCCAAATTGTTCACAGTGGTTATCGGCACGCCCCCCGCAGCCCGGGCCGGGTCGGTCCGGTAAATAACAAAAACGTTGGTGGAAGGATTTGTCGCAGTGTTTGTGAATCCTTTGAGACGGACCGTGACGCTAAGTGCGCCGTCAATAGGCTGCTGAATCATGCTCACGCGGGTACTATCTGGAAATTGCACCCTCAATTGGGAAAGGTCGATTTGTGCGAAATTGATCGCCTGCTGAACTGTTACCGAGGGGCTTGCCTGAAGGCGCGCTTGCAGCTTTCCTTCCGGAGCTGCCGTGTCATAGATGGTCCCAACGATGCTCGCATCGCCTAGAACCCTCCAGGTGGAAAGATTTCCAGACTCGAACCCGCCGTCAAACCCATTAGCGCCGAAGACGCTCGGCAGAACTGCGAGAAATAGTACATTCCGTGCAACCCTCATTAGTCCTCCTGATGTACCTGCTTGGTGTAGGGACGTTAACCTTGTATTTGAGGTAACGTAAGCCATTCGGGCTATCGAGAGACAAGCCTCCGCACTCTTTTGAGATCCGAACACAGGCGGATCTTTTTCCGGCCTCGTACCTCCGCGCGGCCGGGCCACAACGATAGCTTTTGGGTCAGAAGACTGGGACCACTATCCTCCTCGCCATGAAACTGATCACGATACTTAACCGGACCACCATTTTCGCGGGCTTGTTATACAGTGTCCGGCTTCGGCCCGCAGCGTACGTTCTGTCTTGGCTCGAATGGATTGTAGTATGAACGTTCCTAGAAGGACATGATGCGGATTATGCTGGGATCGGGCTATGCGGAGACTAGTCACCCGGACGTATAACGCCCTAACCGTAGAAGTGAACGGAGGGCGGCTGCCTTATGGATCAGTATCGACAAACGCGCCAGCGTGTCCTGGAAGCGCTCTTTCCCGTGGTGCAGACTGCGGGAATGCCTAACAAAAAACGTAAGCTCACTCCAAAAACCGTCCTAAAACTTCCAGATCTCGAACAGTCGAAATCCGCTGTTCTCAACAGCCTGACCTCCCGTAGCTCTCAACGTTCCTACGATCATGCGATCCGTGAATTTATCGACTGGTACTGCTCCGAACCACGACTTGCGTTCAACAAGACCGTGGTGACACGCTACCGGATTAGTCTTGAACAGGCCCAATATGCCTCCTCCACTATCAACCTTCGTCTCGCTGCCATTCGGCGGCTGGCGTACGAGGCTGCCGATTGCGGACTTCTGAGCCCCGACCTTGCGGCTGGAATCCGTAAAGAAGCATGGCATGCGCATCGGGAATTGGTTGACTGCTGACCAGGGGAAGCGACTCCTCGCTGCGTTCGGCGGAGAAGGCCTGCGTTCCAAACGCGACTATGCCATGACCGCCGTTCTCCGCGGCTGTGGCCTCCGACGAGCGGAGGTAGCCGGGCTCCCTGTCGAAGACATCCAGCAACGAGAAGAGCCTTGGGTAATTGCGGACCTCGTCGGCAAAGGCGGACATGTGCGAACCGTTCCGGTCCCGACCTGGTCAAACTTGCGGTCGACAAGTGGTTGACTGACGCGGACATCTCGACCGGCCCGGTCTTTCGGGCGATCAGCAAAGCTCGGCGAATAGCACCGAGCGGTTTCAGTCCGAAGGCCATCTGGGGCGTCGTAAAGGTTGGATCCTCGAAATGCGGTCTGGATCGCGTCGCTCCGCATGACCTTCGTCGAACCTGTGCCCGTTTGTGTCATGAGGCCGGCGGGGAGCTTGAGCAAATCCAGTTCTTGCTCGGACATGTCAGCGTTCAGACGACAGAGCGATATCTCGGCTGCAAGCAGCGGCTGCGGAACGCTGTTAACGACCGCATCGAACCCCTCGAGCTATAGCACAGATCCGGCACACTGGCCGACTTCTCGGTACCAATCACACGCCCGCTCGCACTTCCGCAGCTAACCGACTCTCGGCCGTGTGACATAAGGCCGGATTATCGGAAGCTGGATGGCGATCCCTCTAAGGCCCTAGCTGGTGGATGCTACCACAGCACCGTTTCGAGCTAGACTGACGCCCGATCACTTGGCCAGCCATTCTGGACCCCTGCCGCTTCTTAAGCCCTTGATGGAACAAGTTTGTGCGTTATACCGTATAGGTTATTGTTGACAGGCGGGTCGACCAGGATTGGTTGTCGTCCGGGTCAGTCTCATCAGGTCAGCCTAAGGCAGCGGAACGTCTTTGTGCGCTCTGAACGGTCACCGAAATCAAATCCTATTGACTTCGTCTTCCGGAGCATCTGGTTCCGCCTAAGCTACTTGCTGTTCTGGGCCACTTATATAACTGTGTTCTGGTTCGTCCTCGGGCCGTCATCCAAAGTTGCCGGGGTAACCACTCCGTTGTATGCAGTGAGTGTGGCCTTGGCAACAGCTGCCCTCGGGGTCGCAGTGCCCGCGCCCGCCGTCATACAACGTGTACCTCCCCAATGGTTCCGCGTGCCTGCGGGCGAGCGCGTACTCCACCGCTTTGTCGGCGTTGGTGTGTTCGGCTGGCTGCTCGATGTCTCCGGATGGAATCGCCATGTCCTCGAACCTCAGCGGGGATTCTCCGGCAAAAGGACCGGCTTACTGTCCCTGGAACAGTCGGTGCGAGCCGCTGCTGTAGCCCACGGAACCGGCTTTGCCATCCACGTAGTCTTGGCAACCCTCGCACTTTTCAGCAGGCATCCGTGGCGCGCGGCACTATGGATGCTGTTGCCGGGTGTAGTCATTCATCTCTATCCGGTGTTGCTACAGCGCTCCATCATGCTTCGCCTCCAGCCTCTGCTAGATAAGACTGACTGATTGGGTCGGACAGTGAGAACTAATCACACTCAGTCGGATAAATTCCCCTGGCGCCTCTGAGCCACATCACGATTCGTGTAAAAACGAGCCCCTGGGTTTTATTCGACGATAAAGTATGTTATCGACTAACAAGCCGTCCTCTGGTCGAAGACCATTTAGGCCGTGTAGCGCCCAAACCCGATCTGGCATCCGCGGTCAGGCTCCGCGGATAGGTAACGATAAACGCACTTCTAGGAAGTTTGCGGATTAGGAATATAAGTCGCGTTGTCACCCGCAATCCACTTTCACCCAAAACGTTTAGCCGTAGATGTGAGATCGAATGCCTTGGCGTCGGCAACCAAGAAGGGCGGCATTTGGCTCGTGCTCGCAAGGAGTATCCGCCTGACGTCGTGACGGCTGACGATCTGCTCTGCGGCAGGCGCCGGGCTAAGGTCATTCCGTTTCCATTGCCCAGCACAGCTAAATCGGTGCGTTGGTGACCGCTTTTAATGAAGGATATATAGATGGGCGCGTCAGTCGTTACGCCTTAGCCAGAGGGCCGAGTCAGACCGCCGGAGGTCACTGCTAGCCTCCCGCCGTTTTAGGTCTGCATAGATTTGATCCAGGTCATAACCGTGCTCTGCCGCGTAAAAGTCCCGCTCCGCGTAAACCGCTTGGAGCACTTTATCTTCCCCTGGTTTCTGCTCAGATAAGCTCTTCCGGCGTACAGATGGTCGTTTTGGTGTAGCCATGGTTCGAAAGAATCCTCTCCGCTTCCCGGCGAATACGAACGGTCGCGATATGCCCGAAGTTCCAGGTAAGTAGAAATTCACACTCTTCCACTGCCGCTGCGGCGATATGCACCGCATCTGGGCCTGCCTTCTCCGGAATCGCACCCGAAGCCACCAGCAGCCGCGCTAATTCCAGTATCCTCTCATTCAAAAGGGAAAAGCGAAATTTCGCCCAGCAATTCCCGGCGGGCGCGAAGCCGATTCCGCATCACCACGTCCCGACCACCTCCGACACGATGGTGGTCTCGTCATAAACTTGGGGTTCATCGCTTGTCCTGCTTTGCTACCCGAGGTACCCGTATCCGAGATACCCGTTGACCAGCACAAAGATCCGCTATACACTTCCAAAAGTAAGTAAGTTCTCCGTAGAGGTTTCGTCACGTGCCGGCAGAAGTCCATCGCCGTCCAATATTCCAATTCAACACAGGAGGTCCCGCTTCATGCAATCCCATCTCCCTAGAATCATCGAATCGCTCTGCCCCGGCTGCAATAGCGAAGCAGTCGCGTTAGCGATTGAAAGTGGTGACAGCAGTGTGCTCAAGAACTCACCCGGCATTGTCCCGGCCGAGATCTTCGAACGGGACGGCTCTGTCGTGATGCGGAAGGCGTGCCCAAAACACGGAATCTTCGAGGACCTTCTGGCCTCCGACGCGAACTTCTTCAGGCGCATGGACGAGCGCGCGTGTGCCACTACTCCGAGCGACTTTAGCGGCGATCATGGTGCCTTGAGCGTTCGGGAGGGGACCGGCGGATTCATGGTCGTCGACCTGACCACTCGTTGCAACCTAAAATGCGCACGATGTTTCATGGATGCCAATGGAATCGGCCACGTCCATGAACCGGACTTTGAGACGATTCGACTTCTCCTGGACCGGGCGAAGGCTGCTCGACCCAATGCCGACATCAACATTCTGTTCTCGGGTGGGGAACCGACGCTCTCTCCGAATCTGCTTCCCGCGATCAGCCACGCGAATACTCTGGGATTCAAGCGGCTCTACGTGGCCACGAACGGAATAAGGTTTGCTCAAGAGCCGGACTTCGCCCGAGCGTGCCACGCTGCCGGGCTGCACGGTATTTTCCTGCAATTGGACGGTACCAACAATGCGGCGCACGCCTATCTAGGTGCAGCGAATCTGTTCGATATCAAAACGGAGGCACTCAGCAACGCGCACAACGCAGGCCTTCAAGTCACGCTTCAGGTGACCGTCGCAAACGGCGTCAACAACGACCAAGTCGGTCCGACTCTCGATTTCGCAATCAAAAACATCCGCCGAGTGTTTGGCGTCCTATTCCAACCAATCATGTTCGCCGGCAGGGATCATGGTCTGACGGATGACGACCGCCTCTCCCGACGCTATACATTGGCGGATCTCGCTTCGGACCTGAGGATGCAGACGGATGGCGCCTTAGAGCCTATCAGGGACTGGTGGCCGGGAAGCCGCTTCCAGTTCTTTACGCAACTTGGCAACTTACTCCGCCGCAACGAGACCTCTTCCATCGGCCACGGTGATCCAGGTCATTTCGGGACATTCGCCCCGCTGGTCGTAAACACGAGGACCCGCGAGTGGACGCCTCTTGGCCGCTTCTTCGATCTCGACAGTTTCGAGCAACAGATTCTCGCGGGGGGCCCGAAAGCACCAGACTTGACGCTTACAATTCAAGCCGCACGTAACTCGTTCAGTGCGGGCGAGGCTCCGTTCGGGTTCACATTTGAAGACCTTCCCTCCCTTCTTCATCAGTGCATCGCCCGTGTCAACACTGGTTGGGGCGATTGGGAGCGCCGCGGCTACGAGGATGGCAATTTCCGGCTGGTCATCGTTCAGGGGTTGTGGTTCCAGGATCTTTTCAACTTCGACGTCCGCACCAATAGAACCTCGCCCGTTGTCGTTGCCACGCAAGAAGGCGAAATCTCGTTCGCCGCATACAACGGAGCCGGCTGGCGGCAGGTCGTGGAGCACAAATTCCAAACGGCTGGGTTGGCTGAGTGGAATCGCACTAGGGGTCGGCACGCCATCTACGCAAATCAGGTGATGGTCCCGGTCTCATCTCTGACGGCAACGAGCAAGTAAGATCCGGCGCTAGTTTAGCGGAAACGTATACTCCCGTGACAAGTAACAAAGGTGAGCCCGACCCCCTTCGGACTCCGTTCCTGGTGGTCGCTCCAACAGAGATCCGGAAGGTGCTTCGATGGTCGAAGTCGAATTCAGCCCCACCGGCAGATGCGCTTCGGTTTGCCGAAGGTTTCCTCGGGAGGTTGGTCGAAGATCAGGCGGTCATTCCTGTTATGAGCGACGCAGTCGCAGTACTGGGCTACGTCTTAACCCACCATCTATGGAGACCGGAAAGTGCGGCGGCATGGCTCAACTTAGGGCTGGCTCTCCGGCGGATGGCACTATACCGAGTGCAAGATCCGGCCTCCACGAATGAAGAGAGGCTCAGCCTAGCCTTGACAAGCCTGGACCGGGCACTGGCGGCCGAGCCCAATGTGAAGGTGACGGTAATTAGAGCGTGGTGTGGGAAGGCTCTGGTGTTTTCTCAAAAGAAGAGCTTCACAGAAGCGGTGGATTGTGCCAGCCGGGCGTTAGACGCGGATCAATCTGACCCCTCCTTGTGGTTGCTTTCTTCATCGATGCTCGCGCTGGCAAAGCGGCAGGATGAAGCCGAAGCGGCAGTGGAGAGAGCTTATGCAGCTTACCTTGCCGCTGGGGAACCGCCTCAATTGGCCCACATCTTCACAACGGATACGCGCACTGGCAAGTAAACATTGGATGAGCGCAGCCCTGAAAAGGCTGGCGTCGGCGGTTCGATTCCGTCCCTGGCCACCACGTTTTCAATAGCTTACAGCCATCGTCAACCCCGAGTTTGTTCCATTTTGTTCCAATAACAAAATTCAGGCTTGCCGGGATTTGTCTCTGTTGGAGCATCAGGGTGCACGCTTGCTCCCCGCCCAATTGAAGTCGGGCGCGGTCCGTCCGCCGAACCATGGTGGCTGCGACGCTCGCGGCAGGCCATCATTTCGCAGCTCGAGATTGGAGCTCACCACGATCTGCTGTCCGCCCAGTTTCCGGATCTCACTCATGACATGGCCAATGGCATAGCCGCGCGGCGTGCGCGGACGAAAGGCGCGACGTTCATCGCTACTCAGCTAAGGTGCACTTTTGGTGGCTCGCTACAATAGGTGGCGTTATGCGTCGTCTGATCGAGCTCCTCATTGCTGCGGGTATCGGCGCAGTCGGCACGCACTACCTCGGGAAGAAGCCTCGTCGCCGGCATCGTCGTCACGAGCAGTTCCTCGCGCAAACATCCGGGTCGACGATGGGAATCTCGCATGACCTCCTGAGTGTCGTGCATTTCCTCCTCACGAATGCGCTCAGCGACCGGCAGCAACCCGTCTGGAGAACAGCGGAGAATCACTCGACACGCTTCGCGCCCACCATCGTCATCACCGTCACGACCGGTCTTGACGCGTGGCTGAGCGAACTCATCGCGTTCGCGCGACCATGGCTAGGGGTCACGGCCGAGCAAGTCGAGGCCGTTATCAATATCGGAACGGTGCCGGACAAGTACGAGCGGACGAGCGAACTGCTGCTGGGGAAACAGCTCCGTGCGTCGACAGCGCTGCGGCAGCTCGCGAAACTGCGCAATGAGATCGTGCATTTCCTGCCGTACGCTCAAGACATCACCGGACAGACGGTCCCGGACTGGCTGCAATACCTCGAGCAGTACGACCTGCTTATCACAACGAATCGGGATGTCGACTTCCATTTCAGCCAGAAACTCTGCTCGTACGCACTAGCATATTGGGCGTGCGAGACAGCCCACGAGGCTGCCGCACAGTTCGCCTCCAAAGCACAGAGTAACCAGAACCTTCACTTCGTGCAGGCCGGGAATTTCCGGGTCACCGCCGGAATTCACGCACCTGAAGAGCTCAAGGCGTACGATGCCCAGCACCGTCTCACGCTCACGCCCTGATCCTTCAAGGAACCCCGACATCAGGTTATAAACAACCACGTTTTGTCGTCGGTCGACGAACCCATAAAGAAATGTCTGGGTTTACCGCAAAGGGTGCCACGGATTGCGATAATCTGGTTTCACCGCGATTCATGAAGCCCCAACAAGTTGTCATCGGCGCCCTTCGAGCATTGCCTGGCCGATGGCAAGCCGGTCGCGAGCGCCTCATGGCAGAACACTGACACTGCATTTCTCGACGTTGCGAAAGGGGTCAGACGCGCGCTTGAAGAACTTCGCAGTCGACAATAACTCACTGAGAATCGCCTCCGGAACAAGTGACCCGTCGTTAGGGGGCGTCTGCGATCCCTGTCCGAATATGACGTGACGGCGCAGCACTCGGCGGCGCCGTTAGGTGCGACGAGCTAGCCCGCTGCCGGACGATCTTACCTATGAGCTCCGCAAGGGGGTTTTCACCGTTCTGTCATCGTCGATAGGCTGGTTGGTCTGTTCGGCTATCCTCGTGGCTTCCAGCATATGTTCCGGCATTGACAGCAGTTCCAGTGGTGCGCATCGAACCGTCACTGAAGTCGGTGTTTGGAGCCAGTTCATAATGGTACGCGGCTCATCGCCCAGTTTCAGTCGATCGTCGATTATGCGCTTCAGTCGGGTCAGTCGCCCGCGGACGTCACCATCGACGATGGTGAAACCACTCTCCCATCGTGATACTGTCCGCGTGGACACACGCAAGAGGCGCGCTAGTTCCTCTTGGCTGATACCGAGCAACTCCCGTAGTGATCTCGTGAGTTCAATACCAAGATCTCTTCTCGTTGGGACGGGCGATGCCATGTTTTCAGTCTACGCCCAATGAACAACTATCGTTGTGACCATGAAAATAGGCTGGCGCACTCCTATAAAGATAGAGTAAGATTGAGGCGGTGCAGTTCACGAGCTCTCAAGTACTCGCCTATCTCGGCGGCGTCGCGGCCGTCGTGGCAATCGTGGCGAATGTTATTAAGATCTATGAATCCGTAAAATTGTGGTTGGCTGAACGGGGCCGACACCGTCCGCTGAAGCCTATTGCGACACTCACTGCCTCGCAAACGCTGCGGAATTTCAAGAGTTCTTTTTTTTGCCCGATTTTTTTGGACACGTGTCATGTTATGCGACTAGACACATGTCAGGTCATGTGACCTAACACTGTTCCTCACCCAACAAAACTTTATTCCTTGATTTTCTTCAGCTCGCCCCCACGAGCGGGAATCGGAAGGGATGAAAGCATCGTTCATTGAGCCGATGCTTTTGCAGCGATGGCGAAGCTGCCCGAGGTTGACCCTTGGCGCTATGAGATCAAGTGGGACGGGTATCGCGCGAATCGGGTTACCGCAGAAGAAGACGCCCGTCACTCCGCCCTGAGCACTTCCGCGATATGATGGCTGCTTCCCATCATGCCGACGCACTCACGAGCTTTGGCGGATTTGCCGGACAGCTACCCGGCCCTTCGCGTTCGACGACAATATGTACGATTTATTACCGAACTCCTCCTCCTATCCCTCTTTGCCGCCGGAGTATGGTACCTGGCACCCCTCAGCTTCACCCACCCCACCCCACCGATGGTTGACCAATCACTGAGCGACATATACCGTCAGGTATGGGTACGCTTCGCCGCCTTCCTCGGTGTCGGCTGGACGTTCTTCGCGATTGTGTTTTACGCGACCTCCTTCGAAGTCACGCCGTTACGATTCGTCAGGAAATCGGCACCCAAGATCTTCGGCCTAAAAAAGCCACTGTCACAACGAACTTATACGTTTCGCCCGACACCACGAGTGAGCTCTGACGCACTCCCGACACCCAGCTCCGCGATCACGGAACGCGCATCGTCCGTTCCAATGCCAGCACCGTCAGAGAAGGCAACCATTGGCGTGCACGAGATTCTGCATCGATCAGCAACTTCCGCAGCGAAGCTTGCGGAGAAGATGGAGCGACGGATCAATACGCACCTCATCCTCGGCGTGCTCGTCGGCCTCGTTGGGCTCTCCGTGTGGTACTACAGCTTTTTCGGCGTCGGCATAAACCTCAACAGGGACAACTGGATTCAACAGACAATCCCCAGGATCACGATCCTCTTTTTCATAGAGCTCCTGGCAGGATTCTTTCTCCGCCAATACCGTATCGGCGTCGAGGATCTCAAGTACTTTCTCGAACTCCAACGCCGCGCCGACGCCAAGCGCATCGCGTACTCCATCTTCGAGCAACTCAAAGACGAAGGAGCAAAGCGATTGTTCGCGACGACACTGATGGAAGAGCGTTCCGACACACGACTCGCGGCAGGAGAGACCACAACAACCATGATGGCGCTCGAGAAAGAGCAGAACGAGTTCGCAAAAGCACTCGCGACCGCCGGAGACAAGCTCGGAGATGTCGCAAAGATACTCCGCAGCAACGAACCAAAGAAGACATAACCTGCAATTCACGTAAAAACCAAAACTACCACGCTCACAGTTTAGGAACTAAATACCCCAGGCAAATTGGTTGGGGTACTCGTTTGCCTGCCCCGACAATGAACCAAGCAAATAACCCACTCCCTCCTTTGCGAGTCTGCGAGTCCATAATTTACTTCACAACTTCGGTAGGCTCCCCCGAGGGCCGCGCATTATGCGCAACCGTTTCCTGATTCGACGCTGGAATCTCAGGCGCAGGAAGTTCCCAGTCTCTCAAAGTCCAACTCGTCGCTCATTTGTGGGCTCAGTGCGGCGACCATGATTAACAATTGAAACATGATAGGACCCGGACAGTCGTTAGAGTAGTGTTTACCGATCCTAGGCAGGTGTGAAGTTAATAGCGCCTATGTTACGGCGTATGGTCGCCATCACAGCTGTTCGTTCGTGGTCCGAAACCGCGTTTCGGGACAGCTACCAGTCCCTTTCGCCTGTGAATAGGGTGAGTTACGCTAAACGTGGGGTTTTATGCGAATCGTAACTACGTTAGCGGCTATAGCCTTTCCTTTGCTTGCATGCGAGTGCAGACATTTGACGGTTTGCGAACTGATCCAACTGCCCACTATATTCATCGGAGAGGTAATCGACGGGGGAGTGACTTCCGTTCGAGAGGATCCCTGGCACTCGAACGTCAATCATGTGCGTTTCAAAGTCCTCGAAAGTTTTCGTGGGTTACCCTCTGGGACGCAGACCATTGATGTTCAACTGACCCCGACTTTTGGTATGTGTGCACCGATCCCCTATTATCCAGGGCGACGGTATCTCGTCGTACCCAGTAAACAAGATGGGAAGTTCTCCGATAGCGTATGCTTCCAAGGCCGTGATGTGGAAAGCGCCGCCGACGATGTGCGCCAGGTACGGGAGTACTTCGCGGGCAAGATGCCAATGAACGTTCATGGACAAGTCGCGGTTGCCCGCGATTCGTCTTTGGTTGACTTCCTTCTTAATATGGGAGAAGCAAAGCCACTCGGCGGCGTAACAATTTTGAGCACGCGAAACGGCGAGACCTTTTCCACTCTAACCAACGCGGATGGCAAATATACCTTGGCTTTGCCCGCGCCAGGGGACTACCAAGTCCGGGCAACTCTAAATCCGTATACGTCAGAGCCTAAGAAGGTTTCTGTCGCCCAGAGGAGTTGCGCAATTCAAGACTTCGGAATGACGGTCGACAACACGATTTCCGGGAGGGTCTGGGACGAGAATGGTCAACCCGTGAAGAATGCGAAAGTCGGTTTGATTGACCTTGATCGTCAGCAACGCGACTCGGATGGACACGCTTGGTTTGACCACGCTTACACGGAAAGAGCAGATATGACCTTCACGTTCAAGAACGTGCCACTTGGCCGTTATCTGATGGTTTTCAATCCTGATGGACCTCGTTCAGGGGCCCTCTTTGATCTACCGTTCGAAAGTGCGTATTACCCACTGAATGGAACGCGCACAAATGCTAGAACTGTCGAGGTCAAATCAGACGGTGTTCATCTGACAGGAATGGACCTCACTATCGGCAAGCGCGTAGAGTTTCGTCAGGTGGTCGTCCGAGTACGCTTTCCGGACGGTAAGCCCATGAAAACCGCCCAAATCCGTTGCATCGGCCTGCCACGCGAGGATGGTGCCCTTCCCTGGACAATTCAGAAGGTCGCACTCGAAAGCGAAAACGGCTCAGTCCAGTTTTTGGTACCAGCCGATCGTAAGCTTCAAATCGAAGTTAAGGATTGGTACGGTCGCGATCTCAAGAGAACGTATACCTCAACACATGAACCCGGCCTTACTACGGTAACGCAGGAGTTTGTCATTACGCCATGAATCCTACGTGTATGGAGCTGATGTGTCGATATGAAATCAACTGGAAAGGCCAGCGCGAGCGAGCCAGTGCGCTAATGGGGGTCTAAGCGGATATGCAACTGGCATTGGCAGTCTCGTTATCCTTTCTGTCGTTCAGTTCCGTGGCGCTTTCCTGCAGCTGCGTCTCGTCCGGCGGATGCCCGGGATTAGGCAGCCAGACAGGCCCCGTTTTTCGCGGGACGGTCCTCGCGGTAACAGACTTGCCTCCTACCAGCGATTTCGCGTTTCTGTCAAGCCGCAAGGCGCGCGTTCGTGTGGATGAGTCCTTCGGCGGCCTTTCTCCTGATGTCCATGAAGTTGACGTACTCACGGGGTCTGGGGGTGGGGATTGCGGAATTCCGTTTAAGGCTGGTGAGGAGTATCTTATCGACTCGTTTGTTGGAAAAGATGGGATCGCTCATGCTGGAATATGCAGCTCTACACGAAGAATAGATGCGGCGGGTGTTGACCTCCAAATACTCAGGCAACGACGCGATGGCAAGCAAGTGCCCTCGCTAACCGGCCAAGTCGCGCAACCGGATCGCAATTTTGAAGGGCTCCTGGGGATGCGCGATCCAAAGCCTCTGGCGAACATAATGGTGCGGGTGAGAGCGGACGGGAAAGTGTACGAGACGCGGGCTGACAGCCAGGGCTTTTATGCGTTTTATGGTCTGCCCTCCGGCAAGTACGAGTTCGTTCCAGATCTACCTCCGGCCACCATGCTCTCCTGGTTCATTGGGAGCGACAAACCTCGGGCACCTTTTGAGTTGCGCGCGGGCGCGTGCCAGCTGGGCAACGTTGAGGTTTTCGCAAGTGGCTCTATTCAGGGCCGGATTCTGGACGCGTCGGGCAAGCCACTGCGCAGTGCGTTTGCCTATATTGTTCCTAACAGCGAAAGTGTCCTTAGGAAGGCGAACAGACTGTATTGGGAGTATCAGGGCAGAGAAGACTTCTTCAAATTCGTCCATATCCCCCCAGGCGAGTATTTGATCGTCGTGAATCCCGATGACTCTCTCGACCCAGAGTTTCCGTACCAACGGACGTTCTATCCCGGCGTCCACGACCGCGCGTCGGCGTCGATCATCACCATTCGCGGAGGGGAGCAGATCAAGGATGCGGATATCCGGCTTGAGCAGCAGTTCGCACCGCGCCATCTCGCTGCTCGCGTTACGTGGGCGGACGGACGGTTGATTAGAGACTTTGTATTCGTCGTAGCAAAGGGAACCGTTACCCCAGACGCCATGTCTCACACGAGTCAACCTGATTTGAAAGCGAGCGTCGTCGATCTGAGTGTTTTACCCAACGAGCCCTACGAGGTCGAAGCTGAGCTGACTTGCCGGTACGCAGATGAACGAAGCGTTGGGCCGGGCGCAAAGCTGAAATCGAACAAGGTTTTAATCGCGCCTGACGATGATCGAAAGGAAATATTATTGACGATCCCTGCAACTTCCTGCCCAGCAGTAAATGGGAAGAAAGTGCTGACCGATCAATAGCAGAGTTCGCCGTAGTCGAGGCGCGGCACTGAATCAAAACCTTGGCTGGTCTAGCGAGCTAGAATCAGGTCGATGAAGCGCTGCGCTACAGCAATACGTAACGACTGATAGAGTCCTGGTTAGAAGCGCACGATAAGGAATCCAAGTATCAGGGTGTGACACTCACGAAAGTGTCACAATCGCTACGCATTTGATCCCGGCAGGGGCTTAATCTGCACTCTGTGAAGCTCATCCAAATGAGCACTGCTGTGATCCTGCAACTTGGGCTTGTGGTCGCGATCGCGGGGCTAGTGTTTGCTGGGCCGGACGCAAAAATAAGTAGTGCTCCCGATGCCAGGCAACAACTCTGGGCTATTCGAATAGCCCAACTTATGAACGAGCCAGCTGTGCGGGCAGAGAATGAACGCTACGAGACTCAAGCTCTTTCTTTTTCCCCAGACGACAAACAGATGGCGGTAATCGTGAATCGCTCTCGGCTCTTAATAATGGATTCTCAATCTCCAGAAACCAACTTTCGCCAGTTTGATCTCGCGGGGGACTGTGGTATCGACGTGACCTGGAACGAACGTGGAGACGCGTTACTCGTTTGTGGCACACTCCTTCGACTAGCAGACGGTGCAAGTTGCGACGCGACTGGTGTCCGGCCGATCGTTCGGCAATCCAGCTCGATCAAAGCTTTTTGGCTAGACTCTGAACACATCGTACGTTCGAATACCGGGGAAATCCTCGACCTAACTTGCAAGCTGGTCGGTATGTGGCCCATCGCGCCGCCTTGGCACATTGGCGCGGTTGCTGCTTCGAGGGGCTGGGTCCTGCTGTGGCACACTGAGGGACCACGCGAGAAGGTCATTAATCAATACTCGATCGCGGATCGTGCCTCCCACGAGTCGTTAAGCGGCTGGCCGACGCGAAAGGTGCCATGGCCATCGGGCAACGCGACGCTGGCGGCCGGACCCGGAGCGTTCTGTTTCAGCCTCCACGATCAGAACGATCTTAAGAACGGAAAGCTGCATTGTCGGGAAATAAATGGCGGGACGGAGATTCCTGTACCAAAGGAGTTGCGGGCCTACGAATTGACCGAAGCCGCTTCCTCGTCAGCGCGAGTTGTCGCCGAGAAATGGGAAGAACAGTATCGCCTCCGATGGTGGGAGTGGTGGGTACCGTGGGTATGGTTTTTACCAGTTCCGGGCTACCCCGCACTTCCGGTACGGCGGGTGGTCTTCGATCTTCGTTCCGGAAACGTAATCGCGTCCTGGAAGCCGCGCATACAAGACTCGAGGAGCCCATACATTGCAGACCATCCATATCATTGTGCGCTTTCGGCTAGCGGTGAATACCTAGCCGAGAGCGGCGACGGCAGCATCGAGCTCTACCGGCTCGCTCCATGACAGCTCTGAAAAGCGGAAGGGTTTGCACTGGGTGTTCTCCGGTATCCCTATCCGAATCAGATCTTCTTCGAAGCTGCGATGCTCCTTAGAAGGGGCAGGATTATCCCTTCTATCGTCGAAGGTTGATTTTGCGCCCGAAGCCATTCCAGTCGTTCCAAACCTCGCTCCGTGATTTGAAAATGCAGCCGACTACCCAAATCCGCTCTTCGGACCACCAGACCCAAACCTGCAAGATGGTCCAAATACGCATACACCCGCCTCACTGGCCGAATTCCTACTCTGTGGGCGAACGTGGGGGCATCCATCGGAATTCCATTCTCCAAGACTTCTAGCCCGCGCTTTTTCGTTTTGTTGTACGATTCGCTTTTCCGTTTCATCTTTGCCCGCCCCAAAAAACTTTTCTGTTCACACTTGGTATGCCGAAAAACGTTTTCCACTCACGCGCGATTTCGATAGCAGGGAGTCGATAGCATCATCTAGCGGATGTTTCAGGCTTAGCGGATGTTTCAGGCTCCAAACCCTCCGGCCAGTCGATCTCGTTCCCACCGGAATACTTATACGTCGTGCAACTACAGTATTTACAGTTGGTTCTATCTTTGTGATCACGCTCACG
>Ga0105245_10000552_pt1 | contig 34005 bp, 31 predicted proteins | sample KBSM54metaG_FD_81523 | JGI IMG/M metagenome (GOLD analysis project Ga0105245, IMG submission 81523) | Miscanthus rhizosphere microbial communities from Kellogg Biological Station, Michigan, USA - KBS M5-4 metaG | ecosystem: Host-associated > Plants > Roots > Rhizosphere > Soil | place...
CATCGCGAACGCCTGGTGCCACCGGAAGCAAGAAGGTTTCTGCAGCTCATCGACTGGTGGCGAAAGCTTCGTACTGAACCACCCACGGGCCAGGGATTCGAAGGGCGTGCCCTGCAATGCCGCCACTTCAAACTCGCAGAACTCGACATAGGCCGGTAGAACGTCAGTCGCCAAGGATTTAAGGAATTCCGGGTATCGCTTTGCCGCCGCTGCAACTAGTGCCCGCGTGGCTACGTGCTTCTCTTCGCCTGGGTCGCTGTAAAGCCCATAGCCTAGTCGAAGCGTCTCTGGATTTGTGTGACCGGAGTGTGACACGTCCGCCAACTTGAACCATCTTCGCCAATCTCAACGAATGACACAAGGCAGGCAATGACACTCTCAACAAACGGCTTACGTCTCAGGCAATCTAAGCCGCTATCGGTCAAGACGATTCAGGTTCTAGTTCTCGCAAGGGAGTGGAGGTTCAAGTCCTCTTATCCGCACCAAGCATTCCTGTCGGGAAGATTGACAACCTGCACGGACCCTCAATTATCCGTCGGGATCTTATCAATCGCTTCGACTTTCAGAATATCCACGGGTCCCCGTTCCGATTCGAGTCGTAACCCCAATTGATCCCGCACCGCCGCGAAAACGTCGGCAGCAACGTCAGACGGATCACTGTTTGTTGAGTCGAACGGAAGGTAAGTCAAAACGATCACATATTTGCCGCTGAGGCCGGTCTTGTCGATTACTGGTCGGCCTGTAGCTGTTCCAAGCCGCTCGCAGAGATCGTGCAAAGTTTTGCCCATGAAGAGAATCCTTCCGTCAGTGATGGACGGCGGGGGGGGAATCGGATTCCCATCAGCGGGCATCTTCACGCCGTTTTTGTCGGGCAACAGCGCGAAAATCGGCTTCTCGTTCGACTCACGATGGGCCACAAGATGAAATCGTTCCTTCAATAGTTCCTGAAGCATTGTCATAAGATCGCGTTCCGGCAAGTTGCTCATCGAGGTCTTTGCTCTTATGTCATAGCATTCAGATTGGATCCATGAGGGTGCTGACACCCGATCATCGGTCAGGTTGTACGCCCGGCTGACGATTCTCATCAGCGGCGCGTTGTCCGCCGTGACGACCCCATGTGATGCCGTAAAATCCCATCGCCCACGGCAGGCAGCTGTCTGATTCAGCCGAACGCTGGCCACATCAAAACGCAATTCGTCTCGTGTGGTCGATTTCGTTTGAGACTCGACCCTGCCGACGAAAACAGCCAGCACAGTGCCAAAACCAATCTTCAGAACCGCACGCGGCCAGAGTGTTTGGCGATACCGAGCGGTTGGCATACCGGGATGTTAGCAATTTGGCTGCCTTAGTGGTGGTTCGCCTGCTTCGATGTAATTGCCTTCTGCTGTGGCATGGGAGCACACCTGAGCCGCATTAGCTCACCGCTTTGGGCGGGAAGAATTTCAGGTAAGCACGGATCTCATCGCGAACGCGGCGAAACAGGTTCAGCCGCTCCTCTTCAGTTCCCCGTAGCGCTGCCGGATCCTCAAAGTCGTGATGCACGGTAACCGTCCCGCCCGGAAACAGCGGGCAGCTTTCCTTGGCGTTGTCGCAAACCGTCAGAACATAGTCGAACGGCTGGCCGATAAACTCATCGACGTGCTTGGAATGATGCTGGGCGAGATCGATTCCCAGTTCGCGCATCACGGCGATGGCTTCCAGACGGACGCTTCCAGGCTTGGTTCCGGCGCTATAAACTTCAAAGCGGTCTCCCGCGTCGTGACGCAGCAGCCCCTCAGCCATCTGGCTGCGCGCAGAATTTCCAGTGCACAGAATCAAGATTCGTTTTTTGGAAGGAGTTCCCACCGCCTCAGCTACAGCACGTCGGACCACAGCAGCCCTTTTGAGAATCGTTGGAAGCAGCGGGTTTCACGGCGCGGACGAACGCGCTGATGAATTTGCCCTCGATCTGGGGAGCAATCGCATCGGCATCCAGACCTTGGCCGGTCAGAAACTGGCGTGCATCTTCCAGCGTGTACGTGCGGGTTGGCTCGATGTCGATCGCGTCAAAGCCCGCCCTGGCAAGCTTGGCGATGTAATCGGAATCTTTCAGCGCGCCGGCGATGCAGCCAACCCACAGTTCCATGCTGCGGCGGACTTCGGCGGGCACGTCGCCGCGCACCACCACATCCGAGACGGCAAATCGGCCGCCGGGCTTCAGGACGCGGAAAGCCTCGCGCAGGACGCGGTCCTTGTCGGCCGAAAGGTTGATGACGCAATTGGAAATGATGACATCGACCGAGTTGTCCGGCAGCGGGATGCTTTCGATTTCGCCCTTGAGAAACTCGACGTTGTTCACTCCGGCGCGGCGCTGATTCTCGCGGGCCAGAGCCAGCATCTCATCGGTCATGTCGAGCCCGTACGCCTTCCCCTTCGGCCCGACGCGCTTGGCCGAAAGCAGCACATCGATGCCGCCGCCGGAACCGAGGTCCAGCACCGTTTCGCCCTGATGCAGGTTGGCCAACGCGGTGGGATTCCCGCAGCCCAGAGATGCGAGAATCGCTTCGGCCGGAACGCCGGCTCTCTGCTGTTCATCGTACAAATCTGCAGTGATGGGGTCCCACGATTCCGGACCGCACGAAGCGCTGGCTCCGCAGCATCCGTTAGCCTTGCCTTCGCTGGCGCGAACAGCGGCCTGGCCGTATTTTTCCTGGACGATTTCCTTGATGTTGGTGCTCATTGTTTTGCTCCTCTTAACAGCATGCGGCGATCTTGCTGGGCAGGATGGCCTTGTTGCGCGTGCAACATTCGGCGTACAAAAATCCCAGCAACTCCTGCAGCACTTTGGTATTCGCGGAATAGCGAAGAAACGTCTTTTCGCGCTGAACGCTGACTAGATCCTCGTTCTTGAGCTTGTCCAGATGGTGGGAAAGGGTCGAATTGGGGATGCCCAGCCCGGTTTGAATATCGCTCACCACCAGGCCTTCGGGATGCGCCGATAGCAGCAACTGCATGATTCGCAAGCGCGGTTCGGTACCCATGGCCGAGAACATGTCGGCATAGCGCGCCACATGCTCGGAGGCCTTGCGGGACTTCGTTATTTCCATATTTCTATAATTGCAGAAAGAGCAAACACAGTCAAGGCCGAAAATAATTCGAAAAAAGTTCTAGCGGCTGTCGATTCCGGCTCCCCTCGTTCGTTGTAACAGTAGAAGCCGAGATTGGGCTCTATAAAATACGAGAAAGGAAAACACTACGATGCGATTCTTATGCGTTTACAAACCGAGCAAGCCGGAGGGCGGTCCTCCCACCCAGAAAGAAATGGACGAGATGGGGAAGTACATGGAGGAGTCATTCAAATCCGGCGTGCTGCTCTCGGCGGAAGGATGCATGCCCACTGCGTTGGGTGCGCGGGTGCGCCTGGCCGGAGGAAAGGTCACCGTGACCGACGGACCGTTCACCGAATCGAAGGAGCTGATTGGCGGTTTCGCGATCATTCAGGCAGCGTCCAAGAAAGAGGCGATCGAACACACCAAGGCCTTCCTGAAGATCGCAGGCGACGGTGAAACCGAAGTTCGGCAACTCCATGAGACGCCGGCTTCCGACACCGTCAAACGGTAGGTTACTTCACGCCAAGGAACGATTCCATGAGATTCATGATGCTGATGATCCCCAAAGGCTATGAGAATGCCGAACCCGGAAAGATGCCCGACCCGCAGGCTGTCGCCGCCATGATGAAGTACAACGAGTCCCTGCAGAAGGCCGGCGTGCTGCTCGCGCTGGACGGCCTGCATCCGCCTTCGATGGGCGCCCGGATTTCGTTTCCCGGCGGCAAACCCACGGTAACCGATGGACCGTTTGCCGAAGCGAAAGAAGTCGTCGGCGGCTACTGGATGATCCAGGTGAAGTCCAAGGAAGAAGCCATCGAATGGGCCAAGCGCTGTCCCGGCTCGGAAAATGAAACGATCGAGCTGCGGCAGGTGCAGGAGTTCGCAGACTTCCCTGCCGACGTCCAGCAGGCTGCCGGCGGATTTAAGGAGATGCAGGAGCAGGCCGGCCGGCACGGAACCTCTTAGTCGCATCTCGATTGCACAGATCACTGGGAAGGTGGTGTGATCGGTAGTAGTGACAGCTACCGACACCCATCGCGCCATCGAAGCAGTCTGGAGGATCGAGTCGGCGATGCTCATCGCCGCTCTTGCGAGGATCGTCCGCGACGTTGGCCTGGCCGAGGAACTGGCGCAGGATGCTCTGGTCGTCGCGCTGGAACAATGGCCGCTCTCCGGGGTGCCGGACAATCCCGGCGCCTGGCTGATGGCCACCGCGAAAAACCGCGCCATCGATGCCCTGCGGCGAAACAAGGTCTCCGAGCGCAAGCACCGGGAACTCGGCCGCGAAATCGACAGCCAACAGGGAAAGGCCATGGCGGATCTCGATGCGGAGATGGACGACGATATCGGCGACGATCTTCTGCGGCTGGTGTTCACTGCGTGTCATCCCGTGCTCTCCACCGAGGCGCGCATTGCGCTGACGCTTCGTCTGGTGGGCGGTCTGACCACCGAGGAGATCGCCCGCGCGTTTCTGGTGCCGGAAGCGACCATCGCGCAACGCATCGTCAGGGCCAAACGGACGCTGGCCGAAAAACGAATCCCGTACGAGGTCCCGCGCGGAGCCGAGCTGGCCGCCCGCCTGTCCTCGGTGCTGGACGTCATCTACCTGATCTTCAACGAGGGTTACACGGCGACGTCGGGCGACGATTGGATGCGGCCCGCACTGTGCGAAGACGCCCTCAGACTGGGACGCATTCTGGCGGAGCTCGCCCCGCAGGAACCCGAGGTCCACGGGCTGACCGCGTTGATGGAAATCCAGGCGTCACGATCCAGGGCGCGCGTGAGCGCATCCGGAGACCCCATCCTTCTGCTGGATCAAAATCGCGCGTTCTGGGATCAGCTTCTGGTCCATCGGGGGCTGGCCGCGCTGGATCGAGCTGAGAAGGCGCGTGCCGAAAAGCCCGGGGGCTCGCAGGGTCAGTACACCTTGCAAGCGTCCATCGCGGCCTGTCATGCCCGGGCGCTCACAGCGAACGTGACCGATTGGCCGCGGATCGTCGAGCTATACACCGAGCTCGCCCGGCTCACGCCGTCACCGGTGGTGGAACTGAATCGGGCGGTCGCCGTCGCCATGGCGTTTGGCCCAGCGGCGGGTCTGGAACTGGTGGATATCCTCAGGTCGGAAAAGTTGCTGGAAGGCTACCACCTGTTGCCCAGTGTGCGTGGCGATCTTCTATCCAAGCTGGGACGACTCGAGGAAGCCCAGGCGGAGTTCGGACGGGCGGCGGAACTCGCGCGCAATAGCCGCGAAAGGGACCTCCTGCGGGATCGCGCGGCATCTTGCGGACATCGCTAGCTCGCCCTCCAGCCGCAATCACCTTAGACGCCGCAGTACCACCGTTCTATCCACTGTCCGTAAATCTGCCGCTAAGGGAAAACCCTTTAATCGCCGATAGTTACTTGTTCGATCCCGCATGCGCACTGAAGCCCAGCCCGAGCAGTTGTCTGCCGCTGCCACGGAGGCACTCTCCACCGAAGGCGGCTTCCGGGATTTCGCCGAGAGTCTGGTCCAGCACATTGACGAGGTATTCTTCTGGCGCGATCGTGGTTGCCTGCGGCCGTACTACGTCAGCCAGGCCTACGAGCGCATCTGGGGCCAGTCCTGCGAAAGCGCCTATGCCGATCCGTCTTCGTGGATCGAATCCATACATCCGGAAGACCGCGAACGCGTGACGATGGAATTCGAGTTGGCGGGCGCAGACCCCACTCAAGTCGAGTACCGGATCGTCCGCCCTGACGGCGCTTTGCGATGGATCTGGGTGCGCATGTTTCCCGTACGGACCGAGACGGGAACGGCGACGAGACTGATCGGCATCGCCCAGGATTGCACCGAGCGCAAGCAGGCCGAGAGCATGCAGGCTTTCCTGGCGTCCATTGTCGAATCGTCGGATGACAGCATCGTCGGAACCGACCTCGACGGCAGCATCATGAGCTGGAACCAGGGCGCTGAAAAACTCTTCGGCTACACCGCCAGGGAGGCCATCGGGAAGCTCATCACGATGCTGTTCCCGCCGGACCGCCAGAAGGACTATGTGCAGGTGCTGGACCGGATCCGGCGCCAGGAGCACATCGAGCGGTTTGAATCCGTACGGGTGGCAAAAGGCGGCAGACGGATTCCGGTTTTAACCATCGTCTCTCCCATCCGCGATCGCTCCGGACGTCTGCAGGGTGTGTCGGCGATTTACCGCGACATGACCACCGAGAAAAAGGCGGCCGCGGAACTTCTGCGAGCCAAAGAGGCGGCCGAAGCGGCCAGCCAGGCCAAGAGCACGTTCCTGGCAACCATGAGTCATGAGATTCGGACGCCCATGAACGGCATCCTCGGCATGACCGAACTGGTCTTGGACAGCGAGGTCACCGATGATCAACGCGAGAGTCTGGATCTGGTACGGATCTCCACCGAGTCACTGCTCGCGGTGATCAACGATATTTTGGATTTCTCCAAGATCGAGGCCGGGAAGCTGGACTTCGAGGCCATCCCCTTCGACTTCCGCGAATCCCTGGGGGAGACCATGAAGACCCTGGGCTTCCGCTCTTATCAGAAGGGGCTGGAACTGATCTATGAGGTGCATCCGGATGTGCCCACCATGCTGGTTGGCGATCCGGGCCGCCTGCGCCAGATTCTAGTGAATCTGGTGGGCAACGCGATCAAGTTTACAGAGCGAGGCGAGATTCTGGTGAAGGTCGAGGTGGAGTCGATCACTCCAGAGTCGGCTTGCCTGCACTATTCCGTGCGCGATACCGGCGTGGGGATTCCACTGGAGAAGCACCAAAAGATCTTCGAAGCATTTTCTCAAGCCGACGACTCCATGACGCGCAAGTACGGCGGCACAGGCCTCGGCCTCACCATCTGCGGGCGTCTGGTGGAGATGATGAGCGGACGCATCTGGGTGGAGAGCAAAGAGGGCCAAGGGAGTACCTTCCATTTCACTACGAAGCTGGGTGTCCCGACCACGACGCCGGCGCAGACGCCTCGGCTGCAACCGGAGGAGTTGCGCGGACTGTCCGTTCTGGTGGTGGACGACAATCTCACGAATCGCCGGGTCTTGATGGGATTGTTGGCGCAATGGGGGATGAAGCCCATGGCGGTGGATGGCGGGCGCGCAGCGCTTCGCGCCCTGGAGAGCGCCAAGCGGGAAGGCAGGCCATTTGCCCTGGTGTTGTTGGATGGCCAAATGCCCGAGCTGGACGGGTTCGATCTCGCGTCGCAGCTGCAGGAGCATCCCGATTGGGTCGGCGCCACCATCATGATGTTAACCTCGGCGGATCAGCTCGGCGACGGCGCACGCTGCCGAGGCCTGGGCATCTCTGCGTATCTGGTGAAGCCCGTTCGCCAATCCGAACTCTTATCCAAGATCTGCAACAGCGTGAAGTCGGCGCCAAAGAGAGATGTTGTTGCGGCACCTCGGCAATCGGAACCCAAGATCGCCAGTGAAACGCGGGTCCTGGTGGCGGAAGATAATTTGGTGAATCAAACTCTCGTCCGGCGCTTACTGGAGAAGCGGGGCTACTCGATCGTCGTGGTAGGCGACGGTCGCGCGGCGTTGTCCGCGCTGGAACAGCAGGCATTTGACATCGTCCTGATGGACGTCCAGATGCCCGACATGGACGGCTTCGCCGCTACCGCCATCATCCGGGAGCGAGAACAGGCGAGCGGCCTACACATTCCCATCGTCGCCATGACAGCTCATGCTCTCAAGGGCGATCCCGAGCGCTGCCTGGCGGAAGGAATGGACGCTTATGTTTCCAAACCGATCCGCACAGAAGAGCTCTTCGGGACCCTGGAACGACTGCTGCACGTCCGGTAACGGCCTCAAAAACCACGAACTCTCATAGGTTTCCAAAAACAGTTTTTCGGAAGCATTCATATTCTGAAATTCATAGCGCGTGCTTCGCATCTTTCAGACTTGACAAGGGTTAGCGTCACGGATTAACATTCTTCCATACAGTGCTGACCTTGTTGGCGGCCTTACGTTGAACCTTTAAAGGGGGGATCAATGCGTACCTTGTCTGTATTTTTGAGTCTACTGGTGTGTGCCGTAGGCTTGCTTGCGCAAACCGATCGGGGCACCATTACGGGAACTGTTTCCGATCCGGCCGGAGCTGTGGTTGCAAATGCTCCGATTGAAGTAAAGAGCACCCAAACTGGAGCGGCGTACCAGGCGGCTACTAGCGACACCGGTAATTACACTTTGCCGCAGATGCCGGTCGGCGCGTACGAATTGACGGTCTCCGTTGCGGGCTTCAAGAAATTTGTTCGCCAGAACATAACCGTGCAGGCAACGCAGACAGTGCGTATTGACGTGACACTGGAGGTAGGCTCTGCGGCCGAATCCGTCACGGTCAACGCGGAAACTTCGTTGCTGAAGACCGAGAGCAGCGACGTTAGCGTGAACGTCACCGGGGACCGGCTGGTGAATCTCGGCGTGCTGCCCATTGGAAACGGCTTTTCCAGTTCCCATGGCGTACGCAATCCGATGGCGGTGTCTACTCTCTCCCCGGGAACCTATTTCGACCCGAACCTCAATATCCGCGTCAACGGCGCGCCTAGCAACACCGAGTCGGTGCGCGTGGAGGGTCAGGACGTGACCAACGGCGTCGTGACGTTCTCTCAGGCGCAGACACAGCCTAGCGTAGAGGCTCTGCAGGAACTCACGGTCCAGTCCAGTAACTTCGCCGCTGAATTTGGGACAGCCGGCGCGGGCGTATTCAACTATACGGTCAAGTCCGGCACCAACAATTTCCACGGTTCGTTGTTCGATTACAACTCGAATGAAGCTTACAATGCTTCTCACGCCTACAAGCACGACCTTCCCAAGACTCGCCGCGACGATATGGGCGGAACCCTGGGTGGTCCGATTTGGATTCCCAAAGTCTACAACGGCAAAGATAGGACATTCTTCTTCTTCAGTTACGAACTGTTCCGCGAAGTCGGCATCATCTCCAATCAGAACCCGACCGTGCCGACGGAAGCCTATCGAAACGGCAACTTCGCCCAAGCCATGCTGACTGGCCCCGGCGGAACACTGAAGCCGCTGAACAACTCCATCAAGGACGTCACCGGACAGATTGCCTACGACGGCCAGATCTTCGATCCTGCTTCCCAATTCATCGCCTCCGACGGCCGGCGCGTGCGTACGCCGTTCCTCAACAACACCATTCCGCTGGCGCAAATCGATCCGTCCGCGAAGAAAATCCTGTCGCTGATTCCCCATGCGACGTCCGCGGCTCTGGTAAGCAACTTCAATCAGCCGTACAACACGGACCGCAGGACGCCGATTCCAGCTCTCAAACTCGATCACTCGCTGAATTCGAAGATGAAGGTTTCCTACTATTGGTCCACCACTGAGACGGCCGTGCAATATTGCACGCCCTTGTGCGGATCGGATGGCTTGCCTGATCCGATTACCGCCACCCGCGGAACGTTCATCGAGTCGTATACCCAGCGCCTGAATTTCGATTACACGCTGACTCCCACCATGCTGCTGCACTTGGGCGCCGGCCTCGCTCATAACGACTTCAAGGACAAGGCGCCCACCACCAACTTCGATCTGGCGGGTACCCTGGGAATCGCCGGCGCTCCGGTCGGAACCGACGGTGGCCGCTTCCCAGTGTTCGGCGCAATGTTGGGCCAAAACAGCTCGGGCGGCATGAATACCATGGGTCCCGGCGCTGGCCAGGTTCGTGCGGTCGAAACCAAGCCGACCTTCAACGCCAGCCTTTCCTGGGTGAAAAGTAACCACACATTCAAGTTCGGCGGCGATGCCCGCGTGGAAGGTTTCATCGACTACACCTTCTCCAATACCACCGGGAACTTCACCATCAATGCGGAACAGACCTCCAACCCCTGGTTCTCCGACAATGGTACGGTGCTGTCAGGCGGCGCTTCGGGCTTCCCCTTTGCCAGCTTCCTCCTGGGACGCGTCACCAGCTACCAGTTGTCGCCTCTTTCCGCGTTCCGCGGCGGCCGGCATTATCTGAGCTTTTTCGGGCAGGATACCTGGAAGGTAACTCGCAAACTGACCCTCGACTACGGCTTGCGCTACGACTATTCCACCTACTCCAAGGAGCAGTACGGCCGCGTCCCGGGCTTCTCCGCAACGACTGCGAATCCGAATGCTGGCGGGCATCCCGGCGCCTCGATTTATGAAGGTGATGGACCCGGCCATTGCGGATGCAATATGGCGAACAATTATGGCTTGGCCTTCGGGCCGCGCATCGGAGTCGCGTATCAGATCGATCCGAAGACCGTATTTCGCGCCGGGTTTGGCGTATCCTACGCGCCCTATACCGGCGGCCGCATCGCCGGAGCTCCCGGTGCGAATCTGACAGTCAACGCGCCTGGCACAGCGGATCCGGCCATGATCCTCAGCGGCGGATTCACGAACGGCGGTCAGCCCTTCCGGCCCACTTGGCCCAATCTCATCCCCGGTATCTTCCCGGCTCTCGGAACCATCGCCGGCGCGCCAACTGTGTTTGACCAGAACAGCGGCCGGCCGGCGCGCCAGGTGCAGTGGCAAGTCGGAATTCAGCGCGAAATCCTCCGTGACTTGGCCGTTGACGTTTCCTACGTCGCGAATCGTGGCGCCTGGTGGCGCACGAATACTCTTACGAACCTCAACGTGTACTCTCAGGACTTCCTGAAATCGCAGTATGGCCTGGACATCACCAACGCCGCGGATCGCACTATTCTGACGGCTCAATTGGGGCAGGCGGCCGCACAGCGATTCCAGGGTAAGATTCCCTACTCGGGTTTCTCGCTCAACAATAGCGTGGCTCAGTCGCTGCGTCCGTTCCCGCAGTTCGGCAACCTGCAGGGCGCGGGACCCCTCGGCGACACCTGGTACGATTCGCTCCAGGCCAAAGCCACCAAGCGCTTCTCCCATGGCCTGGACGCCAGCTTCGCGTTCACCTGGTCGAAGGAACTCCAGCTGGGCGCCGATACCGATGGCGGTGGCGGCCAGATCAACGATATTCTCAACCGGGATAACAACAAGCAGCTCTCCAGCTTCTCTCGGCCTCTGGTGAGCATCCTTGCTCTGAACTATACGCTCCCGAAATGGGGACCGAATAAGTGGGTCAGGTACGCGGTTGCCGACTGGATCGTCGCTGGTTCCTTCCAGTACGCCAGCGGCCAGCCCATCCAAGTCCCGACCACGGCCGTCTCTACCAGCAACCTGTCCACCGCGTTCCTGCGGGGAACATTCGCTGAACGCATTCCGGGTGTGCCCTTGTTCCTGGCCGACCTGAACTGCCACTGCTTCGATCCGGCCCAGACGCAGGTTCTGAATCCGGCCGCGTGGAAGGATCCCACGCCTGGTACCTTCAGCCCCTCGGCCGCTTATTACGGCGATTACCGGTATCGCCGGATTCCCCGAGAGAGCCTCAGCTTTGGGCGCACCTTCCGAATCAAGGAGCGCATCACTTTCACGGCGCGCGCCGAGTTCACCAATCCGTTCAATCGCGCGCAGGTTCCTAACCCCTTCAACGGGACGGGCGGGCTTACAGGGGTCACTTACAACTCGGCGGTCACGACCACGAATGGGATCGTCGAAGGCGTTCCTGGCGGTCTGAAGGTCAACAACTCCGGCTTCGGTGTGATCCAGACTCTGGGCGGCAACGCTGTCATCGGTGAGCGGTCCGGACTCTTGGTCGGACGCCTGCAGTTCTGATCTAGCTCGGCAGTCCTATCTGAGCCTCGCCGCCTTCGGGTGGCGAGGCCTTTTCATTTCTACTCGGGCGCGCTGGTCGGCGGCACGATGCCGCTCAGACGCAGATACACGGCCATGTAGCCGTACATTTCGTTCGAGTGGCGCACCAGGTTGTATAACGTCGCAAGTCTGGAGCGCGTCGCCTCCGGTGGGAACGGACCACCCAGGCGGGAGCTGACCTTCTCTTGCGCGGCCGCATCGGTCAGCGAGTCGAAAACCCGGTCGCAATATGCGAAGGATTCCTTTAGAGCCGCCACCAGATCCGCCTTGGAAGTCTTCGAGGCTGCGCCGAGCGGCTTACGCTCCCCATTGAGTCCCGTGCACACGTTCATGTTGGCGTCCGCAATGTGCGCAACGCGACGGCCAAACGTCTCGACCTCCGGAGTCGGCCGGAAATCGTAGCGCTCCGCGGGCATCTTTTCAGCCAGCTTCAGCAGGTTGTTCTTAATACTGCCGTAGGACCACTTTACTTCGGCGCTCAGCGGGTTCGGAGCCTGCGCGGGGATCTCACTGGCGCCCGCCAGTAGAGCGCCCAGCACCAGGCAGCAATAGCGATTCATGACGTGCAGTATACCCCCTTCGGGGACACCCCAGGAAACCCTCGAATCCGTGCCCGTTCCAGCGATATGGGGTTGGTGGGATTCGTGTCTACGCTGGAAATACAGGCTGGGGATGTTACTCGCCAGTTCCTGAAGCGCCTGCCGGCATTCTCTCCAGTGGCCCTTCAGCTCATGTCCCTGGTGGCCGACGAAAACGTTTCTTTTAAAGAAGTTGCCAAGCTGATCTCAATAGATCCTGCACTTTCCGGCGAGACCCTGCGGATGGCCAATTCCGGGCTGTTTGGCCGCCGCCAGGCAGTACATTCCGTGTTGCACGCCATCGCCATGGTGGGGCTCCAGCGGCTGACCAGGATCGCCGTTACAGCGGCCCTCTGGCGCGGCGTTCCTAACCGGACGTCCCCTTTCATGAAGGCTTGGTGGCGGCATAGCGTCGCCACCGCCCTCGTCGCGGAACATACCGCCGTGGTTCCCATCGACCATGCCTACACGGCCGGCATTCTGCACGGAGTGGGACAGCTGGCGCTGATCGAGCACTCCGGGCAGGATTACGTCCAGCTCGTCAATGACGCGGTTTTAAGCGGCCTAAGCTTAGAGGACGCGGAACGAGGGGTGTATGGTACCGACCATGCCGAACTGGCCGGGAACATCCTGGAGGCCTGGGGGCTGCCGGAAACGGTTCGAAAGGCCGTGGCGCTGCATCACCGGCCCGATAACGGGGAGAATTTGGCACGGGCGGTTCAGATCGGATGCACTGTTGCCGAGCACATCGGATTCGGCGCCTGTGGCTGCCACCGCTTGCTTGCTTCACAGGATTTCCCTGCTCCGATCGCGGAAGTAATGGGCAACGCACCCCTGCTCGATGTCTTCGCCACCGAGGTCAACGGTGTCGAATGCTCGCTCATGTAATTGAGCCCGCAAAACGTACCCTGGGTCCCGGACTCGAATTGATCGCCCGTAATCCATCAAGCCCTGCGGCCGGGCCTTTGCACGCTGGCTCATCTAGTCGAGTTCTTGCTGCTTAAAGCACACCGGATGTTGTAGATTGGGTGATGCCATGCATCTCCATCCGGCTAAAATTCCACCTCTCTTGTTCGTCTTGCTGGCAGCCATGGCGGCTGGCATTCCAGCCTTCGCGCAGGGTGCGCCCGTGCTCGAGTTGACCGACTTCTCAGGTGTCTGGGCGGAACGCGTTCATGAAGACAGCTATGAGCGCTCGGGCGGCCCCCCGCTGGGCGACTATCAGGGCATCCCGCTCAATGACGCCGGACGCCGCAAAGCCGACAGCCATGATCACTCCGAATGGAGCCTGCCCGAATTCCAATGCCGCCCGCATTCCGCGCCTTACCAGTGGCGCGCCCTGGGCAGCGTTCGATTCTGGAATGAAGTAGATCCCATCGGGCGCGATCTGCGCGCGATTCACGTCGAGTATCTGCGCTCGCTCGACCGCGTGATCTATATGGACGGGCGTCCGCATCCGCCCGCGTATGCGCCTTATAGCTGGTCCGGGTTTTCCACCGGCAAGTGGGAAGGTAACACTCTGGTAGTGGATACCGATCACATCAAGGGCAGCTACCTCAGGCGCAATGGCGCGAGCTTTAGCGATAAAGCCACCATGCGCGAATTCATCAACCGACATGGCGAGTATCTGGTCATCACCATGATCCTGACGGATCCGGTATGGCTGGAAGAACCCCTCATCCAGACGACCAATTACGCACTGGATACGCATACGGCCTTGACCTACTATCCCTGCACCGTGAGCGAAGAGAATATTTCGAGCGCCGTTCCCCACTTCCTGCCGGGAACCACCGAGCAACTGAAGGATGCCGCCGGATGGATTCCTCCGCAAGCCGCGCGCGGCGGCGCCGAATCGACCTATCCGGATTACCGCGAGAAGCTCAAGGCGGCGGCGAAATGATGAAGTACGCGGGGCTTTTCTTTCTTGCGATCGCCAGTGCATTCGCGCAGGACATTCGTGTTCTGCCGGTGCAAGGCAATGTCTACATGCTGGTGGGCGCCGGCGGGAATATCGCCGCTTCCATCGGGCCGGACGGCATCTTGTTAGTCGACGCGGGAACCGCGCCGATGAGTGCCAAGGTGTTGTCCACGGTCCTGCAACTGGTAACAGCGGTGGCGGCGTCTCCCGCTCCGAATCGATGCACCGGCTTGCATTGCCCGGAAAGCCCCTATCGCTGGTCGAGTCCGTCTCTGAACGCGATGATCTCGTCGCCGGGTCCGCCCAAGCCGATTCGCTACATCATCAATACCGGGATGGATCCCGATCACACCGGCGGCAACGAAGTGCTCTCTGCTTTGCCGGCCGATTCGAAGATCCTGGGCGTGACCTTCCCGCCTGTGGGTGTGGCGCCTACCGCGACTGTGATCGCGCATGAGAACGTGCTGGGCCGGATGAGCGCGGAGACCAACGGCAAGCCTGCGGTTGCATCCGGGTTGTGGCCTACCGATACCTATCGCGGGATGTCCTACAAACTAAGTGAATTTTTCAACGGTGAAGGCGTCCAGCTCTTTCACGTGCCGGCCGCGCATACCGACGGCGACAGCATGGTGTATTTCCGCTACTCCGATGTGATCGCGGCGGGCGATATTCTTTCGACCACCAGCTATCCGCTCATCGATCTGGCCAAAGGCGGCACGATTCAAGGCGCGCTGGACGGACTGAATCACATCCTGGACATCGCGATTCCCGAATTCCGCTCCCAGGGCGGCACGCTGGTGATCCCCGGCCACGGACGCCTGTGCGACACCGGAGACGTAGCCAACTATCGCAACATGGTGGCCATCATCAAAGATCGCATCGCGGACATGATCAAGAAAGGCATGACTTTGCAGCAAGTGAAAGCGGCCAAGCCTACCTTGGAGTACGACGGCCTGTACGGCTCTACCACCGGGCCATGGACCACCGATATGTTCGTCGAGGCGGCTTATAAAAGCTTGAGTCCAAAGCGCTAGGTACAATAACTTTTGAGGAGAGTTTCATGAAAAGCAAGATGCTTCTGGGGCTGGCCAGTTCTCTCATATTCGGCATCGCTGCCTATGCGCATCACTCTCTGGGGGCGACCTACGAGTCGGATAAAGAGGTGAAGCTGGAAGGCAAGATCGTCCAGCTCTTGCTGCGCAACCCGCATTCGTTTCTGCAGATCGACGTTCCCGATAAGGACGGCACGCTGCAGCGCTGGTCTCTGGAGTGGCGCGGTTCCGGGCAGCTCGGCCAGGCGGGCATCAAGCGCGATACTCTCAAGGCCGGAGACGCCGTCGTCGTCACCGCGAATCCATCCCGCACCAAAGGCGATAACCGCGGCGCGCTGAAGACTCTGCATCGCACGTCGGACGGGTTCGGCTGGGGCACCAGGCCGGGTGAAACGATTGAATAGGCTGGCCGCATTTGCCGCTGCAGTTTGCTTGCTTGCCTCGCCTGGTTTTTCACAAGGCAAGGGGGGAGGCGGGCGTGGTGCCGCCGGCGGACGTGGCGGAGGCGCTGCTCCTACTCCCAAAGCCACCGCGGCCATCGACATGACCGGCTTCTGGGTCTCCGTTGTAACCGAAGACTGGATGTTCCGCATGGTGACGCCGCCCAAGGGCCAGTATCTGGGTGTTCCCCTTAACGCTGCCGCCCGGCGGGTAGCCGACGCGTGGGATCCGGCGAAAGATGAAGCCGCGGGCGAACAGTGCAAGTCTTATGGAGCCGCTGCTGTGATGCGGGTTCCCGGAAAGCTGCACATCACCTGGGAAAACGATACGACCATGAAGATCGAGACCGAAGCGGGCACGCAGACCCGTCTGTTTCATTTCGGCAGCGATGCGGCGGGAAGTGAAGCCCAGAAATTGGCACAAAGCAGCGCGGCATCCTGGCAGGGATATTCCATCGCGGAATGGGAACAAGCTGCGGTGGGTCGTGGCGAAGCTCGCAACGGCGACCTGAAAGTAGTCACCACCAGGCTGCGGCCGGGTTATCTTCGCAAGAACGGCGTCCCTTACAGCGAAAACGCGATCGTCACCGAGTGGTACGACCTCCATCGCGATCCAAGCGGTACCTGGTTGGTGGTCAGCACCGAGGTGAAGGATCCGCAGTATCTGAGCGTTCCGTTTATCACCAGCACGCATTACAAGAAACTGCCGGATAGCGCCCCTTGGAAGCCTGAGGCGTGCTCTTCGCGGTAAGCCAGCACAAGCTACTCCGGCAGTCCTTCTAATTCCTTCCAATGCCGCTCCAGCGCGATGCGAACCAGCTGGGAGCGCGTGCGTACACCGGTTTTCGAGAACAGCTGCTGCAGCACGGCTTTCACCAGCGGCTCGGAAACCCCCAGTGTAAAGGCGATCTCCTTATTTGTCTGACCCGAAAACACTGCGCGGAGCACCTGACGCTCGCGCGGGGTAAACTCCTGTGAGGACTCGGCACCGGCCGGCGCCATCGCATCCGGCAGAGGAGGTGGAGTCGCGGCAGGTTCCATCTCGCCGGTAATCTCACGAATGCGCTCGATCAGCACTTCGGGGCGCTCCTGCTTGAGAATGATTCCGGCGCACCCTCGTTCCACCAGCCGCCCGGCCTCCAAACGGCTGACCCCGGCGGTCACCACTAGAATTTTGCCTTTGAATTGGGCCTGCCGGGCCAAGGGCAGAAACGCCCCGCCTTGCTGCAAACCCAGATTAATGTCCAAAAGGACGACATCTACGGCATTGCTTTTTAGCACCGCGATGCCCTCTTCGACTGTGGCGCACTCGCCCACGATTTCGAAGTCCGACTCGCGTCCCAGCAAGCGCGCGATAGCTTCGCGGAACAAAGAGTGATCGTCGATCAGCAGGATCCGAGTCAATGGTTCACCCTGGCGAATTCATCGTCTGATTCACTACCGAAGCGGGAAGCTCCACGATGAAGGAGCACTCGCCGGGCTGCTGCGTCTGATGCAGTTCACCGCCAAAGGTCCGGATGATGGCCCGCGAGACGAATAATCCCAGACCCGTCGAAGAAGCGCCCGGCTGAAACGGCTGGAACAAACGGTCTGCCGCGGCGATTCCCGGACCGTTATCGGAAAATCGGATCACCACCGTTCCTTCCAGCGCGTACGCGGTGATGCTGAGGCGCGCGCCCGGCCGCCCGCGCAGGGCGCCGATGCTGTTCTTCGCCAGGTTGAGAAATATCTGTAAGAGGCCGGAACGGTCCACTCGAACGCCGGGCAGGTCTTTGTGGATTTCCCACTCCCCCTGAATTCCGCCTTCTTCCAGGCCGGGGGAAACAATGGCGCGCAATTCTTCCAGCAGCTCGCTGACATCCAGGCCCTCGAGAACATCTTCGGTTGAATCGGTGAGCTCGGTGGAAGCCAGCTTCAGGGCGCTCTCGACCACGGTACCTAGCGCCCGGAAGTCCGCGTTGTCGTTCAGGCTGATCGTCTTGGTGAGGTTATGGTGCAGCACGGAAGCGGCCGCTGCCAGGTTCCGCAATTCGTGCGATACCGCCCCGGCGACAATTCTCGAATTGCTGAGCAGCTGCTTCAGTCCGCCTTCCTCCCGGTCGCGCACCTGCTCCGTTACGTCCAACAGGATCACCGCCAGACAAGGGCCGGAGGCCGCGCTATAAGCGGACACCCAGGCTTGTGCGAAGAACGTCTCGCCGTTGCGGCGATGACCGCTGGCCTCCACCATAGTCTGGGTCAGCCGGGCGGCCTGCGGTGATTCCTGAAGCCGCGCCAGCAACGGAATATAGCTTTCGACTGGTTCCCCTTCAGGCGATGTGCCGGCCGAGAACCCCAGCATGCGCGCCGCGGCGTTATTGGCCCGGGCGATCCGGCTTCGCGAATCTACGGTCAGCACTCCTGCCGGGCTGCTGTCTACCAGGGCTCGGGCTTCCTGCTCTGCGTCCGAACGCAGACGCAGCTCTTGTTCGCTCTTGCGCAGAAGGACTATGGACATCCGCCGGTTGCGAACTAGTTCGCCCGCAAAGAGCGCGCCGCCTGTAAAGGCCACCATGGTCAGGGCGAGCCGCTGGGGAGCCGGGCCTGAGAAATCGTAAGGCCCGAATTGTTCCCGCGCCAGCGCTGTCGCGATCGCCGTCAGGAAAGTGGCCCAGCGGGGAATGTACCCGGAGGCCACAATTAGCGGGAGGAGATATAGCCCGCCTAAGGGAATATCCCGGCCTACGTAGTTCTCCAGAGCCAGCAGCGTAACGATGCTAAGAACGCATCCCGTTAATAAAGCGACGAGCTTCCAGCCGGACAGCGGATCTGTTACTCGAATCGCCATGCTCGCGTTCTTGATGATAGTCCGGGGAAAGGTCTTTTGCCAAGGCGAAAAATGGGGATGACCTAAAGAATACTATCATTTACGAAACTATCCGAAAGATAGGTTGTAGCGTTTCAGAAGCTATGTTCTACTCTAATTGCGACGTTCAAGCCTGGCGGCAACCCAGGTAGCGTTATTAATCGGGAGATGAACGAACCTCCGATCGTTCCTACTCCTGATTTGGTTTCCTTTTTGGACGTCGCACAGTTACTTTCCTCCTAGTGAAAAGCGGGATCTCCGGGTCCCGCTTTTTAGCTTTCCGGCTTATCGCGAATGGGCCGACTGCACCTTGCCGTCCTCAATGCGGATTACAGTAACATCTCTTCCGCTCTTGCGTGCGTAGACCAGAGTTTCCATCATCCGGCCGTCATCCGAAGTCGTGGTTGTGGCCAGCGCGGGTTGTCCGAACCTTTCGGCGATATTATCCCGCTCTGATCCTACCGGGATTTCGCGCGGCTGGGGAAATTCTTTCGGAATAGGAGCGGGCTTGGGCGGCGCCACCACCACCTCAGCCACTGGCGTTATCGGCGGCGCGGCAGCTTCCACAACCGGGACTGCGGCGGCAGCCTTCCTGGCAGCTTTAGCTACTAGTAGTTTCTTCTTGGCTTCCTTAGCCTCGGCTTCCTTAGCTTCCGCCTCTTTCGCGGCAGCCGCCTGGGCCTCATCGATCGTGGGCTGAACGTTTGCAGGCTGAGAGTTGAAGATTGAGACCGAACCGCCGTTCGCGATCCAGATTCCAATTCCGCCCACAATCAGAACGGCAAGTAAAACCAGAACTACCGCTTCTTTCATACTTCTCCTCCGGGGTGCAGCCAGCACCGGCGTTAACTGTCTACCGGGACAATGTGTAGTTAAGATTCTATAACATTTAAGAGCCGGGGGACGGCCCCGGCCCCCCGCCGACGTTGTATACTCTTTTGAGTAACTCGCTCACACATGTTGTGGTTTCCTTGCCAGCTTTGTGGCCAGTCCGGCCAGTGTGAGCGTTAAGGCCGTGAGGCCACCATCCGTCGTTCGCCCGAGAAGATGCTCGGAGCGGCCGGGGGTCTGTCCAGAATCAGGAGAATAATCGAATGAGCGAAGTTCTAAGTGGAGCCGAGTTTAAGAAGCAGTTGCGGGCCGGAAAGCCCAAGTTGGGCCTATTCATCAATTCGCATAGCCCCACCGTCGCCGAGCAACTGGCGCACAGCGGCTACGATTGGCTGCTGGTAGACACCCAACATGGACCCATGGGACATGAAACCCTCTCGGCGATGTTGGCCGGAATCGCACAAGGCGGCGCAAAGTCGTTCGTGCGGGTAGCGGGGTACCAGGACCGCGCCGGTATTCAGCAGACCTTGGACATGGGAGCCGACGGCGTTCTGATCCCCTACATCAACACCGCCGACGAAGCGCGCCAAGCCGTGAGTTGCGCGCGTTATCCCACCGCCGGAACGCGGTCGGTTTATTTTCCACAGCGCAGCATGAACAAAGCCGGACTGTTAGGCTACGCAGGCGCGGCCAACGAAAACACCATCGTCGCGCTGCAAGTGGAAACAGCCGACTGTATCAAGAACATGGACGAGATCGCCGCGGTCCCCGGCGTCGATATCCTCTTCCTCGGCCAGAACGATCTGTGCATGTCGATGGGGCTGTTTGAAAAATACAAGTTCCCCGATATGTACACGTCGCCCGAACTGCAGGCGGCAACCGACAAGCTGCGCGCAGCCGCCAAGAAGAACAACGTGATCCTGGGGCTGTTCCTGTTCGGCACGGCGCGCGTCGGCGAGTTCCTGGACAAAGGCTTCCCCTTCATCAGCCTGGGCAACGATCTGCACCACATCCTGACGCAGACCACTGCCTACGTAAAAGACGTCGAAGCAGTCTCGAAAGACAAGAGCGTAAGCTGGATCCGCCGCGACACGGCCTTGATGTAGAGGCAGGATTTCCTTTCTAACTACACATGCAACTTGTCGAAGCGATGTCCCGTATTGGGGTGGAATCTGCCTTCGAGGTCCTGGTGAAGGCCAGGGCCCTGGAAAAGCAGGGAAAGAACATCATCCACTTGGAGATCGGCGAGCCCGACTTCCCCACCCCAAAACATGTAGTGGAAGCCGGCAAGAAGGCCCTGGACGAAGGCTGGACCAAGTACGGCCCTACGCAGGGACTTCCCGAGCTGCGCGAGTCCATCGCCGCCTATATTTCACGCACGCGCAACATCCAGGTTGGTCCGCAGAACGTGTGCGTCGTGCCGGGCGGAAAGCCGGTGATGTATTTCGCGATCGTCGCCCTGCTGGAAGCCGGCGACGAAGCCATCTATCCCAATCCTGGATTTCCGATCTACGAGTCGATGATCAAGTTCCAGGGCGCCAAGCCGGTTCCCATCCCGCTCGAGGAAAGCCGCGGATTCTCTTTCGATCTCGATCTGCTGGAGCGCAGCCTGACCGATCGCACCAAGATGGTCATCCTGAATTCGCCGGCGAATCCCACCGGCGGCATCATGCCGGCCGAAGACGTCCGCCGGCTCGCGGAGATCCTGAGCAAACGCGATGTGATGGTTTTGAGCGACGAGATCTATTCGCGCATCTGCTACACCGGTGAGCCCGTTTCGATCGCCAGCTTTCCGGGAATGCAGGAGAAGACCATCATCCTGGACGGCTTCTCGAAGACGTATTCCATGACTGGCTGGCGGCTGGGCTACGGAGTGATGCCGGAATGGCTGGCCGACGCGGTGGTCAAGTTGATGGTCAACTCGAATTCCTGCACGGCGAGTTTTACGCAGCGCGCCGGAATCGCAGCTTTGGACGGACCGCAGGACGACGTGGAGAAGATGGTGGCCGAGTTCCGCCGCCGCCGCGACGCCATCGTGAAAGGGTTGAATGACATCCCCGGCATCCGTTGCTCGGTGCCTGCGGGCGCGTTCTACGCGTTCCCCAACGTGAAAGGAACCGGGTTGCCTTCGAAAGATCTAGCCGATATGCTCCTATATGAGGCTGGAGTCGCCTGCCTGGATGGCAACTGCTTTGGCTCGCATGGAGACGGGTATCTCAGGTTCAGTTATGCAAATTCGCTCGAAAACATTCAGGAAGCTCTCCACCGGATCCGTAAGATCTCGACTCGCTGGGCTCGCTAGCGCCGCTATTCTTTTGACGGCGAGCGCTTTTGCGCAGAGCAAGGCCGATCCCGTCATTCCACGCATGCCCGACGGTAAGCCGAGCTTTGTCGGCTACTGGAACCTGCCCTATACGCCCAACATGGCGGCCAAGGACGGCGAAGCCAGCGTGCCTTACACCGACGCCGGCCGGGCAGCCTTCAAGAATCACGACTCGAAAGACGATCCCACGTCGCTGTGCTTATACCCCGGTATGCCGCGCATCATGCAGTCGCCCTATCCCATGCAGATCATCCAGACCAAGGAATACGTGGTCCTGTTGTTCGAATACATGCGGCAGTGGCGGGCCATCCCCACGGATGACCGCAAGCATCCTGAGAATCTTCCTCCCTCATTTATGGGAGACTCGGTCGGCAAGTGGGAAGGCGATACGTTCGTGATCGATACCACCGGGCTGAATGATCGTACCTGGCTCGATACCGCCGGGCATCAGCACACTGATGAAATGCACTTGACCGAACGCATGCAGCGGACTCCGGACACAATCACGCTGGAGTACACCATAGACGATCCCAAGATGTACTCGAAACCCTGGGTCCAGCAACGGATCATACGGCCGCTACCGCCCGCCAAGCACGGGTTGCCCGAACTCATCGAGTACTCCTGCGAAGAGAATAATCAGGATCTCCGCCACCTGATCAGCACCAAGCCCAACGCCGACAAGTAGGACGGCTACCTAATCCTCCCCGCCCGGAGTGCCGATGACCTGAGCGGGTGAACTCCAAATCTTCCATCCCTTTGCGGGTCCCGCTGCTGCTCAGTCTGCCGGCGTTCTTCCCCCTGGTCTACACGCTTTGTTCCGCCTGGGCGAAGGGTCTGGTCCCGACGGGATTCATCCAATACGACCTGGCGTATTACGTCGCCAACGCGCGCCAGCATTTCGATGAGGGCTTTCGGCTGACCTACGGAAATCCCTACGCGCCCTACGGGACACCTGCCATCTACTTTCAGCCGCACATCCTGCTTCTCGGAATCCTGCAGAAGCTTGGACTCGATCCAGGCGTCGCTCTGAATCTGTTTGGCCTCGCCGCAGTCGCATTCGCCGCGACGGTGGCTGCGCGACTCTATGAGGAAGTAGTCGGCTGGCGCACGCCTGCGCAGAAACTGGGTTTGGTGTGTTTCTTCTGGGGCGGCGGAATCTTGTCGTTATGCGGATTGACCTTCGGCTTCTTCACTGGAACGCCAGCGGCAAAAGCATCGCTCCTGTTCGATCCCACGGACGGCTGGTGGCTGCTCAACTTCGGCCGCAACCTGGTCTCGCCCACCGAGGCCTATTACCACGGCATCTTTCTCCTGGCGATCCTGATGCTGATCCGCCAACGTCGCGGCGCGGCGCTGGCGCTATCCGCCCTCCTCTCGGCCAGCCATCCATTCTCCGGACTCAGTCTGGCACTCGTTTTCACGTCCTACGCCGCCATCGAGATAATTCTCAAAAGCGGGGCCGCTTCGATTCGATTTCTGGCCGGCGCCGCGGCAATTCTCATTTGCCACGTCGGATACTATCAGGTCTTCCTCAACCGCTTCGCCGACCACCGATTGCTGCGCGCCCAGTGGGAATTAGATTGGCCCTACATCGCCTGGACCATGTTCCCTGCCCTCTATCTGGTTGGAACGTTCGCGTTCATACGGCTCAGCCGCTGGAAACATCTCCAGCCTGTGCTGGCCGATCCGCGCATGCGGCTGTTCATGGTGCTGCTGATCGTAATCCTGGGCCTGACCCATCACGACCTGTTGATCAAGCCCGTCCAGCAGATTCATTTCGCGCACGGCTATGACTGGATTGCACTCTTCTTCCTGGGCGCCCCCGGATTGCTGCAATTGCTCGACAAGATCCTGGCGATTCAGCCTGGAGTCTGGCAGAAGCCCTGGCGCACGGCCGCGGTGGCGACATTTCTGCTATTGATGACCTCGGACAATCTGTTCTGGTTCGCGTCCTTCCGTGACGCTGCAGTGCAGCGCTACGCGATCACCATCGATCCGGACGAGCGCGACGTGCTTCGCTGGCTGGGCCAGCATGCCGAGCCTCCGGCGATGATCGCCAGCACCAACAGCAATATCAATTACCTGACCAGCACGTATACACGAGCCCGCTCATGGTTCGGGCACGACTACAATACTCCTCACGCAGAACAGCGGAAGGAAGAAATCCGACGCGCATTTGAGATCGGAACTCCGCTGCCGTCCGGGAATCCGATTTACTACGTCCCGCGCCGCGATCTGGCATGGACGCCTCCCGTAGGCGCTCGGGAAGTATACGAAAACGCCGGCTACCACATCTGGGTGTCGTTGCCCACCAGCGTATTCTTGGGCAAGCGCTGATAGTTCCCGCGATGATAGCCTAGCGGGTCGCCCCCGTACGTTCCTCCATGCATGGCGTTGCCCACCACAATGCTATGATCCCCGCCGGGATAAATCGCTTCCAGAGTGCATTCGACGAATGCGACCGTTCCATCCAGCACCGGGGCCCCGTTCTGGCCCGGATGATGGGAAAACGCCGCAAACTTGTTATCGCCGCTGCGCGCGAAAGCCGTCGCGATCTGCTCCTGATCCTCGCGAAGGTAGTTGATACAGAAATTCCGGCTGGAAGAGATTGCCGCCAGCGTTTTCGCCCGGTTATCGATGCAAACCAGGAACTGAGGCGGGTCGAGCGATAACGACATCACCGCGCTCATGGTCATGCCCACCGGCTTGGCGTCAGCGGCGATGCTGGTGACTACCGCCACTCCACTCAGCCAGTGACTGGCGATCTGCCGAAAATGATCGGGCGACAGCACGAATCGATCAGTCTACCAGAACCCGTTTGCTTGCAGATTCCTGCGACCTGGCGAGCCCTGGCGCATCTAAATCGATGAGGAAGATCGATGTCCCCTAATGTTGATAGGATTAGGGAGATTAGGATAGAATCGTACTAGGCTCAATTCATGCCACTTGCATTCCCCAAGCCCGCGACGGCCATCCGTCCAGCCTCGTCTTTGCTGGAACAAATCGGCAATACCCCGCTCCTGCGGCTGGCCAAGCTGGATGAAGAATTTCCCGGTGTCGAGATCTACGCCAAAGCCGAGTTCTTCAATCCCGGCGGGTCAGTAAAGGACCGCGCGGGGCTGAATATGATCCTGGACGGCGAGCGCACCGGCCGTCTGACCAAAGATCGTATTCTGCTGGACGCCACCAGTGGCAACACCGGCATCGCCTACGCCATGATCTCGGCGGTCAAGGGCTATCGCGTCAAACTTTGTTTGCCGGAGAACGCCTCGCATGAGCGCAAGCAGATCATGAAGAATTACGGCGCGGAGATGGTTTTCTCCGACCCCGGCGAAGGCTCCGATGGAGCGATTCGCCTGTGCAAAAAGATCTACGAAGCCGACCCGGATGCCTACTTCTATCCGGACCAGTACAACAATCCGGCGAATTGGAAAGCCCATTTCGAAGGCACCGCGGTCGAGATCATGGAGCAGACCAAGGGCGCGATCACGCACTTTGTAGCCTGTATGGGTACCAGCGGAACGTTCATGGGGAACACCCGGCGGTTTAAGCGCGACATGCCGCACGTGCAGTGTATCTCCGCGCAACCTTCCTCGGGATTCCACGGCCTGGAAGGCTTGAAGCATATGCCGACCAACATCGTGCCCGGCATCTACGATTCGGCGCTGGCCGACGACAACCTCTGGATTGAGACCGAAGACGCCTACTCGATGACCCGCTGGCTGGGTCGCAACGAAGGGCTTCTTGCGGGTATGAGTTCGGGCGCGAATGTTCATGCCGTCCGCGAAGTGGCGAAACGGCTGGTCAAGGAAGGCCGAGGAGGCGTGATCGTGACGATTATCGCCGACGGTGCGACCAAATATCTCAGCGAACCATTTTGGAATGATTAAGGTTGACGCGCAGGCTTGGGCCGTCATGGTGGCTCATGCCGAAGCCAAATTCCCGAACGAGTGTTGCGGGGCCATGATCGGAAAGATCGACGGCGACGAAAAGCATGTGACCTCGGCCGAGCCGATGGAGAACGCGTATGGCGGCGCGCAGGGCGCTCGCTACGAGCTGCGTCCTGAGGATTTGCTGGATGCCGATAAGCGCGCCCGGGCCGCCGGATTGGACCTGATCGGCATTTTCCACTCGCATCCGGACTGCGATGCATACTTCTCCAAAACCGATCTGGAGAACTCCTGTCCGTGGTATTCGTTCGTCGTACTATCAATCAAGAGGGGTAAGTTCGACCACGCGAATAGCTTCCTGCCGAACGCTGAACAAACCGCCGCGGAGAAAGAAGAATTGTTATGGCCAAAGTCCTGATTCCGACGCCCCTGCGCCAATACACGGAGAAACAAGACTCCGTGGAACTCACCGGATCCACAGTGGGCGAGGTGCTGGGCGCGCTGACTACCAAATTTCCAGACCTGCGCAAGCAGCTTTTCAACGATGAAGGCAAGCTGCGTAGCTTCGTCAACGTGTATCTGAACGATGAAGACATTCGCTATCTGAAAAAGGACGCGACAGCGGTTGCCGGCACCGACACTTTGTCGATTGTCCCGAGTATCGCGGGCGGTTCCGCCGGAGTCGCTCCGCCGCCGCTGGCGTCGCTGTCGAACGACGAGATCCTGCGCTACTCGCGCCACCTGATCATGCCCGAGGTCGGCATGGAGGGGCAGCTTCGCCTGAAGAATTCGAGCGTACTGCTGGTCGGAACCGGAGGCCTGGGCGCTCCGCTCGGTATGTATCTGGCGGCCGCCGGCGTGGGCCGGATGGGCCTGGTGGATTTCGACGTGGTCGATTTCACCAACCTCCATCGCCAGATTATCCACGGCACCAAGGACGTGGGCCGCAAGAAACTGGATTCGGCGGCGGATACGATTTCCGACATCAATCCCAACGTCAAGATCGAACGCTACGACACCATGCTGTCGAGCGAGAACGCTCTCGAAATCTGCAAGAACTACGATCTGATTATCGACGGCACGGATAACTTCCCCACCCGTTACCTGGTCAACGACGCTTGCGTGCTGCTCAAGAAGCCCAACGTATACGGATCGATTTTCCGCTTCGAGGGTCAGGCGACCGTCTTCGCATTTCCGGGCGGCCCTTGCTATCGCTGCCTGTATCCTGAGCCGCCACCTCCCGGCCTTGTCCCGAGCTGCGCCGAGGGCGGCGTGTTGGGGATTTTGCCGGGCATCATTGGACTCATCCAGGCCACCGAAGCCGTGAAGCTGATTTTAGGCGTCGGCGAAACGCTGGTCGGCCGGTTGGTGCTCTACGACGCGCTGGCCATGCGGTTCCGCGAGCTGAAGCTGCGCCGCAATCCGGAATGCCCCGCGTGCGGCGATCATCCGACCATCACGAAACTGATCGACTATCAGGAGTTCTGCGGCATTCCGCACCACGAGCCGCCTCCCGCGCCTGGTCTCAAGGACGGCGAGATTGATCCCGTGGAAGTGAAGGAAATGATGGATCGCGGATCCCCCTTCCTGCTGCTGGACGTCCGGGAGCCGCACGAGTACCTGATCTGCAGCATCCCGGGATCCAAGCTGATTCCCGTCGGCGATCTGCCCAAGCGCGTGAACGAGCTCGACACGGCCACGGAGATCGTGGCGCATTGCAAGACCGGCGTGCGCAGTGCCAAGGCCATGGACTTCCTGAAGCAGTCCGGGTTCAAGAAGGTCAAGAACATGAAGGGCGGCATCATCGCGTGGAGCGATAAGGTCGATCCGAACGTTCCGAAGTACTAGTTCAGGTGAAAGCGCAGGCGCAACACTGGAACGCCGCCGGCTACGCGCAGCATGCACACTTCGTTCCGGCCCTGGGTCAGCCGGTTCTGGACTTGCTGAATCCGCAGCCGCACGAGCGGATTCTGGATCTCGGATGCGGCGACGGCGTACTGTCCGAGAAAGTGGCGGCATCGTGCGCGGCATTGGTGTGCGTGGACAGCTCCGCGGAGATGATCGACGCTGCACGGAAGCGGAGTTTGGACGCACGACGGATGGAGGCAACCAGCCTCTCGTTCGATCACGAGTTTGACGCCGTTTTCTCTAACGCCGTGCTCCACTGGATCAAGAGTGATCCCGACGCTGTCATCGCTGGCGTGAAGCGTGCTTTGAAACCCGGCGGCCGATTCGTGGGAGAGTTTGGCGGGCACGGCTGCGTGGCGGCAATCACCGTCGCGCTCATGACGGCGCTCGAACATCTCGGAGTGAAACATCCCGAGCACAGCATCCCTTGGTACTTTCCCACCGTCGAGCATTACCGTTCCAGGCTGCTGCGAGGCGGCTTCACCGTAGAGTACATCGCACTCATTCCTCGACCGACGCCGCTTCCCACCGGCATGAAGGGATGGCTGAAGACGTTCGCCATTCCGTTCTCAAGTCTGGTTCCGGAGCGCGACCGCGAAGCGTTTCTGGACGATGCGGTTGATCGCCTTCGCCCTGTACTGTGCGACGAGCAGGGCAATTGGACAGCCGACTACATGCGGCTCCGATTCGCGGCACGGGTTCCATGACGGGCACGGAGCGGCTGCTAAACTCGTAAGAATGAAATTTGGCGGGTTTTACGAACATCAGCTCCCTCGGCCGTGGACCAAGGATTCCGAGCACACGTTGCTCAAGAACGCGCTGGATGAAGTCGAACTCTCCGACCGCAGCGGGTTCGATTACGTTTGGGCTACCGAGCATCACTTCCTCGAAGAATACGCGCACTCCTCCGCTCCCGAGATCTTCCTGGCTGCGTGCAGCCAGCGAACCAGGAACGTTCGCATCGGCCACGGCATCATCCAGATGTCGCCATACATCAACCATCCGGCGCGCGTCGCCGAGCGCGTCGCCACCCTGGATCTGGTTAGTGATGGCCGCGTAGACTACGGCATCGGCGCGGGTGCCACCGAGACCGAGTTGGGCGGCTTTAACGTCCTGCAGGCTGTCAAGAAAGACATGATGCTTGAGGGCGCGCGCGCGGTGGTCGAGATGTTCACGCACGAGCCCTTCCCCGGCATCGATGGCCAGTACGTCAAGATGCCTGCGCGCAACGTCATCCCCAAGCCGCTGCAAAAGCCGCACCCGCCGATGTGGCTGGCGTGTTCCAATCGCCCGTCGATTCTGCAAGCCGCGCGGCTCGGACTGGGCGCGCTGACATTCTCCTTCATCGATCCCGGCCAGGCCCGCCAGTGGGTGGCCGACTATTATGAGACGTTCGAAAAGGAATGCGTCCCGCTGGGCTACTCGGTGAATCCGAATATCGCCATCACCTGCCCGTTTCTGTGCGACCGCAACGAGCCGCGTCTGCAGCAGATTGCCGCTGAAAGCTACGGCTTCTTCATCTACGGTCTGGGGCACTACAGCTTCTTCGGCGAGCATGAGCCGGCCAAAACCGACATCTGGGATGAGTTCAAGAATCGTCCCAAGGATTTCGCCATGCCGGAAGGCCGCCCGCTGGACTGCGTCGGGACGCCCGGGCAGCTCCGCCAACGCCTGCTCGACTTCGAAGACGCCGGCATCGACCAGGTGATCTGCCTCTCGCAGGCGGCCAATATCTCGCACGACATGCTGAGCTCCTCCATTGAGCTGTTCAGCAAGGAAGTGTTACCCGAGTTCAAGGAGCGCGAACAAAAGCGCGCCGGACTCATTGCCGGACGGCGAGAGCGGCTCACGGAGATCTGCATGCCCCGGCGGCCCAAGACGCCGGCGCCCGGCGCGCCCACGATCATTCGCGCAGCCGGACACCACTAAACGCACGGAGCTGCGCGAAATGCCGCACCCGCTGGAAACAGCGGCTCATTTTCAATCACATCCATTGGCCTCGGGATTGCATATCCGGTGGTATGGATACGGCAAGAGTGAAGTCCGCCGCCCGCTGGCTCGGATTCGGCACGGGCGTAGCTGTAGCGACATATGGAGTGTACGTGGGAGCATCGTGGCTGCGTTACGGGCATGCAAAACGTCCGGGCGAGGCTAAAGACGGCGATGAGCTGCTCGATCGCTTCATGCCCGAATACGAGATCGCCGAACAGCACCAGGTGAAGGTAGCTGCGCCGGCGGATATCACGTTTTCAACTGCCTGTGCCATGGACCTTCAGGATTCTGAGATGATCCGTGCGATCTTCAAAACCCGGGAGCTGCTGCTCTGTGCGAAGCCGCAAGGCGCCGATCTTCCTCGCGGTCTGCTGGCCCAAACGCAAGCCCTGGGGTGGGTCGTATTGGCGGAAATCCCCGGACGCGAAATCGTGATGGGCGCAATCACCGAGCCATGGAAGGGGACTCCCGTATTTCGAGGCGTACCGCCGGATCAGTTCGCTGCGTTTCACGAGCCTGGTCACGTCAAAATCGCGTGGACCTTGCGGGCGGACTCTGCCGGACCCAACAAGTCGGTCTTCCGCACGGAGACCCGCGCAATCTGCACGGATGCAGAGTCTCGAACCAAGTTCAGGCTCTATTGGTCGTTCTTGTCGATGGGAATCATCTTGATCCGCAAGATGTCCCTGGGCCCTTTGAAGAAGGCCGCTGAGTATCGCGCTCGCAAGAGGCAATTCGACAGGACGGCCGCGCTGGCGGACTAAGGCGCCAGCCGATCAAGGTGCGGTCGCGGCCGCATACACCGTGTAGTAACCGGGCACGAGCGCCGCCAGAACGCCGAAACCTGCTCCAATCCCAAATCCGGCAGCCGCACCCACCGCAATGATCGACGCCTGATCGGAGTTGCCCTCGTTTGCCGCCAGGATTTTAAAGGGCACCGAGGCCGCGATCCCGACCGCGGCTCCGATAAGGCCCCCGATGATGCCCCGGCGCCTGAAATTACTCTTCTGAACCTTAACCTTCCTGACTTCAGGCTGCGAGAGACTTAATTGGGCAGTGCCTGTATTAACCGAGATGCTGGCTGCGGTAACCGCGCTCAGCGTGCCGCGATGCTTTGCACCCTTGATCTGCACTTCGATCTGGGTGCCAGGCGCGATGCCTTGCACCACGTACCAAAGTTCATTGCCGGCCAGTACCGGAACCGCTGCAAGAACACAGACCGCCAGAAGCCGCCAGGATGTCGCCATCCGACCTATCGCTGCGCTGCTTCAGCCTTCATCTTCTTGCCGTCCGACTCGGTATACCAGCCGGCCTTCACCAGCTGATCCACGGATTGCGCGAACTTCGTCTGGTAGTTCTTCTCGCTGCCATAGAGGGAATCCATGCGAGCCTTATCGAACGCCACGGTGTGCCCGAACTCGCGGCAGGCGGCCGGCGTGGTGCCGGTGAAATACGTCGCTGCGGGAACGTCCACCCAGGGGCTGCGCACGCCGCCGACGCCATTGCCCGCTGCATCGAGCACCACAGCGCCGTCTTTCACTTCGATCATCGGGGCCTTGAGAGCCGGCTTACCTTTGCGTGCCCATGCGTCCAGCTGCACCAGCGTGGAATCGTACGCATACTTCAGCCGGGTGTCTGTGCTGAAGGTGAATGGAGGATCGCACTTGGCGTTCAACGGAAACTCCGGAGTTCCTTGCGGGTTGCCGCCCGTAGCGGCCTGATCCGCAAATGTGGGGAAGCCGCGATCGTAGGCCCACCGGTCGATGTGCGAAGCGCCGGCTATTTCATACCGGCGAAAACGATTGCCGGGCTCGTCGCTATCCGGACGCCGCTGCGCCAGCGAATCGGGCACCTCGCCTTGCGCCACAACCTCGATCACCGGAACGTCGACTTTCGCGACGATCCTGCGCGGGTCATTCTGTCCCGGCGCCGGGCCGCACTGGCTGATGCGCGACGGAGCCCCAGGATTGCGAAGCAGGTAGCCATCGTACACCGGCTTACCGTTGGCCAGCCGCGCATGCGAATGGATGGCGTCGAGATACGTTACTACGTCGGGGAACTGCGACGTCATGTAGATGCCTTCGACGCGGAATCCCGCGAACGGGCTGCCGGCGGGTGCGGCCTTCAGCAATGCGCCCACCTGGCTCATCATGTCCCAGCGAAGACCTTCTTCAGCCGGCGACGGACCGCCCTTCGCGCCGGGGCATGCCCCGCCCGGATCCGGATTCGCAAAGGACACCGCCGCGTAGCGCGTGGGGTTGAACTTCTTGAGACCATCCGCCGATGCCGGCATGGTGATCCCGACATAGGCGTCGCCGCGCTCCATCATGTGCTCATTCAGGTAACCGTACATAAGCGCCCAATCGAACCGGCGCACCGCGCCCATCGGCTCCACCACCACGGCCCCGCTAAAGCGGGAGGCATTGGCAGGACGGCGGACCAGAATCCGTGTAGCGTAGGGGGCGTTCGGAGTCTTCACAGTGAGCGCGCCATCGGCCGCCCAGTCGTACACGTTGGCCGTACCGCTGACGATGTACTCCTGCTCCACGTATCCGTACTTCGCCAGGTCGAACGGTACCAGGCTATGCGCGGCATCCATGAACGGATAGGAATCCGCGGTCACGGGAAGGGGCCCGGTGAACTTAGGGACCGGAGTACCCTGCCCTGGCGCGATCGCCGCGCCGAGAAGCGCGAATAAGAAAGTTTTCATTTGTTCTCCTATCGAGGTTGTGTGACGACATCCACCAGCGCCGGTTCGCCGCGGCGGACAATTTCTACGGCCCGTTTCAAAGCCGGACCTAAATCCTTGGGATCGGTAATGGGACCTTCGGCGTGTACGCCGAGTCCCTCGGCGATCTTCGAATAGTTGATAAACGGATCGTCCAGAGCGGTGCCGATCACGGCGCGATCGATCCCGCGATTGTGGCGGTTCGCCATGCGCTGCACATGCATGAGCTCCTGATGGTACGCGCGATTGTTGTGCATCACGCTCAGCAACGGGATCCTGTGATGCGCGGCGGTCCACAGGACGGCGGGAGCGTACATCAAGTCGCCGTCATTCTGGATGCTGACGCTCAGGCGTCCGCGCTTACGATTTGCCAGAGCCGCGCCGACGGCAGCCGGAGCGCCATAACCAACGCCTGCCCCGCCTGACCCGCCGATGTACTGATAATGCTTATCGAAGTTCCACAAGCGAAGCGGCCAGCGGCTGACAAACGGTACGTCGGAGACGAGCGACCAGTCGTCGTTCTTGATCTGCGCCCATAGCTCAGCCGACAGGCGAGCCGTGCTGATGGGGCTCGCGTCCCAGGCATAGGTCGCATCGGTTCGTGCGCGATCCAGGGCATCGCGGCCGGCTGCGGCCAGCTTCGCCCCGCGGTCGTCGAGCGCGCGTTTGCGATCGGCCGTGGTCAGGCGCTTCACGGCGTCGATCAATGCCGGCAGCGTGGCCTCGGCATCGGCCGCCATCGCCAGATCGAGTTCCGGGTAGCGCTGGAAGTCCTGATAATTGCTGTGCAGAAACAGATCGCCCGACGTGATGCTGACCAGTTTCGTGCCGGGCCTGGTGGCCGGCTGCGATGTCCGGACGAGTTGATCGCGATAGGAATGCACGGTCCCCCAGAAATCGGTCAGCTCCAGACCGAGGATCACGTCGGCGCTACCGATCAACACGCGAGCGCGCTCGGTGTGATTCAGGGGATGGCGCGTCGGGAAATTCATGCGCCCGCCTTGATCGATCACGGGGGCCTGCAGCGCTTCCGCCAGATCCACCAGCAGCTTAAGACCCGCAGGCGTGCGGGCCGCGCGATCAGCCACGATCACAGGATTCTCGGCGGCCACTAACAGCCGCGCTGCTTCGGCCACCGCGCCCGATTCGCCCTGCGGAGGCGCGGCCAGCGTGAGCTTGGGAATGGACAGGCGGGCATCGGCCGCAATCGCGTCCTCTTGCAGATCGCCGTCGGCCACCAGAACGACCGGCATGGTCGGCGGCGTCATCGCGATCTTGTAAGCTCGCACGGCGGATTCGGCGAAGTGCGTGAGCGACGCGGGCGCGTCGTCCCACTTCACGAAGTCGCGCACCAGCGACGCACCGTCCTGTACGCTATGCGCCCATTCGACGCCCGGCCTCCGGTTGACCGCGTTGGCCAGGTTGCCGAAGATCACATACACGGGCACACGGTCGCAATAGGCGTTGTAAATCGCCATGGCGGCGTGCTGCAATCCCACGGTGCCGTGCGCGAATACCGCGAGCGGCTTGCCTTCGATCTTGGCGTAGCCATGCGCCATACCGACAGCCGATTCCTCATGGCAGCAGGTGAGGAACTCGGGATTGCGGTTGCCGCCGTAGTTGACTACGGATTCATGCAGCGCGCGAAAACTTGAGCCGGGATTCGAGCAGATGTATTCGATGCCCAGCGACTTCAGCAC
>Ga0105245_10000555_pt1 | contig 33866 bp, 27 predicted proteins | sample KBSM54metaG_FD_81523 | JGI IMG/M metagenome (GOLD analysis project Ga0105245, IMG submission 81523) | Miscanthus rhizosphere microbial communities from Kellogg Biological Station, Michigan, USA - KBS M5-4 metaG | ecosystem: Host-associated > Plants > Roots > Rhizosphere > Soil | place...
ATCGCATCAGCGTAACACTTCGAGATATCTCAACCGATCGGTCCCTCGCCAAATTCGCTTCAGTCCCTCTTTTGGGCGGTTGGTCGGTTTTATGGCCGGATGAAAAGAAGTCAATTACAAGTTTGCGCCGAAGGCCAGCAGACGGCCGTCACCATCTTTTACTACAAACTCTCGCGAGTGCCATGCCATGTTGGCAAGTCCTCGTGTGAACTCCACGCCGTTGGCGGCGTACTCGGCATAAAGCGCGTCTGCATCCTCGACGTGCAGATATGCGTCGAGCAGTTCGTCCGCGTATTTGTCCGGATTGGCTGTGGGCGGCGCCGCGCAGCGAAAGTGAATCGCGTGCTGGTCGCGGACCACGATGGCGTAAACCGGCGGATCCTGCCACGTCCCCACACATTCGAAGCCGAGCTTGCCTTTGTAATAGGCGACCGTTCCTGGAATGTCGGTGGTGAAGAACTGAGGTGCGATCTGACGGATCATGGAGCAAGTGTACCGTAGCCCCGGGCGTCGTCGTACGAGGCCGGCGGGACGCCTTCGATCACGCACAGGAGCTCCGCTCGAGACCCAAGTTTGCGAACGACAAATGTGCCGGCCGAAGTAGGTTTCCCACGCCTCCGTTGTGATAGTAGGGCGAGAGGATTGTTAAGCTCGGCTGGAAAGGGCAGCTACGGCAAGGGATAGCGCCACGCTCATTTTCTCGGAGCGTGGCCCTATCTGGTCGCTGGCCGGCTAACCGTCAATGCCCGGAATGATCAGCCCTCTGAGGCGGGGGCGGTACATTCGAAGGAGAATCACTGTTAAAGATCAAGTAAGCGATCTTCCACTCTCCCCCCGACCGCTTGAGGATAACGCTGTATTTTCCCGTGAGGTTCAAGGTGCGGTCCGCACCCAGGGATAGGGTTTGTCTGTAAGTACCGACGTCATACGCCGTCTCGCCAAGAACCGGAGACTCCAGATGAGTGAAAGTGAACCCAGTAACTTTGGCCGGGCTCTTGAACCATTCGCGATAGTACTGCTCGATTGCGCCCCGTCCTCGCAACAAAGGGCAGTCAGTGGGCATCAAGACAGCGTCCTCGCGGTACATAGCGGCGATGACGGAAGCGTTACCGGAAAGCACCGCCTTGAGATACTTGTCGGCACCGTCCACAACCGATGGGTCTATCTGCGCTGGGGTCTCAGCGCTTGTTGCTCCCTGTGCCCAGAGTATCGCTGGCAAGAAAGCACTCAAGAAAAATGTGGCAATGATTCTGTACATTTCAGCCTCCTAGTCAATTCACGGGGCCCGCAGCAAATTGCGAAAAATTGTTGCTTGAGACCGGCCCTCCTGCGTGGCAGAATGCAGCAGAAGCTCCTCGCCACACAATGACCGCACCTGCCAAAGAGTTGACAAATGGCGCCAAACTTCCCAGGGGCGGAGGAAACAGCGGATTCACCGATCCCGATCACACCGCCCGCGTTTTCCTTGACGCGTTGGGCCGACTCGGTTATGACAAGCGTGCGCTGATGGCAGCAGCCGGTGTGGATTTTTCCAACTCGGACGATCCAGATGCCCGGGTTCCCTGCAAAGCGATTGGAGGCATGTTTGCCTATGCCATGCGAATCCGGCCTCTGAGGAATTTGGGAATGAAGCTGGCGGCAGAGACGCCGGTCGGCGCATTCCCGCTTCTCGACTATCTGATTGTCACCTGCGAAACTGCCGCACAGGGCGTCAAGCAGCTTTCTCGCTATTTCCGACTCAACGATGCCCCTTATGCGCTGGAGGTCCGAGAGGACGAAGATCCCGTCCGAGTGATCTTTCATGGCAGCCGTGATTCCCTCACATTTGAATTCGGGGTTTCCCTCGTTGTTCTGCACTTGCGCGAGGAAACAGAAAACCGGCTAAGTGCCGTGTGCGTAAGTTTCACTCATCGCCCGGATGATGTTGATGAAATGCAGCGAGTTCTTCGATGCCCAGTCCTGGGCGGGCAGAACTGGAACGGGTTCGCTCTCTCCCGCGATGCTTGGCTGCTCCCCATGCGACGGCGCGATCCGGTTCTACGCGGGGTGCTTGAACGACACGCTGAGGAAATCATTGCCCGCTTGCCGGCAGACAATGATGCGACAGTAGAGATTCGCCGTGCGATCATGTTGCGCATCCCGCAAGGAGAGACGGAAATTCATAGTGTGGCGCGCTCTCTGGCGACGTCTGCTCGATCACTTCAGCGTCGCCTCTCAGCCGCTGGTACGAGCTACCAGGAACTCCTCGATTCCACGCGACGCGAGGCTGCTACGCGTTACTTGCAAGACCCCAGACTTTCCATAGGAGAAGTCGCATACCTGCTGGGCTACTCCGAGCCTCCTGCGTTCCACCGGGCGTTCAAACGCTGGAACGGGCTCACCCCGCAGGAATTTCGCCGTCAACGAGCTGAGGACAGATCCCTACCTGACGCCTCCCAATAATCGACGCGCTCCTAGTCACGATGTTCACAGTAGTACGGCAACGGGGGCAGCACTGCGCACCGCAATCCTGATCCTGGACGTATGGTCGCAATACGGAAGAAATCCACACGGAGCCAGGTATGTGCCGACAACGGGCAGTCCCAGAAGGCTGCTCGCAACATTCGTTCGACGAGCCCAGCGAAAATCCCCACCTAAATTCACCAACTAGAAGGCGCCGACATTGTCAGGGATGCCTGTTAACAACAGTTACCTTCTCCGACCTCACTTGTTCAGTTCCATACGCTCGACCTAACGTCGGCCGCATTTTTAAGACCGCCCTCCCACTCAAATCAAAACGCCGGGGAGCCCTTATCCGCTGACGGCGGAAGCAGCGATCTCGACCACGACGCGCACGGGCACGGACGCAAAGCAAGTTTGTGGGATCATTCTGCTGATCGTAAGAAGTTCGGGAGCGTACGGTTACCCCTGTCTGTTTCGGTCGGATCGCGATCTTTCGGAATGTGTTGTCCCGGATTGGGTTCGAGGGATAGTATGCCAGCTCGTATGAAGATCGAAGTTCTTCGGCGGTCTGATGGAAGTAAGTCGTAGGGTCGGTGGTTGCTGCATCAATATGTTGGCCGCCCGTCTCTTTTGCAACACGGTCCATCAACGCGCATTCCATATTTGTTGCGGGCAGTAAGGTTGCCACGCTTTTTCTCGGTAGAGGATGCGGTAGTGCGAAATGTTCTGGCTAATCACAAGGAGAAAGCCGGTCCGTGGGCGACCATGTTAGTGAGCCAAGCTGCGGTGAGTCAATGCCTTGCGGGCAAAGCTCAGTTTTAATCCGCGACCCAATCAGCGCGCAGGAGGTGTTCATGGATGGAGCATCCTGGCAGTAGCGGAAACAACTTTCCGATCACGGGCTGCCAGCCATCCCCCCCAAGAAACCGCCGCATTATGCAGCCTATTCGCCGCGCCATGAGTCACGAAGAAGTCATTGCAAAAAGTAAGAAAAACCAACGACGGGAGATGATTTCCCATCCGAATAGCGACCGACGTCACCACCCAACGAAGGGGTAGGGATGTTTTAAAGAGAGCCCTCATTGGCTCCTTGCCTCCGACACCCACCATTCGCTAAAGTTTTCGTTGACGATGCCGCCTCGATTCATTGCTCGACAGCTCTCGCACCCGACTGGTTTCGTGGGTCGAATCATGGGGCGGCTGATGAATCGACACAACGCCAAGCTGAACGCGTTCGCCGTTCAGCAGCTCAATCTCACCTCGTCGGATCGTGTTTTGGAAATCGGGTTCGGCGGTGGCGTTACCCTGCCGCTCCTGATCAAGCAGGCCGGGTTCGTGGGCGGTGTCGACCGATCCCTAGACATGGTCAATAGAGCCAAGGCGATCTTTTCGGATGCCATCTCGTCAGGTCGCGCAGAGTTTCGCCAAGGCACGGTGGAGGCGCTGCCCTTCGACGTGTCCTCCTTCGGAAAAGTATGCACTGTCAATACGGTTTATTTCTGGAGCTCGCTCGACGCCGGCTTCTTGGAGATCCATCGCGTGCTCTCGCCCGGTGGCCGTGTGGTTGTCGGATTCCTCCCCAAGGAGCGAATGGACCGCCTAGGCATGCCAATCGACATCTTCACCTCGCGAACTCCCGAGAGTGTGATCATCGCGCTGACTAGCGCAGGCTTTACCGACGTGCGCGTGGAGCGCCCTGAGCCGACCACGCCATGGAACATTATCGTCGCGATCCGCTAAGTTGGGATATGCCAGCTTGGTGTGTCCTTAGGCCCATTACGACTATCCCCGGTAGGAGGAAGGTGGATCTCGACAAAGTCCGCGCATCCCTGAACACGATCTGCACGGAATGTTGTACTCGATCCCGCCGAGCGAAGTCCTGACGCTGGACTAAACGAGTTCCAGCCTTTGGCAGCCAAACAATCGAGAGTATGCTTCCGGCTATGAATGTCGCTGTGTACGCACGAATTAGTACAGCCGATCAGAATGCTTCGATGCAGGAGGACGAGCTTCGTGCCTGTTGCAAAAGGCGCGCGTTGACGGTCGTGGGGGGTATCAGGACACGATTAGCGGGGCGAAGACTCCCGTCCCGCCTTACAGCGGCTCCTAGCCGACGCCCGCCCCGAAAGTTCGACACGATCATGGTTTGGAAGATAGATCGCTTCGGGAGGTCGCTCCGCCACCTCGTCAACGCCCTAGCCGATCTAGAGGCCGTAGGCGTGGCGTTTATTTCGCTCCGGGACAGCCTGGATTTCACCACGCCGAGCGGAAAGCTCCAGTTCCACGTTTTAGCGGCGGCAGCGGAATTCGAACGGTCTCTTATCAGCGAGCGCGTTCGAGCGGGGATGAGAGCTGGGACGAAGCGGGGCAAACGGTCCGGTCGACCGCGAACTCCGGTCGATCCCGAAAAGATTCGCGATTTGCGGTCGGCGGAGCTTCGTGGAGCGATTGTCGCGAAAGCCTTGGATATCCCGCGAACGGTATGTCAGCGCGCAGTTGCCAAGCGCGGATATCTCGTCGGGTAGACAGCTCCGCCGTTTTCGTTGTTTTCTATTTGCGCTGACCTTAAGGTTTTCTCGCCCGGCTGATTGCTTGCTCAAGTGCTTGTGAGGCATCGACCTTAACGTCGGGTTCGACGCCGGCGCCTTCCCAATTAGTATGAGTGACGGGGTTTATGGCGCGGGCGAAGGGCACGCCGATACCGAAATGCTCGGTAATTCGATGACCACGCACGGGATGGGCACCACCTCCGGTGGTTTCGCCAACGATCGTGGCGCGCTTCAACACCTTTAAATTGTTCGTGAACTCTTCTCCGCCGGAAAAAGTGTTCTTGGAGGTAAGTACGAAGGCCGGTTTGCCGTCCAAGCGTTTCCCAGGAACATAAGGGTCGGTCCAGTACTGCTCGGTGACGTCCCCCTTTCGGGTCCAGAGATCATTCAGATGTGTACGTTCTGCAAAGAGGTAGGACGAGACGAAAGCGACCATCTTAGGATCACCACCACCATTTTCCCGTAGATCGAAGATGATTGCGTCGACGTTGGCCAGAAAATTCATTGCGGCGACCACCGTGGGACCGCAGACGCCAGGGTCGGCAAAAAAATCGAATTTCAAATAGCCGACGTTACCTTCCAGAATTTCTGCTTTTTTGAAGCCGCAATTCATTCGCTCCATCTGTTTGCGTTGTTCGGCGTCAGCCTTTGCGTCGGGCTTCTGGTTGTCGAAATCGGGCAATGCCCCGGGGCTGAACATAACATGCAGATGCCTATCGTGGCTGATGGCCTGAAACTCGTCGGTTAGGCGCTTAGCGAAGTCGTCGCCGTCGGAGATGGCATCATAGTCGCCCTTCTTTTGATGTGCTCGAACGACTTCTTCCATCTTTTTGGCAATCTCCGGGAAGACGTACGACTCGTTCAGGGCAGCGACGGCTCCGTCGATCACTTTAGCGCGCGTGGTAGCGTCAATTTTGAAGCTGAGGTCAGCGGCTTTGGTTCCCGGGGGAATGGCACTTAGGCCGAAATTGGCCACTTTGGGAGGCTCGCCGGCTTTGACCTCCATTTTGCCGATGGCGATGGTGTCGCTATTACGTTCCTTGACCATGAACTCGATGCGTTGCGGATCGCTGGTGAGGATCTGCGTAAGGATGAAGCCTCCAGTCATGCCACGGAATCTCATTTCCTCGTCAAGCGAGCGCTCGGGATCATAGGTCTTAAGGTATTTTTCTTCCGTGGCGCGCTCGCCGCTGTTGAAGGCTTCGAGCCAAGCTTTCAGCGTATGGCCGCAGGGCGTATCGGGGATATTTACGCTTTGGGATTGTGCCGCACCCAAACATATAAACACGATCAAAAGCGCTCGAATCGGCATACTTCCCCCATTCAGTCGATGGCGCGCATTGACGATGGCCGAAGTCTATCAGGAGACGATAGTGTAGAGCTCGTTGGTTAGAAACGCTCGAAGCGAATGCGACAGGAAGATAACTACTGGTTTTAAAGACATTAGAATAACGATAGGCGGAGAATCGCGGACGTTTCTGAAAGCACACGCCCTTAAGACAGCATAGGTGGCTCAATTAGCCCGAAAAGGGCCCGATTTGGTCTAAGTTATAGATTCAGCAAGGCTCGCCCTAACCTGCTCCCGTTCGCCCAAAAGGTTCACTTTTTCGGGCGGTTTGGGGCTTTGTTCGGAACAGTGTCCCGAGAGGCGACTAAGTCCTCCAGTCTGGGTATTTGCAAGTAAATCGGCTATCCGTCTGATTGTCCGGCTTTGGACAGCCTCTTCCAAATATGAACACTATTAGTCAGTTCCCGGTTACGTTCCCTTTGTAGTCAGTAAGTTACAGTAGCCGGACCGGCAGTCTGTGTGCTCCACGTGATTAGCAAGTAAGCCATCTGAGGAATTGCCGAGGAACCCTATGGGTTCAGTGTTCCAGGATATCCGCTTCGGTTTGCGTTCATTGGTTAGATCTCCCGGATTCACCGCGATAGCAGTCATCACCCTCGCGATTGGAATCGGTGCAAATACTTCTATTTTTAGCGTGATCGAAGCTGTTGTTCTCCGCCCTTTCCCGTACCAAGATCCTGGCAGGCTCGTTCTCCTCGCCGACTCCCATGATTTGGAAAACGGGGGCTTCCTCTACAAGGATTTCGAATATCTGAAGTCAGCAAGTCAGACCCTCCAAGACATTGCCACGTACTACCGTGACAGCGGATTTTCGCGTGTGACGCTAGCCAGCGCGACGGGACCTATATCCATTCAGGGCGCATTTACCTCTGCAAATCTGTTTTCTCTGATGGGAGTGCCACCGATTCTTGGTCGCGTTTTTACTGAGCATGAGGAGCAGCGCAAAGATCGTGTCGTCGTACTGAGCCACGGTCTTTGGATGAAGGAGTTCGGGGCCTCGCTCGAAGTCATCGGGCAGACGTTGCAGATCGATGGTTTCAGTTTTCAGATTATCGGTGTTATGCCGGCGACATTCCGATTTCCCGCGAGAGATCAGCAATTTTGGGCGCCCATTACGACCAATCATTTTTGGGGAGATCCGGCCCTCAGGACTACCAACCCCCTCAACTCGGGTGGGTTCTACCAAAGGTGGCAAGCTATTGGCCGTCTAAAACGAGGAGTTGATCTGGGGCAGGCCCAGGCAGAGCTAGGCACCCTTTTTGCCCGGCTCCGACAGGCGGACAACGATCCAAAACACGGTGAGGCGGTCAGGCTCCTGCCACTTCGAGTGACTCTCAGCGGGAACACAAGGCTGGGATTCATTGTGCTTTTCACGGCCGTGGGATTCGTGTTGCTCATTGCATGCAGTAATGTGGCAAATCTACTCCTTGCTCGCGGCGCAAGCCGAGATCGCGAGATCGCGGTTCGTGCTGCATTAGGGGCGAACCGTGGCCGACTTGTTCGCCAGCTCTTTACCGAAAGCCTGCTCCTCGCCACGTTTTCCGGGTGTCTAGGTCTGATACTTGTCCCCTTGGGCGTTAGCAGCCTGGTTGCGCTCGCGCCTTCCGATATTCCGAGACTCCAAGAGGCCACCGTGGACGGTGGGGTTCTCGGCTTTACCTTGGGAATCTCATTCCTCGCGGCTGTACTTTTTGGGCTTGTTCCAGCATGGAAGATCTCAGGAACGATGGGACCACTCCCCTCAGTCGGCAGGGGAATCGCAGCCAGCATGATGTTGAAACGCACGCATAGTTTCCTTGTGGTTGCGGAGTTCGCAGTCGCAACGATCTTGCTCACCGGTGCTGGTCTGCTGATTCGTAGTTTTCGGGCAGTGCAGTCGGTTGATCCCGGGTTTGAGCCTCGACAGATCGTGACCATGAATATCAGCGTTCCCGGGGCTACCCCCGAGCGGACGGATGATTTGTACAACACGGTGCTCGAACGCGTTCGGGAGCTTCCAGGTGTGCAAACCGCCGGCGCAGTCGATAGCTTGTTCGATGTAGGGAATCTCTACAATCTTGGCCTGCGAAGTGTGGAAGGCCGCACTGCAGAGGCCAAGGAGCAGTGGACTCCGTTGCGCTGGGCGGCCGTTCGTGAAGATTATTTTCAAGCTATGGGAGGGCAGTTATTGCGTGGCCGCTATTTCACCACGCAGGACGGTCCGAATTCCCCGTTAGTTGCGATTATCGATGAGAGTATGGCTCGTCGTTACTGGCCCAGTGAGGATGCGATAGGCAAGAGGTTCAAAGGCCAGGACCCACGCGGAAAGAGCGACGATTGGCTTACAGTAGTTGGGATTGTTCGGGATATGCGCCGTAGCGGACTTGAACGAGGACCTATTCCGCACGTCTACGAGCCATGCACACAGGCGATTGATGGATACAGAACCTCGGACCTCATTGTCCGATTCAGCGGCACCCCCGAAGTCCTCGCGCAACTACTCCCTTCGATTGTTCGCGAGATCGATCACAGTGCAATCCTTTCATCGGTGTCAACGATGGAACAACAATTCTCGGAACAACTCTCGCCCCGTCGTTTTCAGACCACGCTTCTCACCCTATTCTCGCTCGTAGCTTTACTGCTTGCTGGTATTGGTATCTTTGGTATTCTCCATTATTCTGTCGCACAGAGAACCCGCGAGATCGGTATCCGGATGGCACTCGGCGCGCAGCCGAGCGAAGTAGTGGGTTTCGTGGTAAAGGATTCTGCAAAACTCGTTGTCCTTGGTCTCGCGATAGGAGCGATTGCAGCCACGGCCGTAACGTGGTTCATGAAGAGCCTACTGTTCGGAGTCGCCTTCATTGACCCAACGACCATTGTGGGTGTTGCAATTCTTCTGACGACGGTTGCGCTTCTTTCTTGCTACGTTCCAGCTCGTCGGGCAGCGCACGTCGATCCCATTGTGGCGCTTCGGTATGAGTAACTCGGGTCGAGCACTCAATCTTGTAGATTGATGAGGCTATAAATGCCTTTGAAATCTGCCAAGACTATGCAACTTTCTGAACCCTCGAAGAAAATCCTTGAACTTGTAACTTCGGGAAAACTTCGGCACGGCGGCTATCCGATCTTGCGCTGGAACGCTTCGTGTCTCTCAACAAAGGAATCGAAATGACTGCCTGATGTTCCCGCTTGAAAAATGTGAAAGCAACTCACGCGATACTTGTATGAAAACGGGTGAAAGGACACGACGCTTGATTACAGCGGTGCCTGCCGACAGGCATTACGCTTGAACTAGTATTTTTACCAGTACGCAAACTTCCCAAGTCACTCGCTAGGCTATGGATTGAGTCTTGAACGTAGGCGAGGCGTATTTCCAACCGAACTCGCAGCCTGGTTTATTCCTTTACGAAAAAAGGAACTGGTCGTTAGAGCGGCGGCTCGCTACGCAAGGAGCCTAGTTCTAGGGGCCTTTTGTTTGTTGACACAATCTGTGTGCCGTCCAAATCGATACGGCAAATTGTTCCGCCAAGTTTCTGAAAGAGACGCCGTCCTAGTTGCGCATCCTTCTGAGGGCGCTCGGGTTCAGGCAGGTATCGGTTCCCCAATCAGGGATCGCTCAAACTGGGCTACTGCTCCGACGTGCTGACCCTGACGGATAGCCCGGCACGCTTTGACTTCATTGGCGATCCTCCAGATTCAAGCAATCTGTGGCTTAGTGGGGCTTACAATCTGACACCAAGGGCGGAGACTAGTCGTTTTACTAAGAGCTTGGAATCCTAGCCGTGCGCTGGTGGTGCTGGCGTGCCGTTTGGCTGCGCTTGGCGAGGAGTCTAGTGCAGGTTGTGGTGGTTCGGCGGGCCTCCTCTTTCTTTCAACGTTCTGACTGGTTCTTTTTACAGTCGTGCGTTTAAGACTGAATGCTTAGCCTTAGTTTGGAGGTGAATTGTGACCCCTTCAGATGCTAAGCCGCTCCCAAAGATCGCAGTGCTTTGTATCGACGACAACCAAGATGTGCTGGAATGCGAAAAGGCTTTTCTCGAAACCTTCGGGTACACCGTCGTGACCGCGTCCAGTGGCCGCGAAGGACTGGAACTAGCTGGCCTCCGTTCGTTTGACGTTGTAATCGTGGACTATTGCATGCCTGAAATGAACGGACAAGAGTTTGCAATTGCCATGAGACGGCTCAGGCCATTAGCGCCAATCATCATGCTGTCCGGAACGGTGGATGTTCCTGGGCAAGTTTTGAACGTGATCGACGCCTTCGTGCCCAAGGACTGTCTGATCAGCCGACTGGTGCCGGAAATCACGCTATTGTGTGAATCGTCGCCGTCGTGTTCGTATGACGCATGACGGAGAGAGAATAGATTTCGCAGCATGGCCCGATAAATGGGTCGAAACCAGGACTGGCGTGGGGATCGGTGAGCGTGCCGATGCCCTTTATTGAGCCCGTAAGGCACTCATCCTCGTCATCCCGGCGGGCATTTATTTTTTCCGCGCGAAATTCGATCTAACTTCCTTCGCTTTCCCTCGTCGTCCCCATTCTCCATAGGCATTGCCCGTTCCCGCGAGCGTGGCGGCCCAAACCTGGCAGGTCGATCTCTCATTGGTTTTCGCTTGGTTTTCGCCCTTTACGGCTCGTCTGCTAAAGATGAATACAATTAGAGCGACCGAATGAAGCTCTCGCGCAGCACGCATAAAGCCTCGAGGCAATTGTCCAGAGCTTCGCTTTCTGGGCTACTTTGCTCCGAAATTGCCAGTAACTCTAGTGTTCGAACATACAATGCTCTTTCCGCTGCGATGATGCGGGATGGAAGTATTTGCATGTCTGCTTCAGCCAAAGCAGCCAGGTATAGTTCACGCCAGTGTTGAACACCTTTCGAAGCGCAGGGTAGCTCGTTGTAACCAATGCTCATGTTCCAGATCAGGGATCGTGCGGTGAAGTTTGCACGATCCCCGGTGGCCTCCCCTTAAAGGATTCAGCTCAATTACTTTGAAGGGTGAATAGAACTTACCTCGGCAGAAGCTGATAGGCCTACCGTCAAAGATGACAGATGGAAGGGTCGGAAAATACTAATTGTGAAGACCGTAGATCGAAAGGTTTGGATCACTGCAGGACACTTCCCCGCCGCCTTCAGTTGGACCAGAGTGACTTATGTTTGGGCTACGATTCCGTTGGCAACGTGTCGAAGACAACTCAAAACTCTCTCCTTTGGAAGAACAACCGTGAAAATATCACGCCATGCAAATTCAGCGTATCATCTGCAATTCCGAATCCATCGGAAGTCTTTCCTGGGTCGGTCTTGCTATTAAATTCGGTAAGATGAATGAAAACCCCTTCAAGGGCTGTATCGATCCGTCATCGTCATACACTGTGTGCGCCGTTACGAGCCCTTCCTTGACCTCGATATCGGTCAAATGAAATGGACGTGGCGCAGTGTTTCCGTCTTCGCGCCCAGGTTCGACGCCATTGGCCGAAAGGGCAGCGTTCGTGCTGTGAAAATCGATAACATACCCAAGATCCGGTACTTCATAATGGCCGGCGTAGCCCTCCGCCGTATCTTCGACAATGGCTTTACTTTCGATCCGGCGGTACTTCTCGTATTTGATGCCGTTCCGTGACCGAACTTCATTTTTCTCCTTACTGAAAGATGGCCAAAAGCTTTGTCAAACGTTGCGTGGACAGCTGTTCACCCCACGCTGGAGCCAGACCGGCGAACAGGATCAGGGCAATGGTGACCGGTGCTTTTGTCAGGCGCATGCGGGTTCTCCTCTTAATTCAGACGGCTGAAATCCCGAAAACTGAGAGGAGTCCATGGAAAATGGATTAAAGTCTCCTCTGGCTTGTCGTTGACCTTGATCTAGCCTTCCCCGGTGGTCCCCTTCGGTCGGTTGCGTCAAACGAGACCGTAAGCTTTCCTCGGCGCGATCCATCATGCCTGGATGGCAGGCCAATTCCCATCGAGCTATATGCGCATTCCCCCAGGTTGTACCCGTCGGATTTGAATCAATGACCCTCGTTCCATTCACCAAGCGAAGTCCGTTCGTGCATTAGCAGCGAGCTAAACTGGACGAAGCGAGCTTGACCTATTCAGTCGCGGAAGCTGTTATGTCGCCATAGCCTTCCTACTCTCTCACAGTTCTCTTCCGAACTTGAAGAGGATCTATGTACGTGTGTTGCCGTGGGCCGCCTGCTGAGCAGGAATTTGAGCGTGAATTGTGCTGCCAAGGTGAGAGGATTTGATCGAAAGCGTTCCATTCAGCACTTTCAGCCGCTCCTTCATGCTGACGAGGCCAAGCCCTCGACCCTTTTTTGCTACTTCGGGGTCAAAACCTATACCGGAATCACTGACAACAAGATTTATAGCATCCAACGTTCCCCACATCTTCACTTGAAAGCTCTGCGCGCCGCTGTGTTTGGCCGAATTGTGGAGCGCTTCCTGCAAAACTCGAAACAGGCAGAGAGAAATGTCTGGCGGAAAGGAACTCGGTAAATCGTGGGCCTCGAAATCAATTTGCATTTTCTGCTGCTCGCTGAATTCTTTACAATAGCTTCGAGCAGCGGCGGCTAAGCCAAGATATTCCAGTTTTGGCGAATGCAAATCGTGCGACAAGGACTGAATGTCGCTAGCAATCTCTGAGGTCTGCTTCCACAGCTCACCCGTGTTAGTCCGAACTTCAAGCGGCAAATCCGGAACATCTCGATGAAGTTGCTGGAGCGCGAGGGCCACAAGTGTAACCCGCTGACCGATGTCGTCATGAAGTTCCCTGGCGATTCGGCTTCGTTCTTGTTCCTGCGCCTCAATCAGTCTGTGGCTGACAGCTGCGAGGGCCGCTTCCCCGGCCTGCTGATGGACAAGCTGCTCGCGTTCGCGCTCACTTTGTTTCCGCTCCGTTACTGCGGCAGCTAAGGTTAGACCTGAGACCGAAAGCACAGCAAAGAAGACGTCCAGGAGAACAGCATTCGTGAATGGGGTGTTGAGCGCAAAAGGGCCGGAGCCTAATGCGGTCTCGACGGTTGCAATCGTAGCCACGACTAAAATCGTAAGCGCGGCTCCGCTCACTGCAAAACGAATGGCGGCCCAGGTTACAAATGGAAGCACCGCGAAGGCTAACACGTGTAGTTTAACTGGGATAAGAGGTAAGTCGCCGAAAACGACGAAGCAGGTTACTGTCAGGAGCAGCAAAAGTTCCGCCAATTCTCCGATGCGAACCCAAGAATGAATCCTCAAGAGTTCGCGGGAGGTCAACACTAGCGGAACCACAAGTAGCACACCCGTGCTATCGCCAAGCCAATAGATTAGCCAAGCAGAACCGACACCGGAATACCCCTGTAAATGGGTCGCGTAAAGAACTGAGACTCCGATTGAGGCGCTTACCAGGGCGCTGCCCAAAGCGCCGATACAAATCAATGCAAGTACATCGCGCAAACGCGAAAGTGATGGCCGGAACTCTGTAATGCGGAAGAGGAGGAATGCACCAAAGAGTGCACCAAGCGTTGCTCCGGCAGCCTGACCGACTGCCGTAAGGGGAGGAACCGGACTAAGGACGGCGACGAGGAAGGCTGCAATTGCGATACCCGCCCAGGCCCGATAGCCATAAAGTAAGATCGCAGCGAGCGCGACACCGTAGGCTGGCCATACCGGTCCGAGATTACCGCTCCTGATGTTGATGGTGGCTTGACCAAGCCTGCCCGCTACCATGTACGCCGTAAAAACAATCGAGGTATGGGCTAAGAACTTTCCGACTTGACGGGACCCGAGCCGAACGCTGTGAGCGGCTTCGGACATTGTGTTCTACTCCCGGAAGCGCCGGCCTGGTGAGAAAGATCAGCGCCCGGAAACCATGCCACGTGACCGCAGCAAGCCTGGCATCTTCCAGCTCAATAGTTTCGATCTTGAGACTTTCATCGGTTTAGGCGACGCAAGAACATAGTACGCTTATGTTGAATATCACATAGGTAACATTCTGTAGGCGGAATCCAACTTGTCGCGCTCGTCCGTCGTACCCCTACCCCCGTACGGGAAACCACCGCCGATCCTCTCAAATGCTATCCGCACGTTCCTAGCAAAGCGGACGTTGTGGTCGATGCCTCAGGCACCGGATACGTACTGATGCACTGCATCGGTGCGGCCACGACCGACGTTGATGAAGTTGGATTCGGAGCGAACGTCGTTGGGCAGTCGATCTTCCCACCAGAAGCCGCCTAGCCTGTACTCAACCTTACAGCAGCCATCCATTTGTAGGCATAACATTTGGAGTGCGCTAGGTGGTCTCTTAGCGATGGAACGATGGAAATCCGGGAGAGAACAATCAACACTTGGAATGAAAGACGACTCGTAGTGGAGGACCATGCAAGGAGAAACGAAGGGACGCTGGATGGAACTTGCGGAGCAAGCGGCCAATGAGCAGAATCCGGCCAAACTCTTAAAGCTTATCGAAGGGATTAACCGTATGCTTCAGGCCAAGAAGAATCGATTGCAGGGCACTAAGAAGCTCAGTTGAACCCATGCTTCTACGGACTTTGAACTTTGTCCGCCAAAATAAGAGCTTTTTCGGCTATCCGTTTCTCTTCCACCTTGTGCCGCTCCTCATTTTGCTCCAACACTCACAGCGAACGTAGCGCATCTTCGATAGCTTGCCGTTCCTCGCTATGAAGGCGCGGAATCTCTTGGAGCTTCGCAACCCGCTTGACGATTGCCTCCCGGGCATTGCCGATCCGACCTGCCATTTTTGCACGTTCAAGCTCCGTTAAAGCTTCAGTGTAGAGCTGAAGCCATTGTTCTTTATCGTAGTCGCGCCGGGTCACGGGGGCATTCTAACGGAAGGCGGCACAGGAATCACCGGGTAATGCGTGAGAAAGTTTCACGCAGTTAAAGTATGTATCTTGGACGTGATCGTGAGCAGTGGTGTTGCCGCTGTGCAGCAGAATCTGGGCGGTCCGATCCGCAGTCGAGCACTTCCAGCCCTACTGAGTTTACGACAATTTACGTGTCCGCTTGCGCTCACCAGAACGAACACATGGATTACTCGATACCTCTATTGCACGATTACTCCGCCCAAGAAGTGATCCGTGCAGCTGTCATTCACGAATTGCAAAGTCCAGCTGACGAAGTCCGCCGCCGTGGGGATTCTGAATGAGGACTCGCCTTGCGTTATCATGCCTTGCTTAACCGAAAGATCCGAAGGAGAGACACTATGGAGAGCAACTCTCGACGCAGCTTCTTTGGCAAGATCACAAGGATGGCGGCTTTTTTGACCAGCACCCCAAGACTATTCGCACAACAGGTTACCCCTGGGGGTGCACCTGAGACCGGGAGCACCTCAATGGACGGAAGAGACCTGCCTCGACGCCCAGGCGGTAATCACACGCTTAATGGGATCTACTATTTCTCTGGCACAGGTGCCAATGACGGCTACGGCAAGGATGATCACGTCCTCGTCACAGACCCATTCGAAAAACACGTCACACGCACCTTGGACGCCCTCAAAAAATCGGTCGAACGTGCAGGTTCTAGTATGGATAGCATCATTCATCTCGACGTCTTTCTCTGTCTGCCTCTTGCCGATGGCATTCCCACGCCCACCGGCAAGGGACGATTCGATGCACACAAAACGCAGTACGACACGTTGAACAAGATTTACGGAAACTATTTTTCTTCAGGCAAGGCGCCATCGCGTGCCTGCGTAGCCGTTGAATGGATTCCTGGCGATTCACTCATCGAAATCGTCGGCAGCGCGATGGTCGTCACTTCGACGCTGCCCGCAGAGAAGTAATTCGGGAGGACGCAGGAACAAGAATGGAGAGGAAACCACCCATGAATCTACAGTTCGCTTGGGGTCGCCGTTCATTTCTTGCCGCGCTAGGAGCCGTCACCGGCGGCCTGTTTGCTCCCTCCCTGTCGAGTGCTGCGAGCATCTTTGGCAAGAAGGACAAGTCGCCGGTGTCTTCGGTCGATGGCAGCCCAATCGTGAGGATCACAACTGGGCTTGGTTCCACCGGCGATATCTATGCAGAGCTTGGAGTGACACCTCTGGTCAACATCAATGGCACAGTAACGGTGATTGGCGGGTCCGTAATGAGACCAGAAGTTATGGAGCTGATTCGAAGAGGCAACGAGCATTTCGTGATGATCAACGAGCTTGAAATCGCAGCCGGCAAGTTCATTGCGAAATTGTGCAAGTCCCCCGACGGGTACACCGGCCTGGTAACGGGTGGGGCAGCGGCCGCCATGGTCGTCGGCTACGCTGGCATGATGACCGAAGACCTGGAACCCCGAATGCGCGACATACCCGATGTTAGCAATTTTCCAAGAAACGAAGTCATCATTCAAAAGAGTCATCGCTATCCGTTTGACCACCAAATCCGCCAGACGGGCGCGAAGCTCGTGGAAGTGGAGACTCGCGAAGAGATGATTGCAGCCATCAATCCCAAGACTGTTGCGATACACTTCACCAATATCCTGTCCGACAGAGGCAAGGTCAGCGGTCCCGAAACCGTCGAGATCGCCAAGGCGCACAAGCTGTACACCTTCAACGATGCCGCTGCCGATGTTCCGCCAAAAGAGCGGCTTTGGGAGTATCCGGCCATAGGCTTCGACATGGTTGCCTTTAGCGGGGGTAAAGATATTCGCGGCCCCCAGGCATCAGGCGTGCTGATCGGGAGGGAGGAGCTGATCCGTTATTCATTGTTGAATATGAGTCCCCAGGAGGATCGCATCGGACGTTGTTGTAAAGTCGGGAAGGAAACAATTTTCGGTCTGCTTAAGGCGCTTGAAATGTTCGTCAATGAGGACTTCGACGCCACGCTGAAAATCTATGACGAGCGGGCACAAGTCATCACCGATGCAGTGAAGAAATTCGGAGTAATGGCGCTCCCTCGGCAGTTCAACGCTCAAGGTCTAGGCAACGTAACCCCGCGTTACAGTTGGCAGATCGATCCATCCAAACTCAAAATCACCGGACCTGAGATCATGCAAAAGTTGGCAGACACGCGGCCCATCGGTATCGGCAGCATGGGCGCTGGTGCGAGCGGTTTGCGGGGACGCAATCCGGATGCGGTTCCCGGTGAAAATCACCGCGAGGATCAGCACCCATCGCGCGACCCGAATACCTTTGGCTTTGCCGTCTGGCAACTCAAGCACGGCGAGGAAAAAATAATCGCGGACCGCCTGGTCAGGATATTCAGCACTGCCTCGAAAGGTAGTCTTTCGACAACATAGAAACTTGCGTTAACTTCCGGATTGGCAACCAGACCGGAGTCATCAGACCTTGTTCGCTGATTGCGACGGCTGATCCTATTACCGTACGCGAGAAAGCCCACTACAATCACAATTCCGGTCTATCCGGAACAGCGATCCGCCTCCGTCCTAAGCCGCTTGTCGTGGAAAATTTCTCATCCAGAGGTTGCGCGCAGCGTTCGCCAGTCGGTTGGTGTCCAAAACCTTTTTGGGTTTGTTCTTGTCGAGCAAAAGCTTAATAGCAGCGTTTCGTCCTAGCGGCATAACCGTACCCCGGTGTCGAATCAAGGTCAACGTGATATCGGACAAGTGCCCTCCTTCGTGAGCGCTCGCAATTCTCGCTAGGCGCTCCACGGGACACAATCCGGGAGATACTTGATTACATAAGGCCATGTCCGCAAGGCCATGTCCCACGCAAACCTTCAGCGTCCGTTTCAATTTCTATCGAGCCTGCAATCCCTTTACCGGCTATGCACAACAGGACGTGGTAGCTTTCTCTCCCACATTGGTGGGCTTTACCTCGATGGTCGAGCTTCGCTATGGTTTGGCGTGCCTCGCGATCCCACAGTTCGAAAATGCGATGCACGCCTATCCGTATCGGCGAACTCAGTGAATGCTTTAGGAAAGTTTAGGCTCCCAAGGCCGCGAGAGCCGAACCACCACCATTTCAACGGGGTCGTCGAACTGACGACTGGAACTCCGTCAAGTCTTTGGGCGCTTTCCCTTCGATCGACTTCACGCTCAGACCTTTGCTGGAGATGTGACACTCCAAGGGCCGGATACGAACGGAAGGCGGAGACAGGCCGCACAGCGATTGGTGATCGAGCAGATACCTCCGAAGCATTCCGAGTCCCGAATCCGCCCGACATGTCAGCACTAGTTGCCGCCCAGGTATTTTCCGCTCAGCCATTTTAGGTCTGGATTAATCTCGGCATTTTTTCGCGCTTCGCTCCAGAATTGCGGCTACTTTGGCCGTAGAGCTTTGCCTTGCCCCCGGTGGAGTGCTCTCGCGGCACCAGTCCGAGCTAAGCGGCAAACTCGCGCCCCTTACGAAACGCTGAGCCATTGCCAATGGCCGCGACCGTGGCCGTGGAAACCAGCGGCCCGACTCCAGGGATCTGGCGCAATCGTTGACAGCCAGCATCTTGGTTGGAAATGCGTTCGATCTCTTCCCTGACCGCAGTGATGTCGATCTCCAACGGCTTCCACTCCTGCCACACGCGGTCGAGCAGCATTCTCATCCGTGGTGTGATGTTTTGCTCGGCGTCTTCCAGGATCGATGCCATCTTGTTGCGTAAGTGGGCCCTTTTGCCAAGGTGATGCCGCGCTCCAGCCGAAACCCCCGGATCTGATTGATGACGGCGGTTCGCCGATGCACGAGACGGTCGCGCACCCGATGCAAGGCTTGCAAGTCGAGCTGCTCGCCAGTCTTGATGGGGACGAAACGCATGTTCTTCCGTGCCACAGCTTCCGCGATCGCCTCGGCATCCAGGAAGTCGTTCTTGTTCGATTTAAGGAAGGGTTTGACCAACTGTGCTGGAATCAGCCGGACTTGGTGGCCCTGGTCGCGCAGTGCTGCACCGATGAAGTGTGCACCCGAACAGGCTTCGATCCCGATGAGTTCACTCATTGGTCAGCCGTCGTTCGGCGGTACTACAATCCGGCTCAAAAGCAATCCTGTGTTGCGGTGTAGAAGACCCGTGGAGCGCTGGAAGGCAGCTTGAGGCTAGAGTATTGGATTCTTTTCGTTGCCATTCAAGCGACTGTTCTTTCTACACTGCGCCTCGTTGACGTGTCTTGCGTTATCCCGTTAGCGTGGGTTCGGCGCAGGTATGCCTGTGGGTAAAACTTGAGCGAAGTCAGTTCCAGCTTGCTGAGCCTGTCGAGCAATCGGTGCTCCCAGTTCGGCCCCCCGACTTCGCATCCATACGTAGAGCGGAATGCCCAGCAGCAGGAGGAGAAGCCCATACAACACGGCCTCCGCGCCACAGCCATAAATAGTCCAAACGGCGAAGACAAAGGCGACAATCTCTACGAGCTTGAATGATGAACTTGTCCCTCCGGTAGCCTCGATGTCCTGGCGCCGAATGATTACCCCAGCCAGAGCGCAGAAGGCATAGGGTATTACGGCTGCCATCGTGGCCAGGTTCACAATGAAGTTGTAGAAAACAACGAAACCACTTCCGCCGGAAGCTTCGAGCAGAAGAAGAGCTGTAGCTAGGCTGGCAGAGATCAGGATGGCGGTTGCCGGCACGCCACGTTCTGAGCGCCTTCCGAACCAAATTGGCAAGAGCCCATCCTGTGCTGCTGCCATGGGGACTTGGCCCATAAGGAGCGTCCAGCCGTTTAGCGCGCCGAGGGAAGAGATCAATGCGCCGACGGCAATTACCCCGCCCGCCCAATGGCCCCACATGGCAGAGGCGGCATCGGCAAAGGGCGAGGATGAATGTGCGAGTTGTTCGCGCGGGATCACCCCCATCACCGTCACCGTGCCAAGCACGTAAAGCAACGCCGCCGCCGAAATACCAAACAGCGTCGCCCGCGGAATCGTTCGTTGAGCGTCTCGGACATCACCCGCCGGCACGGTGGCAGACTCTAAGCCAAGGTAAGCAAACATGATGAGGGGCGCGACCGCAGCGCTGGCTGCGAACAACGGTTTCCCACTAGGGTTGAACACGGCAAGATTGTGACGCTGTACCCATAGGAGTCCCAAAGTTGCAATCGCGAAAAAAGGTATCAGCTTGGTGAAAGTTGTAATGGACTGGAAGAGGCCGGCTTCACGGACACCGCGGATGTTAATCAGAACGACCAACCAGATAACACCAATCGTCACCATCACGATCACGGGACGACTCTCCTTTAACGCCGGCACCAGTTGTGCGAGATAGCCGGTAAAGGCGACCGCGATCGCCGGGAGGGAAGCCCAGATTGAGATCCAATAACCCCACGCAACCAGAAACCCCGCGAAGTCGCCATAGGCAGCGCGCGTGTATGCGTATGGGCCGCCCGTCGCAGGATGGGAGTGTGCGAGCCGTGCGAACACCAACCCCAGGCAGACAGCGCCGACTCCTATGACGATCCAGCTGACAATAGCCAGCAGGCCATACGGCGCCAGTGAAGCAGGCGACACGTAGAATCCCGACCCTACCATGTTGCCCACGATGAGCGCCGTGCATGCTACGAGTCCGAGCGCTTTCTTTTCCGTGCTCGTCGCTTTATCGCGTACTAAGACAGGTGTGCTCATCACTCACCATCTCCTCCGTCGCTGTATCTGAGAAGCCAGCCCTGAGCTCGGCGTGTTTCAAGCAGTAGATGTAATACGTGCCGCCAATGTTCTCGACGCCATGCGTATCGTGGCCGAAGCCGGGAAACCGTTCATCCCATGACTGGAGGGCACGCAAATAGCTTAGGTATGGACCATCCACTGCTCCTGCGCTCTCACCAGGCATAAGCATGGGGATGCCAGGAGGGTACGGGACAACTCCGGTGGCGACCACGCGGTCGGCCAAGCCTTCCAAAGGTACTTTCTCGACCTCATTCAAGACCAGTTTCCGATACGCCTGTCGAGGTGTCATTAGCGGCTTTGGCAATGTGGAAAATGCTTCAGCAAGCCAGTGTGTCTGGCGAGACTGCTTGAGTTGAGCAAACATTTCACCAGCGAGATCACGCAGGCCGAGGTTGCCGTAGCGCTCAGAGTTGGCTCGGACCAAGTCGGGCAACACTTGTGCGAGCGGTGAGTTCTGATCGTAGTCGCGTTTGAAATCGAGGAAGGCATTGACCAAGGTTCCCCATTTCCCCTTGGTGATTCCGATTGAGAATAGAAAGAGGATGGTGAAGTCGGTAGTCTTCTCTACCTGGATTCCACGCCTACCAAGGTAAGCAGTAACCAAATTTGCCGGGATGCCCGGTTCTTTCAACGAGCCATCAAGAGCAACCCCGGGAGTGACTACCGATACCTTAATCGGATCGAGCATGCAGTAGCCATCTTCCAGGTCTTCGAAGCCATGCCAACTGTCCCCTGGATGAAGCACCCAGCAATTGGGTTCCGTTGTCAGGAGTTGCTGAGGAGCTAGCTCAAAAGGAATCCGCTTACCGCTCTTTGGGTCTACGATTTCATCTGCATTCCAGGTTCCAAAGAACCACTCCTTTTTTGCCGCAAAATCCTTTCGGATTCGACCAATCATTTGGCGAAATGCGACTGCTTCCTGAATGGATTCTGTTGTGAGGGCAATGCCTCCAGGGCCATCCATCATTGCGGCGGTTACGTCGTTTGAGGCAATGATTGGATAAAACGGCGATGTTGAGCTATGCATCATGAAGGATTCGTTGAAGCGGGGATGATCAATGGGGTTGCGCCCATCGCGCACGTGCAACAGCGAGGCCTGGGAGAGAGCCGCTAACAACTTATGGGTGGAGTGGGTGGTGAAAATCGTTGGGCCTTCATAATCGGCCGGATCTCCATGCATTCCAAAACGTTCGCGATAGATAGGATTGAACCGCGCATAGGCATACCAGGCTTCGTCAAAATGAATGCGGTCAACGCTTGGGTCAAGCAGTTCGGTGACTCGTTTCACGTTGTAGCACAACCCGTCGTAAGTGGAATTGGTGATCACGCAATACACCGGCTTTCTCTCCGTCGGCGTGTCCACTAAAGGATTGGTAGCGATACTCGCCTTTAAAGCTCCAGGCATGATGCGATCAGGATGAATGGGCCCGATGATCCCGTAGCGATTGCGCATGGGAACGAGGTAGTTTGGAATGGCCCCGGTCATAGTCAGGCCGTGCTCGATGGATTTGTGGCAATTCCTATCGCAAAGCGCGATTTGTCCGTCTGAAACCGCAGCCATGAAGAGGATGCGGTTCGAAGTTGAGCTTCCGTTGGTGACGCAATAGGTGCGGTGAGAACCGAAAACACGAGCCGCATATTTCTCCGACTCACCGATAGGTCCGGTATGATCAAGCAGCGATCCTAGTGCACCCACACTGATAGAAAGGTCCGAACGCAGCAGGTTTTCCCCAAAGTAGTCATAGAACACCCGACCGACAGGGGACTTTAGGAAGGCAGTGCCTCCCGTGTGTCCGGGTGTATGCCAGGAGTATTCGTGGACGAACCTGAATTTTGCCAATGCTGCGGTCATTGGCGGCAACAGATTGTCACGATAACGCTCCATAGCTGCACGGATTCGTCCTCCAATAAACTCAGCTGTGTCCCCCAGTTTCCAGATGAACTCGTCTGCCATTTGCATTACGTTCACCGGAATCTCAGAAGCTTCTTCCCGTTCTGCCATCAGGAAGATCGGAACCTTTTCGTCGCGCGAGCGGACGAGTTTGACCAGAGCGAGTGCCTTGGAGTGGGTCTTGGAATTCTCGTCCGCCAAATCCCAGTCGAGCAGGATACTGTGGAGCGCGGCATCTGACACAATCACCGACATTCCATCTTCGGCCGACTTGGCTTCGACGACTTCGATCTCCCAAGTACCAAGTTCCTCGATCAGTGCGCGCAACGCACGGCCACCGGCGGTTGCCTGACCGAGTTCGTCGTCTACGATCAGGGTTTTGAAATGGATTCTCTTCGTGCGGCGCTCAATCATATGGTCCCTCTGCTAGTGCTTTTAAACCTTCTCTTGCACAGGTGCACAGGTTGTCGTAACAGAATCCTGTGCAACCGGCATGAACCTTAAGCCGCTGCCGAATCGGACTGCGCCGCGTCAGCCGCCTGTTTTTCGCCGTACACCATCCCGCCGGAGGGAGATACCGTCGTGCCTGCGTCCCCGGCAATGATTGCGTTGAGATCCGACATTGCCCCGATCGCCGCCAGCCTGCCTGTTGTCGCAGCGAATCGGCATGCCGCATCTACCTTTGGGCCCATCGAGCCCGCCGCGAAAGGAATTCCAGCCAGAGCGTCCGGCGATGTGCGTCGAATGGGCCGCTGCGTCGGCTTGCCCCAATCCACGTAAACCGCACTAGCGTCGGTCAGCATCACAAGCAGATCAGCGTTGAGTTCACGTGCGAGAAGCTCCGAGCATAGATCCTTGTCGATGACTGCCTCGACCCCAGCAAGCTTCCGGTCCGCGCCATGCTCGTACATGGTCGGGATGCCTCCTCCGCCGGCGCAGATGACAATCGTGCCTTGATCGAGCAGCCACTTGACGGGCCGGATCTCAAAGATGCGCTGCGGCACCGGAGACGGCACCACCCGCCGCCACACCGCGCCATCCTGCTTGAACACCCAGCCTTTTTCCGATGCGATGCGATCGGCTTCCGGCTTCTCGTATATTGGTCCGACGAACTTTGTCGGATTCTGAAAACCCGGGTCGTCTGCGTTCACCTCAACCATTGTCAAGAGTGTCGCGAAAGGGACTTCGAACGGGAGCAGATTGCCGAGTTCCTGTTCGATCATGTACCCGATCATGCCTTCCGTTTCTGCTCCGAGCACGTCCAGCGGGTAAGCTTCGACGGCACGGTATGCAGCGCCTTGGAGCGCAAGCAGTCCGACCTGTGGCCCGTTGCCATGGCTGATGACCAGTTGATGCTTCATGGCAACCGGTGCAAGCGCCTGCGCAGCAATTTTGACGTTGGCGCGTTGCACTTTCGCGTTCATCGGTTCGCCGCGCTTAAGTAATGCATTTCCGCCCAGAGCAACCACGATGCGCATGGCTTCAGTCTCCCAGCGTCGCTACCAGCAACGCTTTGATGGTGTGCAGTCGGTTCTCAGCTTGTTCGAACGCGATGTTCATCTCGGATTCGAAGACTTCATTTGTTACCTCTACTCCATTGGTCATCCCGTAGGATTCTGCGATTTGTTTGCCGAGGGTAGTTTCGGTGTCGTGAAACGCTGGCAAGCAATGCATGAAACGAACCTGTGGATTGCCACTAGCCTTCATCAGCTCCATGTTCACCTGGTACGGTGTGAGCAGATCGATTCTCTTTTTCCAGATTTCCTTTGGCTCGCCCATCGATACCCAGACGTCAGTGTGAATGAAGTCGACGCCCTTCACGGCGATTTTTGGGTCATCGGTGATCGTCAACTTCCCCCCGTTCTTGGCCTCAAGCGCACGCGCGATCTTCTGATACTCATCCGAGGGCCAAAGGGACTTGGGACCACAGATGCGGACGTCCATCCCCACCAGGCAGCCTGCGATCATCAGTGAATGTCCCATGTTGGATCGGGTATCGCCGACATAGCAGTAACGAATCTCGGAAAGCGGCCTGTCACTGTGTTCGCGCATGGTCATGATATCGGCGATCATCTGAGTCGGGTGATACTCGTCGGTGAGCCCGTTGTAAACGGGCACACCGGCATAGGCAGCGAGTTCCTCGACGCCACACTGCGATGACCCGCGGTACTCGATGGCATCGAACATCCGTCCCAGGACCCGCGCCGTGTCCTTGAACGACTCTTTGTGGCCGATCTGCGAACCGGCCGGATCGAGGTAGGTTACGTTTGCCCCCTGGTCGTAGCACGCGACTTCAAACGCGCATCGCGTACGCGTGGATGTCTTCTCGAAGATGAGGCAGATCTCCTTATCAAGCAGGCGCTTTTGCTCAGTCCGAGCGTACTTCGCGCGCTTGAGATCACGTGCGAGATCAAGCAGATAACGGAACTCCCGCTGTGTGTAGTCCTGAACGGTAAGAAGGGAACGATTGCGCATGTTAAAGCTCATAGTTTGATCTCCTCAATATTTGTTGATTTCTGTTACTTTTTGAGTGTTCTGCTCAGTAGGCCGGCTCACGCCATATCGGGCAGGTCATACAATGGCCGCCCCCGCGACCACGACCGAGTTCGGCGCCGCGGACCGTGATTACTTCAATGCCTGCTTTTCTGAGTAACGTATTGGTGTACGTGTTGCGGTCATAGGCCACTACTACGCCTGGCTCAAGGGCCACAACGTTATTGCCGTCGTCCCACTGTTCGCGTTCGGCCTGGTATGAGTTGCCTCCGGTCTCAACGACACGCAGTTCGTTGAGACCGAGAGCCTCTTCCACTAGAGCAACGAGCGGTTTGCTCGCTTTGCAAACGGCGTATCCCCCCTGATCGTCAGTCGGATAAACCGTATAGCAGCGAATCTGGTCTACAACCTCGCGGAAGACGGTGACGACATCGCGATCGCAGAAGCTGAATACAGTGTCCAAATGCATCGCGGCGCGGCTCCTCGGCATCAGGCAAGCAACTACGGATGTTGCCGCCTGCTGCTTGAAGAGTTCCTGGGCGACCTGTATCACCGCGTGGCGAGTCGTGCGTTCCCCCATGCCGATGAGGACAACGCCTTTGCCCACCGGCATAACGTCACCACCTTCCATCGTCGCACTGCCATTGTCCTCATCCGAGTCACCCCACCAGATGCGGAAATCGCCACCTTTGAACATCGGATGGAATTTGTAAACCGCCCTTTGCAGCAGTGATTCCGGCTTTCGTGCCGGCCAGTACATCGAGTTGCAGGTGACACCGTTGTAGATCCAGCACGATGGATCGCGCTGGAACAATGTGTTGGGGATCGGCGGCAAAAGGAAATCTGTGCCCCCGAATGCCTCCATGAGTATCGATTTGATCTGAGCATCCGGCAGATCGGCGATCGCAAATCCGCCGATCAGGTGCGCCGCGAGTTCCTTAGCCGGCATTTCGTCCAGCCATGGCCTGATTGCCTCAGCCGTACCAGGACCAACCGAATTCGCGGTTACACGACGGTCGAGGACAAAATCCCGGGCTTCCTTGTTTTCCAGGGTCTTCGCGAGCAGGTCATGGAGTTCCAGAACCTCGACGCCACGTTCCTGCATCTTCAAGACGAAGTCGTAGTGGTCCTTTTGCGCCTCATGAACCCAGATCACGTCATCGAAGAGCAAGTCCTTGCAATTGCCCGGCGTCAGACGCTGATGCGCGAGGCCAGGGCGGCAAACCATCACGGTGCGCAGCCTGCCTACTTCGGAATGAACACCAAATTCGTGCATACGATGCCTCCTTCAGTCCGCAATTGTGTTCAATCGGAAAAATGTAAGCGCATTCTCGTCGGGTTCTCCAAAGAATCTTTTGTAAAGACTCTGGGTTTCTCCGGACCGGCTGAGGGTGCTCAAGGATTTGTCTACTAGCAACCGAAGATCTTCGTTACCAAGCGCGAGTGCGAACGCGAGCGGTTCGTAGGTGAACAGACGATCGAGGACGATCAAGTCTCGCCCTGCGGGATTACGCTTCTTTGCGTCCAGAAGAATGGAGCGCTCTCCGAACAGAACGTCCGAACTTCGATTGATCACGCGCTGGACGCCTTGATCGTGGCTCTCAACGGGAACGATTTTGGCATCAATCTTGAATTCATCGAGCTTGCTGGTCAGCCAGTTCAGGGATGTCGTGTTTGTAACCGCTGAAAAAGTGCGGTTTTGTAAGGCTAGTCCAATCGACGCGCGCCACAGTGGTCGATAAGGTGGTTCACGCCCTGAAAGCACATCTCTGATTTGGGTGGGAGCATCCGCACGGACGAGTGCCGCCAAACCGGCTGGAAAGATTGGGATTGAGAACGAAACTTGTTTTCGCCGGGCAAACGTCTCCACAGAGGGTCCACAAAGCAGATCGACTTTACCCTGCCTTACTGCATCGAAGCGATCTGCACCAGTAACCAGTACAAACTCGACATCCAAGTTTGGAGCGCCGATCTCATTCTTGAGGTCCTTGGCAATCTCCTGACATAACGAGACTGCGTAACCCGCTGGCTTGCCTGTTTCATCTTGGTAGGAGAACGGACCCGCGTCGGCGTAATAGCCGAGCCTGAGGGTACCAGTCTGCCGCACCCGAGCCAACGTATCGGCCGGTGTCTGGACCTTATCGGCCGACAGTACGAATGCCGGTGCAAACAGGGCAAGGGCGACTGTCGCCATCCACAATCGATATCCGTCCAGTTTCTGCAAGGGTAGAAGTTTCATAGTGTCTCCTTCCGCGATAGCTTTCCGCCGCTATGCTGCCTGAGCTGGTTTCATAGCGACCGGCATTGCCGAAGCGAAGCGGTGCGCGATGAAACCGTAGATCATGAAGCCAATCCCCATCACGATCATGCCCCCGAGAACCGCGTCTTTACCGGAAGCGAAAATGGCATAGACGCTGTAGAGCATCGCGACTGTCGCCACTACCGTGTTCCTCCGATACACCTTTTCGGGGACATGAGCGTTTTGCATCATCACCATCAAGCCTGATAGCGCGAGGATGTAGGGGACGACGTTCGTGACAACGGCGAGGTTTACAAGAACATTGAACTGATCATTAAGGTTTGGTGAGATCGTCGACAGAGCCATCACACATTGCACGACTCCCATGACGATCATTCCCGCTACAGGAGCGCCCATGCTGTTCATCCGCGAGAAAATGGAGGGGAACATGCGATCGTCCGCTGCCGACTTTGCAGTTTGTGAGATCGTGAACTGCCAGCCCAGGAGCGAGCCCAAACACGCCATCACAGCCAAAGCCATGACGATTGATCCGACCGTCGGGTTGAACATCTTGGCGAAGGCCAACCCGAACGGACCCGTTGATTTCGTTAGTTCAGCGTTCGGCACGATGCCTTGAATCACTGTGGTCGACAGTACGTACACCACCGCCGCACCCAGCGTGCCCAACATGCAGGCAATCGGAACATTCTTCTTCGGGTTTTCCACAGCACCCGAGTTCTGCGCCGCTGATTCCATTCCCAGAAACGCCCACAGGGTGAGTGCGACGCTAGAGCCTAAGCCCTTTCCGATAGACATTCCTTGAGGATTCCAGGCCGCTGCGAAGGTGTTACCGCTGAACCAGAACCAGCCGATGATCGAAAGAAGACCAACGGGAAGAATCACTCCCCACACCGTCACTGAACCGATCCGCCCAGTCAGACTCGGACCTCCGAAGTTCGCCACGGTTGTCAACCAGATCAGCCCGATCACCCCGACGCAGGTTGCGACCGGCGTTGACGACAGCCAGGGGAAAAATGTTGCGAGATACCCCACTGCAGAGATCGCGATGGCCACATTCCCAATGGCCAGCGAGAAGAAATAGAGATAGAAGGTCATGAAAAAGCCTGCTTTTCCGTGAGCTTCCTCTGCGTAGGCCGACATGCCCCCTGGCCGCTGATTGAAGAGCCCGGCTTGCGCGAAGCCGTAAGCGATCGCCATCGAGCCCAGGGCCGTAACTACCCACGAAAGCAGCGAGATTGCGCCGACCTTGGCCATATTCGCCGGCAGCATGATGATTCCCGAGCCCATCATGTTCACGGCGACGATCACGGTCAGCTGCATCATCGTCATCTTCTTCTTCGGTTCCATGCGCTTCCTCGCTTTCGACCTACGAGTCCTTCGTTTGTCTGCGGACACTTACAGCTTGCCCATCGTTATGCGTGGGCCTCACTCGCGGACCACATACGTGAAGAACTTGATCTTTCCCTCCACTCGTTCCTGGTAGACGCCCTGCACTTCGTAGTTGAAGCCGGGGAAGCGATTGAACGATTCCTGGAATGCAAGGAAGTAGTCGAGCATCGGCTGGGCCTTCTTGTCCCATCGCTCGCCCGGGAGAACGACTCCGATGCCAGGCGGATAGATCAGGGCCAGCGTCGCAGAGACGCGACCCTTGATGTCTTCAAGCGCCACGTAGTCCACCTGGTTTGCGGCCAGAGCTTGATAAGCGTCTTGCGGACTCATCACGATCTCCGGGAAACTCGACTCACGGAAACAAAGCCGCTGAAGTTCTTTGACGTTTGCCTGGCGATAGAACTGGTGCATTTCGTTGCAGACCTGTCTCAGCGTGTAACCTGCATAGCGATCGTGATTTGCGGAATAAACGCTCGGCAGGACCTCTGCAAAATGTGCATCGCGGTCCCAGAGGTCCTTGAACTTGACGAGTTTGGCAATCAGAGTGTTGAGCTTGCTCTCGTCCTCGGCAGGCGTCATCAGGAACAGAATGCTGTTCAGATCGCACTTTTCGTTGACGATTCGTTGATCGCGCAGATAGTTGGCCACGACCGTGGCGGGTACGCCGAAGTCCAAGTACTCGCCGGTTAGGCGGTCGATCCCTGGCGTCAGCAGGGTAAGTTTGTTGGGATCGACCATTGCGTACCCTTCTGCGCCTCCCGAGTATCCGTGCCACTTGCTGTGGGGATGAAAATTCCAGCACTGCTGCTCGCGTTTGAGCACATCGGTCGGAAGATCTTCCCAAGGGGTGTCGGTGACGTCCTGGGTAAACTCGGAATCATGAATCGTCACCACATCGGGCACGAAAGGATCGAAGAACCACTTCTCCTCACTGCTGCGGCCGACCGCTGCATAGTGACGCCCCAACTCGCGCAACTTCTTGCGTGTCTCAATGCCAAGCTCGATGCAACGATCCCACAGCATCTCTCCCGCCTTCCCCGCATGCACCTTGGCATTCACGTCGAGAGAAGCGAACAGGGGATAGAAAGGAGAGGTTGACGCGTGCATCAGAAACGCCTCATTGAACCGCTTGTGCTCGATGAAGCGCGCCTGCCCGCGGATATGCTCGTCACGCTTATGAATCTGGGAGGCCTGGGAGAAGCCGGCGCCTTGCTTGTGCACTGATTGCGTAGAGAACAACCCCGGCATCTCCGGGTCGAGGTTTTCCAGGCGCATCGGGCTGTGGTTCTTGAATAACGGATGGAAGGCGTTGTACCCAATCCACGCCTCGTCCCAGAGCACGTAATCACACAAATGCCCGATTCGCTCCAGGACCTTTTGCACGTTGTAGATGGTTCCGTCGTAAGTGGCGAGCTGTATGCAGGCCAGCCGGAAGGGCCGCTCCGCTTTGTAGCGTTGTGTGTCCTTCACCAGCGGATTCTTGCGGATCTGCTCCCGAAGGTAGCCCTCGTCCCAGGCGTCCCAGTCGACAGCCCCAATCATGCCGAAGGGATTGCGCGCCGTCGGAAGAAAAATCGGAATCGCACCCGCCTGAATTAGAGCGCCGTGGTGCATGGATTTATGGTTGTTGCGGTCGAACAGAACCAGATCACCGCGTCGCAGTACTGCGTTTGTGACGACTTTGTTGGACGTGCTGGTACCGTTCAAGACGAAGTACGTTTTGTCGGCGCCGAATACGCGCGCGGCATGGCGCTGGGCCTCGGCGGCGGGCCCTTCGTGGATAAGCAGATCTCCGAGTTTCACGTCGGCGTTGCAGAGGTCGTTGCGAAAGATGCTTTCACCGAAGTGTTTGAAGAAGAGCTGACCAGCGGGCGACTTCCGGTAGAACTGCCCACCCTGATGGCCGGGGCAGTCGAACGCGATATTGGCCTCGGCGTCGTAAGCCATCAACCCGCCGAAGAATGGCGGCAACAGCCCCATTCCGTACTCAATAAGACTGCCGATGACCTGTTTGGCATAGAAGGCGGGTGTCTGCTGTCCCAGGTAGATATAGCCTGAGACCTCGCCGAGAAAATCGAAACTGCCAATATTGGAAATCCGGTGGGCGTCTGCGAGCCCCCACAGGGGAGTGCGGAAGCCGACACCACGGACCGCGCGCACCAGGGAACGAGCCCGATCGAGCCGGTCGCCGTCAACCATTGCGATGTATGCCCCAACGCCGGCGTCCTCGGAAACGTCCCGATCAAAGTTATCGCTTACTTCGACCGTGAAGTTTTCTGCGCTGATCCGGTCGAGGAGTTGCCGGATCTGAGGGTTCCCGGCATCTGCAATCGCTACCACTTTTAGGAGCTTGTGAAAGGGAATCGGAATAGCCGGTGTTTTTACGCCGATCTTTCCGTCCTCAAGCGGTTTGCTCGCCGCAACGGAAGGGCGGGCGACTACGGCCTTTTTCACCAATTGAACAGTCGGCCTCGCCGGTGTTTCCGTCTTTACGCTTGCGACTTTCCTAGAATGAGTAGGCAATGTAAACCATCCCGTAGGCAAAGTTTTCCGTCCGGTTGAATGCCTGTTGCGCGGCCTGGTGTGGATCTGCAAAGGCGCCGACGACACTCAACGTGAAGTTCTTGTTGATTTTCCAGTCCATATAGCTGTCGAATTCAAAAGCGACGTTTGAAGATGTAACGCCCGGTCCAAAAGCCGACGGTCGAGGGACGCGGAACCAGTAACCCATTACCCCCCATCCCAGGCGATCAGTAGGTGTGAGATGAAGACGCGCCTGGTGCGAGATATTGTTGGAGTTGGAAAGGAAGTACTCGCCGGCAATCTCACCTTGCCACCACGCCCCCCAGTCATAGAAACCCACAAACAGAGGATCGAACGCCTCGTTTGTAGGTGTGTTGGGGTCATTTCCTTCGAAGAACGCGTAGCGGTAGGAAAATTTGGGCTTCCAGATGACTTTGCTTAGTTGATATGCGCCTTGCGTCGTCCAGGCATATGAGTTAATGAGATTGCCGTTCTTCTCATACGCGTACTCGGCTTCGAATGAGAGATCGGACAAGTTGGGGATAGGTGCGGTGTACGCGCGTGCGTTATAGACGTTCATCCCGTCGCGATCAGGCAGGATGTTAGGGTGGGCGAAGGCTTTGATATAACTGGCCCCAAATGTCGAGTTTTTCCCCGCGGCATATTCGTAATTGAAGCCCGCCAGACGGGTTCCCGTATCGTTCTCGGGGAGTTCATCGCGGTCTAGATAGAATCCTTCGATGGTGTGGTTCCCCGGTTTGAGCCTCCCGATGGCGGCGAATTGCCAGGCCTTGCGGGCATTACTCCAGAATCCGCCACGGCTGCCGCCTTCCCCGGCCCCGTCCCATACCAGGAAGCCGTGCCCGATGGTGTAGGGCGCACGGCCAACTGTGAAGTCAAGCAGATTTTCTGAACTACCCAGAGCTTTTCCTGAACGCCAGCCTACGTACAAGTCTTCCTGCTTGAAGGAAGAGGCGCTCTCCCCTACAAGTGACGGAGGCGCTCCGTAAGTTCGTTCGCCCACGCCACTGACCTTTCCGTAGAGTTCGCTCGTCCCCAATGCGATGCTGCCCGAGAGCGCTGGCTTAACGAAACCCTCAAACCAGTTATCACTGAGGTTTCCCGAGGGGTCGGGCCGGACGTTGGTATAGAGGGAATTCGCGAAGCCGAACGTGCCCCAGGCGGCGTCAAAATTGAACGTCCACTTCACCTTCTCAGGTAGTCCCGTTGGCCGCTCCTCTTCTTCCTTCTTTTCTTCTTTTTGCGTGTCGGCGGAAGGTTGGGAAGTCGTTTCCTGGGCCCAAATGTAGGTCGAAGCCATGAATATTAGTGATGCTCCTATGATGGTCGTGACGTGGCGGAACGCCCGCGGCCGCTCTAGGCCGATTTGGTCTCCAGCGACCCTCTCTGCATTGACATTTCGCAGGGGGGACCAGCATCTAGGAAAGTCGACCACGAGGAGCCCTCACTGTTGCGAACTACTGCCCAGAGTAGGCATTCGAGCCGCTGCCGAAAACTGTCAGTTCTCACAGACCTTTGTCGGTTGGGTTGTGGTATCCGAAGGGTCGAGGCGTCTTATTTGAAATTACGATTGCGAATGAGTGAGCCGGCTACAGATTCGATAGGCTGTGACCGAACGCAATCGCGGCTCCCGCCTCTGAACAATATTCATGATGACGTAGAGCAACTTCCTGAAGCTCAAGAAAATTTTCTGGTGATAGCTTTCAGGTGTGCACCACTCAACACCGACAAGGTGCGCTCCTATCGCAGCGACGGAAAGCGTGAGGCGCGGGTCGAGCTAGAACCTCAAAGGGACCCAGGACGAAATGCGGCTATCTTATACTTGCCTTTGATTCAGGGGAAACGAATGAGCATTCCAAAAAATGCGAGCCCTTTAACCCGACGTCGTTTCGGTGTTCTTGCTGCAGCGGGCGCAGCGGCTACGGCGTTAGTGGCCCAGGATATCCAACAGCCGAATGCCGCCTCGACGCGTCAGGCTCCGGGATCGTTCCAGCATCCGCTTGTGCCGGATACTCCAGCATTCGACGGGCCGCTGGAGTTCACTCGTCGAGACGTTGCGCCGAGGGTGCAGCCTTTCCCCATGAGTCAGGTTCGACTGCTGCCGAATAGTGTGTACTTCGATTCGCAGGAGTGGAACCGCGGCTATATGGCACGACTTCAGACCGACCGCCTTCTGTATACCTTCCGCGCCAATGCCGGACTGCCAGTGGGGTCGGCGAAACCACTTGGAGGTTGGGAGCAACCGGAGAACGGTCAGCGATCGAGCGAACTGCGCGGTCATTTCGTCGGCCACTTCCTTAGCGCCAGCGCGCAACTGGCGGCGACGCGAGATATGGAAGCCAAAGCCAAAGGCGATTACATGGTCGCTGAGATGGCAAAGTGTCAGGAGAAGCTGGGCGGCAAGTATCTTAGCGCCTTTCCGACAACGTGGTGGGACCGGCTCGAGAA
>Ga0105245_10000557_pt1 | contig 33845 bp, 32 predicted proteins | sample KBSM54metaG_FD_81523 | JGI IMG/M metagenome (GOLD analysis project Ga0105245, IMG submission 81523) | Miscanthus rhizosphere microbial communities from Kellogg Biological Station, Michigan, USA - KBS M5-4 metaG | ecosystem: Host-associated > Plants > Roots > Rhizosphere > Soil | place...
CGACACCACCGACACCACCGACACCACCGACACCACCGACACCACCCGCCGCCGCCCGAGCCTGCGCGTATTCGTCCAGCGTGGGAGCAGAGAGAGAGCAGGCCGCACCGCCCAGCGCGCAAAAACCCGCGATGGCCAGCGCTGAAGCTCGATACGCGCGCTTGGCTCGAGTTCGCTGACTCATGTCGCACGCGGCTGATGAACGTCGCGCAAACTTGAAATGATTCGACACGCGAACCCACGATTCTACGACCATTTCGCGGCAACGGCAAGACTCGGAACGTGAACCCACCGGGCGGTTGCCCGTGCCGCGCCGCGCCGCCCCGCCCCGCCCCGCCTCGCGCCTTTCAGAAGACGCGCGTTTCAGAAGAAGTTCAAATCATCCAGCCACAGGTCGAAGGTTTGATTGGCGCCGACCTCGAAGTTCGAGCCGATGATGGCGTTCGCTTGGAAGGGGCTCGGAGTGCCGAAACCAGCCTGCTTGAGGTCCGTCCATGCCACAGACACTTGAGCCCAAGTGGCGCTTACCGGCACGGAGACCGAATAGTGATCGAAGCAATTGGCAGTGCAGGTTCCCCCGCCACCAGAGGGAGTCGTCGCGGCGGTGCGCACACGCACCGCGAGGCTGCCCGCGCTGTTCACTGAGCCCTTCAGGTAGAATTTGAAACCGTGATACGCGGAGGCATCGTAGGGACAACCGCTGTGGGTCACGAAACCGATCCCGGCGCCCCACGAGGTAAAGCCGGATCCACTGGTATTCATGCTGTATCCGCGATCAGATGCGACGGGCAGCGGTGTCGTTCCAGCGGGGAGCTGCGCGCCGCCGCTCATGTCGTTGTAGCTGAACCAACCGCCGCTCCGTTGCTCGAAGTTGGCCACCACTCCATCGCGATCTTCGAAATCGTCGATCAACGGCTTCGAACCGGCTGCGATGGGCGGCACCGAGCAACCTGGGCTGATCACGACTCCCCCGCTACCACTCGAGCCTGAAGCGCCAACCGAGCCCGAAGCGCCGCTCGCTCCGCCCTTGCCACCGGTGCTGCTCGTCCCGCCCGCGCCGCCGTTACCCACACTGCCCGCGCTGCCGCCGCTGCCGCCGCTGCCGGCAGCGCTACCGCCAACGCTACTCGTACCGCCAACGCCAGCCGCGTTCAGCATGCCGCCGTTCGTGTTCGATGGGTTGCCTCCCGCGCCACTCGCTGTCGTGCCAGCGGTCGCAGCACCGCCCAGCGCATTGCCGGCTTCGCCGCCATGGTTGCCGGAGCCGCGACCAACGGCCGCCTCCTCGGATTGGGCACACGCGACGAGCACGGCCAAGCCGAGGCTCGTGACGGCGACGGCGCGAGACCCGCGCATCACATCCACCAATAAACTTGGGCCCAAGTGTAGGTACCGGCGGTGGCCTCGATGTACGTGTAGCCGCCGATCTGCGGTGGAACTGGCATCATTCCGCACGCGAGCACGTGGCCGTTGATCCGGATCACGCGGCCGTCGGTGCTGGAACAATTCCAGCCGCCACTGAAGGTGGTTTTCGTACGAAAGCAGGCGGGGCCCAGCGTGCCGAAATTTTCGGTGTTCGTCCCCATCACCTCCACTGGGTTCGCGCACGCGCCATCGTTGCTCGATGCGCCCGAGGTTCCCGCCGCGCCTGACGCACCCCCCGTACTCCTGCCACCAAAACTCGCTCCGCTTCCGCCCGACGCGCCGCCCGCTGCGCCCGCACCGAAGGAGCCACCGCTCGACGCTCCACCTTGGGGCAAAGGACTCGTCCCTGCGCTAGCGCCGGACCCGATTTGACCGCTCGATCCCCCGCTACCGAATGGCGCTCCTGCCTGCGCGAAGGAGCCGCCAGTGCCGGTAGCCAAAGCACCGCCCGTGCCGCCAAAAGTGCTCGGCGGCGTGCCCGCCGCGTTCTCGAAACTGGGGCTCGTGGGTGTGGCGCAGGCACTGAAACAGCACAGCGCAAGCGCGACTCCGATCAGCGCGCAGCGCGGGAAAATGGCCCGCTCGCTCATTTGACGACCGCCTCACAATGACACTCCTGCGCGCTATCGAGCACACACTCTTCACTGCCGAGGCAACCCTTACAGCCGCCCGTGCTGTCGAGATCGCACGGCAGAGACTCGGTCCAATAGGGCGTGAAATTCTCGTCGGTGATGTCTTGAGTCGGGATCCAAATCGGCGCAAACGAGGGATCGCCCGAGCCGAGCTTGGAGGTGTCGATCGCGAACATCCAGAGCTGCGCGCGAGCTTGCGAGCGGAAGCCATAGTCGATGCGCGAGGTGAAGGAGATGAACATGATCTTCCCGCCCGCTTGGTCGAAGGGCGTGAACTTCGGCCAGGTCGAGCCGCCACCTTTTTGCGCCATCGCGGCGGCAACGCCATATTGCGTGCCATTCGTGAGCTCGTAACAAGTGGGGCCAGGACAGGCATGCGGCGCACCGTCCACCGGGACCAAACGCAGCACGGCGTTGTGATTGTCCGACGAACTCACCATCTTCGCCGACTGATCCGGCGCCGACGCAAATGCCAGATATTTCCCGTCCGGCGACCAGCTCGGATAGAAATGAAACATCGGATCGCCGGGCGTAAACGGCACCACGGTTTGCGGTGCGCTGATCGCATGGTTCGCGACGCTGATCAGCGAAATGCCGCTCTGGCAGCTGAAGAACGACCAACCGCAGCTCGTCGTGCGATCCATCATCGTGACGGCCAGCGTGTTCCCGTCCGGTGACCACTCCGGCAGAATCGGCAAGCGCGAGGGACCAAACAATGGATCGGAAATGGGCCAAATGGAGGGCTTCGAGTCGGGCCCAGTCAGCGTCAGGCCGGTCCGAGCATCGCGCAGCTCGAACCACTCTTCACTGGGCGGTACGCCATCGAAGCGCGCGCCATTCACGGCGGCGATCGTGCCATCGGGGTTCAGGGCCACGTTCTGACCGAATTGATCTTGGGGCTCGTTCTGACCCGCAGTGCGCGGATACGCGGTCGTCGTCGAGACGCCCATGGTGGGCCGCACGTACGGCTGATCGACGTTATCGGTCGGCGCGGTTTGAATGCCCATGTCCGGAAAATCGCGGCTCTGCTGCACCGTGAAAGCGACGACCTTGCCGTTGCGGCTGACGCTGTGGCAGCCCGCGCAATGGTAGGCATTGGAAGCCGAATCGGGTGTGACGTAAGGCACCGCGATTTTGGCCCCGAACGTCGCGCGCATGATCGACGATCTCGAGCGAGCCCAATAGTAGAGACCGCCGAGCACGGGCTCGGGTGAGAAGAAGGCGGCGCGCGTTGCCGACGCCGTCACCGCTCCGCCATGCCCGTCGCTACCGAACACTTGCAACTGAACTTGACCGCCCTTGAAGCGATTGCCGAGATCGAGCCATTCGCTCGCCGGCATGCTGTAGCTGCATTGGTCGGGAGCCGAACCCACCGGTTGGCACGGTAAGAAGAAGTGAAATGTCTGCGAGCCGCCTTTCGCGTCGACGCGAAACACGGTGTTTTGCGCGCTCCCGCGCTGCCATTGAAAGGTGATGTCGCCGATGTTCATCGGGTGCATCGCGCCGTCGAGCGGGTAGACCAACGACGGCCCGCCACTCGCACTCATCGTGCCAGCGAACTGATTTTTGACGTCATCGCCGAGGCTCGCGTCTTTGAACCCGAACTCCGGATCGTTCGCAAAATACTGCCAAGGCGTCGGCAGGTTCGAGGCGCCCCCGCCACTCCCGCCGAGGACGAGCCCGCTGCCCCCGGTGCTTCCGCCGGTTGCCAGCGAAAAAGTGCCGGCGCCCCCTCCGTTGCTCGAACCAGCGCCGCCGCGGGGGTTCACGCCGTTCGAGCCCTGGTTGCCGGCGGAGCACGCGACGGCCACGCAGAGCGCCACCGCGAACGGCATCTGACGACGGAATAGAGGATGATTCGGCATCGACGCGAACTCCCGATCTCACGCGAGCGCGGCGTGAACGTGAACTGACTCTGCGCCTGGCGAAACGCGGCGCGAGTAACAGAGTACACGTTGCTAAAATTCGATCTTCCGAGTGTCCTGCGGGTGATTCCTGAAAATTGACCGAACCCACATCGGCGCAGCATCGGTCCGGAGAAACGCGGACGCGCACGCAACGGACGACACAGCATCCAGGAAGCCTCGCCGCCAGGCGCAGAAGACTTCAGCGCGAACCCTGGGCACGATAGCCAAACGATGGGCAATCAAGGTCTTGCTCCGGCGCCGCCGCTCGGCTGGAACAGTTGGGACTGCTATGGCATGTGCATCAGCGAACGTGAGCTGCTCGAGAATGCTCGCGCGATGCAAGAATGGCTGCTGCCCTTCGGCTTCGAGTACGTAGTGATGGATGCGGGCTGGTTCAACCCGAGTCCCGAACGCGCCAAGCAAACCGAAACTCCAGAGGTGGTGATCGACGACTATGGTCGGCTGACACCGGCGCTCAATCGCTTTCCCTCGGCGGCAGGTGGCGTCGGGCTGCGCGACGTCGCCCGCGGCATCCATCAGCTGAAGCTGAAATTCGGCATCCACGTGATGCGCGGCATCCCCCGCGCGGCCGTGCAAAAGAATACGCCGATCTTGGGTTCACCCTATCGGGCACGTGACATCGCCGACGTGAACAGCACCTGCACGTGGAACCAAGAGATGTTCGGCATCGACATGGCCAAGCCGGGCGCCCAAGAGTACTACGATTCGGTGGCACAGCTGCTCGCCGAGTGGGAGCTCGACTTCATCAAAGCCGACGACTTCGCCGCCCCGTACCATGCGCCGGAGATCGCGGCGTTCTCTGGCGCGCTGCGCCGTTCGGGACGACCTCTGCTGCTCAGTCTTTCGCCGGGAGGCCTCCTCGGCGACGACAGCATCGCTCACGCGCGCGAGTTCTCCGAGATGCGGCGTGTGTCGAACGATCTGTGGGACGACTGGGATCACGAAGATCCGAATTTCACCTGCCTCAAGCGGCAATTTCAAGTCGCGCGGACCTGGCAGGGGCAAGGCGCGCCGGGGCATTGGCCTGATCTCGATATGCTGCCCATCGGGCGCATCAGCTTGAACGGCACCCGCGGCCCGGCGCGTCAGTCGCGCTTCACTCGCGATGAGCAGACCACCCTACTCACCCTCTGGGCGCTATTTCAGTCTCCGTTGATGCTCGGCGGCGAACTCAAAACACTGGATGATGCGACTCGGCAACTGCTCGTCAATCGCGAACTCCTCGAGGTCAACCAACGAGGTCGGAACGGGCGGCAGGTGTCGGTGCAGGCCGAGCAAATCATTTGGCGCGCCGAACTACCCGAAGCTCGAGTTGCGCTCGGTTGCTTCAACCTCGCCGACGCGCCGCAGACGATCGATCTTTCGGCGGACTTGGTGCCGGAATTGAGATCCGCGGTCGTGCGGGACTTGTGGGAGCACCGCGAGCTCGGCTCGGTGCAGGGCTCGCTGCGCCTCGAGGTGCCCGCGCATGGCGCGCGGCTGTTGTCCCTCTCGACTGAAGCTCGCTGAGGGCTACTGCGGCTGCCCAATGTGGGCAGCCAGATCGGCTGCACCGACGATCACGGCATCCGAACCGAGACGGCTCGCGAAAAGCGGAACCTCGCTCGCTGGCGGGCCGAACACCAGCTCACGCAAGCGGTTTCGCACGTGCGGCTGCAGCGCGCGAAACAGCTCCGGCTCCTGACAGACGATCACGATGGCATCCAGATCCAAGATGTTTTGGACGAGAGCGATGCCCGTACCGAGCGCGTAGCCGAGTGCGGAAAGCGCCTGAATTGCGGCACTTTCCGCCTGACTCGCGCGCTCGACGATCTGCGTCACCGTGGCCCGCGAGCCCGCGAGCTTTTCGTAGTCATCGAGTAAGGCGCGCAGGCCCGCGTACTGCTCGAGGCAACCGCGCCGGCCGCAATCACAAGGCCGCGCATCGGGGCCGGGATCGATCTGCACGTGCCCCAGGGATGCCCCGAATCCGGAGCTGCCTCGCAAGAGCCCGCCGTGCAGCGCAAGCCCCGCCGACAACCGTTGCCCGAGCACGACCGCCAGCATGCCATCGTGCCCCTGGCCGTGCCCGTGCAAGCGCTCGGCGAGCGCGGCACTGAACCCTTCGCTCTCGATCGATACTGGACAGCCGAGCTCCGCCGCGAGTTCCTCCGCGACGTACACGCCATCGAAACCGGGCGTGCCCGAGATCCCCCAACAACGCCCGTTCTCGTCGATTTCGCCCGGAACCGCCAAGCCGACAGCCACCGGTTTGGGATCCAGTTCGCCGACGGCCCGCGCAAACAAGGCGATGATCTCCTGCGGCGGCGAGTCCGACGGCGCATCCAAGATGCAGGCCTTCTGCACGACGCCCGCCTCGACTAGCGCAGCTCGCACCACGGATCCGCCAAGCTCGATGCCGATCACACTAGTCCTAGCAGTACGGGGCGTGCCCTGGGCGGTCAAGTCACCGCTCGGTTCGGGCGCGCCCGGCCTCGGATCGGCGTTCGGCCGGGTGTAGGTTTGAAAGGTTTCCGGATCCTTCGCGTCCGCGAATAGGCCGAACTTCACGGCTTCACCGTCAGCTCACCGAGCGCGAGCCAGCCACTCGCAAGTTCGGTCTCGTTCGCGAAGCGTACCGGCAATGGGCGTGCTCCGCCGCGCGCGGCGAGTGACTGTTCGAGCGGATGTACGACGCGCATCAGGAGCTGGTATTTGCCCGGCCCGAGATCGGGGGCAGGCTCGGCGAAACTCAAATTCCGCGGCGAACCAAAGGCGATCTCGTGGGGATCGCCCGCCAGCTTCCAATCCGGGAAAGCCCGGATCTTGAGCGGCTTGACCTGCCGCAAATCCCACGTCGTGTACCAGGAGTGCACGATGCGATGATTCTCGTCCGCGACGCCCACCGCTACCCGCCATGGGTAGTAGAACGGGGCAACGCCGCGATTCTCCATCGTGATGTCCACTCGCAGCGGGCTTTTGACTTTGATGTCCGAAAAGCGCGCTTCGGAGACGTACAATTCATAGCCCATGCGACGAACCAGCGCGGCGGCTTGAGGATCGTCCGGCTTGTAGGTCGAGATCCCACGCTGGTTCATCAGCCAGCTCACGTGCGAAAACTCGACCACCGTCGTCGGATCGTCGACGGCCTTGTTCTCGGTGAACAGCACGCGTTGGATCTCGGGCCGCGCTTCGCCGCCGACGCTCTGTTCGATCCAGCGATTCTCCCCGCCGAAATCCAGCATTTCCTGCAAAAAAGCCCAATCTTGGCCGCCGAGCGAGCGCGGTAACGTCACGCCTTTGCCCGAGTCACGATAGAACATCGAATCATCGTGGAAGCCGATGTTCTTGTGCACGGGGTAGCCCTTGGCCAAGCGCGCGTAACGGATCTCGATTTGCGTCTGATCGAAGGCTTGGTCGAACGCGTCGATGTAATGCTCGACGCTCTCGGGCTTCGGAAAGAGTTGGTCGGCGGGCCACAGATGCCACTCGCCCCACAGCCCGACGAGTCCCATGGTCACGAAACCAATGCGCGGATCGCCGTCGTACTTTTTGCCGAACGCGCGGATGAAGTTGCCGAGCGCGCGCTGGGTGCGTTCGTCATCGTAGTCCGGGCTCTCCGTGTTCCATTGCGGCACTTTCCGGATGGTGACGCCGCTCTTGCGCAGGAAGTCCGGGATGCCCGAGGCCTTCCCTGGGTATTCGACGTACACGCGCATCACGCTCTGCCGGCCACGCGCCGCGACTTCATCCAGCATTCGCTCGAGCGGCGCCCAATTGAAGGAATCGAAGTCGCGCATCAAGTCACTGAGCGCGAAGTAGGCCCACTCCATGCTGTGCGGGTACTTCTTCTCGTACGTCTTCCCGGGCTCGTAAAAAGGGACGAAGCCCTTCAGCGGGTTATCGAGCGGCCCGGGTGCGTAGTTGAGCGCGTGCGCGGCGAGGCCGGCAGCCTTGGGGGGGCCCGCGTCGGGATGCGGGGGGGCACCGGCCGGCGAGGCTGAGCTCGAGCCGAGGAGTAGCCACGACCCAATCAAGAAGGCGCCAGCTGAGCTCGCACGCATCGAACCAAGCTACCATCTTCGAGGCGAAGTGACGTGTGGGGCAAGGCGGAAGCATTCCCGATTGTTGACGCCGCCCGGCGCCGAGCTCGCTGTTCTTGGGCCGTCAGCCAAAACAGGCGCGCGCGTTATCGTGAAGCAGCCGGTGCTGGAGGATCGAGGAGAGCCCAAGACCAGCAAAATCGCGCTCTCCGATGTGAACGCGTTCGGTGCTGCAATAGAACGCGAGCTCACGCTGGTAGACGCCCGCGATCTCCGTCAGTGAACGGTCGGCTTCGTCGCTGGGCATTTCGGAGACTGCGCGCGGCAAGCAAATGTCCGAGCCGAACAAAATCCGCGTCGGATACTGCTCGAAAAGCGCGCGCACCCGAGCGGGGTCTTGCAACGCGAGGTCGAGCAAACGCCCGCCCGTGTCGACGGCGAAGTTCGGAAAGCGCGCGAGGCGCCGCGCGAGCTCCACGACGTCGTGTTCGATGCTGCCGAGGTGAGCGCCGACGACTCGCATTTGGGGGTGACGCGCCAGCACCCGATCGCGAGCGTCGAGCAGTTCACTCCAGCTCGGCACCTCGGGCTTGCCGAACATGTGCCACTCGGGGTGTTCGCTGTAGTACGCAAAGTGTGGGCTTTCTTGGTCGAGCGGCTCCCAGCACGCTTTGGGTTCACCCACGTGCATGATGACCGGGCACCCGCGCCGCTCCAGATGAGCGAAGACCGGCGTCAGCAGCGGATGATCGACGAGCAAGAACCCGCCCGAGCGATCCCGGACCTCCATGCCGATGTTTTTCCACACTTTGCAGGCTACGGCGCCGCTCGCAAAATCTCGTTCCAGCTCCGAAATCACGCGTTCGGCGTAGTGAACGTCAGCTCCCGACGGCAAATCGAAGCTGGTGCACCAGGCGAAATTCCGCGGGTTGGCACGCGCTAGCGCTTGAAAAGCGTGGGCGCCGAAATCGGACCGCGCGCGCCACTCGCCGCGCGTGTCGAGCCCGAGAGAAATATTGAGCACTCGCACTCCAAGCTGGCTGAGGAGTGCTTGCGCCGCGGGCGAGTCAGCCGCCATGTGCGCGTGCGCGTCGATGATGGGTACCTCGATATCCATCGCTGCTCTAGTGCTGGCGAAGCCCGCTGACGACACGTTGGATCGCGCCGTTCGGACTCGGTGAATCGGGAAGCAAGCCTTGCTCGATGGATGCGAACAGCGCCAACAGCTGCGCGACGAGCACGGCGAGCAGCGAACGAAACGCGACGGGCAACAGCGGGAGCTCGGGCAGCTCCAAGACTTCGTTAGCGAGAGCGCTGGCCCGCGCATCTTCACCGGCAACAACGAGCACCACGTGCCCCGCGAGACGCTTGCCCACCACTTCTTCGATGAGATCGAGTTCGTGAGCGCGCTCGGAAAGTTCGCTCGACAGGAAGCCAAGCAGCAGCGTGTGTTCGTCCAACGCCGCCAGTGGTCCATGACGAACACCCAAGAAGGATTCATGAAATGTGCTGACTCGACCCGCGGTCAGTTCGAGCAGCTTGAGCGCCGCTTCGCCGGCCACGGCGCGCAGCCTCCCCGAGCCTAAAAAGCAGGCCTTCGTGTGACGGAGCCCAGCCAGGCGCCGAAGCGCGCGAGGCGTGTCCGAGAGCACTCTTTCGCCGGCGGAGGCTAGCGCCTGCATCCCCGTCCCGAGCACCTCGCCCTCATGAAGGTGCGCGATCGACAGCGCCGCGAGCGCCATGCTGCTAAACGAGCTGGTCATGGCCAGGCCGCGATCATTCGTCGCGGGATCCAACGCCACCACGAGTGAACGCTGCGCAGGAGCCGCGCGAACGAGTTCACCGTTTTGGTTGCAGGTGACGATCAGGTGGTGAGCACTCGGCAACTCGCGCTGCAAACGCCGGAGCACGGTCACGGCCTCCGCCGTCTCGCCGGAACGGGAGAAATACACGAACAAATAGTGCGACCCTGACAAGACCTCGGCGAGGCGCTGAGTCATCAGGTCAGTGCTCGGCCACACGCTCACGTCACTCGTCCAACACTCACGAAAAGAGCTGGCGGTGAGCAGACCGACCCAATCCGAGGAACCGGCGCCGATCAACACCAAATGCGGTGGATTCGCGCCAAACACTCCGGCCTCGCCCAGGAAGGCGTCGAGTTCACTCCGCCGCGCGTGCACGCGCCCGCACGTATCGAGCCAAACACGTGGCTGCTGCGCAATCTCACGCGGAGTGAAGCGAGCGCCCTGCGCTACCGCTTCGAGTTCGCTCAGCTCGAGCAGTTTTCGCAGCGGATTTTCGGCGTTTTCTGGCGAATTCATAGGGAGTGGAGTTCCGTTTGCGCGAGCATGTTTTCGAGATCGCGGGTGAGCACCGAGCCAGGTGTCGGTGCCAGACAATTGGCGCTGCCTGTTGCGGCCGCTAGCCGCAACGCGTCCGCGAAACTCATGCGGCGTTCGACGGAAGTGGCGAGCGCCGCGACCACCGAATCACCACAACCCACCGCCGATCGCCCCACCACTCGCGGACTACGCGCACAGAAGGCCTCACTCGCATCGACCCCCAGGAGCCCTTCTTCGCCCAGCGAGAGCACGACTCGCTCAGCGCCGCGCGCGCGAAGTTGTCGAGCGGCCCTCAATGCAGCGCCGACATCCGGGATCTCCATTTGCAGGGCGGCGGCGGCCTCGCTGCGGTTCGGCTTGACCCAATCCGGACCGGCGTCAGCCGCCGCGAGTAAGGCCTCACCGCTGGTGTCGACCAACGTCGTGGCGCCAGTTCGCTTCGCAGCGCCGATCAGACGAGCGAACAGATCACTCGGCACTCCCGACGGTAAACTGCCGCTCAGCACGACGATCGCGGAACTCCGCAGGCGGTTGAACCAGCCGCTGCACGCAGTGACCAACGCCTCGACTTCAGCCGAGGAAATCGGCCCTCCGGGCTCCAGCAGTTCGGTCGCTTCGCCGTGCTCATCGATGAGCTCGAGGTTTTCACGCGTCGCCGCAGCGGTGCGGATGGGCTGGCAGATGATCCCTGCATCGGCGAGAGCCCGCTGACACGTTTCACCCGTCGCGCCGCCGAAGAGGCCGATCAAGAGCGCTGGCGCGCCCAGCGCTTGCGCGGCGAGCGCGACGTGCGCGGCCTTGCCTCCCGCAAGACGTTCGAAGCTCTGCACCCGATGTACGGCGCCTGCACGCAATACGCCGATCCGCTTGCGCGTGTCGAGCGCTGGGTTCGCGCTCACGCACACGATCATGGGGCAACCTGAACCGTGCTGTCCGCCCAACACACCCGAAGCTTGGCCGCCGAGACGCGTGACACCGCGCGGATCGCCGGCGCGAACGTGCGCCGCAAATCGATATCGGTGCTCTCCAGCAATGAAGCCCGCACGCCACGCGTGAAGGCGTCTTTCAGCTCGGTACCGAAATTGATCTTGGAAATGCCGTGAAAAATGGCGCGTTCCAGGAGCTCATCGCTCACCCCCGAGCCACCGTGCAGTACCAGCGGCACGTGCGGGATCTCATCGGCGATGGCCTGCAGCCGAACGAAGTCGAGCGCCACTTCACCGCGATAGAAACCATGCTGCGTGCCAATGGCCACGGCTAGCGAATCGACGCCCGATTCTTCGACGAAACGCCGAGCGTCGGCGGGCTTCGTGAACGAGTCGGCAGAATGGGCGTCGAGCACCGAGCCCACGTGCCCGATCTCCCCTTCCACCGAGACACCAGCGAGCCTCGCGCGCTCCGCGACGCGCCGAGTGAGCGCGATATTTTCGGCAAACGACAAGCTCGAGCCGTCGATCATCACCGACGAGTAGCCAGCGTCGATGGCACGCGCCGCAATCTCGAAGGATGCGCCATGGTCCAAATGCAAGGCGATCGGGCTCTCCAACTCGGCAGCGGCGGCGTGCGCCATGCCCATGATCATCGGGAAACCGAGGTAATCGATGGTGGCTTCGGTGGTCTGCAAGAAGAGCGGGATCTGCGTGCCGCGTGCAGCGTCCAGATGCGCGCGCAGCGTTTCGGCGTTGTAGAAATTGAGCGCGGGGACGGCGCGTTTGAGTAGCCGCGCCATGTCCAGCAGCGTTCGGCCCGAGGCGAGCCGTGAGCCAAGGATTTCGCTGGAATTCACGATTGCACCGCCACGCGCGCGGCAGCGGACAGCCGTCTCTTCAGGCCCGCGCGATCGAGCTGCCCGGTCGTTCCACCGAGCTGTTCGGTCGACGCTGCGCCGCACGCGTTCCCCTCACGCAAGCACTCGTCGAGCGCCTCGCCGCGCAAGAACGCGGACACGAAACCCGCGGCAAACGAGTCTCCGGCGCCGGTCGTGTCGATCGCGCGCGCATCGAACGCCCGCGACTCGCCTTGAACGCCGTCGAGCGACGCGAGCGCCCCGCGCGCGCCGCGTTTGATGATGACCCCGCGCGTGTTCCGAGCGAGCAACGCGAGCGCGCGCCGCAGATCGCGCTGACCGGAGAGTTCACGCGCTTCGAGTTCGTTCAAAAACAACAGATCCACGTGCTGAACCAGATCGAGCACGGCAGCCCGCGTCGCCCCGGTCAGCGTCGAATTCGGGTCGAACGAGGTACTGAGCCCGTGCTGGCGTGCGCCCCGGAATAGCCGCGCAAACGCCGGGCGGAGCCCACGCTGCAGCTCGAACGACGACAAATGCAGGTGTTTTTGGCCACTGAATACATTGCGCGGCACATCGCGCTCGCACAGCTCGGCGATCGCACCGAGGTAAGTGACCTGAGCGCGGTCGTTTCGCGCGCTCATCGAGAGCGTAACACCCGTGCCCACCGAACCCCGCAGCACGCCCTTGGTATCGATGCCGGCATCCTTCAGTGCGCGCAAACAGGTATCCCCGAAGGCATCTTTGCCCACGCGCGCAATGAAGCGCACCGGGTGACCGAGCTTGCGGATCTGACAGGCGAAAATCGCCGTCGCGCTACCGAGCGTCACCGCCAGGCCCGGAGCGATCAGCTCGCGGCCCAGCTCCGGCGCCGATCTCAGCCCGCTGGCGACGACGTCGACGTTGAGTTCACCGATAGCGAGGACCGCAGGCGCCCGATTCCGTTGTGTGCGAGCCACGTGCCCAAAATAGCCAACTGCCCCGCGAATTCTTCCGCTAGCCAGAAGAACACTTCCGAGATCGCGTTCAGGAAGCGATCACGCTCGAGTCGGTATCAGTGACCTTCAGGTCGGTCGCAAACTCCGGCGCGCTCTGCTTTCGGTACTCGCCTGGCGCGATGCCGCACTCTTTTTGAAACGCCGCATAGAAGCCCGCGAGCGAACCGAAGCCAGATTCCAGGGCGATCGCGAGCACGGTCTTGTCCGTGCACAAAAGCTCGACTTGCGCGTCGGCGATGCGGAGCCGGGTCAAGTACTGGCCAATCGAGAGGCCGCACTCGCGACGAAACAGCGTCATCGCGTAGTTCGGGCTCAGGTTCGCGGCGCGGGCCACGTCCTTGATTTGCACTTCCTCGCGATAGTGCGCGGCCAAGAACGAGGCCATCGTCGTCACCTGACGGCGCCGTTGTTCATCGGTGCTCGGCGCACGCAGCACACAGCGCTGGCTGCGCACCAAGCGACGGACCCGCGCCTCGACCTCGAGCTCGATCGCAGCATGCAGACCATGCTGTTGCTGGCGCAAATCTTCGAACCAACCGCGCGTGAGTTCCGCATCCCACGGCAGGCCTTCGTGATCCAAGATGAGCCCGCCAGCGAGCAGCCGCTCCATGAACTCGTTACCCAAGCTCCAACGCAGCACGGTCTCGAACGGAACGTGCAGCCACATGAACGTGGTATTGGGCGCGGTGCTGAGCACCTGATGCGGCAATCCCGCCCAAAATACGGCCAATGTCTGCGCGGGAACCTCGACCGCGCGCCCGCTCAGGAAATAGCGGAGCTTGCCGGAATAGACGAAGTTGAGCTCGAGATCCCCATGGCTGTGGCTGCGCGGCATCGATTGCGGATCGTTGCCCACGCCTGCGCCGAAGCCGTGGCTACTCGGACCATCGTTGGCGAGCCGCAGCTTCATGTTTCCACCGCTTGCAGTTTGCTCGAGCCCGCGCGCCTTCGATACTCGGCCGGAGCCATTTTGCACTCGCGGGTGAACGTATCGTAGAAGCGCGACAGCGAGGCGAAGCCGGAATCCAAGCCCACTGCCACCAGGGGAACATCCGTCGTGAGCAGCATTTGTTGGGCGTGAGACACGCGGAGCCGCAGCAAATACTGCCAAATCGATAGCCCTGAGCCGCGTTTGAACAGCCGCATCGCATAGTGGCGGTTCAAGCCGGCCGCGTTCGCGACATCGGCGGCGGAAATCGCTTCGCGGAAGTGAGCCACGAGATACGCCGTCATGGCCGCAACTTGAACGCGGAAACCTTGTTCGCCTTCACAAGCGAGGCTCTGCAGCGCGAGGCGACGGATGCGCGCCTCGACCTCGATTTCGACCGTGCGAATCAGATCCGATTCGACCGCGCCGAGGTCACGCAACCAGCGCCGCGTGAGATCGGTATCCCAGCTATTTTTCACTGAATCGATGATGAGCTCGCCAGCGAGCACGCGACCCATGAACGCCGCGTCCGGGTTCCAACGCAACAAGACCGTGAGCGGCACGTTGAGCCACATGAAGCGAGTCCCCGGCGCGAGCGCCACCACTCGGTGCGGAATGGCGGCCCAGAACGCGCACAGCGTGCCTTCGGGCACCTCGAACTCTTGCCCCCCGAGCGCGTAACGGGTGCTCCCCGAGTAGACGAAGTTGAGCTCGAGATCGCCGTGAGAGTGATCGTACGTCATCGGCTGCAGCCGCCCCATGCCGGCGCCGAAGCCGTGACTCAACTTGGCGGGGCTGGCGCTGGATCGAAGAACGGCGCCATATCGATTGGGGAAACTCACCGGCATCCTGCACCTCGAAGAGAAGCCGCTCGCAAATGTTTCAGACCCAGCCGCGCTGGGCCGTAATCGCCGCCAGCGCGCAGTTCAACCAACTCAATATGTCCGAACTTGCGTGGGATGCAAGAAGGCCTAAAGGCAATGATTCCAGCAGGTTGAGTGCGTCAGGTCACTTTTCAGGAAAACAATCCGGAGTAAACCGGAAGGCTCAATCGAAACCGAGAATGCCAATGAATCGCCGAATGGGTCACTGATTTTCGCCCGGATAGCCCGCTGGCGGCCAGGTGCCCAGGCAGTATTCCGGTCGGTACATCTCACAACTGGAATCACCCGCGTCGCGCTTGCAGCGATCCGCCGAACAGTCTGCCGCAACGCAGTATTGCCAAGGGCGCTGATCGGGTGCCCAGCAACCCAGCACTCGGCTGCCGGCATCCTGCGTCGCACCCGCCGCGCCGGCTTCGGTCGCGGTCGGCTTCGCGGCGGCTCCCGCAAACTCGTATTCGGGAAAGCTGCACGCCGCGAGCCAAACGCCCGAAAGCATCAGCCAGAGGCAGGGGCGCAGCTCAGTAGCCATCCGGGTGCCGCTCGAACCAGCGCCAGGCGCTCTCGATGATGCGGCGAACATCGGTGTGCTTGGCCGTCCAACCGAGTTCTCGTTGAATTTTGCCGGGATCGGCGAAGAGCGCGGGCGGATCGCCGGCACGCCGAGGACCCACTTCCAACTTCAATGGGCGACCGACCACGCTCTCGGCCGCGTTCACGACCTCGCGCACGCTATGACCGCGTCCGACGCCCAAATTGTAGATCCGACGCTGTCCCGCTGCGAGCGCCGAGGCAACCTGGAGGTGTGCGTCGACCAGATCTTCCACGTGCACGTAGTCGCGAATGCACGTGCCATCGGGCGTGTCGTAGTCCTCACCGAAGATCGTCACGTGGCTGCGTTTTCCGAGCGCAGCCTGCAAAATGACCGGGATCAGATGAGTTTCAGGATCGTGGTCCTCACCGAGCGAGCCATCGGCGGCAGAGCCAGCGACGTTGAAATAGCGCAGGATCGCGCACGAGAACTCGGGCGCTTGCTGCGCGTAGTCCAAGATCATGCGTTCCGAGAATAGCTTGGACCACCCGTAGGGGTTAATCGGCTCCTGTTTGGCTTCTTCGCGGATGGGCATCTGCGTCGGTTCGCCGTAGGTGGCGCACGTCGAACTGAACACCAAGCGCTGAATGGAGGCGCGCTGCATCGCGCGAAGCAGGCTCAGGGTGCCGACCGTATTGTTGTCGAAGTAGCGCAACGGGTCGGTCACTGATTCGGCGACGTGCGCGAGCGCCGCGAAGTGCAACACACAATCGACGCGGTAGCTTTTCAGTGCGGCGTACACGCCTTCGGAGTTCCGCACATCGAGCTCGAGCAGCGGCACGCCGGGTGCAAGCGCTTGGCGATGCCCGCGGCTCAAATCGTCCAGCGCGATGGGCCGATGGCCAGCGGCGAGCAAGCACCGAACTGCGTGTGACCCGATATAGCCACACGCGCCGGTGACCAGCACGTTCATCGGACTCATCGTTCCTCTCGCGCGCCGGCGCAGGCGTGCGTGGCGAAGAATTGTGGAACGGCGCCAAAACGCGCTTGAAAACGCCGCAGAATCGCTTCGATCACGCGCGGCACGGCATCCCGTTCCAGCACCGTGACCGTGCAGCCGCCGAAACCGCCGCCCGTCATGCGCGAGCCATAGACTCCGACTTCTGCCGATGCGACGAAGACGGCCTCGTCCAGCTCGTCACAGCTGACCTGATAGTCATCCCGCAGCGAGGCGTGGGAAGCGGCCATGAGCTCGCCCAACGTGCCGAGCGCTCCCGCTTCGAGCGCGCGGGCCGCAGCCAAGGTGCGCGCGTTCTCGGTCACGACATGACGACAGCGTTTGCGGATCACCTCGGGCAAGCGCGCCGCGTGGGCCTCGAAGGCGCTCAGGCTCACGTCCCGAAGTGCGCGCACTTCCGGCAGCTCTCGGGCAAGGGCAGCCACGCCCGCTTCACACTGATGGCGCCGCTCATTGTAGGCGGAGGACGAGAGCTCGTGTTTCACGCGGGTATCGCAGATGAGCACGCAGGCGGTACCCAGCTCGAGCGCGACCGGTTTGAAGTCGAGCGAGCGACAATCGATCAAAAGCGCGTGTGCATCTCGCCCGAGTGCGGCGATGTACTGATCCATGATGCCGCACAAAGTACCCACGTAAGTGTGTTCGGCGGTCTGACCAGCGCGCGCCAGCAGAACGCGATCGGGATCGCTCGCGCCGCCGAGGCTCACGAGCGCGTAGCCAACGGCGAGTTCGAGCGCGGCGGACGCCGACAGACCGGCGCCCGCAGGAACATCACTGTCGATGAGCAGATTCGCGCCATTGACGACGAAGCCAGCACCGATCAACGCCTGCGCCGTGCCTTCCACGTAGTCGAGCCAAACGCCGCGACGCTTGGGACCTGGATGGGCCAACTCGAACTCGAACGCGTTCCCGGCATTCAAAGACTGCACCACGATCCGTCCGTCGCGACGCGCCGACGCCGCGACGAACGTACGCCGATCGATGGCCATGGGCAGCACGAAGCCGTCGTTGTAATCAGTGTGCTCGCCGATCAAATTGACACGCCCGGGCGCCGAAAACAGCCGGGGCGCCTCGCCATACCGAAGCTCGAATTTCTCTCGCAGCTTTGCCGGATCCATCATGGTCACTCGATGGCCGGCGTGCGCCGCCGACTCGCCCTCGATCAACCACGTGCGGGGCCGAGCGCTCTACTCAGCGCACGGAGATCCCTTCCTGATTGGTGCGTCAGCTCAGAACCCACCACTTATGCCTACAGCCACGGAAATTCCGACTGTAGGCAACACTCCAAACGCGACCACCGTCTTGCTGGCCGCAGAGATGCGCGTAGCATCGAGGATCGTGTATAGACTGGCATCCTCCGCCGTGTTCGTGCTGCTCCTGGCTGCCTGTAGTGGTGGGGGCAGCGCTGGTGGCGACGGGTACGGCCTCAGCAGCGGAAGCTTTTCCGCCTATCTCGCCGACAGTACGCTGGCCAATGCGGACTGCGTGGCCGTCGATGCCACGCAGAACCAGGTGCTCATCACCAACGGTTCCGGTACTGACGGCCACGTCTCGTTTACGATTTCGCCGGCCCCGACCGTCAACGACTGGGTTCGACTCGAATGTACCGGCGGCAGTTATCGAGATCCCGCAACGGCCACGACGATCGTCGCCTCAGCGGATGTGAGCCTGCAGGAAGCGTATTTCCAATACACGGGCGATCATGCGCCGCTGGTCGTGATGACACCGCTCACCACCGTTGCCGCGCTGCGCGTTTACGGCACGGGCGTCCCCGCCGATTATCTCGTGCAACTCCGGCAGGTGGCGATCCTGCTTGGTCTCGGAAGCAACGACATCTCGTCGGTCGAACCGACTGACGTGACCACCACGGCCGCGGATGCCTCGCTGGCCGGTCAATACGGTATCGCGCTCGGCATGCTTTCAGAACTGATGAAAGACAAGCCCAGCACGTACGATACCCCTGATACGCTGACGAGTCGGCTCATGGCTAGCATGCTGGGCGGCTTGCTCGACAGCTCCACCAAAGCCGATCTGCAAGCGGCTCTCGCCAACTACGCCGCGAGTCCACAAAACACTCTGACGCCACCGGCATTGCTTTCGCCGAATAGCCCATTCGGCACGAATCTAGCCGCGGGGAACGCCGGCGGAACATTGACCACAGAAGCCAATCCATTGCCGAGTGGAGCCGCGGTGTCCAACGGCAACCCGCTCTTCTACGGCATGCCCATCACCGCCGCTGGCGGGACACCTCCCTATCACTATCAGTTCGACACCTTCGCGAATGGCACGCCGCCCCTCGGCCTCAGCGTCAATCTGAATACCGGCGAACTGAACGGCAAACCGAGCGTGCCCGGCAGCTACACGTTCGGCGTCTGTGCCACCGATCTGGCCGGCGCGTCGTCGTGTTCACCGGTCACCCTCACCATCACGTCCGCACCCATCACTAGCGGCGGAGGCACTCCCCCTGGCAGCCTCGTGGGTAGCTGGTCCGTCGCGCCTCCGCAGGGCTGTACCGGCTCACCGGCACAGTACACGTTCAACGCCGCGGGCTCGTTCAACTACAGCTCGCCGGCACAAACCTGCAACTCGCCCGGTTCGCCGCAAGCAACGAGTTTGCCGTGCAATGCGAGCGGCACTTACTCCACGAGCGGCTCGAATCTGACCATCGTCATCGCCCAACAGGATGCAGAGTGTGGGGGGTTGACGACGCCCTACGCCGTGAGCTTCACGATCTCCGGCAACACCCTCGACTTCAGTGACGGAACCGTGTTGACCAAACAGTAAGCGCGCGAGGTTTGGAAACCCCTCTGGCGTTTGCCAGCGCGTGCCTCTAGGGTACGCGGATGGACCACTGGGCGGCCTTGGGGGGCATCGCGCGGCTCGTGCCGACGCCTCACAATACGCAACCTTTCCGGATCCGTCCGCGCAACGACACGCAGGCTGAGCTCGTGCTGTGTTGTGATCGGCTGCTTTCGGAGGAAGATCACGGCAACTCGTACATCATGAGCGCGTTCGGCATGTTCCTCGCCGCACTCGAACGCGCCGGCCTACAGCTGGGACGGCGCGTCACGTGCACGCCGCTCGCGGAGTTCGATCCCACCGTGCTCGTCGTGGAAGAGCGGCTCGTGGTGCTCGGCACGGTCGAGCTCGGCGCCGCGTGTCCGGTCTCCCCGCAGCAGCCGCTGCTAGAGCTGCGCCGCACCTCGCGACTCGCCTACGAGGACAAAGAAGTGCCAGATGCGGTGCTGAAAGCGCTGACTGAGTCGGCCGCGCCGCACGGTCAACGGTTGATCATCGTCAGTGACCCGAAAGTCGTGCAGCGCACGCTCGAGCTCAATGCTGCCGCCATCATCGACAATCTTCAACTCGACGCGGAACGCGAGGAAATTCGCGGTTGGTATCGTTACGGGGCGGCGCCCGAGGTCGGTGATGGCTTGTGGGAAGCGCCCATGAATCAACCCGCGTGGGAGCTGCAAACCGCGTTCGCGACGCCCTGGCTGTTCGCTTGGCCGGGATTTCGGGGCTTCGCGTTACACCGGTTTTTGAAGACGCAACGAGGGACGCGTTACATCGCGCTGTTGTGCGGGCCATTTCGAGACTGGCCTGCGCTGCTCAGCGCGGGCCGCGGGCTATTCGAGATTTGGCTAAAAATGGCGGAGCACGGCGTGTACATGCAGCCCTTCGGCTCGATGCTCACGAATCCGGTGTACGCGAAGCAGGTCGCAGAAGCCTTTGAAGTCGATGATTGTTGGCTGCTCTTTCGCTTCGGGTATTCGGCGGTTCCGCCGCGTGCGCCGCGGCTAGAATCGATAGTGATCCATGAATGAATTGATCGACAGCGCGTGGGGCGCAGGGTTCTCCTTCTTGGGTGATGCCGCACTCTCCTCGTGGGATGCGTACAAATTGCTCTTTGCTCCCGGCACGATGGCAACGCGCTCCTGGATTTCACGCAAGCGCGCGGCGGCGGTGTTTTGGAACGCACGCAGGCACGTGCCCGCTTACCGCGCCTTCTTGCGCGAGCAAGGCGCGGAGCACGTCCGTTCCTTCGCGGAAGTGCCCATCACCAGCAAAGACAACTACATCCGCAAATACCCGCTCGAGTCGCTGTGCCAAGGCGGCCGCTTGCCCGAGCGCGGCGCGGTGATTGACGAATCGTCCGGCTCGAGCGGCACGGCTTCGAACTGGGTGCGCGGCGAAGGCGAACGCTATGCGGTGCGCCGCTTGATTCAATTTTCAGCGCGCGCCGCCTTCGGAGCAGAGAAATTCATTCTACTCAATTCGTTCGCGCTCGGCCCTTGGGCGACGGGCATGAACGTTTCGATGGCGCTCGTGGATCGCTGCGTGTTGAAATCGATCGGCCCGGACGCGAAGAAGCTCGGCAACACCCTGCGCTTACTCGGCCCCGGCTACCGCTACGTGATCACGGGCTATCCGCCGTTTCTCAAAGCGTTCGTCGAAACCGAAGACATCGACTGGAAAAAGTACGATATCTGCGCCGTCGTCGGGGGTGAGGGCATGTCGGAGCCGCTACGCGCGGTGCTGAACCGCTACTTCAAGAAGACCATCTCGTCATTCGGCGCCTCCGATCTCGAAATCAACCTCGCCACGGAGAACGACTACACGATCGCGCTCCGCCGAGCGGCCTCCACCAATTCGCGGCTGGCGCGCGAGCTGTTCGGCTCGGACACGTTGCCGATGGTTTTTCAGTTCGACCCGCTGAACGTGCTGCTCGAAAATGGTCCCGAGCAGAATCTGCTCTTCACACTCAATCGCAAAGAAAACGTCTCACCGCGAGTGCGCTACGATTTGCGCGATCGTGGGCTCGTTCGCAGCGTCGCCGAAGTGTCGGAGTTGCTGGCCGCGCATGGCGAGCGGCTCGAGCACAGCGGGCCACGTCTCGAGCTCCCACTGCTCTTTCACTTCGGGCGCCACGAGCACGCCGTAGCCTTTTATGGCTGCAAAATCACGCCCGAGGATCTGCAAAACGCGTTCCTGCGCATCCCTGAGTTGGCGGGAAACATCAGCGAATTTGCGCTTCATCCCTTCGAAGACGAACAAGCCAACAAGCGGCTGGAATTTTGGTTCGAACTCAAGGCGGGCGTGGTCGCCCCAGAATCGGCAGATTTGGCACCACGCATTCACGCCGAGCTCAGCGCCGTCAATCAGGATTTTCGCGAGTCCCTGCGCATGGCCCCCCTCGAACGTCGCCCCGCACTCCGCTTCTTCGAAGCGAACCAAAGCCCCATGTCCGGCCAAGACCCCCGAGTAAAAAAACGCTACATCATCAACGAACCGCACTGACCCTTTCGGGCGATTCAGTCGGCGTGGATACCTCATTGCAAAATCAAACTTGAGTGAGGAGGGTGCGGACGAATTCGGATTTTGCGCAATCTTCGACCGATTTGCCGGAGGCGTCTTTGTCTGCGGGGCGGGCGCCGTGGGCGAGCAGAAGCCGAATGATGTTCGCTTGCTCTTCTTGAGAGGCGGCGGAGCCGCTGCCGCCGCGACCGGTGTTCTGAACGGCCAAATGGAGCGGTGTCGAACCACTCTTGTTTCTTTGGACTGGGCTCGCCCCATTGCTCAAGAGCGCGCGAACTGCCGCGGTACAACGCGTTCGCACGGCGCGATGCAACGGCGCCACGCCACTTTTGTCCTTCGAATTCGCATCGGCACCGGCGCGAACCAAAAACTCGACCACGGCGTACTGCGCATCTGGATCCCAAGCTTTGGAATCGGGGCTTCCATCGGCCGCATAGTGCAGCGGTTCGGCGCCGCGTCGGTTTCGCGCACGGACATTTGCTCCCAACGAGGCCAGTTCCTCAGCGATATCGCGCGCGTATGCCGCAGCCGCGAGATGCAACGCCGTGTCTCCTGCATAGGCGTAGTGGCCAATCTCGGTGAAGAAATGCGACTTTGCCTCGAGACGCGTCGCCCCCACGAGGATCGCAAGCGTTGCCAACTCCGGCGACTCCGCCAGCATCCGTGAAGCCGTTCGACGATCGCGCGCGACGATGGCTTGGAGCAGCCGTTGAAGTGCGGGCTGTTGCCAGTCGTCGGACAATGGTGCGCGCTTGCTCATCTGCGGTCTATTCGGCAAGCCCAAGCAACGGGCTAACACTTTGCTCTGAGGTATCCCCGCAAATTGGGGGATGATCTGCCTCGAAATCGCGGGTTCGGGATCGACGTGCATGAAGGTCTCTGATCTATTGGCGTTACCACACCCCAACGGATCGGAAGACCCACATGCACACGAAGCTCCTATCACAATGGCTGGGCGATCGGACAGTGGTCGGTCACGCCACGCGAGCCGCCGCCCTAGTTCGAGTCGTGCGCGCGCTGTTGACCGGCGGCAAGCTGTCGCTCACTCAGCTCGGCCGCAGCTTGGATGGCGCGGCCTACCCGAAGCACCAGATCAAGGCCGTCGACCGGCTGCTGGGAAACCGGCACCTGCATGGTGAGCGCGACGGAATTTATCGAGCGATGGCGCGGACGCTGCTGCTCGGAAACAAGCGACCGGTGATCATCGTCGATTGGTCGGACTTCGAGCTCGGTCGCCAGTGGCTCATGCTCAAGGCAGCGGTGCCCGTCGGCGGGCGCGCGATTGCGCTGTACGAGCGGGTATTTCCCTTCAAACGCTACAATAGTCCAGGTGCGCATCGCGACTTTTTGCGTGCGCTCCACGCGATTCTGCCCGCGGGCTGCCGCCCCGTCATCGTTACCGACGCGGGCTTTCGCGGCCCGTGGTTTCGCGAAGTCGAAAAGTACGGTTGGCATTGGGTCGGCCGAATTCGAAACAAGATCAAGTACTACCGCGAGCAGACGGGCCGATGGCGCTTCACCGATTCGCTCTATCCTGAAGCCACCACCGTGCCACGCTACGTCGGCGAAGTCGCGCTGTCGCGGCGACATCACTATCTCTTTCGGCTGTACCTCGTGCGCGCTTACAAGGCTCGAGTCGGTCGACCTCCTCGCCGTGGACCCAAGCAACCCAACACCACGATGTATCGACGGCTCCATCGAGCGCCGTGGCTGCTTGCGACGTCGTTACCCCATGAACGCGGGAGCGAACGGAGAATTAAGCAAATCTACGGCCTCCGCATGCAAATCGAGGAGACCTTCCGCGACCTCAAGTGCCATCGCTGGGGCTTCGGCCTCCGCTACGCGCGCAGCAACACGGCCGAGCGCCTTGAGATTTTGCTGCTGCTCGGCACGCTCGCGACGCTCGTCGCGTGGCTCGTTGGGATCGCCGGTCGCACGATGCAATGGAATTGGCAGCTCCAGGCGAACACAGAACGCAAACGCAAGGTGCTCTCCACCTTCTTCATCGGTCGCCACCTTCTCGCACGCTCTAGCCTCGACATTCCGCCGCCGATATTCGCACTGGCATTTGCCGCCCTTCAGCGAGATCTGGCGCTCGCTACCTCATGCTAAATTCGAGGGGATCCCTCAGCACTTTGCTTTAGCTGAACATTTCTCGCACCTTGATTCACCCGTATTCGAGCTCCAGTTGGCGGGCGGCGACTTTGGCTCCGTCTGCATGGACTTCACGGGCGATTTCGAGCGCGCGGGTTCTTACGGGTGGGCGGAGCGTTTCGCGAAGTGATTCCGTTAGGCTGAGTTCCGTGAGCGTGGCGTGCGGCGTCGTGGTGCCGATGCCCAGATCGGCGACACGCCTGGCCCAATAGAATTGGTCACTGAACAGGGGCGTGATGATTTGAGGCGTTCCGGCGCGCGCTGCGGCGGCGGTGGTGCCAGCACCGCCGTGGTGAACGATAGCGGCGACGCGCGGCAGGAGAGCGTCGTGGTTGACATCGGCAATCGCGATACAGTCCGGCGTCGCGTCGATGAGCTCGAGCTCTGCCCAACCTTTCGAAACGATGATGCGGCGGCCGACCGCGCGCACTGCGCCGATCAAGAGACGACTCTTCTCAGCCGCAACTGGCATGCTGCCGAAGCCGACGAGCAGCGGCGGTTCGCCGGCAGCCAAAAACGCGTCGAGCTCATCGGTGAGCGGCGCGCTATCCGCAAGCACCCAGGAGCCCGTTTGAAAGACTTTTCGTGCGGGAGTCTTCGGTAGCGGAGCGAGCGTCGGGTCGGCGGCGAGCCAGGTGTGCCGCGTGAGGGCATGGTCCAGCACATCGCTGATGGGCGCCAAATGAAGCCGGTCACGGTTGCGATTGACGCGCTCGAGCGCTCGCTCGTTCCACACTTGGGCCGCCTCGCGCCATTGCTCGGCGATGCTGGGCGACTCGGTCGCGCTCGGGATTCGACCCGGCGTTGGTGGCGGTGCAAGGTCAGACGACGGGATCGCAACCGGTGCGTAGACTGCCGTCACACAGCCGATGCCGGCACGCTCGGCAATCGACGGCGCAGCGTACTGGTGCGCATTGGCACCGACGATGACATCACAGCCGAGGGCGGCCTTGCCGACGGTCTCGAACTGATCCGCAATGAGATCGGGCATCGTTTCGCGCAGCCGACGCAGCTCCTCCGGCGTCAACGCGGGTGCAGCACCCGCCCCGCGCGCGGGCATTCGCATCTCCACGCCCATCGGGATCGCCTCGAACCCGAGGCGCTTGGCCCAGTCCACGAAATTCGGCGACACGCACAAGCGCACCGTGTGCCCGAGGTTCCGCAATTCCAGCGCCAAAGCGAGCGCCGGCTGCACATCGCCCCGCGTTCCAACCGCTGTCAACAATGCCTGCATGCTGCGGGTCAATTCAGCCGATGGCGTGGGGCGATGTCAACTGCGGCGTCACGCGATTTCGTCGAGGAAATTGACGCAGAAGAGTCGCGTTGTCGTCGGATCTTTCGGGCGCTGATCACCACTTCCCCATCCATCACCACTCGGCTCGAGAGAAATACGGACCGAACTCGGGTTGCTCGTGAGTAAAAACCGCAGTCCAAACCAGCGCGGGCGGGAAGACGAGAATGTCGGTGCGGCAGATCGAGAAATCGAGGAGCGCCCGCGAGCGACAGGAAAACGCGCGCTCGCCATCATCTTCGGGGATCACGTATACCTCGCGCTCGGCCTCTTCGAGATACAGCGAAAGTGCGCGCGCACCGCCCTCGGAGCGCGTGAACTGGTAGCTGAAGGCGTGCCATTCATAGCCGAGATGCACCCACTTACCTGTCTTCGCCTTCACCTCTCGCGCAAAGATTTCGCGCCAGTCCTGGAGCAGCCGATGACGCTCTTTCGGGCCAAGAAGAGAAACATCTCCCCCGTTGTCTTGGGCAAACTCGAGTGCCGTCATTCTTGGCTTACTAGGCTCGATAGTGCGCGAAACATCGTAGGTGTTCCGGCTGCGGCGTCACGCGATTTCATCGAGCTGGCGGTTCATGAGTCGCTCGAGGTGCGCCAGCTGATCGAGATCGGGCGGTGTGATGTCGCCGTTGAAACTTTGGCCGAATTCGCTCATGAAATCGACGCAGAACAGCGCAGTGTAAAAGCGAACGACTCGACGTTGCTCGGCGCTCAGGTCCAGGAAATCGCACCAGTGGTCGGTGTATTCCGGATCATGGCCTGCGCTCAGCAATGCGGTGCTCGTCAGTCCGACGGTAAAGAGAGGGTCACCGAAGCAAAGCCAATCAACGTCGACGATTCCGCTGAATTTTCCGGCATGAACCAACACATTCTTGGTGGTGATGTCGTCGAGAAAGGGCGTCGGCCGTATGCGCGAAAAATAGGCATGAAACTGTTTCGAATGCCGCAGCACGCGTTCGACGACCTCACTGCCCAGGAGTCCTGCCGATTCGATCCGGCGGCGACTGCGATCGAGGGAAGCATTGACGACGTCATGCCACGCCTGATGACCTCGCTCCGTCGGAAGCCGTAAGAAGCCAAAACCAGTGCCTACGGGAAGCGCCCCCACGCGAGCTTGTACCTGCCAAACAGCCTCCGCGACCGTTCTGCGCTCCGCGGAGCTCAGCGAAGCGTAGACACGCCCGAGATCTTCGCCCGGCAAGCGTTGTAACGTCAGATATGGAAACGCCTGAAACTCGCCATGATCGAGCAACTCCGGCAGCGGCACACCGAGCGGACGCAGCGTTTTCGACCAGTGGAGTGCGCCCTCGAAATCCGGACGTTGATCGGGCGTGCCCATTCGCACGACGACACTGGTCCCATTCGGCATCCGCACGTCATAAACCCAATGCCCAATGCCCGTCGAAAAGCGTTGCACGCTCTCCGGTGCGGACCCACGTAAGCCCTGGGCGATCGCCGCAGCGTCGGCTTCGGTGGGGCGTTGCTCGCGATCGGCAGCCATGACGACGCGCGCAGCCTAGCGCGGATCCTCGAATCGCTTCCAGCCCCGCTTTGCTCCGCGGATGCGGTCGCCGATGACTGCTGGGAGAGCGAGGCGAAATCCACGAATCGCAACGTCTTCGTAAGTGCCCCAGTGCCAACGTGGCCCCTCGAGTTCGATCTCGTCCCAAGGCGCCCAGAGGGCCGGCATCAACCAGCTGAAGGGGACGATAGGCTCGATCACGAGCCCGCGTTCGCACGCGCCGATCGCGACCGGGAAACGCCCCAATGGACCAATGCACATCGCAAACCTGACCCAATAGACATCGGGCACCGGCGCCGCGCCGAACATTTTGGTGGCGCGCAGCCACTGGGAAGCCCGATTGAACAACAGGAAAACGACCACTCCGGCGAGCGCAACACTCAAGAGGATGATCGGGAACGCTTTCATCTGATCGCGAAAACTTACCGGCGTTTGGCTAGCGGCGCCAGAGGCCACGAACGGTGCGTTCGCTGAGTATTTTGTCGGCGAAGGCAGCGGCGGCACAGTGGTAAGCCTCATCAAGGTATGAGGCTCCATCGGCGGCGCAGCGCGACGCGCATGACGGCTCACCTCACGACGCGAAGGTGGCATCGAAATCCTCGGGAGACTAGAATTGGTTCAGTGAGCAATCCCATCGATCTCTTCCGCACTTGGTTCGCAGAGTCGCGGGCGACTAGTCCGCAACGCCATCAGGGTGCTGTTTGCGTTTCGACAGTCGATGCCCACGGCGCTCCAGACGCGCGCTTCGTCGATCTGAAAGAAGTGACCGACGAAGGCTTCGTGTTTTGCACTCGCTGCGACTCGCCCAAAGGGCTCGCACTCGCACGAGAGCCGCGGGTGGCGCTCACGTTCTGGTGGGATCACATCGAAAGGCAGGTTCGCATCGCGGGAACCGCGCACCCCATCGCAGAAACGCTCGCCGACGCATTTTTCCAGCAGCGGGCTCGCACGGCGCAACTCGTTTCGTGCGCCTCGCAGCAGAGTGCACCCATGCCAGATATCGGCGCGATCGAACAACGCATGGCCGAGCTGGATCGACAACTCGCGGGGTCCCCCGTTCCGCGGCCAATCGAGTGGGGCGGCTATCTCGTGATCCCGCAACGGCTCGAATTTCTCACGTTTCGCTCGACCCGCATGCACGAGCGCCGCTTGTTCTCACGAACGGATTCCGGCTGGGAGCAACGGCTCCTCGCGCCCTAGCGTCTCGCGGCCAGCGCGGCGGCTGCTGCCAGCTTGTGTTTGGCTTGCCAGGGTGGCCCGATGGCAAGGCCCATCGCGCGCAAGAAGGCTTCAATCTCCTCGTCACCGAGCGTCGCACTCGCTTCCAGAAAGACGCGCTCGCGATGATACCAATGCACGGACCAGCCTCGCGCTTCGGCGGCAGTAGCTAGTGCTTCGCGATACATCACCGAGTCAGCGACGTTCGATGCACGCGTATCGGCAATCCGCTCCTCGGTCGTTGGCGGAAGCTTCGGGCATTCACGGATCGCGATGCTCGCAATCGGCATGGGCACACTCACGGCCAGCGCGTCGAGACACTCGCTCGCCCCGCGCGCCGCAGCGACGCGCACACGCTCGACGAGGGCGATGGCATCGGGCAGCGAAATCGCGCGTGCCCAGGAGCTGTTCAAGTAGCGACCCACCGCCCATGAGCCCTCATGGTGGTACGGGTGCGTCGGCAACCCCTGCGTCAGATCGATTCGCCGACGATCGAGCAAATCACCACTACCCGCGACAGTGACGAGCACCGCCGAGTTACCGTGCTCCGCAACACCCACGCTCGCGGTTGCTTGATTGCGCTTGGTCATCACGACGTCAGCCCAGCTTACCAGCTGACCCCACACAGGGGACCTCACCGCTCGATCGGGACCCCGACGCCCTGAGAGAACGCCAAGAAATCGCGGACCATCCGTGTCGGGCGATCGGGATCGGGGTGAATGATTTCACCTACTCGAATTCCGGGAATGAGAGACTCAAGGCCCGCTGCCACTTGGATCGCGGCGCGCGAGTCGAACCTGATGTCAGGCACGCGAAGCGGGAAATTCTCGCCGTTGGGGTTTGGCGTATGGAGGTAGGTGGCGTCAGCCCCAGAGTCAGCTCCGGACAAGAAGATCCAAGCCTGGAATGGCGTGCTGAATTCCGCCGAACGCGAGGCGATGGTTTGAAAGACCTTCGCGAGCGCAGAGATGTGGGCGCGGCGAAGGCGCCAGCCCCAGTTGCCCCACCCCTCCGAGTCTGCATGGTAGTGCCAGAGGTCCCACCACATGCCGGGACCGGGGTGAATATCGAATGCGGCAGCTCGTTGCAGAAGCCTTCGCAGATAACGACGTTGACCCCGCAAGCGCCGCTTGGGCCCCTTGCGATGAGCCCGGAACGGGTCCCCAGGCATGTTCCGTCCAGCATCTAGGCGTTCGGCCGTCCGCGAATTCCTCGTCATCGCAGCCTCTACGGTTCCTCCCCGATCCAACGAGACATGACCAAGATATCGTCGACGATGCCGTCGATGATCCGACCGCGTGTCAGTTGACCTTCGAGTCGAAATCCGTGCCGCTGATAGAGCGAGACGGCTGCTTGGTTGGAGAGGAAGACCTCCAACTCGAGTCGAGCGACGCCGAAGTTTCGAGCGAGCGTCGTCACTTCGGTGAGCAGCCGATTGCCGAGCCCGCGGCGGCGGTGGGTGGAAACGATACCCATACCCAAGAAGCCGCGATGTTCGAAGCCAACGCTGTCCATGCGTTGCACATCAGCCCAGCCGACCACGAGATCGCCCTCGACTGCGACCACCTGCACGACATTCGGTTGAGTGACAAAACCTTCGACGCTCTCCAGCGTGGGCGCCTCGAGCATGGCGAGGAACTTTCTTTCTCGAGCAACGCTATCGAGGGCATCGCGCACGCCACTCACGTCCTCCTTGGTACTCCGCCGAATCGTCACGTTTGCCATCATTTTCGCGTGCCCTATGGCACCCTTGGTGGTCTCGAATCCCCGAGAGCGGCAGCCCGTTTTACGACGCCGGCTCGCGTCGTCGAAACTCGGCGGCCACCGCCGGCCGCCCTAGCCACCAAGCCGAAAAAACGATCGGCGCCCACATGATGACGATGGCGCACGAAGCGACGGCGAGGAGTACATAACGAAGGGCCAAGCCGGAAGGCGACGGGTTGGGGCCGCCACTCGTCGCGATCAACTGCAAAAAGTCCATGCCCCAGACTGCGCTCGCGGCGCACAAGAACACCGCCGTGAGTTGAAGCCCGCGACGTGCCCAGTTGTGTCTACGAAGAAAGAACACACTCACCAAGACGACGAGGGGACCGAAGATGAGGTCACCGAGCCCAATCCAAGCGACATGTTGCGAGCTCGATACCAGTCGCATTTGCGTTCCGATACTTGGGACGAGCAGGCACATCGCACCCGAGGGAATTGCGGACGCCCCCAAGCCAAGCCAGCACCAGCCTATCCACTTCAGCCCCTTTTGAGTTTCCAAAGCTCGGATAGGCTACCACGGCCGACCTGGTGAGGCTAAGGCGCGATGCCGACTGTTACCTCACTCCGGGACTTGAGTGCCCGCCTGATCGAGGATGTGGAATTCGACGCGGCGATTGTTGGCGCGGCCTTCGTCGGTGTCGTTGGTGTCGATGGGGCGTTCTTTGCCGAAGCCGGTTGCCGTGAGCTGGCTCTTGTCGATGCCGTGAGCGACCAGCCACGCGACCACCGATTGGGCGCGCTTTTCGCTCAATTTCTTGTTGAGCTCCGCGCTGCCTTTGTTGTCGGTGTGGCCCTCGATGCCAACTTTTTGGATTTGGGGGTTTTCCTTGAGGATCTTGGTCACGGCCTCGAGGATGAAGTTGCTCGCCTTCAAGATCTGCGCGCTGTTGTTGGCGAACTGAACTTGCTCGCGAATGCGGATTTGGCCCTTTTCGACGCGCGCTACCGGACAGCCATTCTTCTTGGGATCGGGGTTCGGTTGCCCCGCAGCATCGGGACACGCATCTTGTTCGTTGGGGATGCCGTCGCCATCGCGATCCTTGGACGGAGGACAGCCGTTCTTCTTCGGATCCGCGTTCTTCTCGCCCGCTTCGTCAGGGCAAGCGTCGAAGGCATCGGTGATGCCGTCTTTGTCGCGGTCGGGGCAGCCGTTCGTTCTGAGATCGTCGCTCTTGACGCCGGGGACGTCCGGGCAAGCATCGGCCTTGTCGATGATTTGATCTTGATCGCGATCCGGGCAGCCATTGGCTCCGGGATCTGCGGAGGCGACGCCGGCGTCATCCGGACAGGCGTCGTTGTCATCGATGATGCCGTCTTTGTCCCGATCGCTCGGCGGCGGACAACCGTTGGTCTTCGGATCACCGGTGCGTACGCCGCGCACATCCGGGCACGCATCTTCGATGTCGATGATCCCGTCCGTATCCCGATCGCTCGGCGGCGGCGGAGCCGGCGGCGCCGCGAGCGCTTGGACCCATTCGATCGACAAGAGTCCGCGAACCGCTGGCGTTCCGAGCGCGCGCGTGAGACCCGGACCCACGCCGGCACCGAGTCGCCACTCTGGACTAACGGCGAAGTGTCCACCGAGCAGCAACTCGACGGGCGTGCTGCGACGGGCAAAGGCCGCATCTGAATTCGAAACCACCGTGTTGCCGTACAGCTCAGGGCCGACGACCACTCGCTTGTCGGCCGCTTCGAGCCCGAGGGCGGCGACGAAACCGAGCTCACTGCCACGAACATCGCCGGCAAAATTGTCGGAGTTGGCCCGGTATTGGTAGCCAACGTGCGCCGCGTAAACGAACGGGGCGACCTCGCCGGCGAACAACAGCCGCGGAGTGACACGCACCGAGCCGTCGCCCGTGAACGCGGCGCGAGAACCGGTCGGAGCGAACAATTGCACGCCCACCGCGAGTGTCCCCGGATCGCCCGCTTCACCGGCGATGCGCAGATCTGCACCGAGCCGCAGGTCGCCGAGTGTCGTCGAGTTGTCGGAGGCGAGCCGGAGTGTGCCGGCCGTTCCGGCTTGGCCGGCTTGAGCCAACGCGATCGGCAAGTTCAGCGCGAAGCGCACCCGATCGGCGAGAACCAAGCTGGCGCCGACATGAGCGAAGAATTGATCGCTCACGATCCCGTCCACTCGGTCGCCATTCGGCTCGTATAAGACGAGCGGGTCGTGCGCGTAGTCGAACACGACGCCGGCCGCGAAGCGCGCGTCGCCGCGTAGATCCAACGAGTCGGCGGTGAACCACGAGCTACCGCGTTCCGATGGCTCGAAGCGATCGAGCGCAAAGCCAGTGGCAGTGGCCTGCGCCGCAGCTTCGTGCGGCGCGAAGACGTAGAGCAGAGCCGCGAAAGTGGGGAGTAGTGCGCGCTTGCGGTGCATCAGGATTTCCCTCGGGTTCAGCTATCGATTGGAGTGAGCTTCAGCGGCGTCGGCGGCGCGCAGCGAGCGCAGCCACGGCGCACAACACGGAGAGGGTGATTGGCGCGCGCGGCGCAGAGCCAGAAGCTGGCAGCGAGCAGGAGCAGCCCCCGCCTTCGACCACGCGGCCCGAGTTGCCGCTAGCGCCGGCGGATCCCGCCACGGATTGATTGCCACCGGCGCCGCTCTTGGTGCCAGCGGTGCCAGCGGAGCTCACGGAGCCCGCCACGCCGCCGATGCCGCTCTCTGCGCCGCCTTCGCCGGCCACGCCGCCTTCGCCGGCCACGCCGCCTTCGCCGGCCACGCCGCCTTCACCGGCGATTGAGCTGCCACCCATGCCGGCGCTGCCACTCGCACCAGTGGTCCCGCCAGCGCTCGCTCCACCACTACCGCCGGCGTTCGTTCCGGCGACGCCCGAGCCCGCGGCTCCGCCACCACCGGTCAAGCCGCCGGTGCTCGTGCTTCCACCGGAGTTCGAACTTCCACCGGAGTTCGAACTTCCACCGGAGCTAGTGCTCCCGCCGGAGTTGGAGCTTCCGGCAACGCTCGAGGTTCCGCCGCTTCCAGCACTGCCAGTGGTTCCGGCACTACCCGTGGTCCCGCCGCTTCCAGCACTGCCAGTGGTTCCGGCACTGCCCGTGGTTCCGGCACTGCCCGTGGTTCCAGCACTGCCCGTGGTTCCGGCACTGCCCGTGGTCCCGCCAGTCGCAGTTCCGCCGAACCCACCCACGTCGATCGTGCCGCCGATGCCGCCGAACCCACCCACGTCGATCGTGCCGCCGATGCCGCCGAACCCACCGATGCCAATCGTGCCACCGATGCCAATCGTGCCGCCGATGCCAATCGTGCCACCGATGCCAATCGTGCCGCCGATGCCGGTGCTACCACCGCTCGTGGTGCCGCCGATGCCGGTGCTACCACCGCTCGTGGTGCCGCCGATGCCGGTGCTACCACCGCTCGTGGTGCCACCAACGCCGATGCTTCCTGCGGCCCCGCCAACGCCGATGCTTCCTGCGGCCCCGCCAACACCGACAGTGCCGCCGACGCCTGCGGTTCCGCCCAGGCCGGCGCTACCGCCCACACCACCGAAGCTACCGCCGACCCCAGCGCTCCCCGCAGCGCCGGAACTACCGGATGAACCAGAAGCGCCGCCCGAACCAGAAGCGCCGCCCGAACCGCCCGTGCCACCGGATCCGCCGCTCGGGCAAACCCCCGGCCCCGTGCTGGAACACACGCCGCAACCGTCGCAAAGTTGTGCGCCTCCGCCGGTGCCAGTCGTGCAGGTCGTGGTGATTGGATAGTTGGCGTTGATGCAAGAGGTCGCGTCGAAGGCCGCGCACGTCTGAAAGACGCAAGTATCTTTGCCGAATGGACACGGCGACGCGATGTCCTGACACGCGCCGCTTTGGCACTGCCCGCTACACTTGGAGTTCGGATTCGAGGCAGAACACGGCGTTCCGTCGAGCGCAGCGTTCGCTACGCATTGACCAGTCGCATCGCAGGTTTGGGTGCAACTCGTGCCGCTACCGCACAGATAGTGATTCAGGTTCGCAAGGCCAAGCGTGCTGATCGGATTGCAAACGATCTTGCCAGCGGGGCTCGTCGGATCGAAGCCGCACAGGCCGTCGCACTCTCCGAGCAGGCCCGCGCCATCGGGATCGCAAGC
>Ga0105245_10000558_pt1 | contig 33810 bp, 45 predicted proteins | sample KBSM54metaG_FD_81523 | JGI IMG/M metagenome (GOLD analysis project Ga0105245, IMG submission 81523) | Miscanthus rhizosphere microbial communities from Kellogg Biological Station, Michigan, USA - KBS M5-4 metaG | ecosystem: Host-associated > Plants > Roots > Rhizosphere > Soil | place...
CCACAGCTCGGCGGCTCCACAGCTGGGCGGCTCCACAGCTCGGCGGCTCCACAGCTCGGCGGCTCCACAGCTCGGCGGCTCCACAGCTCGGCGGCTCCACAGCTCGGCGGCTCCGCGGTCTAGCAGCCTGGCGGCTCTGCAGCCCAGCGGCTCTGCGGTCCCGCAGCCTGGCGGCTCCACAGCCTGGCGGTTCAGCAGTCCAGCAGCCTGGCGGCTCTGCAGCCCAGCGGCTCTGCAGCCCAGCGGCTCAGCGGTCCCGCAGCCTAGCGGCTCCACAGCTCGGCGGCTCCGCGGTCCCGCAGCCTGGCGGCTCTGCAGCCCGGCAGCTCCGCGGTCCCGCAGCCTGGCGGCTCCACAGTTTGGCGGCTCCGCAGCTCGGCGGCTCCGCGGCCTGGATGCTGGGCGGCTGAGCTGCTGGACCGCCTGGCTGCCAAAATACTTGCCACGATCGGACAGCTAGCCCGAGAGTAAGCGCATGCACGTGATCGCCGTCGCCAACCGCAAAGGCGGGGTAGGAAAGTCTACGGTCGCCACCAATCTCGCTGCAGCCCTCGCTCTCGATGGGCAACGCGTGCTCCTGATCGACATGGACAGCCAGGGCAGTGCGACGGCAACGCTGCTCGAAGCCGCGCCCGACGGCCCTACGATGGCGCATGTGCTCGCTGCCAGCTCTCCGCTGGCCGACGTGATCCGAACGTCCACAACAGAGGGCGTCTGGATAGCGCCAGCCACCGACGAGCTCACACATGCTCAGCTCGCGATCGTGAACAAGCCGGGGAGAGAGATGATCTTGCGGCGTGCGCTACGCGGGCTCCGTAGCTTCGATGTCGTGATTATCGACACCGCCCCCGAGCGCCATCTCGGTACGGTCAACGCACTGGTGGCGTCGTCTCACGTGCTAATGCCATTCAGCGCTGATGCCAAGGCTCTCGAAGGGCTCAGCACGACCGCTCAATCCGTCAAGGAACTCGTCGACGCTGAGCTCACGAACACGAGCATCATCGGATGCGTGCAGGTCGGACATGACACCAGACTCGCTGTTTCGTGCGATGCGCGAGACCAAGTCGCTGAGGCGTGGGGCTCGTTGGTCTTCGATACTACGCTACGCGTCAACTCCTCCTTCGTCCTCTGTCCGGCCGTCCACGGCTCCATCTTTGCGATCGAGAAGACGATGCGCCCGCCCCGACGCGGTTCTGACGACGTGCGCTCACTCGCTCGCGAGGTCGGCCACCGCCTCGACGTCGCTGCCTCCAACGCTGCGTGAAAGAGCCATATGCCGAAGCTCCCGAAGAACATGGTCAGCAAACCGCCCACCTTCGACAACCCACTCCGTCGCACAACCCCGATGGATGGCGAGACGCACGCGGCCATCACGACAGCAGCGACGATCGCGTCAAGCGATCCCGAGGTAGGTGAGGGCGATAGCGGCCCTAGCGGAGTGGTGCTCCCGTTCTCGGGCGGCGCTCGAACCGAGGACGCTCTGACGAGTCGCAACGAGCCAGCAATCAGCCCCCGCACAGAAGATCTTCCGACGACTCGCAGCGAGCCAGCAGCGACAGAGTTCAATCATCGGATCACGGTTCGCATCGACGATGCCACGAGGTGCGCCCTCGAAGCTGAGGCCCACCGACGCCGCATCGCCGGCGAAAAAACCAACGTCGCCGAGATCGCGCGTACCATCCTCGCACGGTGGACAAGCCGCAGGGCTACCTGATCGCCGCCGTCCTGGTGCTTGCCACACGTCCGCGCGGTCTCCGATTCTGTTGGAATCAAACAACGCGGCGGGCGCATTCCTCGACGGAGAACCGTTGTGACGTAACGGCGCAGCTCAGCACCAAGCTCGGCATCATACCGCCGGACAGCGCACGGCTCGTCGGAACGCTTCGCCGCGGTTGATTTCCGCGACGCAATCAAACGACCTGATCGGGTTGGGGCAGGGCGCGTTTCTCGACGAGGAACCGCCGCAGCGCGAACGTAGCGTTTGATTTACACCCGTTTCCGCGAACCCAGATTTTTCGGAGGGTCAGCTTTGGGCTGTACCTCCGACCTATTAATTTCGTCTGCAGCCCCGGCACCACGCTCGGCCGCGCGCTGAACATCGCCGGCGCGATGATCGCCGACACCAGGTCGACAGCCATGCCCCGCGGGACAGTGGCCGGAACCGTCCCCCGGGACCCCTTCCGGGATCCCCTCCGGGACCCCTTCTGGGACGCCTTCCAGGACGACTCAACCGCGCAGCGGGCTGCCGCCCCCCACGGTAGCCCGCTGGATCGCCGAGCCCCACCGCGGCCGAGCGCCTGCCGAGCGCCTGGGCGCCTGAACGCCTGCCGCCACGACAGCCGCGGTCGAGCTTGGCGAGCGCATGGGCGATCGCGCCGGCGACCGCCGCTCCATGCAGCCGACCGCACCACAGCCGCGACCGCGTCGCTACCTCGCCCAGCCTAATCCAGCCTACGCCATAGGCTGGACCAGCCTAATCCAGCCTACGCCACAGGCTGGATCAGGCGAGGTCCGCGACTGCGCGGCGGCGCTCGTGCGCCGCTGGATTCCGCTGGACCAGCGGGCCAGCGCCCGCTGGCGCGCCGCTGGATTCCGCTGGACAGCGCCTTCACCGAAGCCTGCAGGCCAACCACAAGCAAGCCTGCAGGCTCCAATTTGCGAGCTACACAACAATTCACCAGCTGTCGGCTGGTGGTCGGCTGGTGGTCGGCTGGTGGTCGGCTGGTGGTCAGCTGGTGGTCAGCTGGTCCGTCAGCTGGCCAAGTGTAGTTCACACAACACTTGGTCACGAATCGTGACGCCGTGTGACCGCTTGTGACTCCGCGTGACGCCGTGTGACGCCGTGTGACGGCCGAAATCGCCAGCCGCCCCGCTCGAAGACCGGATGCCATCCACCGGGGGGCGGTAGCTGGATTCTGGTCCCAGGAAGTAGGCATCCGGTGCCCGGATGTCAGCTTCCGCCAAAGCAGAGACTCTCAGAAGCACGTCAAGACCAACACATACGAACCAGAAGGGGAGAAAGCATGGGGCACCGGACGTCCACTTCCGCCCCCCGGATGCAGATCTCCGTGCATCCATTGCAGAACGCCACTCAGAGCCTCATGGTGCAGAGCACCTTGACGATCTCGATAGCGGCGCCGCCCGGTCCACCGTCTCCCGATCGCTCTGTGGCAGCTCGCTGGACTGCACGGCTCGCCGAGCGCTACACGCCGATCTCGGAGGTGTTCCTGCACAACCTCCATCGGCTCCGGAGGCATCCGAACGAGCGCGGACTGAACCCGACCGAGACGCTCATCATCATCCAGATCATGTCCCACAAGTGGGACGTGCGAGCGCCCTTCCCAGCGCTCACATCGATCGCGGAACGCATGAGCCTCGACGTCCGGACGGTGAGAGCCTCCGTGAAGCGACTCGAGAACCTGGGCTATCTCCGGCGCGAGCCCTCGCTGAACGGTGGCCCCAACGCCTATCACCTCGACGGCCTGTTTCGCGCCCTGGAAGCGCTCCAGGACGAAGACGAGGCTCAACAGGTCCAGCAGGCCGAACCGCGGCACCGGCCATCGCTCACCATCTGACGGTTGCTGATCGCCCGCGCCGTTACGGCTCCCACCGGGTGGCAGAGCTCGAACTCGGCGCCGCCGCCAGCGATCTCACACCACCGCCACGCTCGGGCGCGTCCGCGTTGTGCTCGTGCATGACCGGCCCCCGACCCCGAAATTAATAGGGGGATCGAGGACAGCCGGAGGCTCTCGCTCGGAGCATTTCGGTTCCGGAAACCGGGGAAATTCAAGTTTGGCGCTCGCGTTCTGGCCGTTCCTCGTCGAGAAATGCGCCGTGAGCCACCCTGCTCGGGCCATTTGATTGCGCGCTTCTCCGTCGAGGTTGTTGCGCGTGAAATCAAAAACGAGGTCGAGATCACGTCGGTCGACGCGTCATGGAGCGCGTACTCGAGCAGCTGGCAGGGCGAGCGCCGGTAGCGCGAGCGCCGGTAGGTGCGAGCCTGCTCCCGAACGTAGGCCGCGATCACCTCGCTCGCCAGGGCGATCCTCGGCGCGCCATTGCGGGTGCTGCGGTGCCCTCTCTGCCGTTCGGTCGCGGCCACCCGCGGAATGGTAAACCTCACAAGCGGTGTCGTGGCCAGGCCGGCTCGACCCCGGCGATCTCCGCGGTGATCCCACCGGCCGCGCTGGATCGATCGGCGCAGCGACTGCGCCACGCAGACACACCTCTGTGGCCACACGACAACAGATCAATAATCCATATAAACCATCATTAACCATGATCTGCATAGATAGACCATCCACACTGCTGGCACATAATCCGCAGTAGAGAAGCACATGGCCAACACCGCTGCTCGCGTCGACCGGACCCCGACCCACAACGATCTCGAGATCACGAGTCTCGTGCACCGCGCGCTGTCCGCCGTGCGCGATGCCGGCCGGTTCGGCGATCGCAAGGTGTTCATCGCGTCGCTCTGGACCACGATGCTCGCGATCGAGGCTGCGACGGGCGGTACCTTGACCGAGGGATGCACGATCGCGCATTTCAAGGCGTGGCTCCTCGGAGCGATGCGCCTCACCATCGACGGGATCCAGGGAGGCGCACCGCTGGTCGTGCTCTGCAGAGCCGATCTCGTCGCCGCGATGGATCCCGCGCTGGTCGCGGCGAGCGAGACCCTGGCCAACGGAGCGAGCTTTCACTTCGTGGTCGACCCCGCGCACACGGTCAACGGCCGGGCAGGGAAGGTCAGCGCCAGCCGGCGAGCCGCATAGCGCTCGGTTGCAGTGTCAGCCCGAGGATCTATGCTCCTTCCCATGCGCACCGAAGAACCCGAGACCGCTCGTTGCGTCGGCGCGCGCTGCGGCGACCCGGCAAACCTGCGCTGTCCCATCTGCGGCGTCCGACTCTGTCACACGTGCGCGCGTGAGCATTGCGACTCGCAGTCGCCGCGCTGCTCACCGGCAGCAGCGCGCTCTACCACCACGTAGGCTCGACGAGGGAACGACGGCCGGCAGGGTAGGGAAGGGAAGGTAGGAGCGAGCGCATCTCGATGAGCCGCGTGGCCGATCGCGCCGCGGCCGACTCGTGCACCAGCACGCCGGCGATCGCGCCGCAGCCGGCTCGTGCCAGGACGCCGACGATCAGCCCGGCCACGCCCGGTTCAAGCTCGGCGAGCAGCTCGACGCCGACGATCGCCGCGCTGGCGTTGTTCACCTCGCGCGAGCTCGACCAGGGTCGACGCCGGCACCGCGCCCGCCCGGAGCTCCGCGAGCAGCTCGACGCCGGCGATCGCCGCGCTGGCCTTGTTCGCCGCACGCGAGCTCGACCTGGTCGAAGCTGGCACCCCGGACCTCCCGGCTCGACCGCCCGGAGCTCGGCGAGCAGCTCGACGCCGGCGATCGCCTTGTCCCGGCCCCGGCGCGCACGGCCATTCGATCGCCGCGGCAGGCGCGTACTCGACCGGGTCGACCTGCAAACGCGCCGGCCAGGCCAGGCCGATCGCGGCCCACGTCTCAACCTGTGATGCCGTGCGAGCCGTTTCCGGTGTGCGACGTGAACGCGGCCGTATCCAGCGGGAACGGTTGGGCTCGTTGCCGAGGCCACGGGCACATCACATCGCTTGTGACGACATGATTTTCGGCATGATTGAGACGTGACCTGCGGGGCAGCTCGAGCACGCGAGCACTGCGCGGCGCTGTTCACCCGTTCGCGCTCGACCAGCCCGCGCTCGACGCCGGCAACCAGCGCAAGCCCGGCGCACCAGGCCCAGATCGATCGAGCTCGGTCGAACGCCCCCACGTCATCTCAAGCATTGTCACAAGGCTTGTGCCAATGGCCACCCGTTTGCACTTTGCTCGGCCGTGAATGGAATCATTCCCGACGGATACGGCCGCGATCCACGTCGCAACCGAAATCCCGGCTGCGCACTCAGCAATGCTGCAATTTGGGGTCGCACGACGCACGTTCACGGGCACCTCAGCGAGTCGCTCGACGCCGGCGATCGCCGCGCTGGCCTTGTTCACCTCCGCACGCGAACTCGCCGACCAGGGCGCGCCGGCACCGCGCCCGCCATCCCGGCTCGATCACCCCGGACGAGGTCCGAGCGCGTCCGGACGAGCTCGTCGATCAGGGCGCCGCCGGCAGCGCCTCGATCGCCGCGCACGTCATCTCAGCACTCGTCTCAATGCCCTCTCACCCGCTCTGACATGTGGTGATGAGGTGAGCCACGAATCGAAGCGTTCTCGAGGGATACGGCCGCGATCACGTCGCAAACCCGAAACCAGCCGCACGCCATCTCAAGGTTGGGACGTGAGCCGCACGATCCCTGCCCGGGGGAGCTCGGCGCGCAGGTCCACACCGGCGAGTAGCTCGCCGCCGGCGATCGCCGCGCTGGCCTTGTTCACCTCGGAGCTCGACCAGGTCGACGCCGGCGACCTCCACGCGCCGGCCAGACCGCTCGAACGCCCCGGAGCTCAGCACCGGCAACGCGCCTGCCGGCGATCCGCTCGACGCCGGCGATCCGCTGCGCTACTCCGGAGTCGCCCCACCCGGGAGGTCGCGAGGTCTTGGAAGGTGCCCTCGTCTTGTGTTACCGATTCGCCCGCAATGCGGGTGCAGGGGCAAGGCGGACCTGTCGACGAGCACGCTTTCGGGGGGGGGACAACCCTCGCGAGCGCTGGTGCGCTGCTCCGCAGCACCCGCTCCACATCCAGGAGCGCGCGTCGTGCGCGCCGTGCCACTACCGAAGAGGTCATCGTGAAGCTCGCGCTTGCTGTGTTGCCTGGCTTACTCGCCGGGTGCGCTGTGTCGACGTCCATTCCGCGATCGTTCTCGCTGCCAACGAACGGCGACGACAAAATCACCGTGCCCAACGTCTTCGACCTGCAGGATCAGGCCCTCGCCGCGCTCCGCGGCGCGGGGTACCGCGGTGAGGTGAGCGACGCTTCAGGCACCTGCGGTAGCGTCGTCGACGACCGTGTGATCGAGGTCGGTCACGTCTGCGATCTAGTGCCGCGGAGTCCTTGAGCTCGCCGAGGGATGGCTGGGCGCCTGCCGCCGCACTACGATCCCGAACCGTTAGCCTGTACAGGCTCTAGCCCAGACCAATCACGCCGCCTGCGTGGGCGTTGGGACTGATCGTCCATTGCCCACCGTGGGCGTTGCCCTGGGGGTCTGGATCGTCGATCAGCATCAGTTCAAAAGAAGGATCGTTGTTGCTGGTCGTCAGGACTGGCGTCCAGTTGTGGTTCTTAAAGCATTCTTCGTAGCTATGATCGCAGTTGCGGCAGATGCGCTGCGTCGCGAACCATGGGCTCCAGTTCGCCGAACCAACGGGTCGTCGCCTACCGCGAGTGATGCAAATTCCGCTCGTATTGATGAGCATCACTGCATAGGATCCAGCCAGCATGGCGATCGACACTCCGGAGTCTTTGAGGCCAGAGGCCTCCTGCAACTCCTGCGGTGTTAGCGCGAAGGTCTGCCGGAAGGTAATCAAGATTCCACTAGTGAGTACTGGGCTCTTACTTGTCATCGATGCATCTCCTCAGTCTGGAGTTGACCAACAAACATCATCAGCTTGGCCGCTTGAGCCAGCATCAACCCATGCACAGGCGCGCCACGATCACCCCGGCGTGTAGAGCGGACGCATCGTGTCGACGAGCGTGCAGCCGCTTGCCGCCGAGGAGCTCGAACTTGCGGTGGTCCTGGACCTTGCCGTCCTTGGCCCGCAGGTCGTAGAGCGTCTGCCAGACGTGGCACTCGACGTCGCGCCGGTAGTGCAGCCAGATCAGCTGGTCTTCGGTCAGCGCGTCGCGCATCGCCGTGATCACTGCCCGGACCGCGTGCACATCCTTCACGTTCTGCGAGGATGTGGGCGACAGCGGGTTCATCAGCCCGATCATGTCGTCGTAGTAGCGCCCCGCTTCGACGAGCGTGCCGCAGAGCTTGATCCAGAACGCCGTCATCGTGTTGGGGCCGGCCGCTTTGCCGTGTGTCGCCAATGTGCGTGCGGTGCGATCGAGTTCACGCACCCAGCCCCACAACTGCTGTGCCTCGGACTCGGACCGCTTATCGATAGCGACCCACATCCGCAACTTGTCCTCGTCCGACAACTCACCCATAACTCCGCGCAGTGAAGCACATTCGCGTGACGTCAGTACACTCCGGATCGTGAGCCGTGCCTCGACTTCGGCAGATCACCCGCCTGCTGAAACTCATAGCCCGTGCATCCCCGCGGTGGCCGATGCCGCGAAGGCCAGCAGCTGCTTGGGCGCCGCGATGGCTCCCGCCTTGCGATCGGCCACTGGTTGGCGTACGGTCGTACAAGTATTCCTAAACAATAGCAAATAGTTGCGTAGAAAAATCGGTCTACTGTCAACCGGACGCGAGATGTCGTAGCGGCGTTCTAGTCTCAGCCATGGACGCGAGTAGCCGAGCTCCCACCAGGATCAACATCAAGACGGGTTGGAGCCTGCTCGTGCGGGTCACGTACGACGATGCGGGCGCCCTCACGCTCGAATCCAACCTCAGCGAGCAAGCAGCCGCGCGCGCAATCGGCCAGGCGATGGAAGGGTTCGGCAAGGCTGTAGGTACGGATGCGGCCGAGCAGGCGCGCCTCGAGGTCGCCGAGCTTCGCGCCAAGAACCCACCTCTACAGGCGTTCGCCTTTGCGATCGCGCGAATGGTGTCGGAGATAACTGCCAACCTGAAGGTGCCGGACGTCGACCTCGACGTAGGAGAGTGGTCTCCCGGGGACAACCCCAACTGAGGCCGAGAGACCTTGGAGCTCGGCGACCAGCGCGCCGCGCTTGCCGCCGCGGCCGACTCGCCGGCGGCCCAGGCCGGAGAGAGAGAGACGCGGCCGAGCTCGCCGCCAGCGACCAGGGCGAGCTAGTTACCGCCGCCGCGCCACTCGCCGATGTCGATCACGACGTCGTCCGGGAGCTTTTCTCCGAGCTGTTCCACGGTCGCGGCAACCATGGTCGCGAACACCTCCGGGGGCATCCCCGAGGCCACGCGCGGCAACCACGAGCGAACTCCGTCCGCTGCCGAAGCGACGGCGAGCCCATGAGCGCGGCGTAGCTGTTCTTCGGCCTCGATAAACACGAGCGCCTCCTCCTCCTTGCCGCGGAGGTTGTGGTCGACCCTCCACAGCTTGCCGCGCATGTCGAGCGTGATACGGGCGAGGGGCTTGCCGCCGCCGAGAACCGTGACGATTCGCTGTAACCGCATTTGGAGCGCTTTCGCGGGCCGGGGATTGCCGCGAGGGGCGTCCGGCCCATGGCTCGAGGGTAGACCGACCATCTGACGCTACTCGATCCCGCTCGCTGGTGGCCGAGCTCGCCGTCGGCGCTCGGCGCGATCGCCGAGCAGCCGAGCTCGCGACCGGCCACCAGGGCGAGGGCCGAGGACCTCGATCTCGCCGATCGCCGCGAAGCTACCAGCCGACGGGCTTGGAGATCGTGCCGACGGCATCGGTGAATGTGTCCGGAAACTGGCTGGCCCTAAGCGCCCCTTCGCGGATGGGCTTGAAGGCCGTGGCAGCAGCCGTGAGCTCTCTTGAGGCATGCTTCGGATTCGGATTCGGGCCGAGGATGATGATGGTCTTCTTCAACTCGTCTCTCACGATGCGAACGGGCTCGACGAGGTCCGAGTCGTTTGTCACGACCGCTGCAACGTCGTATTCGTTGCGAAACCCGTCGAGCAGCAAGTAGGTCGCAAGGTTTACGTCCGATCCCTTCTCCTCCGTCTTGTGAACCGTCACCGTCTTTGTGCCATCGCTGAGTGGGGTCACCAGACGCGCTCGCGTCTGCTTCGCCATGAAGAAGCCGTGGTGAATGGTGACGAGGGGGGACAGCGTTTTCAGCGCGCGCAGATATGCTTGCTGACGCACAGGCGCGTCGGGATCGTCAGGAAGGCTGCGAACGTTCGCGGTGAAGTACCTGATCCGGTCGATCGTGTACTTGGGCAGCGGCATGAGGGCGCCGGCGAGCTTCGCCAGATCGAGCCATTTGTAGGTGCCTCCACTCGGCGCCGGACGATTTCGCAGCGCTCGGTAGTACAGGTTGAACCCGTCGATGTAGACGCGCACCTTCTCCACAGCTGCTGACGGTGTCACCAAGCGACCCCCGAAAATGGCAACGGCCCCCGCGAGGGGGGCCGCGCTCCCTACCACCGAAGCAGTAGGGGGTGTGAAGTAATCCTAGTCATCGGGGATCGAAGCCGCAACCCTTCTCACCCGCAATTTGTAGCTGGGCTATAAATATTGGTTACGCAACGATTTTTGGGCGACCTCTCACGATCCGAGCAGATCCCTGAGCGAATTATGCGTCAGCGTAGCCGAGCGGCCGAGCGGTCCATCGCCGCCCAAGCCGCTTTGAGTGGCGGGGCGAGCACGCTCACTCGGGTCATCGACCGTCGCGGTCGCCGACCTGGGTGCTCGAGCTCGGCCGCCGCGCGTGAGCTTGTCCCAGCCTCGCGTGGATCGTACGAACCTCTTGCGAACCGGCCCGGTCTGGCGTACGGTCGTTCAAATATTATCAAATAATAACAAATTGTTAAGTCGCAGAATCCGGCTTATGTCAACTCCCCGGGAGTGTGGTTCTAATACTGTGACTTCCTTGCAGAATCCGGCGTTACGGTTCGATTCCTCGTCGGAGCCGTTTTCGCGCCCGCGCGCGTCGCCGCTGGCCACGCCGACTACGCTGCGGCGCGCGCCCCGTGCACGCTGGTGACCGCCGCAGCCCGGGTCGACTTCACCGCGTGAACGCCGGCCGCGATCTGCACCGGCTTGGCGAGCGGCTTGGTCGCGCGCGCCGCCTCGACCGGCCGCGTGCCATCGAGCATCACCTGCGCGAGCCCGCTCTGCTCCATCTGCTCGACGATCGCGGCCGCGGCGCCGACGTCGTGCTTGAGCGCGTGTCGCCAGCGCCGGAACTGGCCAGGCTTGGCCTTGCGCTTGACCTCGAGCACCCGCGCCGCGGCGCCGAGATACTCGGCCGCGTGCCAGAAGTCGACGAGCGACACGACGTCCGGACCGAGCGGCAGCTTGAGGTGATGGTCGTACAGCGTCTCGAACTCGACGGCGCCATCGGTCAGGTACGCCACCTTGAGATCCGGCCGCTGGGCTCGCATCGCGGTGATGTCGCGCGCCAGGCCGCGACACAGCCCGCGCGCGTCGCCCGGGTGCGACGGAGCGCGGGTCGTCCCCCCTGTCAGAGCCGATCGCCAGTGCCATCGGACTTCGCCGCAGCTCGCCGGCGTCGACCAGGCCGAGCTCGAGCTCGCCGCACAGCTCGCCGGCGTCCTCCAGGCTGGGCTCGAACTCGTCCACCAGCGCGCGCGATCCCCCCCGGGGAAGGCAAGCGGGACCGGGTTTTGGGGGGCGGAGCCTGGCAGACTGTAGACTACGATACATGGACACGCGGAGACGCGGACAAGCTCAAGGCATTATAATCATTAGAGGGTATGCGCGAATAATCGCCGCTCAAGCAACCTTAGCGGCGTTTAATTTCCGAGGCGCGGGGCCTCCTCTGCAGAATGTAGCTACGGTCGGCAGGACACATGACTGTCTTAAGCCATTGTCTTTATTAGAAAACTTAGCTACGGTTCTCATCAACGATGAAGGGACACAGGTTCATAACCCGCTGCCCACCGCAACCTCGGCAGCCTCGAACGGCGAACATCCGCCGGAGCCTGTGCTACTGAACAGGCTTCTATGCCCCGCCTGCCCAAGACCGCCAAGGACCGCGCAGAACTGCGCGACCGGTTGTTTCCCCACAGCCAACACCGCGTATGGCCGGACAAGGAGGCAAAGGGCTGGTGCCGCATACCTCGGACGCTACCGATCGTCTTGAGCATGCTCGATCGCGACAAGTCCTTGAAGGACGGCAAGGATGTAACGCGTACCTACCTGACGTTGCTCGCTAACAATTGGGATGAAGGTCTCGTGATAATCAACGACGAGTCAGAGTTCGCCAAGATGTCGGGGTTCACAGGCACGCGAGCCGTTCGAAGTTGGCGAGAGCGCATGACTACGCTCGTAGAGCTAGGCTTTATAGAGATCAAGCCGCGGGGTGACAAAACGTTCGGTTTCGCACTGATGATTCATCCATACTGGGTAGTTCAGAAACTTCAGGCGGCAGGCAAGGTCCAAGAAGGCGATCTTAACCTCTTTGCTCAGAAACATCTTGATTTTGGAGCTTCGACGCCAACGCGTGACCCCTTCACCGTGATCGACGGCGGACAGTCCGCAGGCAGTCACCCCACTGGCAATCAGCCCACCGTTGAATCCAGCGAACTGGATAAACTACTGGGTATTTCCCAAGGACAACAGAAATAGACAGGCATTTAGCCTGTCTATTTCTCCGGTAAGGCCGGTGGAGAAACAGGTCCAGATGATCACAATTCAACAATTGGAGGCGTCGCACGACCTGTCCTCGTTCGATTCCGGAAACAAGATTCTTGACAGGTGGGTCAGGAGAAATGGACTAGGGAACCAGCTCTCGTACGGTGTCACGTACGTCGCTGTTACAGGTGGTGAGGTCGTGGGTTTTGTAACCGTCAGCCCCACAGCTGTCGACCGTTCGATGCTTGACGGGCGAGGTGGTCCCGGAAAATGGCCTGCGCTTCTCCTCGGACGGATGGCCGTCGCCAAGTCTCACCAGAACCAGAGCGTCGGTAGTCGCTATCTGTTGAAACACGTGTTTGAGCTAGCTGCGCAGATGCACATGACAGTCGGTTGCTCTGCCGTTGTAGTCGACTCGAAGCCTGACGCAGTGGGCTTCTACACCAAGTACGGTTTTTTGAAGGCAGTTGTCCTCGGAGAGGAGGGCTCAAGCTCAGCGGAACAAACGACGATGATGTATATCTCGATCAAGCCTATTCTCGGTCTTATAAAGCCTTGATCGCCAGCGGGCTGGCTTGAGACGATCGTGTTCGCACCACTTGTCATGCCTCGTGTTCGATCGGCTGGGTCGCCAGCGGCCGACTTGGTCGACGAGCACGCGAGTTCAACCACGGGTCGATGCCTCCGCGGCCGAGCTTCTGCACCAAGAGTCGGCGAGATCCGGACCCGAACTCGTCTGCGGCAAGGGCAATCTCGGCCGCGGCAGCGATCGATCGCGGCAGAGTCCCGGCGCCGTTCGGCTATTTCTTGAACAGCGCGCGCAGGGCTGCGTTTGGTGGACGGGGGTTCTCCATTTCGGAGCAGAACGTCTGCCAGCTCACATCGTCCAACACAATGCGTTGAGGGAACACATACTCAGCCCCCCGGCTCTCGTTCGGCCGTGAGGTTGGCACCGTCTTGATTTGCCGGACCGGCATGGAGGTTCCTTCGGACGAGTTAAGAATTATTCGACCCCTGTCGGGACCGAATGTTTTCATTTTGGGGGTACCACCCGCAAAGTCAACCCGAGGTCGTCACCGTTGACAACGTGAACAACGTTGCCGATTAATAAATTTTCAAATAGTTCAGAGCACTTCGACGGCTAAGGGCATCCCGTAGCCTTTGAATTCAGCGTGCTCTCGCGCCCTTAGGCGCGAACTCAAGGCGCGAACTCGGCCCGCACGAACTCAAGGCGCGAACTCGGCCGACGCCCGCGGTCGCTGCCCAACCTGGCGCGTGCTCTAGCGCACTTAGGGCAAATTCGGCCACGTCCATCGGCGCGTGTTCTCGCGCCTTTAGGCGCGCGCTCGACCGCGCCCCGAGCGCCGCGCAGCTCACCGGTATCGAGCTCGAGCTCCCCGACCGCGACCCGCGATCGCCACCAGGCCGAGCTCGAGCTCCCCGACCCGCGATCGCCACCAGGCCGATCTCAAGCCCGCCGCCCGCACGCCACGATCGCCGCGCCCCTGTCGATCGCCGCCGCCGAGCCGAGCTCGAGCTCCCCCGACCAGCGCGCCCGCGATCGCCGCCGCCCAGACCGAGCTCGAGCTCGAGTTCGCCGCGATCACCACCGCCGCCAGACCGAGATCGAGCTCCCCGACCAGCGCGCTGCGACCGCCGCCGCCAGGCCGAGCTCGAGCTCGCCCACCCTCGCCTGCATCGCGCATCGCGGCAGAGCTCAAGCACAGGTGGGCGGTGAACAGGCGCGCGCTGGCGATCGCCGAGCGCGCCTTATGTCAACCAATCCGGAAGAGGTCCCGGCGCACGCACGGAACGGCCGATCGGGACGCGCCCGGGGCCCGGCGCCCACGCCGGCGCGATCGCCGCCGCCGTCAACGCCTAGATCCTCGCCCCAACCGGCCAGCATCAGACCCGGCGCGTAGCGTCCAGCTCATGATCGCGCCACCGTCGCCGCCCGCGCCTAGCCCGCCCCCCGCACGCCGTCCGATGGTCGCGCGACGCCGGTCGCTACCTGCCGCTGCGCGCGCCGGGGTTCTTTCCCTGTCGCTCGTAAGGTGGGCTCGTGAAGTGGCTCGAGCGGGCTCGCCGCGTTGGGGGCCGCAGTCACGCGACGCGAGGATGGCCGCTCGGATCACCCTTCCACGAACGCGAGGAGTGACTACGTGACGGATTTGAGCGGAGGGAAAGCAGCGGGCGCGACGGAACCTGGCTCGACGTTGGTCGAGCATGGACTCGACTTTGTCCTTGATGCCGTCCGACGCCTCGACGAGCATGCAGGCGTCGAGCGGGAGGCTCGCTACGCCGTCGTGCACCTGGCGATCGGCACTGAGTTACTCCACAAAGGCCGGCTCTTTCGGCAGTGCTGGAAACAGGTATTCCACAAGGCCAGCGATGCCACCGTCGCGAAATTGGAGTCCGGCGACTTCAGAAGCGTGGGACCGGAGGAGTGCATCAAGCGTCTCGACACGGTTTGCGGCATCCAATTCGAACCGAAGACCAAGGATGTACTCACGGGGTTGCGCAGTCTCCGCAACAAGGTTGTGCATTTTGCGTTGCCGCTGCCCGAGGGCGCAGCGCGAGCACAAGCCGCCAAAGTCCTCGCCGTGCTGATCGACTTCATCGACCAGCACGGTAACATCCTTGAAGGATCGACCGAGGAAGCACACAAGAACGAGATCCTCGCCATACTCGCAAACATCGAGGATTGGGTCGAGGAACGACGCAAGACGATCGCCCCGCAAGTCGCGGCACACGGCGCTGATGTGTTCTCTTGTCCGGTGTGTACCGAGACCGCTTTGGTCGTCGGCGAAGCGCGACGATGCCTGTTCTGCCTTAGCGAGGTTAAAGCGGATGAGGCAGCTCGTAGGCACGCGGAGAACGAGCTTGGTTGGTCGGCGTACGAGGGCCTCAAGGACGGGTGGAATTCGTTCAAGCGGTGCCCGCAATGCGAAGAGGACATGCTTGTGCTTGTGGCCGTTGACTCGACCGAACGAAAGTGCTTCGCGTGCGGCGCGCTGTACGAAGCGGACGAGCTTGCGAACTGCACTTGTTGCGGTGAGTGGTTCCGGCCGATGACGGAAGACGACGACGTAATCTGCCCCGACTGCTTCAGCGCCAAGATCGCCGACTAGCTAGCTAGCTAGCTAGTAGACCCTGAGCGCCGACGGCAAGCTCGTCATCAAAGGTGGAGCTGCTCGTCGGATAGCCGCTCCCTCGTGCTCGAGCTGGTTCGCGTCGATCCAGGTCATGGCGTCAGCGGCCATTCTGACGCGATCGCCGCCCGCGTGCCGCGGACACCGCGACCGATCGCCGGAGCGCCGCCCGCGCCCACTGGCTGATCGAGATCCCCGCGCGCCGTGCCGCGACCTTGACCTCGTCGTACAATTCGACCGGCACCTTGATAGGCATCGCCCGCGCTGGGCCGCCGAGCTCGCTGAGCGGGGGTTGCCCGGGACCACGACCCGTCGCGCGCGACGGCCGCGCGGGTGTGGCTCGTGTGGCTCGCGTGCGTGGTGGCATGCGCCTACTTCCCATCGGGCCGATGACTCGCCCACGAGGTGCCATCGTCCCGACCGGCAACGCGCTCCGCCTCCGCCTCGAGATGTCTCGACCAGCGCCCGAGCGACGCTTCCACGTACCCGCTCGCCTGCAGTAGCGCGGCCCGCTGGTCCTCGGCCGTCGCATACCGCGACGCCTCACTCAACCGCGCTTCCAGCACGGAGAGCTCGCCCGCCAGCGCACGCATCCGGTCCGCGACCTCGGTGGGCGACATCCACACCACGCGCTCGTCGCCGGCACCGGCGCGCCCACGGATCACGCGCACGTCCACCCGGGGGACCCCCGGCGAGCGCGGCCCCTTGCGGGCCATGCACATCCGGAACTCGCTCTCGGCATCTGCGATCTGTACGAGCATCGCCTCGCGCTCGGCCGCCGACAGCTTGCGCGCATGCGCGTGCTCGAACCCGCTGCCCAGCCACTCGCTCGGCGCGTACTCCGTGAGCGCCGGGTACACCCGGCCCTGCCACCGTTGACCATCCGGCCATTCGATCACCACGTCTGCTTCCTCCGCGGTCGCCTTGCTGCTCGCCATACGAAATATCGTAATACGATTTTGTCCGTGCGCAACCTCGACGACAGCGCGCCGCTGCAGCGAGAAGGAGCATCGCGCGTCTGTTGTGCAGCGTCGATCGTGAGCGTGCTCGATCCTCGGTGCCATAACCTCGATGCTGCGCAAGCGCTCCCGCGATGAATGACAGAGGCCAGCGGTACGGTGAAACGCAACCAGAGAGGCCCCCGATGCTCGCTCCTTCCGACGAGGTGTTCACGCTCCACGAGACGCCGCTGTTGACCGACGAGGAACTACACAAGCTCGACGCGTTGGCCAGCGCCCTCCGATCCATCGCCGGCAACAACCAGCCGCACCTCGGCGACAACATCAGCCACGAGATCGATCGTCTGCGTGAGCTCGTCGCTCATCGTGGCACGCGAGACGAGATCCGCGCGCTGGCCAAGGAGCTGAACTCCGACACCGTGCTCTTGGATTGGGCCGAGGCGCTCCAGGAAGGCGAGCGCATCCTCGACGAACTCATGCTCAAGCTCGCCGACGAGAACGCCGAGGTTTCCGACGACAACAACGACGACGAGTAACGACTCGTCGTTCACCGATCAGGACGGCCGGCGATCACGACGGCCACCCACACGCCGCGCATCGTCCACCGTGCGCGATCTCGCCGCCGCGGCGCGGCCCGTTCGCATCCCGCGCCAGCCGCGCGCATCGCCGCCGCATGGTCGCCGCCATCCACCCGCGGACCGGCCGCCGCCATGGTCGCGCCCCGGCCGGCGTCAGGCTCGCTCGCCACGGCCGGCGTCAGGCTCGCTCGCCACGGCCGGCGCAGGCGTCGATCGTGGATCCGGCTCTGGCACCACGAGCGCAACCGCCACCGGCTGCGACGCAGCCCGCCGCCAGACGCCCGCTTTACCGGCCGCGGTGACCAGCTCCGCAAAGGCGTTCACGAGGTCGATCGCGTTCCGCGCGATCGCGATGGCCTGCGCCCGGATGACACCGAGGGCCTCGATCAGCACGCTCCCCAACGCGCGCACCAGCTCGAGCACGAGCGGATCCGGCGCGGTCAACGCTCGCACGAGCTCCGCGATCTCCGCGATGAGCGCGTCGCGCGGTGTCGCCGCCGAGCTCGCCGCAGCAGCCGAGGGTGCAGCCTCCGCACCCATGCGGCCGGCTCGGCGCGCCATCGTCGGCGTGACGGAGAAGACCACGATCGGGACATCGCGCAAGGCCATGTGGCGCTCGTCGACTGCGACGAGCTTGTACCTGCCCGGCAGGTACCCCATCAGGTCGGCGAGCTCCTCCGGTCCGGCAGACCGCGGCACGAGCAGCCATGCGCCGGTGAACTCGTCTCGCACGGGTGCGCCCAGACCGCGGCTCCCGGGTGGCAAGCGACGCACGCGGAACCCGATCGCCTCCGGGGGCAACACCACCGGGTTCGCGTCTCGGTCGAACATCCACACATCCGGACATTGCCCGTACCACTCACGCGACCAGCGCTCGGCTGCGGTCGCATCGCCCGGACCTTCCCCGCACCACTCACGCGACCAGCGCTCGACTGCGTTCATACGCCCCGCCCTGCAGGTTGCGCCAGCCGCCCACCGCCCAGCAACTCTCGGCGATCACAAAGCCGCTTGGAAAGCCGCTCGAAAAGTCGCTTGAAAAGTATTCCAGGTGATTCCGGGGCATTAGCGAGGGGGTGTTGCTGGAAGGTGTTCCGGTTCCGGTCCAGATCGCCGCTCACTCGTTGAATCCTGATCACTTAATGCGAGCGAGCTCGCCGATCTCGAGCGCTGGGCCGCCGCAATTCTCGGCGCTGGGAAAGTCGCTCGAAAAGTCGCTTGAAAAGTCGCTTGAAAAGTATTCCAGGTGATTCCGGTGGATTAGAGAGTGGTGATTCTGGGGTGTGTTCCGGTTCCGGCCGGCTCGCCGCTCACCGTTGAGCTCAGATCACTTGCTCGCCGCGTCGACCTTGGTCAGCGGCCCGGACCGAGCTCCCCGCGTTGACCTGGTCAGCGGCGCGCCCGACCGCCGGGAACCGAGCTCGCCCGCATCGACCTGGCCAACGGCGCGCTCCGATCCATCGCGAGCGAACGAGCTCGCTGGCGTCGACCTGGTCAGCGGCGCGACCGCCGCCAGAACCGAGCTCGCCTACCCCTCGACTTGGTCGGCGGGTTACCGGCGCGCCGGCCGCCCTCGCAATGCGCGAGCTTCGTCTCCGCTCACGCAGATCACCACGGCCGACACGTTGTCCGGAGCCTTGCCCGCCAGCGCCAGCGCCACGAGCTCGTGCGCGATCTGCTCGGGTGTGCCGTCGCCCGCCAGGACGCGCCGGATCGATCGTGCGGGCGTGTAGCCGTGCAGGCCATCCGAGCAGAGCAGCAGCCGATCGCCAGGCCGCAGCGGTTGCTCGCGCACGTCCACCCGCAGGGCTACGCGGGTACGCCCCAAGGCGCGGGTAAGCCGGTGCCGCTTCGGACTGCGACGCACCGATCGCGGGCTGAGCTGACCCGCGTCCACGAGCTCCTGTGCGACCGTGTGATCGCGCGTCAGCGCAGTGAGCTCGCCGTCGCGCAGCAGGTAGGCCCGGCTGTCGCCCGCGTGGGCGACGACGACGCGCGTCGAGTCGACGACCAGACAGGCCACGGCAGTCGTCCTCATCCCTCGGCATTGCTCCTTCGTCTCACCGGCGATGATCACGTCGGTCGACGCGTCATGGAGCGCGTACTCGAGAAGCTGGCCGGGCGACCGTCGGCGAGGTGATCGTCGGCGGATGCGCGCCTGGTCCCGGACGTGGCCTGCGACCACCTCGCTCGCCAACTTCGCGGCGACATCACCAGCACTGCGACCACCCAGCCCGTCGAACACGGCGTACAGCCCCAGCTCAGGATCGACGAGAATGACATCTTCGTTCCGGTCGCGGACGTGGCCGATGTTGGTGGTCCCTGCACCTCGCACGCGTGCGACTCGCAGCATCCCATTCCGGGTGCTACGGCGTCCTCTCTGCCGTTCGATCGCAGCCACCCCCCGTACGGTAACCTCGCACGTGGTGTCGGAGCCAGAGCGGCGGATCCCGCTCGACCGGATCCCCACCAACCAGCTCGCCGCCGCGCTTGTCGTCCAGCGCCGCCACGCCGAACTCGACCAGCAATCACGCGGATGTACCGTCAGCTCGACGTCGGCGATCGCCGCCGAGCTCGTGCTCACTCAACGAACCGTCCACTAGGGTGCTTGCTCTCGACTCGCAACCAATCCCTCGATCGTCCCTTGTACCTCTGAGAGCGAGCGCCCGTTTCCGGCCCGCAGTTCCGCAAGAGCACGACGCAGCCCATCCTCGTCAGCCAAGCTGAGCGGCGCGGGCTCGAGAGGCTCGACGAGGTACGTCCCTGGCGGGAGGTCTCGCAACGCGTCCGGAAGATCCTGGCCGTTCCAGTGCAGCGTGATCATGCGTGTCACTGTAACAGCCGACAGGGCTCGCCCCTGACCTCTTCCCCAATGGTTCACCTGTTCGTGCGCAAAGAGAGAGCATTGCGCCGCACGCTCCCGCGAGGCTCACACGCATGGTGCGCCAGATTGCAGAAGACATCGTCGAGCACGGGCTAGGCTCGCCTCGTGAACATCTTCACTGCGCGTGTCCGCGATGGGCGCTTGGTCGTCCTTGATCCAGAGGCGGCATCCCTGGGGCTGAAAGAAGGTGAAAGCGTTGACCTCGTCGCCGTCGACGAGCTCCTGTTTCAAGGCGGCTGCCTTTCAGAGAACGATGAGCGAGCCGCCCTCGAACGAGCACTCGAGATGTCCATCGAAGAGGCGGACGCGGGCTTGGTGTACGACCTGGATGAGGTGCTTGCGAGCCTTCGCGAGAAAGGCGCCGCCGGTTGACCTGGCCTACGCTGCCGAGACTTGCAGCATCCGACCGATCTGCGGGAACGATGCTGCGCAGTTTGCTCGCAACTTGTGACGTCATGCTCTGGTGGCGGGAACCGAGATGCCCGAGCATCACGAGCACGGGGCCAACGGAGCAGCTATGACCACTACGAATCCGGCGGCAGAGAACTGGGGCATTACCGATCCAGTCATTCAGCTCCGCATCCTGGGATCTGACGTCATCTACCCGCTGTCCGATCTCGGGGCCGAGCCCACCCTGGGCTCGTCGGTCGAATGCTCGATCAAGATCGACGACCCATCGAAACAGGTATCGCGACGCCATGCCCGTCTCGTGCGGGCCCCAGAGGCTTGGCTGGTGTTCGACCTCTCGAGCAAGAACGGGATCCACATCGACGGCGTTCAGCAACCCGTCGGGGCTCTCGCACCGGGGACCGAACTCGGGCTCGGTGGCGTGGTCCTCGTCGCCGAAAGCGCTCAACTGAGCGCACTACGCGGCTTTCTCGCTCGCCTGCTCGGCTGGGGTGATGACCGTCGCGCCCAAGTCGATCGGGCCCTGCGCGCCGTGCGCGCCGCGGCGACCCGTCTGGTTCCGCTGGTCCTTTCTGGCACTGGCGAGCTGGTCTCCATCGCGGCGTCGCTGCACGCCCACGCGATTGGACGGGACAAGCCCTTCGTCGTCTGTGACCGGCGCCGCCGAGAAGCCAACGCAGATGTGCGATCCGCGATGAACATCAGCAACCCGCCGCAGGCCGTCCGTGCAGCCATCGGCGGATCGCTATGCTTGCTGCGACGCCGCATGCCTTCCGACATGTCCTCCATCAACGAAGAATTCTCCCGACCGAATCCTCGCGTTCAGCTCATCATGTGCACGCCTTCCGAGCACTCTGCAGGCAGTGCGCTCCGCTCCTTCCCTGCTGATCCGATCGTAATCCCCCACATGACCGACCGCGAGCATGAACTCGACCGGATCATCTCGGAATACGCGGCTGACGCCATCCACGAGCTCGGCACCGCTCGCCCGACCTTCACGGCGGAGGATCTCGATTGGGTGCGGTCGCGCTCAGCGTCTACCCTCGGGGAGATCGAGAAAGGAACGCGACGACTCATCGCGCTTCGTGCAGCCGGTAACCTTTCGAGCGCGGCCGCGCGCCTTGGGATGGCGCCGGTCTCCTTGTCACGATGGTTCGCCAGGCGCGATCACCTCGACGAGATTCGAATGTCGAGGACCAAGCCGCGGCAAACCGCCCGGGGTAAAGGATCGCGGCGCCGCCGTGGCAAGGCCACAACCCGCACCGATTGAGCCCCGTCGAGCTGGACTGATCCTCGGAGGTCCGACCGCGCATTCTCTTCAACAACAGCTAGCCGTCGGCGTTACCGACGGAGGGTAGCGATGGCTGCGCTTCTGCGGCGACGCACCCAGCTCTGTCATCTGAGCCGCTCACGAGAGCGCCTGCGACACGCTTCAAGTCCACCGCGGCAAGTGTCCGAACCGTCTCACGACTCAGCACAAGTTTTCGGGTTGGCTTTTTCATGGTTGCACGATAGCTCCGCGCTCGTGGTCCCCCCACGCCTCGATTACTTGTGCGGGCTCTGGTAGCGTCCACCGCGAGAGTTCTCCAGAATATCCGAAGGTTACGATGTCGTTGCCTTCGACGCGTATTCCGACCAGCGGTGACTTATCCACTTGCAATGACCAGAGTGGACGAGCGCTTACTGGATCCCAGAATCTCAGCAACCCATCGGCACCACCCGCCACGATGAAGCCACCCGGTGCGACCGCAGCGTCTGCCTGGAACCGAGCTCCTCCTCGATAGACTTGACGAAGCTCTCCGGTAACACCATCCCATAGCCGCGCGGTGCCATCCCCGCCCGCGGTGAGGATCCGGTCCCCTGCCACCCAGCGCGCCGACAGGACCCGATCGATGTGCCCGGCCAGCTGCGCCACGACACGATAGCGCTCGAGGTCCAGCAACACCGGCGGCGCTGCACCACCAGGATAGATCGGAACCGTGATGAGGCGCGTCCCGCTGATCCGTAGCGACATGGCGCGCCCTGGGAGCTCGAGATCTGCGAGTGTCGCGCCACCACGATCGTATACCCTCAGCCGCCGCTGACCATCAGAGACGATGACCCGACCATCGGGCAGGACGGCCACCGCGTCGATACCGCCCGCCGAGGTCGGAAACACGATCCGCGTCCCATTCTCACGCAGCACGATGACAGAGCCGTCGATTGCACCGCTGACAACGTCTCCACCCGTGAGCGCGAAGGCCACCGCGTTCACCGGCGCGCCATGCTCGATCGTGTGCAGGACCTTTCCGCTGGGAAGCTCGTAGATCTCCACGGCGTTACCTCGGGCGATCGCTGCTCGATCGCCTGCGGCCGATACATCGGGAAACGCGGAGGTGAAATCACCTACGACCGGCGTAACACCTGGCAGTTCGGCGACCAGCCGACCGTCCAGGGTGTCCCAGACCCTTGTAGGCTGGTCTTTGCAGCGAACAGCAACCACACGACGGTCCGTCTCGGGGCTTGAAACGGTACCGCAATTGTTGCTCTTGGGCAGCGTTCCCCAGCGATAGTAGTTTGGGGCAGCGTCCCAGACCCGGGCCGTGCCGTCCTTCGATGCTCCCAGCACACGATCAGACGTCGGATTGAAGTGCGCGACGCGCACCTCATTCTGCGGCCCTTCGAGAATAGCGACCGGCATTCCAAGCGCGACATCCGCGATGACGGCTACCCCATCAGCTCCGGCAGCGAGCAGCCGCTTGGAGGTCCGGTCAAATTCCAGGGCGCTAATCTTGCTGTGGCGGGCGTTGAACTGGAACCGCAGCTCACCTGACTCTGCTCGCCAGACTTGCTCGACCCCATCGCGGCTCGCGGTCGCTACGAGCTGACCGTCCGGCGAAAACGCCATGGCATCGATGATCTCGCCGAGCTCGCGCAGGTGCCGAGTGCGTACACCGCCCGGGATCTGCCAGAGCGACACGTCGCCGTTCGCGCCGCCGGTCAAGAGATGCGGTGCTGTCGGGCTGAAGGCCACGCGGCGAACGTGCGGGATCGCCCGGACCTGCGCCCAGGTACGCGTGTCGAACACACGCGCCTCACTACCACCGCTCGTTGCGAGCCACCTATCATCCGCAGAGAACGCGAGGACAGGAAACCCCGAGCCATCGTTACGCAGCTCGGCGAGTTCGGTGCCGCTGCCAGCATCCCAGACAAACGCCACGGCCCCTTTGACATCGAGCGCAGCAATGACCTTTCCATCGTGCGAAAGCCCAACGGTGTAGAAGTCCAACCTTGAATCGCTGTGCTTCTGCCTCAACTCGCGCATCATCGTTCCGGTGGATGTGTCCCATATCCGGATCGCATCCTGCGCAGCCGTTACCAGCTGTTTTCCGTCGGCGAAGTACACGGCCAGGTAGACCTCGCTGCCGTGCGGCAACGTGAACCGTCGGCGGTAGGTCTGCGCGTCCCAGATCTCGGCGTTCTTGTCGTCGGTGGTGACGAGCTGGCTGCCATCTGGCGAGAACGCGGCCGACCACATGCGGCCGGAGGAACTCGGGAGCCGCGCTCGTTCGGCCAACCTCGGTTGCACGGCACGAGCCAGCATGAACGCCGTGGACGGTGAGGGATCGTGACGGAATGCCGCGGCGAGGTGCGCCGCCGCATCCGGTTCTCCGTGCAGCAGCGCCGAACGTCCTTGCTCGAGCTCGGCCTGCATGATCGTCACCTCGGCAACCTGCCGAGCATGACGCGCGGTCTCGTTCGCCAGCTCGGCCTTGCGCGACAGGTCAACCCACACCACGCTGATCAACAGCGCCAGCGGCGCCACCGCTGCGCTGATTGCGAACGCACGGCGTCGTTTCGCCCGACGACTCGCATCCCTGCGGCTCTCGGCGACGAACGACCGCTCGAGCTCGCCCACCGTGTTCGTCTGCGCTTCGAACTCCATGCGATGGAGAGCGTCATCCCGCAACAGGAGCGATCGCGGTTGCTGCCGCGCGTTCCAGACCGTGGCGAGGCTCCGCAGCTGCTCGCGTGGCTCCGCCTGTAACGCCGCCTGTAGCGCCTCCCGCAGCTGCCGCGCCATGTCGAGCGCGCTGCGTGGCCGCGTCTCGGGGGATTTCGAGAGCGCCTGATGAACGATCTCGTCGACGCGAGGCGGGAAGCCAGCCAGCCGCGGCGGTACCGCCTCGAGGTGCATCCGCTGGTAGGCCTCGGCGGTGTCGGCGATGAACGGACGCCCGCCGGTGAGGAGCTCGTAGACGATGACCCCGAGCGCGTAGATATCAGAGGCGGCGCTCGCCGTACTTGAATCCCGATACTGTTCCGGCGACATGTACGGCAGTGAGCCGATACCGGCCCCCGAGCGCGTCAGCTGGCGCAGGCTGATCATGCGCCGCTGCGGGTTGCTCTGGGTGCCCTGAGTGCCGGCTCGTGCGGTCACAGGATTCCCATCGCTATCTTCGATGCAGGAATCTGCGCGCGCGGCATCGATCTCCGCGTTCCTCTTCTCGATGCCCTCCTGGGTCCACTTCGCCACTCCGAAGTCGAGCAGCTTGGGGATCAGCCGCTCGCCACGCTCGATCACCATGATGTTGGACGGCTTGAGATCGCGATGCACGATCCCCTGCTCGTGCGCAGCCTGCACCACCTCGGCGACGCACCCGAAGAACGGCACCAACCGATCCAACGGCATCGGCCCGTGCGCCTTTGACCACTCGGCGAGCGTGACCCCCTTGACCAGCTCCATCGCGATCCACGGCTTCGCCGTCACATCGTCGACGCCGAACGCGTAGACATGCGCCGCGTACGGATGCTCGAGCACCGAGGCAACCTGGGCCTCGCGTAAGAATCGCCGCGTGGCGTCCTGGTCCCGGACGTCTCGCATCAACACCTTCACGACGACATCACGCCCTAGCGCCGGCTGTTCTGCGCGGTACACCACGCCGTAGGCGCCTCGATCGAGCTCCTCGTGCAGGATAAACTCACCGAGCCTGCGCCCTCTGAGATCGCTTTCTGCCATCGGCGTCCTCAGTCAAGAGCCTAGGCCCGCAAGCCATCTCGTCGGTAGATCCTTCCTGACACTTCTTGCGGCTCCCGCTTCGCAGTGAAAACAGCACGTAACCCGCCGTACACGATCCATATCGGTCGTCGATGCCTACATTTGCTCCCGACCAAGCCGTTGCCATCGCGCCATCGGGTCAGCGATGAGCTCGTCGGCAGTGACGGCAGAGCACCGCCGCAATGTCTGCTACCTCCTGATCCGAGAGCTTGCGACGCGCTCGACCGAGCCGCTATCGAGCATCACGCGAACGATGCCAGCGTCGGTGTTCGCGCCGGACACGACACGGAACTCAAAGTACGGTTGAGTTGTGGACTTGTTGAGCCTCGTGGCGCTGGCCGGATTCCATGTCAACGCTCCGGCGCTCAAGGTCTCACCCTCAACCAGCGCGCCCCGCGCGATGTCCTCCGCGTCTGCCCGGGTCACCGAGTTGAAGGCGACCGGCGTGTTCAGCAGGTGGATCACCCGAGCTCGCGGTCCTCGCCGCCGCGATCGGGGTCCCAGGCCCCGGCGTGCGTGGATTTACTCTAAGGGCGCCCGGATCCCTCGGCCCAAGGCTCCTTAGCGTAAATCCACGCACGTCCCGGGTGCGCTCAGGGAGAGGGGGGCGCCGGTGGGACCTGGCCCACCCCGGCGATCGCCGGCGTCCTGCGCTCGCCGCCCTGGTCGACCTCGGTCCTCGATCGCCGGCGTCCTGGTCCGCGAGCTCCGCGAGCTCCAGCTCGGCCGCGATGACGAGCTCGGCCGCGGTGACGAGCTCGCGCTGGTCGGGGCATCGAGCTCGCGCGGCGGAGACCTACCTCCTTCGCTTAAGATCGAATTCGAAATCGTACATTATACCGATCTCATCCGTAAAGGACAACGTCCCTGAACCGTGTTGGCCACTGGTGTCCAGAGGAAAAATATGCTCGAAGTCCGGTGTGCGACTAGGAATGTCGCCAATCTCTCGCCTGACTAGCGAATCGCAAATCATTGTATAATTAATACCATTTCCATGAACTGGTTCGCTGGAACCGAAGATGATCTTAACAGAGTTATTGCCAGCAACCTCAACGCGCGTCGTGACATAATCCGATCCAGCTCCATAGTAGTATTCATGGGCTTCTACAGGACACTGATTGGGCGGCAAGGGATCATCGTGCACGTCATTTGTCGCAATGTAGTTGAATGAATATCTTCCTGTGTCCAAGATTAGCCCACCGGAATCCTCCGATAGGAGCTCTCCGCTCTGAAGATATGAATCACTGTCGGTGTATTTTAGCTCATAGGTAATTGTCCAACGAACATATCCTGTCCAGTCGGCGATGCACGGCGCCGGACATTTGGAGCATTCTGGCAATTGTAATTTGCCTTCTGGAGAGTTATCAAAATCGTCCCCGAGCTGTTTTAGTGCTTTTTCTCGCGCTGCGATCACATCCGAGAGTGCATTTGCTACAGACTGAACAATGGCTTCATTGAATTTTTGCCCATTGGAAGGGCAGACATCCAAGTCGCTCGGAAGAGCGAGCATGGTAGGCTGGGCTGAGTTATACGCAAGCGAATCAGCCACGTGTTTGCACTCATGATTCGTCACACTTTGATTCCATGAAACAGCTTTGTCTTGCAAACATGGATCATCTGAATCTGGTTTCCATTGAAGGGCATAAGGCGTAGGAATCAGGCCGAGTTGTACTTGGGCTCCCTTCGCGAGGTGTGCGCATAGCTGATTGTTTCTATTAATTCGATTGATAGCGCTGTCAGGAACAAAGATCCTCCACTCGAAGGAGGTTACACCTGCATACAACGGGCGCGTTGAGGTTCCGTCATACACACCTACAACGGCCTTGGAGGCAACGTCATCGCAGGATCCCGCGAACTCATTTTCTGGAAGAGTCTTTATTGCGCACGGCAATGCTGTGGTTCCGTTTTCAGCTGACCTCGTATTACAACGCGGTGGTGCTGGATCATGATTTGTGCAAGTCAATAAGAGAGACGCGAGCACTACATCCAAGGATAGCCTCGTCGATTGATGCAACACGACTCCTCCTCCATTCGAGTGAAGCATATGCATAAGAGGGGGGCGAATGTCACCTGCCGCAAAATGCCTCGCGGCCCAACGCCGGCGAGCTCATGGGGCGCTACGCGTCCTCGAGCAGTGGCCGCTGATCGGCGGCGGGGTCATGGCGTGGACTGCCGCGTCGACCTGGTCGAACTGCGCGAGGGCGCCGGGCGCCGATCACCCGAGCTCGCGGTCCTCGCCGCCACGGCCGCGGTTACGCGCTCGCTGACCAGGTCGCCGCCACGGCCGCGCCACGGACGCCGCGGTTACGAGCTCGCCGGCCGCCATATCACGAGCTCGAGGCCCTCGCCGCCCGCCCGCGGTTACGAGCTCGCCGACCAGGTCGCCGCCGCGATCGCCGAGCTCGCTACCGGGCACGGCCGCGGAGTACCAGTACGAGCAGCCCGACGACCGCGACCAGCCCTGCCGTGGCGCCCACCGCGATCAGGCGCAGGCCGTGCCAGTCCATCAGCTCGCTGGCCCACTCCGACCGCAGAATCGGAGCGTCGTCGAGATCGAACTGGCCGAGATCGACGTAGGCGAGGCTGTCGGTGGCCGGCGCGTACCGCAGGTAGCCGTGGCCGCGGCATGTGCGGTGATAGACGTCGAGCCGGCCGTCCCCGTCGATGTCGATCAGCATGATCCAGGGATCGTCGCACAACGTGTCCGTGCTGCCAGCAAGCGTCTCGGCGATCTGGCCGTGGCGATGCAGCTCGTGGAGCAGCGCCTGGTCTTGGTGGCGGGTGACGATCGTATACTCCGCGTCCCCCCAGCGCACGCTCGACGGCTCGAACCGGCCGCGCGCGACGATGCCGGCAGACAGCAGCGATGCGCCCGCGAGCCCGAGCAGCGCGAATGTCGTGACAAGGATCCAGAGGCTCCGTCGCATGGCGATCACTGCCGATCAGATCGGCGTGTAGGTCCCGTCGAGGGTACCCTCGGCCTTGCGCAGCAGGTCGTGAACCAGGCCCCTCAAGGTGTTCTTGTTGCCGTTGCGCTCCTCGTGCTGCCCGGCCGCGACGTTGAATTCGCGAACCAGCTCGTCGTAGCCGTCGAGCGCTCCCGCGTAGCTCTGGTCGAGCGAGTATTTGACGTACCACGGCTCGGCGAACGCGAATGCCTCGCTCCACAGGAAGTTCTCGAGCTCCTTGCCGGCCTTGCCGCTCACCTTCTCGAACTTCGCGCGGTAGGTGCCGTCGTCGCCGGTCCCGCCGGGCTTCGCCTGCAGGTACAGGTCGCGCAGGATGCTCGACACCGATAGCCTGGCGCCCGGATCCTCGGCGGACGTTGTGTCCTTCCAGACCTGGACCGCGATGTAGCCGTGAATGTCGCCGAGGATCTCCTCGGGCTTTGCCTTCGCCGCGACGTAGTCGGCAAGCGTCCCGGTCTTGCCGTCGACGACCACGTCGGAGATGAACACGGCGTAGGCTTGGCCGAGGTCTCCCGCCCAGGTCGCGAACGCCTGCGGGTTGCCGCTGTCGGCCGCCTTGAGGGTCTCCCACTTGAACTTCGACTTGCCGTTGTTCTCGCCGCGCCGCTGGAGGCGCGCCGCCGGGTACGCGGATGGCCCGCCGCTCAGCGCGGCATCGATCCCGGCCATCACGTGGCCGATGTCGACCGTGCCCAGCCGGGTAGCGATCTGCTTGCCGCCCGCCGCTGGCGCGAGGTCCTTCATGTCGAACTTGCTCGCGATCGGGTTGGGCTCGGTCTCGATGTCGACCGCCTTTCCGCCGTCCCTCACGCCGTCGCTGTCGACCAGGACGTCCCAGTTGACGTCGGAGAACCACAGCTGCCGGACCTCGGCGGCGATGTCGGCGGGCTTCGCGCCCGCGTACTGCCGCTCGACGTCCTCGACGAACAGGATGAAGTCCTCGATCGACACCACCTGGATCTTCTTGCCGGCAGCGAGCTTGGCGAACGTGACCTCGTAGTTGGTCGCGTCGACAGCGTACTTTGGATCTCGACTCACGATCTCGACCGCCTTGTCGATCCGGTCCTGCTCGCGCTTAGCAATCTTCTTGCCCTGCTGGGTGTCGGTCTGCGCGCGCTTGAGCAGGACGAGCGACTCGCGGAACGTCGGCATCTTGCGGAGGTCGTCGTGGTCGATCTCATGGACCCAGGCAACCAGCTCGTGCGAGACCCAGCCGTCGAGCTCCTTGCCGTTGAGTGTCACCTTGACGTGATACCAGCCGCCGGCGACGCCGTAGACGTCGACCCACGTGTCGCGCGGCAAGTCGGCGATCGTGGTCCGGTGGGGGTCGCTCGGGTCCTTGTGCGGCGCGCCGCGCAACGCCGCGCTCGACGTGCCGGTGATCCGGCCGAGCCACGGGAAGTGGTCGATGATCGTGGTGTCCTTGCCGTCAACCGGGTTGCGTGCCATTGCGCCGGTCTTGGCGTGCTCGCCCGCTTCGTCCCGCTGCACCACCGCGCGCTGCACCGCCGCAGTCGCGCCGCCGCCCGCGTGCTGGTCGAGCAGCGCTTCCGCGCTCTCGCCCCGCACTACCAGGTCCGCGATCTGGTCGGCGTGCTGCTCGTACGCGTCGCCGACCGCGCCCACGCCGCCGGCGAGCTGCACGCCGCCTTTCTGCTGCACCACGTGCGCAGCCTCGTGCGCCGCGATGTGCAGCGACGGCGCGCCGGCGAACGCTACATGATCGCCGGTCGCGAATGCGTCGGCGCCCATCGCCTGCGCCCCCGCCTTGGCCTCGGGGCCGGTATGCGCCTGGACGTGGCTGACGTCGTGCTTGCCGAACGAGCGCTGGATCTGCTCGAGGTGGGGCAGCTGCCCGGCGGAGCCGGAGATGCCCTGCGCGGCAGCCGCGTGCACGTCGGGCGCACCGGTAGCGCCACCCTTGGCCTGGACGGAGCCCCCACCGAACAAGCGCAGGATCGACGCGTAGCTCGGGAGCTCCGGGGCCGGTCCGGTGGGCTCGGTCGCAGCGCGAGGCTTCACGTCGAAGGCGCTCGGCGAGATCGACTGCTGCACGAGTGACTGTCGCCCGGGTACCGGCGCTGCCACCTCGGCGTTCCGCTCCACGGACGTCCTGCCGCCGACCTTCTTGTCGCGCATAGACTCCCCTTCCAGTAGTTCAGCCTCTGGACTCTTCGTGCTCACGCCGAGCGCGTTCGACACGGCGCGGTTTCCGACAATTCGCTGAAGCCGCTGTATCGACCCGTGCAACGAACGCGCGCCTGACCCTGGCCGCGGAGCAACGCTACTCGACCGCTCCACCCAGCCTCTGCCGCCCTTGCTGCCCCGATCTCGCATCGGCGGCGAACGTACAGCGCAGCTGAACCGGGATCAACGGTGCACGGACACCAGCCCGATCCACGTCGAGAACGCCATCGCCTTGGCGAACTTCGGTCGACCGGCAGCGCCAGCGGATCATCACCGGCCACGACGCCGGCGATCGCGCCGAGCTCGACCAGCCCGCCGGCCGCGATCGGCGTGTGCGCGGTGACCGCGCCGAGCTCGACCAGCTCCTCCGAGGCGAGGCCGGCGATCGGCGAGCCGCCGCCATCCACACCGACTGCACCGCCACGACGAGCTGGCCACCCTTACCGACGCCAGCAGTCGACAGCCGTCCCGATCGCCGAGTGCTCGGCCGATGCCAGCGACCAGCGACAACCGCACTGCCGCTACCGCCGGATGTCGGCGACCACCGCGCCGCACTCGAGGCGCTGGCGACCAACAGCACCGCCACGGCGAGCTCGGCAGCACCCAAGGCGAGCTCGTTCTCGTCGGTGGAGCCGTGTGCCTCAACAGCTCGTGCACGTCGAAAACACCGAAAAATCGGCGGTTCCTCGTCGGGAAACGGGTGCCGATGCCAATTTTTCGGGTTTTTCGGTAGGAAACCTCGCGATCAGCTGCGCACGCCCGCGCCGAGGGGTCGCCCAAGGGGGAAGCGATGACCGCGCCAGCGACCGCGCGCCAGCGACCGCGAGCTCGGCTGCCACGCTGGCGATCGCGACGGCCGCGCCAGCGACCGCGAGCTCGGCCGCGCCAGCGAGGACCGCGCGACGGCCGTGCCAGCGAGCTCGGCCGCCACGCCGGCGATCGCGACCGCGAAGCTCGGCCGCGCCAGTAGCGTGAGCCGCCGATCGGTGATCTTCAAGCTCCACCATCTTCTGTCGTTCTTAGCGTCCGCACTGCCTGAAAGCCGACACCATGGAGGAAATCCGGACTTCGCGTTTTCCAAACCTGGTTGAGCCGACGCTGGAGTTCGGCGTCGAACGGGTCTGCAACATTGTCTGTGAACGCCACGCCACTCTGCCGCGACGCCTCCAAGATGAACTCGGTGATCTCCGCGTCCGTCGGCGCAGGCTCTGGGCCTGTCGCGACAGCACGTGCGATCGCGAGCGGCAACTCATTGGTACGCCGGATATGTTCGGCGAGTCCCGCGGTCGGATCCTCGGGGAACAGTGCTTGGCCGCACCTAAAATGCTCGAGGATCGCGGCGGACAGCGCGACGTCGTGACGAAACATCAGCTTCGTGACGTGTGGCGTGCTATCGAAGTCCTCTCCGAGACGTGTATCATACACCCATCCCCATTGTTCGCTCGGCCGCGGGAACGGCTGGAGGTTGATTGGCCTGCACGGCCACGTGTCTCCCTCCGCATCCGGAACTGCAATCGTTCGGTCAATGAGGTAGATAACGCCCTCGCCTTCCATCATCGGGTGCCAGTCACCAGTCTCGCCGTCAAAACGACAACACGCAAAGAAACTGGCGACGTCGAGAGATTGGGTGAGATCAATGTAGTGAGTAGCGAGGCCATAGTGCTGTGCGACTGCGATCTCATCCATGTAGATGCGTTGCTCTCTCATCCATAAGAACGGAGGCGACCGCCGCACGCACTCGGCGAACCAACGCGAGCGAACCTGACTGACGAACAGCGCAGCTTGCTCGGCTAGCGATAGCTCAGCGATGTCCATGCACTTCGTACGGACCGCCCGGCCCAGGGTCGATACGCACGGTCGGTACCGCTTTGTTTGACCCCGGAACAGGACGGCAGATGCGTCACTCGGATAGATCGCGATACCCCCAGCCCCGGTGCGATGGACCCATTGCCAACGTAGCTGCCTCGGGAGAGGCGACGATATTTGAGGGGCCCAACCGCGCTCGGCACAAAACTCCTTCAACCGCGCGATGGAGTCGAAGAACAGCGTATTGAAATTCGACAAGTCGTGTCGCAGTCCGTCGACTGCATGCTCCGCGGTGAACTCGACGACTTGGCCTCGCTCCCACAGCAGAAGGATCAGGCTGTCTTGCTGCAGCACGAGCCCGCGCACGTTTGCGCGCCCGTCGCGATGCCGGATCGAGGGAAGCTGGTTCGTACCCCGTGCGCGCTGGAGTTGCAAATAAACGAGGTCGACGTTGGAGTCCCAGTGCGCATACGGTAGCAGGTGATATGGGACCCCCGGTTGCAACGAGGTCACGCGACCGCGCTGCACAATCGACGGCATATCCGCGTTGGGAACATCAGCGTACAAGTTCCAGCCCTTCTCGCCAAGTATGCGAAGCACCTCATCGCCGTTTAGCATCACGACCTCCACGATAGCCCCGACAATATCGCGGGCCTCCTCGTTCGAGCGAGCTCTACGTCGCGCCCAGCTCGGCCCGGTGAACATCGCCGCCGCCGCGATCGCCGGCGTCGATCTGGTCGAGCTGCACGAGCTCGGGGGCGGTCGAGGTCGCCGGGGCCGCTACCGTAAATTTCCGCTGTTCGTTCACGCCGAAGATCGCGGCGCGGATCCCGAGAAGGCTGCGAGCGACATGCGCGATCTCCGGGCGCACCGGGAGGCTCCCGGGTCATGCCGCACCGCCGCTCGACGCCACCATTGACCCGCCGAACCAGGTTCGCATCCCGGAGTTTCCTCTCAGATTGAGTGAAAACTCGGCTGCGCCGATGCCGGATCGTCGTGAGCCAGCTCCTCGTACAGCAACACCACCGCGGCGGTCGCGACGGCCACATGCTCGAGCTCTTGGCCGCCGTGTCCGAGATTTCTTTCACCAAGAATGAAACCCCGAGCGCCACCTTGCCCGACGCGCCTCGCCCGCCGCCGCGGGTGACGAGCTCGCCGACGAGGTCGCCGCCATCGCCACGGCCACCGCCGCGATCACCGAGCTCGAGGCCCTCGCCGCCCCGGCCGCGGTACGAGCTCGCCGACCAGATCGCCGCCGCGATCACCGAGCTCACAGCGCCGCCGCCGCGATCCCGAGCTCGCCAAGCGCCGCGGTGACGAGCTCGCCAGCGCCAGCGCCGCCCCGCGCTCACCGAGATCGAGGCCTCGCCGCCGCCGCCCGCGGGTGACGAGCTCGCCGCCCAGGTCGCCGCCGCCGCGATCACCGCCGCCGCGATCACCGCCGCCGCGATCACCGCCGCCGCGATCACCGCCGCCGCGATCACCG
>Ga0105245_10000560_pt1 | contig 33770 bp, 27 predicted proteins | sample KBSM54metaG_FD_81523 | JGI IMG/M metagenome (GOLD analysis project Ga0105245, IMG submission 81523) | Miscanthus rhizosphere microbial communities from Kellogg Biological Station, Michigan, USA - KBS M5-4 metaG | ecosystem: Host-associated > Plants > Roots > Rhizosphere > Soil | place...
CGACGCGCTCGCGCCGTACACCGGGGCGACGTCGAGCCGCGCCGGCCTCGACGCGCTGACCATGCGCGAGCCGCTGCATCGCTGGGGCGCCGCCGCCGAATCGCGTCCCGTGATCGCGCGCGAGCGCTGGGCCGTGCGGGTGCGCGACGCGATCCGCGCGAACCTGCGCGGCCGCAATCACCCGATCCCGGATGCCGACGGCATGCTCGCGCTGCTCGCGGATCCGCACCTCGCGCAGCTGCGCAGCCTCCTCGGCATCGTCGATGGCCTGCCGGATCCGCCGGCACCACCCGCGCGGCGCCAGCTATCGCTCGCGAACCTCCGCGCGTTCCTCGAGTCGCCGATCCAAGCGTGGGCGCAGGCCGTGCTCGATCTCGACGAGCTGCCCGACGAGGCCGCGATCGATCACAGCGACGAGCCGTTCCACGTCGAGAAGCCGGCGCGCGCCGTGCTGCTTCGCGAAGTGCTCGCGGCCTATCTGCGCGATCCGGCGAGCGATCTCGCGGAGCGCTACGACGCGGTCGTCGCCGAGCTCGAGCTGCGCGGCCAATTCCCGGTCGGCGTGTTCGGCGAGGCGGCACGCACGGTCGATCTGCGCACGCTCGCGCGCTGGCGCGGCGAGCTCGGCCCGATCCCCGCGGGTGCAGCGACTCGGATCGGCTTCGGCCGGTCGGTGTCGGAAGCCGAGCTGCGCCCCGCGCTCGATCTAGATCTCGGGCTCGATCTCGGACCTGCGCGCCGGGTCCGGCTCGTCGGCCAGACCGAGATCTTGATCAAGCGCGACGATCGGCTGATCTCCGTGATCGCGATGGTCGGCGCCGCGACCCCGACCTCGCGGCACCATTTGCGCGGCGCACTCGATCACGTCGTGCTCGCCGCGGCGGGGCTCGCGCCGGTCGGCCACGAGCACATCCTGCTCGATCCGAACGCGAAGTCTCGCAGGGTCGTCCACGCGCCGTGGTCGCCGGAGGACGCGCGCGCGTTCCTCGTCGAGCTCGTCCGCGAGCTCCTCGACCACGCCCACGGCTACCTGTTGCCGTTCGACGTGCTCCGCCGCTCGCTCGAGGATCGGCCCGCGTGGGGCCAAGGCCAGTTCAAGGATCCGACCGGCGGACTCGGCTACGGCCCGATCGTGAAGCCGTACGGGCTCGAGCTCCCCGGCGAGCTCGCCGCGATCGCCCGCCGCCGCCTCGCACCGCTCGCGGAGCGGATGTCGGGCGACGTGAAGCTCGGAGGCGACGAATGACCGCCGTGGTGCGCGTCGCGCGGCCGGATTCGCTGCCAGCCACGACGGACCGGTTCGTCGTCGTCGAGGCGTCGGCCGGCACGGGCAAGACGTTCTTCCTCGAGCATCGCGTGGTCGATCTCGTCCTCGGCGGCGCCGAGCTCGCCCAGATCTTGCTCGTCACGTTCACCGACAAGGCGGTCGCCGAGCTCCGCCTGCGGATCCGCGACCTGCTCGACCGGTTGTCTCGCGCGAGCGAGTCTTCGGATGCTCCCAATGCATGGGAGCTCGACGCCGCGGCGAAGAAGCGGCTGCGCGACGCGGTCACCGCGTTCGATCACGCGCCGATCTTCACGATCCACGGGTTCTGCTACCGGATCCTCGTCGAGGATGCGTTCGCGGCGCAGCGCCTGTTCGCGCAGACTCAGGTCGCGGACGAAGTCGCGTTCGATGCTGCGTTCATCGCACTCTTGCGCGAGCGATTCGCGCGCGAGGTCCCCGATCGAGATCTGTTGAGCGCGTACCTGTCGCGCGGCGACACGGTCGACAAGCTGCGCACGCTGCTGCTCGCGTGTGCCCGTAAAGATGCGCCGCCCCGCGCGACGTATGCTCCTGCCGCCGCGCTCGAGCTCGGCGAATCGCTGAAGCTGGTGTTCGGAACGCGCGAGGCTCGCGAGGCACTCGTCACCCGCCTCGCCCTGAAGGGCGCCGACAAGACCCACGCGCCGAAGTGGATCGAGATGATCGGCCAGGCCGTTGCCGAGTGGGACGGTGGTGCAGCCGGCGTGTTCGCGCTGTGCGACGCGATCCGCAAGAGCAACAAGACCGAGCCCGGACCGAAGCTGCTGGTTCGCATCGTCAAGGTGCCGGTGCTCGCACCGATCGCGGAGCTGCTGAAGCGCGCGATCGTGATGACCTCGCTCGACGAGGCGATCGCGGCGGTGATGCTGCCGCAGGTGATCGCGCGGATCGGCGCCGACAAGGCCGAGACCGGCATGTTCGACTACAACGACATGCTCCAGCTCGTGCGCGATGCGCTGCACGGGCCGCGCGGCGCCGAGCTCGCAGCGCGGATGCGCGCGCGGACGCCGTGGGTGATGATCGACGAGTTCCAGGACACCGATCCGGTCCAGTGGAACATCTTCCGCACCGTGTGGATGGACCCCGCGGCGCGCGGCCTCACGATCGTCGGAGATCCGAAGCAGGCGATCTACGGGTTTCGCGGCGCCGATGTCGCGACGTACATGGACGCGCGCGACGAGCTATTGCGCAACGGCGCGACTCGCGTCGACCTCGACGTCAACCGGCGCTCGACCGCGCCGCTCGTCGAGGCGGTCAACAAGATCCTGCTCGCCGACGGCATCTCGCCGCTGCTCGATCAGACGATCCGCTACGACCACCCGGTCCGCGCCTCGGGCGACGTCGAGATCAGCGGCACGCGCCGGCCGATCACGGTGTTCCAGTTGACCGGGCCCGGCCGGCGCGAAGAATCGCGCCAGGCGCTCGCGAGCGCGATCGGCATCGAGATCGAAGCGCTGCGCGCGGCGCCACCCGCGTGGACGAGCCGCGGCGCGACGACGCCGTTCTCGCTCGGTCACTGCATGGTCCTGACCCGGACGAACAGCGATAGCGACAGCGTCGCGCAGGCGCTGCGCGCGCGCGGCCTGGCCTGTGCGCTGGTCGAAGGCGATCGCCTGTTCGAGACCCGCGAGGCGCACGAGCTCGCCGACGTGCTCGCGGCCGTCGCGGCGCCTCGCGATCGCTCGGCTCGGATGCGTGCACTGCGCACGCGGTTCTTCGACGTGCCGTGGGCCGACCTCATGCGCGTCGTGGATGCGCCCGATCACCATCCGCTGATCGCGCGGCTGTTCGACTGGGCCGCACTCGCGACCCGCCGCGCGTACGAGGCGCTGTTCCGCCAGCTCGTCGAGGACAGCCGGTTCGCGGAGCGCGCTCTCGTCCTCGGCGGCGGCGAGCGCGCGATCATCAACACCTGGCACTTGATCGAGCTGCTGCTCGAAGAGGTCGCACGGTCGCGCAGCGATCTTCACGAGCTGGTCACCCAGCTGCGCCGATGGATCGCGGATGGCAGCGAGCTTCCGGACGATCGCGATGTCCAGCGCGCCGAGACCGACCTCGACGCGGTCCGGATCCTGACCGTCCACAAGGCGAAGGGCCTGGAGGCGCCGTACGTGTTCATCTACGGTGCGGCGAGCCCGCCGCGCGCGTCGAACGTGCACACGCTGCGCGACGGTGCCGGCCGCGCACTCGTCGTCGGCCCGCAGGACGATGCGACCGCGAAGCAGCTCGTCGCCGAGGCCGATGCCGAGAACCAGCGCCTCGCGTACGTCGCGCTGACCCGCGCGAAGGTCGCGCTGTACCTGCCGCGCTATCCCGACGAGGTCGTCGATTCGAAGTCGATGTACTGGGCGATCCAGCGCTGCCTCGCGCCACTCGCCGCGCGCAAGGACGCCGCATTCGACCTCCGCGAGGTCGTGATGGGCACGCCGCCGGCACCGCCCGCACCTCCCGACGCGCTCGCCGGGTTCGAAGCACCGCCGCCGCCGGTGGCCGCCGAGCTCGCCGCACTCGATCCGCGGCGCGCCGGGCTCGCGATGCTGTCGTACACCCGGCTCGGCAAGGAGCTCGATGCCGCGGCGATCGAACCGGCGGAGCTTCCAGTCGCGATCGATCCGGCGGAGTTCGATGGCGAGCCGGAGAGCGCGACGGAGATCGTCGTCGGTCCTGACGAGCTGCCTCCCGGCATCGATAGCGGCCTCTTGCTCCACGATCTGTTCGAGCACGCCGACCTCGCGCTGTTGCGCGATCGCGACCTCGCGGCGTGGACCGCCGAGCCGAGCGTGCGCGAGATGATCGCCACGCACGCGCGCGAGCGCGGCGTCGCTCAGCCGTACTTCGCGCATGCGGCACGCTTGGTCCACGCGGCGATGACCGAGCCGCTCGCGGTGGTCGGCCGCGATCCGCTGCCTCCGCTCGTCGCAGCGACGGCGTTCGCGCGCGAGGTCGAGTTCGCCTATCCGATCCCGGGCCATAGGGTTCCCGCGGATCAGAGCGGGAAGATGATCGACCAGCGCGGGCTCGTGAAGGGCTACATCGATGCGCTCGTCGCGTGGGACGACGACCTGTGGGTGCTCGACTACAAGAGCGACGTGCTCGTCGGCGATCCGATCCACGCGGCCGAGGATCACGCGCGCTCGCACTACACGATCCAGCAGCGGCTCTACGCGCTCGCCGCGGATCGGATGAAGGGCGCACGCCGGGTCGCGGGCATGTTGTTCGCGTTCGTCCGCTACGGCGTCGTCGTGGCGCTGCCGTTCGACGACGACAAGCTCGCGGCGTGGACCGAATGGCTCGCGAACCTGCGCACGGAGGTGACCTCGTGACGACGCTGCATCCTCGCGGCACCCTGCGCGCGCGGTTCGAACCGCGGACCGATCAAGATGCTGTGTTTCGCCGGCTCGCGCTCGGTGCGCGCGCGTGCGACCTCGGCGACGAGGGCCTGTACCTCGCCGAGGAGATCGTCGCCGCGGATCGCTGGTTCGCCGGCTCGGATCCGGAGGCGCTCGGGATCCTCGTGCTCGCACTGATGATCGCGCAGCGCCAGGGCTCGACGCGGCTGCCGCTCGATCCGGGGGCGAAGGGCCAGCTGCGCCAGCTCGTCGGCGAGATCCTGCGGATCGCGGGGTACGAGGGCAATGCCGCGCAGATCATGAAGCGGATCGTCGGGCTGACCGGGACGCCGAGCTTCGGCTCGGTGATCGGCACCGGCGACGCGAGGTTGCCGCTGATCGTCGACGACCACTGCCTGTATACGGAGCGCGCGCGCTATCTCGAAGGACGCGTCGCGCTGCGCCTGGCCGAGCGCGTCGCGCCGCCGCCTGCACCGGAGCCCGCGCCGACCGTGAAGTCCAACGTCATTCCGTTCCGACCGAACGATGCGCGGTTCATCGAGGCCGCGACCAAACCGAGCCCGATCGCGATCGACGAACCGAAGCTCACCGCGGAGCAACGTGCGGCGGTCGAGATCGCGCTCGGCGGCAAGCTGACGGTCGTCACCGGTGGCCCCGGAACAGGCAAGACGCTCGTCGCCGCCGCGATCGTGCGTGGCTTTCATCGGATGGGGATCACCGAGGTCGCACTCGCCGCGCCGACCGGCAAGGCGGCGAACCGGCTGACCGAGGTGATCGCGCGCGAGCTCCTTGCAGGCTCGCCGATCGCGTCGCTCGCGACGCCGCCGGTCGCGCAGACGCTGCACCGCCTGCTCGGCTACCGCGGCCACGGCTTCGCCCACCACGCGCGCAGCCCGCTGCCGATCGGCGCGCTGATCGTCGACGAAGCCTCGATGATCGATCTCGAGCTCGTCGACGCGCTGCTCGACGCCCTGCCCGCGTCGGCGCCGCTCGTCTTGATCGGCGATGCGCATCAGCTGCCCGCCGTCGACGCCGGCCGGATCCTCGCCGACCTCGCCGATCCGGAAGGCGCCGCGAGCGCGCGCGTCGCGGTCTTGACCCACAGCCACCGCATGGATGCCGCGGATCCGCGCGGCCGCCAGGTCCTCGATGCCGCGCAGGCGATCCATCGCGGCGACGGCGCGGCGCTGTTCACGGCGAAGTCTCCGCTCGCCACCCCGCGCACGCCCGGCACGCTCGCGTTCTCCGGCGTCGAGTGGGTCGATGCCGCGAAAGGTGCCGCGGTCGCGCGCGCGGTCACCGCGACCGTGTGGCATCACTTCGGCGGCCCGAAGGCGCAGGCGATCGCGAACGACACCGTGTTCCGGTTCGTCGACGGCGAGATCGTCCCCGAGCAAGCGATTGCACTCGCAGAGCTGTGGGAGCGGATCTCGCGCGCCCGGATCCTGACCGCGACCCGTGGCCTCCCGACGGGCGCTCGCGCACTCAACGCGCACCTCCACGAGCTCGCACTCGACTCGATGACGGTCGCGGGCAAGCCGGAGTTCGTTCCCGGCGAGCCGGTGATGATCACCGCGAACGACTACCAACGCGGCCTCTACAACGGCGATCAGGGCATCGTGATCCGCGCCGATGAAGGCACCGGTCACCATCGCTACCGCGCGGTGTTCCGGGTCGGCACCCGGCTCGTGCCGTTCGCGATCGAAGCACTGCGCGATCGGCTCGAGCTCGCCTGGGCGCTGACGATCCACAAGAGCCAGGGTAGCGAGCTCGAGGCGGTCGCGATCGTGCTTCCCGAGGAAGATCTGCCGCTCGTCACGCGCGAGCTGCTCTACACCGGCATCACCCGCGCGCGGACCTCGGTCGTTTTGTGCGGTTCGCGCGCAGCGATCACGAAAGGCGCGTCGCGCATCGCGCTGCGCCATAGCGGCCTCGCCGCGCGGATGCGGGCTGCGCTAAGGTGAGCCGTGCCCGATCCGTGCCCGCACGAAACCCGCGTCGAAGGCGTGTGCAGCGCCTGCGGTGACTGCGCGCACGAGGTGATCCTGAACGGCGCGTGCTTCCTATGCGGCACGACGGACCTCGATCCGATCGCGATGTCGCCGAAGAAGCCGCCCGCGCTGATCCCGCCCGCGTCGCTCGCGCGCAAGAAGAGCTAGCCACGCCCGATCGGGAGCGTGAGCGCCTTGTGGAGAGTCGGCTCGACGGCGCGGACGGCGAAGTCGAAGATCGCCGCGACGAGCCGGTCGAACCTCGGGTGCGGATTGCCGACGAACTTGCCGCGCTTGCACTTCCCGCCCTTACCGACGAGCACGAGGTCGAAGTAGAGCTCGTCGGGCAGCGCCGGGCGGTCCGCGATCTCGATCTCGGTGAACGCGGCCGCGACGAACGCGTCGAAGAGCCCCGCAACCGCGGCCGCGTCTGCGCGCGTCTCGTGCTCCACCGGCATCTCCTTCGGCCAGAACGTGCCGCGGCCGAGCTTGATCCGGCCATCGCCACGCACTTCGATGCCCAGGCTCCCCAAGCCGTACGTAGCGTGCCGGCAGAGCTCGATGCGCGCGCGGCCTATGTCGCCCACGAACGTCCGCGTGCTCGCCCGGCTCGCCTCGCTCGGCTCGCGCATCGCTTCGGCATCGATCCGCCGCTGTTTCTCGATCTGCTCGAGCGGCGTCAGCGTGCGCTCCATCGACAGCTGATTGCTCGCCGTGATCTCGACCTCGTCCTCCGCGTAGTCGTCGAGCACGAGCCTCACGCGATGGGTCTCGCGCTGCGGCTTCACGCGCGCAGGTGTCGTCGCGCCGGTATCGACATCGTCCAGAAAGATCCGCGCGCCGGACGGCCGCGAATCGATCCTCCACGGGCGATCCTTCGCGACGACGTGGTCCCACCGGCGGTCCGCATGCAGCGATTCGAGATCCGGATCCACCAGCACGTGCGAGATCGGCGTGCCCTTCGCGATCGCGGCCTCGAGCGCTTCCCACACCCGATGATCTTCGATCCGCGCGAAGTAGCACGCGAACGCATAAGCGAGGTCTGCACCGTCTGCCGACCGCCGATCGTAGGCGCGCCGCATCGACTTCGCCTGCGCCGCGAAGTCCTCCGAGTCCCACGCGATACACGCGCCCGCGACGAGGATCTTCTCCGCTGTTTGCGGATCGCGCTTCACGCGCGCCTCGAACAGCGCCGTATCCTCGACGGCCTCCGCGAAGATCCGGCGCGCAGCGTCGAACCGCTTCAGCTTCGTCAAGACCGAGATCAAGCCCCACGCCGCGTGGCTGTAGCCGTGCTCCGCGAGCTCGCCGACCTCGAGCGCGTACGCCTGTCTCGCATCGGCCAGCGCCGCCGCGTAGTCCCCGCGCTTCCATAGCGCGATCACACGCTCCGTCATCCGCTTGTAGTCCCCGAAGCTCACCCCATTCCAGTGAACCACGCTTCGCCGGACACCTGCGCCTCATTTATGGCAGCGTCGGCGTATGGACAAGTCTCAGCTCGCGCCGGTCGCGATTCTTGCCGCGTGGACTATGGTGATCTGGGCGCTGATGTACATCACGCGCATCCCGGCGATCTCGGCGGCGAACATGAAGCTCGATCCCGAAGCGCCGCGCGGCGAGCAGATGTCGCGGCTGCCACCACGGGTGCGCTGGAAGGCCGACAACTACAACCACCTGATGGAACAGCCGACCGTGTTCTATCCGGTCTCGATCGTGTTGGTTGTCCTCGGACACGGCGGTGGCTGGGCGCTGAGGCTCGCGTGGGCCTACGTGGCGCTACGCATCGTTCACAGCCTCGTCCAGACGCTGTGGAACAAGATCGAGGTCCGGTTCTCACTGTTCGCGCTGTCGTCGCTGGTCCTCGTCGCGATGATCGCGCTCGCGGTCCACGCGACGCTGACCTAGAACTTCTGGCGCAGGCGATCCGCGGCGATCTGCGACGCGTCGAACCCGGTCTTCGTCCGGATCAGATCGAGCATGTCCTGCATCCCGGCCGGCTGACCGCGGTGCGCCACATAGAAGTCGTGCAGCACACCATCGAGCGTGTCCGCACCGATCTTCGCGGCGACGTCCTTGTAGAAATATGCGCCCTCCATGTACGGGAGGTTCGTGAACAGTTTGTCCTTGAGGATATCGATCTTGTTGCATCCGATCGGCCACGCAGGCGCACCGCCATCGTGGATCGCGCTCTCGAGCTCGCCGCGATACTCGTTCCACACGGCCGCTTCGGCGTCCGCACCCGCGACCACGCCGAGCACGTGTGCCGCCAGGTAGCTGACCGTGCCTTCCGACAGCACGAAGTCTTCCCAGCAGCGCAACCGAATGCCGTCGCCGAACCAGCCGTGGGCTGCCTCGTGGACATGCGTCTCTTCGTCGTTCATCGCGTCGCTCGCGACGTGCCAGTACGGGTGGTGCTCCATCCCGCCGTACATGCCCTCACCCCACACGACCGACACGCTGGCGACGTCGTGACCGAACGCGTACGGGCCGATGTTCTGTTCGTACCAATCGAACGCTTGAACCAGGTGCTTGGTCCCGGCGAGCGCCGCGGTCTTGCCGTTCGGCAACCAGTACACGCTGACCTTCGTCCCCGCGCTCGTCGTGCCGAGCACCTGCGAGCTGTACGCGCCGACGGCCCACGCGAGCATGTACGGCGGCGCCTCGGCGGTGATCGCAGGCGGATACACCGCGGTGTCGCCGCTCGGCACGCCATCGAGCGCGAGCGTGAACGTCGTGCCGTCGGCCGGCTGCGAGTGACACGGGAACAAGTTGCCGCAGAAGTACGGCCAGATCACCGTCGAGCCGCCGGCGAGCAAGCCATCGGCGTTGGCGTGCACGGTGAAGCTGTATTCGATGACGAGCGAACCGCGCACGTTCGCGACGCGCAGCTTGCCCGCGCTCGTCTTCGTGAAGTGGCGGTTACCGCGGTTGTCGTGGACCTTCGCGATCGTCAAACCGCCGGCCTCGAGCTCGACGTTGCCGTTCGCTTCGAGCTCGATCGTCGCGACCGCTGTGTGATCCGCGAGGTGGACGTCGAGGTGGGTCGCGGCGACATTCACCGCGGTCGCGCCGTCGGCCTTGCCATCCTCCGCGCCCCAGCTCGCGTCGCCCGGATCGTCGACGAAGTCGTCCGCCACACACCCCGTCAATGCCAAGGCGATCAGCCAGCTGCCGCGCATGCGCGCGCAAAAGAGCAAGCCCCGGGCCGGCGTGCGGCCCAGTCAAACCGCGGCGTTGCCGGGATGTGGCAACTCCGGTCGCCGGCTGCCCGTCGTTGCCACGAGCTGCACTCGGTCCCGCGCGCGATCCACGCGATGGTTCGACCATGCATCGCGCGCTCGTCCTCGCCGCATTGCTCGCTGGTTGCGTCGACTTCGACGAGCCCCACCGCGTGCTGATCTCCGACGCTGCCACCAACGTGACGGACGGCCCGCTCGGACGGATCTACGGCGACCTCGCCGCGCCGGGCGGCAGCGTCCTGGTCTCCGGACCGCTGGCCGGATTCACCGTCGCCGGCACGTATCCGAACCCGTGGAACGTCGGCCCGGATGCCGCGATCACGGGGACCGGCAGCTTCGTCGCCAACCAGCTCGAGCTTCACCTGACCGCGACCGTGGACGGCTGGACGGATCAGCTATGGGAGAGCGTGCTGACCGGAACGATCCAGATCGATCTTCGCGGCACCTTCGCTGCGGATCCGTACATCCTGAGCTCCGGCGACGCGACCTTGAACGCGCAGCTCGCGATGACGGGCAAGCTCGCCGGCAACCACGGGGTCGCGATCATCCAGTGCTACCGCCCCGGCATCCTGTACGGCTACCACGGCGTCGTCGACGGTGATCCGGTGTCGGATCACTACGAGGGCAACGACCCCAGCTGCAACGTCACGCCTTAGCGCGGCGTTTCTGCTTGGCGTGATGCGCGAGCGTGCGGTCGACCGCGATCAAGAACGCGCGGATCGACTTGTCGAGCGCCGGCTTCGGCGTGTCCTCGATCCGGGTGTGCGAGACGCCCGGCGACGACATCGCGAACACCATCGCGGTCGGCACCACGGCGGCCATCTCCGACGCGTCGTGCAGCGGGCCCGACGGCAGCTCCGGCGCCTTGCCGTTGACCTCGCGAACGGCATCGCGGACGAAGCCCATCAGCGTCTCGTCGAACGGCCGCGGCGTGATGTGGAGCAACGGCGACCAGGTGACCTCGGCGAGGTGCTTCTTCGCTGCCTTCGCCGCGACGGTCTTCGCATCGGCGAGCATCTTCTTCAGGACCTTGCCGTCGAGCGCGCGCAGATCGATCGAGATCTCGGTCGAACCCGGCACCGCGGTGACGAAGTTCGGCTCGACCTTGACGACGCCGCACGTCGCGACGACGCGCGTCTTCGGGTTCTTGCCCGAGTACTTGATCGAGATCTCGCGACAGCCGAGCGCGAACTCCGCGGCGGCGAGAAACGCATCCTTGCGCAGGTGGATCGGCGCGGCGCCGGAGTGTGCCGCTTGCCCGACGAACCGCAGGCTGTGGCGCTCGACACCCATCGTGCCGAGCACGACGCCGACCGGCTCCTTCATCTCTTGGAGCACCGGGCCTTGCTCGATGTGCAATTCGAGATACGCGACCGGCTCCTTCGCCTGGAAGTACTCCGCGGCGCTCTCGAGCTGATCGAGATCGATGCCGTTCTCGGCGAGCGCATCGGGCAGCTTCACGCCCGCACGATCGACGAGGTGCACGAGCTCCTTCTGCGCGTCGAGCGCGCCGGCCGAAGCAGCCGAGCCCATGAGGCTTCGCCCGAACCGCGCGCCTTCTTCATCGGCCCAATCGACGAGGTGGATCGTCAGCTCCGGCTCGGGATGCTGGCGCAGCACCTCGAGCCCGGCGAGCACGCCGAGACAGCCGTCGAGCCAGCCGCCACCCGGCACCGAATCGAGATGGCTACCGATCACGAGGCTCTTCGCCGTCTTGCCTTTGACCGTCGCCCACAGATTGCCAGCGGGATCACGCTCGGGCGTGATGCCGAGCTCGGCGAGCTTGCCGGTGAACCACTCGCGGGTCTTGCGCCAGATCGGTCCCCACGCGACGCGCTGGGCGCCGCGCTCGTCGGTCGTCAGCTGCGCGAGCTCCTCGAGATCCGCGATCACCCGCGCCGATTCGGGCGCCAACTTCGCAGCTGCGCGCGGGCTCACTTCTTCGCGCCCTCGCGGTCGACGGCGATGCCCATCGCGTGCATGCCCTTGTCGACGAACACGGTCGTGCCCGTGATGCCGCTCGCGAGCGGGCTGCACAGGAATGCGGCCGTCGTGCCGACCTCGCGCGCCGTGATCGACTCGGTCAGCGGCGCGTTGCGCTTCGCGTAGTCGACCATCTCGCCGATGAAGCCGATCGCGCTCGCCGCGCGCGATGCATATGCGCCGGCGCTGATCGTGTTGACGCGATGGCCCCATTTGCGGCCGGCTTCGTACGCGAGCGTGCGCGTATCGCTCTCGAGCGCGGCCTTCGCCGACGACATGCCGCCGCCGTAGCCGGGAATCACTCGCTCGCTCGCCATGTACGTTAGCGACACGAACGCGCCGTTCGGCCGCATCACGGCGCCGAGGCGCTGGACCATCGAGACCATCGAGTACGCCGACGCCGACACCGCCGACAGGTAGCCCTTGCGCGAGGTCTCGAGCATCGGCTTCTTCACCTCGCTGCCGTTCGCGAGCGAGTGAACGACGATATCGATCGGGCCATCGGCCGACGCTGCCGCCGCGAGGCCGCTGATCGAGAAGTCGCCGTGCTCGCGGTAGCGCCGGCTGTCGCGGAGCTCCGCGGGCGCGTCCTCGAGCGTGTCGAACTCGGCGTCGAGCGCGTAGATCTTCTCGAACGCGAGCTTGCCGCCGCCGGCGAGCTGCATCGACTCGTCGAACTTGCCGCGCTCGAGCATCGTCTTGAAGATGCCGAGGGCCGGAGGCCAGCCCGCGACCGAAACCTTCGCACCTGCTTCGGCGAGCGCCTTCGCGATCGACCAGCCCAGTCCGACGTCATCGGCGACACCCGCGACCAGCGCATGCTTGCCGCTCAGATCGATGCTCAACATGGGCGGGTCATCTCGCGAATCCCGGGGGTTCGCAAGTAGTAAGCTGCCCTCGTGCGACAACGTTTGATGCGCGCGGCCGTCCGTGGCGCGATGGCAGTTCCGTGGTTCGTCCGCTTCGCGGGACGCAAGCGCTCGACCGGCCGCGATGCGGCGCTCGATCCGCAGGTCGCCGCAGCGCTCGAGTTCGATCGGATCGCGCGGTTGCCGAAGCTCGAATCGATGGAGCCACCCGCGGCGCGCAGCTACGCCGAGGTCGGGATGTCACCGCTCGACTTCGATCCGGTGCCGATGGCCGAGGTGATCGATCTGAAGGTCGGCGACATCCCGGTGCGGATCTTCGTCCCGCACGATGCCGGCCCGCACTGGATGATCTACTTCCACGGCGGCGGCGGCGTGATCGGGTCGATCGCGGGCTCCGAACCGGCGACGCGCTATTTGGCCGCGACCACGCGCTGCACGATCGCCTCGGTCGGCTATCGCCTCGGGCCCGAGCACAAGCACCCCGCCGGAATCGAAGACTGCTGCGCGGCGTGGCAGGCGCTGGTGCCGCGCGTCCAGGGCAAGGTCGCGGTCGGCGGCGACAGTCAGGGCGGATTTCTCGCAGCGCACGTCGAGCACTGGGCACGCGAGCAGGGAGTCCGCGCGCCGGACGTCCAGTTGCTGATCTATCCGCTGGTCGATCTGACGCTGACGTCGCCTTCGCTCGACCGGCTCGGTGAGGGCTATCTCCTCACCCGTACGATGATCCAGTACTTCCACGACCACTACACCTCTCCCGACACCGACCTCGAGGCCGGCTCGCCGTGGTTCTGGAAGGATCTGCGAGGCACCGCGCCCGCGATCGTCGCGACCGCCGGCTACGACCCGCTCGTCGACGAAGGCGATGGCTGGGCCGAGCGGCTGCGCGCGGCTGGCACCACCGTCCGACATCGCCGCTATCCCTCCCTCATCCACGGCTTTCTCTCGATGGCCGGCGCGGTCGATGCCGCGCGCGAGGCGGTCGACGAGCTCTGCCGCGATCTCGTCGAGTTGCTGGGGGAGTGATACGATCTCTCCGTGCACGTTCTGATCGCGCACGCTGACGTCGGTTCGGGCGTGCAGTTGGAAGAGACGCTCAACCGCGCCGGGTTCGAAGCGCGCTGGGACTCCGCGCAAGTCGATGGCCCGCGTGGCGCGCAGACGTGCGAGGTCGTGCTGATCGATGCCGATCATCTCGGGCCGCGGCTCGCGGCGGTCACGAACGCGTGGCGCGATCACCTCTCGGTGCCGGGTGTCGTCGCGATCGGCAGCGGCGCCGAGGCCCGCACGCACGCACCGACCGCGCGGGTCACGCTGCTCACCCCGAACGCGAAGGTCGCGACGCTCGTCAGCGCGATCCAGGAAGCGGCGAAGCTGCGGCTCGCGACCGGCATGCGGTGGTCGGTGATGCGCGCCGCGCTGAAGTTGCCGCCGATCGAGAACACCGTCGATCAATGGCCGGCGACGCTGCTCCACGCGCGCAACGTCGATGTCGAGGTCGCGCGCGCCGCGCTGCGCTGGCACGTCCAGCACTACGTCACGCCGCTGCCGCTGATGGATCAGCTGCGCGAGGAGCGGATCCTGTCGGTCCCCGAGCTCGAGACCATGGCGCACGCCGACGGGACCAAGACCGTGCAGACGATCGTGAAGGCCGGCCCGCTCGATCCGCACAAGACCGCGCGCCTGTTGTGGGCGCTCGCTTCGCTCGGCGCGATCGCGGTGACCGCCGAGGCCCACGATACGCTGACGCCCGCGCGGCGCTCGCTCGACGAGATCCGCAAGCACCTGCGCGCGCGCGTGACCCGGCTCGAGAAGTCGACGTTCTACGACGTCCTCGAGATCACGCCGCTCGCCGAGTATCCCGAGATCGAAGCGTCATATCAGCTGCTCGGCTCGCGCTACTCGCCGCAGGCGCTCGGTCGCTACGATCTCGCGGAGCTCGTCACCCACGTCAAGCCGACGTGGGACCTGATCGAGAAAGCGCGGAGCGTGCTCGTCGATCACGCGCAGCGTGGCCGCTACACCGATTATCTGCGCCAGAACCTCTCGACGTTGAAGACCCAATGGGCGATCGACACGGGTGACTCGCGCCTCGCGGCCGACGCGTTCGCGAAGGGTCAGGCCGCGCTCGGCGAAGGCGACGCGCACCGCGCGATGAGTCACTTCGCCAAGGCGGCGCGCCACCAGCCCGGCCATCCCGACTACGAGGCGACGCTCGCGTGGGTCCGGTTTCGCGTCCAGGTCGCAGCCGGCAAGGATCAAGCGGAGCAAGCCGCGCTCGAGCGCAAAGCCGTCGAGGGTTATCTCGTCGGCTGCCGGCCGTGGCCGCGCGCTCTCGTCGCGCTCGCGCTCCTGTGCGCTGCCGGCAACGATGCCGATTCGGCTCGCTGGCACCTCGCGATCGCGCTGTCGATCGATCCGAACGTTCCCGCCGCCGCCCAGCTCGCACAGCGGCTAGGATTGCGGCGATGAAGTGGTTGCTCGTCCTCGCGATATTCGGCTGCCAGAGTGGCTCGTCGAAGCTCGACCAGCCGCCCGGCAAGCTCGAGCTCGTCGATGCACCGGCCGCCCGGGATGTCGCGCCGATCATCGCGAAGGAGGTCGCGCGCGCCGAGCACGATCACAAGAAGCTGCTCGTCTACCTCGGCGCGACCTGGTGCGACCCGTGCGTGAAGTTCCACAAGGCCGCTGCCGATGGCCTGCTCGATCAGGCGTTCGGCGATGTCCGCATGCTCGTGTTCGATGCCGATCGCGACAACGAGGCCCTCGAGCGCGCCGGCTACAAATACACGCTCGTACCGCTGTTCGCGCTGCCCGGTCCCGACGGCCGCTCGACCGGTCGTCAGATCGAAGGCTCGGTGAAGGGCGCGAACTACGTCGAGGAAATCTCGCCGCGGCTGCGTGGACTACTCGACGGATGAAGGTTGCGGATCGGCTGCACGCGGCGAAGCCGGGCACGATCGAGGCAGAGCTCGTCGCGATCGCGCTCGAGCAGACCGGTGCCGAGCACGGCGCGTTGTTCGTGTGGGACAAGGAAGCCGGCGGGCTCGCGCTCGTGCATCACGTCGTCGGCGGGTTGACCGTCACGCTGCCGCGGGTCGTGAAGAAAGAAGATCGCGCGGGCATCGCGCTGCACGTCTACGAGACCGACGAGCCGTATCTGTCGGTCGATACGTCGCGCGACGAGCTCTACACGCGCTACCTGATCGACGTCGGCGCGATCGCCGCGGCGCCGATCCGCTACCAGAAGCGCGCGATCGGCGTGCTCACGGTGTCGACGCGCGAGTCGCGAGGCGTGACCGCGAAGACGCTCGAGGCGCTCACCAAGCTCGCCGAGACCGCCGCGCCGCTGTTGCGCCGCGCCCAGATCGACAAGCTGTCGCGCGCCGCGACCGGCCGGCCGCTGATGATCAAGGGCCTATCTCCTGCGTGGAGCGAGGTCGAGCGCAAGATCGAGCTCGCGGCGCCGACGAACGCGCCGATCCTGATCCGCGGCGAGTCCGGCACCGGCAAGGACCTCGTCGCACGCGCGATCCACTGGAACTCGCGCCGCGCCGACAAGCCGTACGTCACGGTCAACTGCGCCGCGATCCCCGAGACCCTGCTCGAGTCGATCCTGTTCGGCCACGTCAAGGGCGCGTTCACGGGCGCGTCGTTCCACAAGGTCGGCGAGTTCCAGAAGGCGAACGGCGGTACGCTGTTCCTCGACGAGGTCGGCGAGCTGCCGGTGATGCTCCAGGCAAAGGTCTTGCGCGCCGTCGAGCAGGGCGAGGTCCAGCCGCTCGGCTCGAACGATCCACCGGATCGCGTCGACGTCCGCCTGATCTGCGCGACGAACCGCGACCTCGAAGGCATGGCGAAGACCGGCGCGTTCCGCGACGACCTGTTCTACCGGCTCAGCGTGATGACGCTCGATCTACCGCCGCTGCGCTCGTACAAGGACAACCTCGAGGTGATCGCGAACGTGTTCCTCGAGACCTCCGCGACCGCGCACGGCAAGCGCGCGCCGCGGCTCGGCCTCGACGTGCTCGCGCGGCTCACCGCGTACGACTTTCCCGGCAACGTGCGCGAGCTCAAGAACACGATCGAGCACGCCGTGATCCTGTGCACCGGCGACGAGCTCCGCGCCGAGGACCTGCCTCGCCCGTTGCTGGACCGCAGCTCGCGCGACTCGGTGACAAAGATCAAGCGCCCCGAACAGACCACGCTCGAGGAGGCGCGCGAGAAGTGGCTCGATCCGCTCGAGCGCCAGTACCTGACCGAGCTGCTCGCGAAGCACGGCGGCAATGTCGAAGTCGCGGCGCGCGCCGCCGGCGTCAACAAGGTCACGCTGTATCGGTTGTTGAAGCGCCGCGGCTTGCACCTCGGTCGGGTCGTCAAGCCGAGCTAGGGCGCGAGGCGCGCCGCGCGCGCGTTCAGCGAAGCGGCGATCGCAGCTTGCTCGGGCTTCACCACGGCGAGCCCGCGCTGCGTCGCCTCGCGTGCAGCGTCGAGCTGATGCGCCGCTTCGAGCGTCTCCCCCAGCGAGTCCCAGGCATTCGCCGAATCCGGGAACCGCTGCGTGATCTCGCGGAACAGCGCGAGCGCTTCGTCGCCGTGGTGCGCGGCGAGTAGCTGATAGCCGACCGCGTTCAACGCCGGCTCGCGGACGATCCCGGCCTCGGGCCAGGTCGCCGCGGTGCGCTCGAGCAGCGCGGTGAGGTCGTCGTGCGCGAGGATCGCGGCGACGAGATCGCCCGTGCTCGGTGGGATGCCGACGAAGTCCGCGCGCACCGTGTGCTTCGCCTTCGCGACCGCGAACAGCGTCGGATAGAACTGAGTGAACGTGTTCTCGACCGCGGCGTTCTTGCCGTGACAGTCGTAACAAGCATCGGTCGGCGGGTGCACCGCGGCCGGCGTCGCGAGCGACGTGTCGAACGAGAAGTAGCCCCAGCCCTTCGCGAATCGCTGCGTATCCTTCACCGCGACCTCGAAGCCGGTCGCGTCGCGCTGGTAGTTCCCACCGTGGACGATCGAGCCGGTGTGCTCGCTCGCGCGAACCTCGACGACGAAGATCGCGCCTTCACGCCACGCGCCGGTCGCGACGAACCGATCGTACGAGCGCGGGTCGACGAACACCGAGTCGAAGTTCGGCGCCGAGCCGGGCGCGGCTGCGAGCGGCCCGTAGGTCATGCCGAGTCCCGAGGTCAGGAACGTCCAGTGCCGATAGTCGGCGGGCGGCTGTAGCTTTCCGTCCGCAGCGAACTGCGCCGCCTCGGGGGCCGGGGCCGGGTGAGACACGGGTGCGACGCCACAACCGTACGCGGCGATCGCGAGGAGCGCGGGCTTGGTCATGAAGGCATGATCGAGAGCGATGGCGGAGCCGTCTTGGACGAATGCAACATCGCTGCTCCAGGTCGGCCAGTTCTACGGTGCGACGCAGGAGCGCTGGCAGACGCCACTCGTCACGCTGACCGTGCTGCGCCACGCGGTGCCGCGCGTCGTGCCCTATCACGCGCATCAGCACAGCTACTTCACGCTGCTCCTCGAAGGCGGTTACCGCGAACGGATCGGCGACCGCGAGCTTGTCTACGAGCCGTTGACGCTCGTGTTTCATCCCGAAGGTTTCGCGCACCTCGACGAGATCACCGTCCCCGACAGCCGCTTCTTCGCCGTCGAGATCTCGCCCGCGCTGCTCGGTCCGCGCGAGCGCGACGAGCTCGGCGCCGTTCACGATCTACGCGGCGGCCCTGCGGTGTGGGCGATGCTTCGCCTGCTCGAGACCGTACGCGCGCCGCACGATCACCTCGCGTGCGAGGAACCGATCACCGAGATCCTCGATGGCCTGCTCGCGCCGGTACCCGCGGAGGCGCCAGCGTGGCTCGCGAAAATCGAGGCATACCTACGCGACCACGCGAGCGAGGTGTTCTCGTTGCGCGCGCTCGCCGACGTCGCCGGTGTCCATCCCGTCCACGTCGCGCGCGTGTTCCGAGCGCACCACGGCTGCACGATGAGCACGTTCGTCCAGCGGTTGCGGGTGGTTCACGCGACGCGCCTGATCGTCGCCGGCGCCGCGCTCGCCGACGCCGCACTCGAAGCCGGCTTCTACGACCAGAGCCACATGACGCGCGTGTTCAAGGCGATCACCGGGATGCCGCCGATCCGCGCGCGCGATGCGCTGAAGTGATCAACCGTCGAGGATCTCGCGGAGCTTCGCGAGGAGCGTGTCGGGCTCGATCGGCTTCTCGATGAACGCGACGGCGGAGGTCTGGATCCCGTGGCGCAGGATCGCGTCGTCGGCGTGGCCCGACATGAACAACACGCGCGCGGCAGGTGCGAGCTGCTGGATCCGCTCGGCGAGCTGGCGACCGCCCATGCGCGGCATCACGACATCGCTGAGCAAGAGGTCGATCTTCGGATGCTGCTCCGCGATCAAGAGTGCGTCGCCCGAAGTCGCGGCCTCGAGCACGACGTAGCCGTGCTCGCGCAGCGCGGTCGCGACGATCACGCGAACTTGCTCGTCATCCTCGACGAGCAACACGGTCTCGGTGCCGGTCAAGCCGCGCGCGGGCGGAGGAGGTGCCGGCGTCGCGACCTCGGCACCGGCGTGGGCCGGCAACTCGACCTCGAACGTCGTGCCATCGCCCGGCTCGCTCGTCACCCGGATGCTGCCTCCGCTCTGCTCGACGATGCCGAGTGCGGTCGGCAGGCCGAGGCCCGTTCCCTTCGCCTCGCCCTTCGTCGTGAAGTACGGCTCGAAGATCTGGGCGAGCGTCGCGGGGTCCATGCCGACGCCGCTATCGCGCACGGTCAAACGGACGTGCTCGCCGACCGTCTGCAGCGTGATCGCGATCCGGCCGCTGCCCGGGATGGCATCGCGCGCGTTGACGACGAGGTTCAGGATCACCTGCTCGATCTGGCCGGCGTCGACGTAGATCGGTGCGATCGGCGCGCGCTTGGTGATCTCGAGCTCGATGTCCTCGCCGATCGCGCGGCGCAGCATGTCGGTCATCGCGTCGAGGAGCTCCTCGAGATCGACGACGGTCGGCTGCAAGACCTGACGCCGGCTGAGCGCGAGCAGCTGGCGGGTCAGCTCGCCGGCGCGCTGCGCGGCGCGCACGATCTCGGCGACCTTTGCATCGGGCTCGGTACGGCGCTGCAGCAGGTGGCCGTACGTGATGATCACCGTCAAGAGATTGTTGAAGTCGTGCGCGATGCCGCCCGCGAGGCGGCCGACCGACTCGAGTCGCTGCGAACGGACGAGCTGCTCGTCGGCCTTGCGCTTGGTGTCGACCGCGGCGCGCTCGGCGCTGCGCCGCGCGACGTCGATCCGGACGATCGCGGATGCGGTCCACCAGGTCAGCGCGGTGAAGCACAGGATGCTGGTCGCCGCGAACAGCGCGGTCTCGTGCTCGACATCGAACAGTCCGGTTTGCTCGCCGAGGATCACGAGCGCACCGATCGCCGCCGGGACGAGGATCGCGGCCGGCAACAACCGGCGCGCGAGCGCACCACCCGGGCCTTCGCTCGCGACGACCGCCATCACGCCGCGGGTCGGCCGCGCGCACAGGATCGAGCTCGAGCATACGGTCAGCGCGACCGCGGGATTGAGCGCGACCTCTTCGTAACCGCCGATCGTGTAGAGCGCGCGCACGCCGTAGACATTGCCGAGCAGCGCGAGCAGCGAGACGAAGCCGGCGCCGAGCGCGAGGACCTGCGCCGCGACGTGACCGGCGCGACCGCGCGTGTCGAGACAGATCAGCGCGAGCCCGATCGCGACGAACGCCGCCGCGCTGATCGGAGACATCCGACCCGGCGAGAACAGGGTCGCCTCGTCGGAGAACAGCACGTCGTCGATGCCGAAGTCCGCGCCAGGCACGTACTCGAGCAGCGTCAGCGCTCCGACGACCGAGACGACGCTCGACAGCGCGCGCGATGCCCGGACGTGCTGGCGCTGCGTGCGCAGGACGAGCACGAGCGCGAGGCCGACGAACACGAACGAGATCGCCGCGTTCACCTTGATCGCGCCGACCGCCGGATGGATCGCGCGCATCGCATCGACATCGAGCGCCCAGCCGATCAGCGCGATCACGCCGACAGCCGCAACAAAGATCGCGCCGAACCAAGCAGCTCTCTCTAGGGTACGCACGACCCGTTCATCCATCCACCCTGGAGCTTCCTGCGGCGTTATGCCCCAAGCAAGCGAAATCTCCGACGAAGATCAGAGAAGCGACGCGACGAGATCGTCGAGCTGGTCGAGGCTCGCATCCATGCCTCCGCATAGCGCGGCGTCGAGCGTCTCTTTGGACGGAAATTTCTCGTGCAGCCTGATGTTCGTCTTGCCGGCGTGCTCCTCGAACGTGACCGTGCACAGGACCTCGCCTGCCTCAGGGCGCGGCTCGAAGATCGTCGTGTAGACGAGGCGCTTCGGCGGCTCTATCTCCAGGTAGGTCCCCGCGAACGAGATCTGGCCACCGTCGTGGGTGCGCAAGACCTGACGGTATTTCCCGCCGACGCGAACGTCCGAGGTGAAGCCTTCGCCGGCGACGCCGATCGCTTTCGGCGCCCACCAACGGGTCATCAGCTCGACCTTCGTCCAGCAGTCGAACACGATCCGCGCGGGTCCATCGATCGTTCGCGTGATCACGAGCTCGAGATCGCCGACGACCTCGCTGACAGTGCGATTAGTGCTTCTTCTTGCGACGGGCATCCGCTTTCTCCTTTTCGACGAGCTCGACAACGAGGTCGTTCAATTGTTCGAACCGCGCGTCCCACACGCGGCGATAACGCTCGAGCCAGTCGTGCATGTCGCGCAGTGGCTCGGGACGCAATTCGTACACGCGTTGCTGCGCGCGCGCTTCGGCACCGACGACGCCGGCCTCCTTCAGCACGCGCAGGTGCTTCGACACCTGTGGCTGGTTGAGCCGGAGCCGCGTGCTGATGTCGTTGACCGGCAACGGCCCAGCGCGGAGCAACTCGACGATCCGGTAGCGGTTCTGCTCGGCGAGAGCGATGAACATCTCCAGCACGAGTTTCATATGCCCCCAAAGGCATATTCCTGTCAAGGCATATTCGGCGCGCGCTAGAACGAGCCGCTGGCGAGCGACAGCATGCTCGTGCCGTTCGCGTTCGGGGCGACGAGCGGGATCCCCGCGTGCAACGTGCCGCGATCGTAACGGAGCAAGGAGCCCACCGCGGGTGGCGACGGGCGATCCCAGTGCCGGCTCAGGTTGAACCCGATCAGCGCGCCGGCGAACGGGCCCGCGACCACGACGACGCCGATCGCGTTGTCGAGGTGGTGATCGACGCTATCCATCGCCGCGCCGAGGAGCCCTCCGGCGGCGGCACCGAGGAACGCACCGCCGACGGCTGCGCCGAGCGAGCCCGTCTGATCGCCGGCATTGCCGATCGCCCACACGCCGACGCCGATGCCGATCACGCCGCCGATCGCACCACCGATGATCGCGCCGCCGAGCCCGCCGAAATCGCCGGGACAGCCGTGCGCGCACTCGATGCCGGCACCGGCGAGCGCTCCGAGCGTGAGACCGACCGCGCCCGCGCCCGCACCGACGAGAACCTCACCGGCAATACGCCCTCCGTCGAGTGGAGGATCGCCTTCGGGCGCGATCACGACGGGCCTCGTCATCGACGGTGGTGCGAGCCGCGGCGTTTCGCGATCGACTGCGGGTGGACCAACCGGCGCCGCAGGATCGGCCGGTGGCGGTGCGGCCGGATCCGGGTCAGGCGCAGCCGCTGCAACGCTCGCGGTCATGGATAGCGTGGCGAACGCGAGCGCTTTCATCTCCTCATCGTCGCGCGCCGACCCCCGCTCGAGGGTGGCAATTCACGCCAATCTCACTCGACGACTTTGGCGACTGGTAGCTCCGGCTCCGGCACGTGCCGAGACTTGCCGAACGAGCCCAGCTTCCAGAACACGAGGCCAAGGACGACGACGGCGGCGATGTTGAGCGCTGCGTCGCAGCCAACGACGCCGGCGACGCCGTAGCTCTTGTCGAACCGAGAATCGACAAAGCCGGTGTAGGCGATCGCGACATTGCCGGCGGCGGTGAACAACGTGTACTTCGTCGACGCAGACTTCTCGTCCTTGCCGATCGTCTCCAGCACGGTCGCCGTGAACGCGGCGTAACAGAATCCGGTCACGAGCGCGTACATGAGGCCGCCGTAGATGAACGTCGATTCGCTCGTCGGAGAGAACGCCATCCCCAAACCGACCGCCGCGGTCAATACACCCGACAAGAGGTACATCGCGCGGCGATTCGTCCGGTCGCAAATGAAGCCGCCTGCGATCGCACCGACCGCCGTGAGTCCCTGGCCGAGCAAGCCGCTCACGATCCCGATCATGTGCGAGACGTGGTCGTCCACCAGCTTCGCAGCAGCGTCGGCCGGTAACTTCGCGAGCTCGCCCGCGAGATCGTGGGTAACGTAGTCCTGAGCGACGCCGCTGAAGTAGTTCGCGAGCGCGGCGGTCCCGACCGGGGAGAGGCACAGCAGGATTCCGGTGATGCCTGCCTTCGTCCACAGGAATTCTCGGACCTGAATGATCAGCCTGCCGATCGCCTCGACCAGCGTGCCTTCCATCTTGCGCGCCGGCTCGTGGACGAACAGCATCGCGAGCGCAGGCCCGACCATCATCGCGGCCAGCACGCCACCGAACTGCCATGGCGCGTAGCCGTCGGAGGTCATCAGCGTCGCGATCGTCGCCGAGATGCCGCCGCCCGCGAGATTTCCCGCGTTGTACCAACCACCCGCCTTGCCGCGTTGTTCGTCGCTCAAGCCGGCGGCCATGAGCCCGCCATTGCAACTGCCTATCAGGCCCGAAAACGTCTGCGCCAGGAACGCGAAAGCGAGGAACGGGACCACCTGGTCCGGCAACGTCATCTGGCACGACACGAAGAGACATGCGCCGCCGATCAAGGCGAGGAGCACCAGCCAGTGCTTGCGGCGGATCCAGAAGTCAACCACGGGCGCGTAGACGAACTGGAACCATGTCGGTACGAACAGCAGCGTCACGTACCAGCCGATGTGATCGAGGTCGACATGCGCGCGGCGCACGAGGTACGGCATCAGCACCGCGGTGAAGGCGCCGGGGACGCCATATGCCGTGCCCGCGAAGAAGAACATCCAGGGCGGCGTCGGCCGTTGCTCTGTCACCGCGCGCGAGCTTACACGCTGAGCGCGCACCGAAAACGCGAAACCCGAGCTCCTTTGCAGGGAGCCCGGGTTCTGCGCGGCAACTCGACGAGCTAGATGATCGCGAGCTTCGCGAGCGTCGCCTTGACCGAGGCAATCCCGGCCGTGGCCGACGCCTTCGTCGTGTACATCTGGCTGATGCCGACGATCTGGCCGTTCTGCGCGGACAGCGTGAAGTAGAACCGACCGTCGCTCGCCGTGAGGATCGCGAAGCTCGTGTCGAGCGTCGCCGCGTCCTGCACCGCGAACGCGCCGTTCCACGCGGCCGCCGCCGTGGTGTACGACTCGCTCGACAGCACGACCTGACCGTTCGAGGCGAACACGTTGAAGCGGAACTGGTTCGTCGACCCCTCTTCGACCTGAACCCGAGCGCCCGTCGTGTTCGCCTCGAGCTTGTCGAGGTACGTGGTGACCGCCTTCACGCACGACGCGATCGCGCGCGTCGCGTTCGACTTGGTGGTGTACGTCTGCGAGAACGAGATGATCTCGTTGTTCGCCGCATTGAGGTGGAGCAGGTAGCCGCCGTTCGCGGCTTGCTTCAGCGAGTACTGCGCGCTGTCGACGCCGTTGGTCTCGACCGCCAGCACGCCGTTGATCGCGCTCGTGCGAGACGAGTACGCTTCCGACGTCAGGAGGATCGCGCCGTTGCCGGCCGCGAGATGGAAGTGCCAACCATCGTTCGCCTGCCAGAGGTCGAACTTGCCCGCGAGGGTCGAGCTCGAATCAGCGTCCGCGACCTCGTCATCCGCCTGCGTGGCGCAGGCGCCGATGGAGAGCGAGAGGACGAGAGCGGTGATAAGCGAGCTGATGTTGCGCATGGTGATGGCGCGCCCTATTACAAGGGGTGAGCCAATGTAGGACATCGCAACATAGCGAGATCACTACGGTCGAGATCTCCAGTTGTTGTTCTACAGAAACTTCAGTTGCACGAATGCAACTTAAGTTTCAGTCGTAGCGCAAACCTTCGACCGGCGTCAGCGCAGCAGCGCTCTGCGAGGGGAACAGCGTAGCGACCAGGCTGATCACGAGCGTGATGCCGGCGACCAAGAGGACCTCGAAGAACCGCACGTCGATCGGGAGGCGATCGATCAGATAGACCTTCGGATCGAGGTGATAGCCGTACGCGCTCACCGAGTAACAGGTCGCGAGCCCGATGCCGACGCCGAGCACCGTGCCGACGCCACCGATCGCGAGGCCGAGCACGAGGAACACGCGGGCGACTCCGGACGAGGTCGAGCCCATCGACTTGAGGATCGCGATCTCGCGCGTCTTGTCGGTGACCATCATCGTCAGCGCGGAGACCATGTTCACGGTCGCGACGATGATGATGAGCGTCAGGATGATCACGAGCGCGAGCTTCTGGAAGTTCAGCGCCGTGAACAGGTTGTGGTTCAGCTCGTACCAGTCCTGAACCTGATAGGGCGGTCCACCGAGCGCCTTCTCGAGCTTCTTCGCGATCGCTTCGGCGCGATCGACGTCCTTGACCTTCATCTCGACGCCCATCACCTGATCGCCGCGGCCGACCAGCTCCTGGGTGTCGTGGAGCGACGTGTACATCAAGCGGCGGTCGTACTCGTCGAAGCCACTGTAGAAGATGCCGGTGACATGGAACCGCTTCGTCCGCGGCGCGCTCGACTTGAGCTTCCACGTGTCGAAGTCGTAGTTCGACATCGGCACGACGACGGTGACATCGTCGCCGACCTTCGCCTTCAGCTTGTGCGCGAGCTCCTTGCCGATGATGATCGGCGGCAGCTCGCCTTCCTTCGGCTCGATGCCGAGCGAGTCGACCGAGCCCTTCTCCATGTGGCTCTCGAGATCGAGCACGCCCTTCACGAGCTTCGGATCGACGCCCTTGATCGCGACGCCGGAGAGCTCGCCTTTGCCGCGCGTCACGAGCATCTCGGCGAAGATGAACGGCTGCACCGCGATCACGTCGGGATCGATGTGCATCGCGGTGTCCATCACGTCGCGGTATTCCGCGAACGTCGCCTGCGACTTCAGCACGATCACGTGCGCGTTGACGCCGAGCACCTTGTCGCGGAACTGCTGCTGGAACCCGGTCGTCACCGCGAGCACGATCGTCAGCGCGGCGACGCCGAGGACGACGCCGAGCACCGACACGCTCGTGAACACCGAGAACACGGCGAGCAGCGTGCACACCGACGCGGAGATCATCCCGAGCACCAGCATCAGCACGCCGATCGGGCTGCCGCCGTGCGACGTCAGCATGATGATGAGGCCCGCGACGCCGACCGCGGCCGAGCCGCCCGCCGCGAGCAACATCCCGCGATCGCGCTGACCGCTGTAGAGGTAGCGCCAGCCGATCCGGAGCTCGTACGGCGCCTGATAGACGTACCAACCGGCGAAGCCGACCAGGCCCAAGGCGACGGCGAGAACCAGGATTTCGGCCCACAACGGCATGCGGGCGAAGCTTGCCTCGACGCTGGCCGCTACGCCAGGTGACTATCGCCCTACTTCGAGCCCGAACCGGAGCCCGCGCCAGTCAGCGAGGCAGGCAGCGGCGGGAGCTCGTTGATCGCCGGTAGTAAGACGATCTCGATGCGCCGGTTCTTCTGGCGGCCCTCACCGTTCGCGTTGGAGGCGACCGGATCGTGATCGCCCTCGCCCGCCGGCATCAGGTTCTTCGGATCCATGCCGGCCGTCACCATGACGCGCGTCACCGTCAGCGCACGCTCGGTCGACAGCTGCCAGTTGTCCTTCGGCACGCACGCATCCGCAGCCGCACTGCCGGCCTTCGGCTTCGCGAAGTCCTGGTTGTCGGTGTGGCCGACCACGAGGTAGCGGCGATCCGCGAACTTCTTCAACACCGCCGCGACCTCGACGACCGCGTACTCGCCTTGCTTCGATAGCTCGCTCGAGCCCGACGGGAACAGCACCTCCGCCGGCAGCGACACGACGAGCGCACCGTGGCGCGCCGAGACCTGGAGCTGGCCCGTGTCGATCATCTTCGCGAACTGTTTCTGGATGTCCTCGATCGCGGCCATCCGCTTGTCGGCGTCGGCCTTCTGGGCACGGAGCTGGGTGAGCTCGTCCTTCGTCGCGTTGAGGTTCTTCGCGACCTCGCCGCTCTGCTGCTCGAGGCCGGTCGCCTTCTTCGTCGCCTCGACGAGCGACGCCTTGCAGTCGGTCGCCTGCTTCGTCGAATCCGCCGCCTGCGTGCGCAGCGCGGTCAGGTTCTTCGAGCAGCTCGCGCGATCGTCGTCGCCGGCGAGCGCTTGTTGCCGGTATTGCCACGCGAAGTAGCCACCGGCGCCGGCGGCACCCGTGATCACGATCGCGTAGAGCCAGAGGCGCCACGGGAACCCTCGTGCGGGTTTCACGGGCGTACCGCTATCGGGACGTTGAGCCATGCGACCCTCCTGAGTCACGACGATACAACACGTCGTGTTCTCACTCGGCGTTTCAGCCGCCCTCGCTGCATGTGGGTTGACGCGCGCGGTCGGGCGTGACCAGACCGTGACTCGAAGCTGACTCAGGCGTTCGCAGCGTCGAGCACGCGCGCAGCGCACGCTGTGAACATGACCGAATATCCGCCGGGGTCACCGCTGTTGCCGCGCTCGAGCTACGTGAACGCGATGAAGGCGCGGCTGCCGGCGGAGGCGTTCGCGCCCGCGCACTCGCGGCTCGCATTTCTCGCTGGCTATCTCGCGATCGTCGTCGTCGCGATCCTCGCGATCGCGCGCCACTGGGTGCCGTGGGCCGTCGTGCCGGTGCTGTCGATCGCGATCGGCGCGGGCTTCGCGGGCCTGACGTTCGTCGCGCACGAGGCGCTGCACGGTGGGATCATCCGCGGCAAGCGCGTCCAGTACGCGATCGGTCTGCTGTGCTTCGCGCCGTTCTTCCTGTCGCCGCGGTTGTGGATCGCCTGGCACAACCGCTCGCACCACGCGACGACGAACCTGCCCGATGATCCGGATGGCTACGCGACGCTCGAGCGCTACGAGGCGCGCCGGTCGACCCGGTTCTCGGTCGATGCGTTCTCGCTCGGCGGCCGGCGCTGGCGCGGCGCGCTCAGCCTCGTGCTCGGCTTCACGGTCCAGAGCGTCGATCAACTGTTCGCCACGCGCTCGCGGGTCGCGTTCGTCGAGGCCGCGGCCTACCTCGCTGGCTGGGGCGTGCTCGCCGCGTTCGTCGGGTTCGTGCCGTTCCTGTTCGTGTTCGTGCTGCCGTTGCTCGTCGCGAACGTCTGCGTGATGGCGTTCATCCTCACGAACCACAGCCTCAGTCCGAAGGTATCGATCGACGATCCGCTGGTCAGCGGGCTCAGCGTCACGACGCCGCGCCTGCTCCAGTGGCTGAGCCTCGGCTTCGGCTTTCACGTCGAGCACCACCTGTTTCCAGCGATGAGCACGCGCCACGCGCCGTCCGTGCGGGACCTGCTCGTCGAAAAGTGGCCAGAGCGCTACCAGTCGATGCCGCTCGCCGGGGCGCTGCGCAAGCTCCACTCGACCGCGCGGGTCTACAAGGACGCCACGACCCTCTACGACCCGACGACAGGGGCGGAATTCGCGACGTTGCTCCCGCGGTCGTGAACGGGAACAAACAGTCTTGACTGACTGTTTCTTGGGCGGTAAGGATCCAGCTGATGCCCGAGGCGGTCCGCGCTCCGAGAACGCAGCAGCAGCGCCGCGACGAGACGCGCCGCGCGTTGCTCGACGCCGCGGTCGAGAGCCTGATCGAGGTCGGCTTCGCGCGCACGACGACGCTCGAGGTCCAGCGCCGCGCAAACGCCTCGCGCGGCGCGCTGCTCCACCACTTTCCATCGAAGACCGAGCTGCTCGTCGCGGCGGTCGATCACCTCGCGGAGATGCGCGCCGCCGAGCTCCGCTTGCTGTCGGCCGAGCTCCCCGCCGAGGGCAAGGGCTCGCGCACCGACGCCGTGCTCGACCTCCTGTGGCAGTGCTTCAGCGGCACGTTCTTCCAGGTCGCGATGGAGCTCCGCACCGCGGCGCGGACGGATCTCGAGTTGCGCCCCGTGCTCGTCGCGGCCGAGCGCGCGCTCCGCGATCGGATCGTCGCGCAGGCCCGCAAGCTGTTCGGCAAGGATGTCTCGGAGCACCCGGGCCTCGAGCGCGCGATCGACTTCACGCTCCAGTTCATGATCGGCTCCGCGATGACCGCGGTCCTCCACGAGGATGCTCGCCTCGACATCCTGATCGCCGACTTCAAGACACTGTTTCCGACGGTGTTGACCAACGCAGCAACAACCCCCAGAAAGCGGACGAAGAAATGAGTGATCTACGATTCGACGGAAAAGTAGCGATCGTCACCGGCGCGGGTGGCGGCCTCGGGCGGTCCCACGCGCTGCTGCTCGCCTCGCGCGGCGCGAAGGTCGTCGTCAACGATCTCGGCGGCAGCTTCACCGGTGAGGGCAAGTCCGGCACCGCGGCCGACAAGGTCGTTGCCGAGATCAAAGAGAAGGGTGGCGAGGCCGTCGCGAACTACAACTCCGTCGAGGATGGCGATCAGATCGTCAAGACCGCGATCGATACGTGGGGCAAGATCGATATCGTCGTCAACAACGCCGGCATCCTCCGCGATGTTTCGTTCGCGAAGATGAGCCAGGCCGACTGGGACCTCGTCTACAAGGTCCACGTCCTCGGCACGTTCAAGGTCACTCACGCCGCGTGGGACTACATGCGTAACGCGGGCTACGGCCGCATCATCAACACGTCGTCGGCCGCCGGCATCTACGGCAACTTCGGCCAGGCGAACTACTCGATGGCGAAGCTCGGCATCCACGGCTTCACCCAGACGCTCGCGGCGGAGGGCAAGAAGCGCAACATCGTGGTGAACACGATCGCGCCGATCGCCGGCTCGCGCATGACCGAAACGGTGCTGCCGAAGGAGCTGCTCGACGCGCTGAAGCCCGAGTACGTGTCCGCGCTCGTCGCGAAGCTCGCGCACGAGGGGACCGAGGACACCGGCGGCCTCTACGAGGTCGGCGGCGGGTTCTACGCGAAGCTCCGCTGGGAGCGCGCGAAGGGCAAGACGTTCCGGCTCGGCCGCAACATCACGCCCGAGGACGTCAACAGCTCGTGGAAGACGATCACCGACTTCAAGGACGCTGACCACCCGGGCGGCGTCGCCGAGTCGATGCAGCCGATCATGGGCAACGTCGAGGCCGGCCCCTCCAAGGGCGGCAACCAGTTCATCGACGTCGACGCCGCGCTCGGCTTCAAGTATCCCGAGCAGCAGTCGCAGTACGACGAGCGCGATGTCGCGCTCTACGCGCTCGGCGTCGGCGCCGCAAAGGATCCGACGAACGAAGCGGATCTCGCGCTCGTCTACGAGATGAGCGGCAAGGGCATGAAGGTCCTGCCGAGCATGGGCGTGCTGCCCGCGATCAACATGGTGTTCTCGCAGGCCAAGCAGGGCATCAGCGCGCCCGGCCTGAACTTCGGCTTCGACCGCATCCTCCACGGCGAGCAGTACACCGAGCTCACCCGGCCGCTGCCGACGCACGCGAAGCTGACGACGAAGGCGACCGTGAAGTCGATCTTCGACAAGGGCAAGGGCGCCGTCGTCGGCACCGAGTTCCTCACGTACGACGAGAACGGCGACGTCTTGATCAAGAACGAGGTCACCACGTTCGTGCGTGGTGCCGGTGGCTGGGGCGGCGAGCGCGGCCCGAGCGTCGAGGTCAACGTTCCGCCGGATCGCGCGCCCGACAAGGTCGTCGAGCAGAAGACCGATGACAACCAGGCGCTGCTCTATCGCCTCAGCGGCGACTGGAACCCGCTCCACGCCGATCCGTCGTTCGCGAAGAACTTCGGATTCGCGAAGCCGATCCTCCACGGTCTCGCGACGTACGGCTTCGCGACCCGCGCGGTCGTGAACGCGTTCGCGCCGGATGCCGACCCGCGCTACGTCCACTCGATCCGCGTTCGGTTCGCCGCGACCGTGCTCCCAGGCGAGACGATCGTCACGGAGATGTGGAAAGAGGGCAACAAGGTCATCTTCCGCTGCAAGAACAAGGAAAAGAACGAGGTCTGCATCTCGAACGCTGCGATCGAGCTGTGGACCGAGCTGCCGAAGCCGAAGCCGAAGGCGGCGCCTGCTGCTGCTTCGAAGTCGGCCGCGGCCGTCCCGAACTCGGGCGACATCTTCCGCGCGATCGGCACGTTCGTCGCGGGTAACCCGGCGACCGCCGAGAAGGTGAAGACGGCGTTCCAGTTCAAGCTGTCCTCGCCCGAGAGCGCGTGGCTCGTCGATCTCACGACGCCGCCGGGTAAGGTCACGGAAGGCGCCGGCACCGCTGCGTGCACGCTCGAGTTGAGCGACGCCGACTTCATGGCGATGGCGACCGGTCAGGCCGATCCGATGAAGCTGTTCTCGTCGGGCAAGCTGAAGATCAGCGGCGACGTGATGGCATCGCAGAAGCTCGGCTTCCTGAAGAAGCTCACGCCCGAGATGGTGCTCGCCGAGACGAAGAAGCGCGGTGGTGGTGCTTCGGCCGGCGCGGATGTTCCGCCGGTCGCCGCCGACTTCACGCCGACCGTCGACGACGTGTTCGCGGTGATCCAAGAGTACCTGGTGCAGAACACCGATCTCGCCGGCAAGGTCGGCAAGAGCTACCAGTGGAAGATCGGCGATCACCGCTGGCTGCTCGATCTCAAGTCGGGCACCGGTGGCGTCAAGAAGGGCGAGGACAAGGCGGACTGCACGCTCGAGCTGACCGAGGAAGACTTCCTCGCGCTCACCCAGGGCAAGGCCGATGCGATGAAGCTGTTCACGACCGGCAAGCTGAAGATCAGCGGCGACGTGATGGCCTCGCAAAAGCTGCAGTTCCTGTCGAAGCTCGATCCGTCCAAGGCGATCGAAGTCGTCCAGAAGCGCCACGCGGGTGGTGCGGCTGCAGCGCCTGCCGCGGCGGCTGCACCGGCGAAGGCCGCTGGCCCGGCGAACGCCGAGAAGTTCTTCGCCGCGCTCGACAAGCGCCTCTCCGAGAACAAGAACCTCGCCGGTGAAGTCCGCGCGAAGGTGACGTTCAAGGTCACCGACCCGGCGTTCGAGAAGACGTACGACCTCGGCGGCACGTCCGTCACCACGCTCACCATCAAGGACGCGGATCTCGCCGGTCTCTCGGCGGGCAACGCGAAGTCGCTCTATCAACACGGCCAGCTGCGCGTCGACGGAGATGTTTCCGTCGCCCACCGCCTCGGCTTCCTGAAAGGACTCTAGACCATGCCTCGCAAAGTAAATGTCATCGGCGTCGGAATGGTGCCGTTCCAGAAGCCCGGAAAGTCGGAGGAGTACTACGTGATGGCGGAGAAGGCCGGCAAGGCCGCTCTCGCCGACGCGAAGATTCCGTACGACCAGGTCGCGCAAGCGTACGCGGGCTACGTCTACGGCGACTCGACGTGCGGTCAGCGCGCGATCTACCAGCTCGGTCTCACCGGCATCCCGGTGTTCAACGTCAACAACAACTGCTCGACCGGTAGCTCCGCGCTGATGCTCGGTGCGCAAGCGGTCGCCGGCGGCATGGCCGAGTGCGTGCTCGTCGTCGGCTTCGAGCAGATGGAAGCTGGCGCCCTAAAGGCGAAGTGGGACGACCGCGCGAACCCGCTCGACAAGTTCGTCAACGTGATGAACGAGGAGCAGGGCTTCAACTCCGCGCCGCCCGCCGCGCAGATGTTCGGTGGCGCCGGCCGCGAGTACCGCTGGAAGTACGGAACGAAGAAGGAGACGTTCGGCAAGATCGCCGAGAAGGCCCGCCAGCACGCGTCGAAGAACCCGTACGCGCTGTTCAAGGAGACCTACTCGCTCGAGCAGATCATGCAGTCGCCCGAGGTCTTCGATCCGCTGACCCGCTATCAGTGCTGCCCGCCGACCTGTGGCGCCGCGGCCGCGGTGCTGTGCTCCGACGAGTTCGCGAAGAAGCACAACATCTCGAACCCCGTGTACATCGCCGCGCAGGTCATGACGACCGACTTCCCGTCGAGCTTCGAGGAGCACTCGATGATCAAGATGGTCGGCTTCGACATGGCGAAGTCCGCCGCAAAGAAGCTCTACGAGCAGGCCGGCGTCGGCCCCGACGATGTCGATGTCGTCGAGCTCCACGACTGCTTCACCGCGAACGAGCTGCTCACGTACGAGGCGATCGGCCTGTGCAAGGAAGGCGAAGCCGAGAAGTTCATCTGGGACGGTGACAACACGTACGGCGGCAAGTACGTCACGAACCCGTCGGGCGGCCTGCTCTCGAAGGGCCACCCGCTCGGCGCCACCGGCCTCGCGCAGTGCACCGAGCTCGTCTGGCACCTCCGCGGCACCGCGGAGCAGCGCCAGGTCGAGGGTGCGAAGGTCGCGCTCCAGCACAACCTCGGGTTGGGCGGAGCCTGCGTGATGACGATGTACCGCCGCGACTGATTTCTTGGTGATCGTCCCGAGCGCACCGTCTATGCTGCCTGCATGAAGTGCGGGGTTCTGGGGTTGGTGGTGGTGGCGGCATGCTCCGGTGCTCGGATGCCGGAAGCTGGTACCACGGTCGACGCTACGACCGTGGTTCCCGACGCCGCGGAGTGGCGGGAGACCCGCGCTGCTACGTCGGTAGTGATCGGCGCCCATCGAGTGCTGTGGACGCAGACGCACGAACCTTGTGCTCTCGAGACGGGCTGCGGCCAGATTCCGTCCGGCCCCACGTTGTCGACTCGCGATCTCAGCTCTGGCCCCGTGACCACACTGTTCGAAGACTTGTGGGGTGCGAGCACGATGGTCGGTGACGAAGACCAGGTTTTCCTGGTGCTCTCTGGGCCGAGCGCAGACGAAACCTTCGTCGCCAGGTACACCGTTGGATCGTCCGTGGCTCCGGAACCGATGTCGCA
>Ga0105245_10000561_pt1 | contig 33761 bp, 22 predicted proteins | sample KBSM54metaG_FD_81523 | JGI IMG/M metagenome (GOLD analysis project Ga0105245, IMG submission 81523) | Miscanthus rhizosphere microbial communities from Kellogg Biological Station, Michigan, USA - KBS M5-4 metaG | ecosystem: Host-associated > Plants > Roots > Rhizosphere > Soil | place...
GCATCGGACTGGCGATCTGTCGCAAAATAGCGGTGCGTCATGGCGGCGACGTCGTCGCGCGCAGCGCGCCGGGCGAGGGAGCGACCTTCATCGTCACCCTGCCGGCGCAACAACATCCGGAGAACGAGATTGCAACTGTCTGACCTCGCAAGGCCCATCACCATTCTTCTCGCCGACGACGACGAAGAAGACCGCATGCTCACGTCCGAGGCGCTCAACGAGAGCCGCGTCGTCAACGATCTGCGCTTCGTCGAAGACGGCGAAGATCTCCTCGACTATCTCTATCGGCGCGGCAAGTACGACGCCGGCTCCGCGCCGCGCCCCGGCCTCATCCTCCTCGACCTCAACATGCCGAAGAAAGACGGCCGCGAAGCGCTCAAGGAGATCAAAGCCGATCCCGATCTTCGCCGCATCCCGATCGTCGTGCTCACGACGTCGAAAGCGGAGGAGGACATCTATCGCACCTACGACCTCGGCGCGAACTCCTTCATCGCCAAACCGGTGAAATTCGAGTCGCTGGTAACGCTCATGAAGGAAATCAAGCGATACTGGATCGAGATCGTGGAGCTTCCGCTGAACGGTGAGCACTGACCTCGAATCGCGCGCTGTTCGGGTTCTCCTCGTCGAAGACGACGAGGACGACTACATCCTCACGCGCGATTTCCTGAGCGAGAGTCGCCGCACGACGTTTTCGCTCGACTGGGTCTCGACCTACGACGACGCGATGCGTGCGATGCGCCGCGGCGAGCACGACATCTACCTCGTCGACTTCCGCCTCGGCGAGCACGACGGACTGGAGATCCTGCGCGACGCGAAAGCGTTCGGCTGTCTCAGCCCGATCATTCTTCTGACGGGACAAAGCGACGCCGACATCGACGTCGCCGCGATGAAAGCCGGCGCCGCCGACTATCTCGTCAAGGGACAAGTCGACGCGAAGCTCCTCGAGCGCGCGATTCGCTATTCGCTCGAACAGAGCCGCACGCTCGACGCGCTGCGCGAAAGCGAAGAGCGTTACGCGTTGTCGGCGCGCGGCGCGAACGACGGATTGTGGGTGTGGGACATCCCCGCGAACAGCGTCTATTACTCGCCGCGTTGGAAGTCGATGCTCGGCTACAGCGACGACGAGATCGGCGACTCGCCTGATGAGTGGCTCTCGCGAGTTCATCCCGACGACGCCGAAGTGCTTCGCAGCCTCATCGAACTTCACCTCGGCGGCGGCTCGCCGCATCTGCAGAGTGAGTACCGGATCAAGTGCGCGAACGGCGAGTATCGATGGATGCTCACGCGCGGTCTCGCGGTGCATGACGCCGAGGGACATGCGGCGCGTATCGCGGGATCGCAGACGGACATCACCGATCGCAAGATCGCAGTCGAGCGATTGATGCACGACGCGTTTCACGACGCGCTCACCGAGCTGCCGAATCGCGCGCTCTTCATGGATCGATTGAATCGCGCGCTCGAAGCGTCGCGGCGGCATCCGGAAGCCGGGTTTGCCGTGCTGTTTCTCGATCTCGATCGCTTCAAAGTCGTCAACGACTCGCTCGGACATTCGTTCGGCGATCAGATGTTGATGTCGGTCGCGCAGCGGCTGACCCAATCGGTGCGCGCGGCGGACACCGTCGCAAGACTCGGCGGTGACGAGTTCACGGTGCTGCTCGAAGACCTCGAGCAGATGACCGAGGCGGTGAGAACGGCGCAGCGGATTCAGGATGCGCTGGCGTCGCCGTTCCGCATCGACGAGCACGAGATCTTCACGAGCGTCTCGATCGGCATCGCGCTCAGCGTGACCGGTTACGCGAATCCGGAGGAAGTGCTGCGCGACGCCGACATCGCCATGTATCGCGCAAAGTCGCGCGGCAAGGCGCGGCACGAAGTGTTCGACAAGACGATGCACGATCGCGCCGTGCGACTCCTGAAAGTCGAAACGGATTTGCGCCGCGCCATCGATCGCGGCGAGTTGCGCGTCCACTACCAGCCGATCGTGTCGCTGGTGACGGGACGCATCAGCGGATTCGAAGCGCTGGTGCGTTGGCAGCGCGGCGACGAGCTCGTGCCGGCGTACGAGATCATTCCGGTCGCGGAAGAGACGGGACTCATCACGCAGATCGGCGACTGGGTTCTGCGCGAGGCGTTGGGCCAGGCGATGGAATGGCGCCGCTTCGCGCCGCACGGCGATCCGTTTCACGTGCACGTGAATCTCTCGCCACGACAGTTCCTGCAACCGAATCTCATCGAGCAGATCGAGCGTTCCCTCGACGACACGAGCGCCGATCCGACGCTGCTGCATCTCGAAGTCACGGAGAGCGTGCTGATCGAAAACGCGGAAGCGGCCGGCGATCTGCTGCGCGCATTGCGAGCGTCGCGCGTCGGCCTGTCGCTCGACGACTTCGGCACCGGCTACTCGTCGCTCAGCACGTTGCAGCAGTTTCCGTTCGACACGCTGAAGATCGATCGCGCGTTCGTCGGCACAAACGGCAACGCGCGCCGCAACGACGAGATCGTCCGCACCATCGCCAACCTCGCGAACGTTCTCGGCATGGCCGTCACCGTCGAAGGCGTCGAGAGCCGCGAGCAAGTCTCCCGCATGCGCGCCCTCGGCATCGAGTACGCGCAAGGCTTCTTCTTCTCGAAGCCGGTCGATGCGATCAGCGCGACGGCGATGTTGTCGACGACGTTCGCGTAGACGCCACGATCTGCAGCATCACGTCGGCGTTCCGATCGGACGGAAAGACCGGATACGTGACGCGCACGATGCGGCCGTCGATTGCCAGCCACGACATGCGTTTGATCAGCACCTCGCCGGCGAGCGTCATCGTCGGCAGCTTCAGCGCGTTCACCAACGTCAAGTCTGCGTCGCTGAGAATCGGAAACGGCACCGCGAGGCGCGTCGCCATCTCGCGCTGGTATTCGGGCGATTGCGTGCTCAGACCGAAGACGCGGCAGTCGAGCGCAGCGAATTCCGCGGCGAGATCGCGGTAGCGGCAGACCTGCGGCGTGCATCCGCGCGCTCCTGGAATCTCGTCCCAATCGGCGACGAGCGGCGCTTTGCCGGGCTGTCCCGTTCGCGGGAACGCGAACACGACCACGCGTCCGGCCAGATGCGAAAGATTCACGCGCGTTCCGTTCGTCGCCTCGAGCTCGAGGTGGGGTAGCGCGTAGCCCGCGAGGTGTGCGGCGGCGCCGTCGTCCTGTGGCGCGGGCAGATTCGCCGGCAACTTCGAGAGATCGCGTTCTGCCATCGTCGTTACTCCTCGAGCATCCGCGCGACCGCCGCCTTCACGTGAATCTCCGTCGTGTCGAGAAACGGAACTCGGTCCGACATCCCGTCTTTCAGAATCAGCGGCAACTCGGTGCCGCCGAGGATGAGACCGTCGATGTCCATGCGATGAACGATGTCGAGGAGTCCATGTCGAGTTTCGGGAAGGATGATTCCGTGCACGAGCTCTGTGAAGTATTTCTCGTGAACATAGTCCTGATCGGCGACGGTGGGGATGACGATCTCGATGCCGCTTTTCGCGAACGCATCGGGATAGAAGCTCGCTTGCATCGTCATGCGCGAGCCGAAGAGCGCGAGTCTGCGAAGACCGCGCGCGACGGCTTCCGCGCGCGTGACTTCGACGATGCTGATGAGCGGAAGCGATGAACGCTGCTGCACGTCGTCGAACACGACATGCGGCGTGTTCGACGCGATGATCGCGAAGTCCGCACCCGCGCGTTGCAGCGCTGCGACGGCGTCGACGATGTAGTCGGCGAGTTGCGCGCGCTCGCCGTTCGTAGCGTGATCGATGACGCGTTTGAGGTCGATGCTGTTGATGAGGATCAGCGGATAGCTGCCGTCCGTGATCCGTTCGCGATGCCCGGCGATGATCCGACGGTAGTAGTCGACCGTCGATTCCGGTCCGATGCCGCCCACGATGCCGATCGTCTTCATGATCGCACCGCCGTCGCTTCGATCTCGATCAGCGAATTGCGCGGCAGCTTCGGAGAGCTGAGCGTCGTTCTTGCTGGCGGATCGTCGTTGAAGAACGAGGCGTAGACCTCGTTCATCGCCGCGAAGTCGTCCATGTTCTGTAAGTAGACGACGCAGCGGACGACGTTCGCCGCACTCGATCCTGCCGCGTCGAGGAGGATGGCGATGTTCTTCAGCGCGCGATCGGTGTGCTCGCGGATGCCGCCGCCGGTGAGCTCCTGCGTCAAGGGATCGATGGCGATCTGTCCGCTGAGAAACAGGAATCCGTTTGCCTCGATGGCCTGCGAGTAGGGACCGACCGGCAGAGCGCCGTCTTTCGTGGTGATGGTTCGCTTCATGATGGTTCCTTTGCGATTTCGCGAATGCTGTCGATGTCGATCTCTTCGGCGTTCATCTCCGCGGTCTCCGTTTCGGGCGGCGGTGGCCGTCGCCGCCGACGTCCATCGCCAGGTAGTAGACGCATTCGCTGCGGCCGAGATTGGCGAAGCCGTGTTCGCAATCGCCGTCGTAGTAGATGCTGTCGCCGGTTGCGAGGTCGTAGCGCTCACCGTCGAGCGTGAGTCGCAACTTTCCTTTCTCGACGGCGACGTATTCGCGCGAGCCGCGACCGTGCGCCGCGAACACGCCGGCGTCGACGCCTCCATCGAGCGTCGTGCGCATCAACTCGAACTCAACGCCGGGAAGAACGGGCGACAGGATGCGGCGCTGCCAACCCGACGGATCCTTCGCCACCGTCTGCTCCGCGTGACGCAGCACGACGACGCGGCCGTGCACCTGCGGCGTCAGCAGCGTCGCGAGGGTGGTGCTGAGGGCGGTGGCGATGCGGTCGAGGAGAACGATGGTGCTGGCTTTCGTGCCGCGCTCGATCGCCGAGATCATGCTGCGGCTCACACCGGATCGTTCCTCGAGATCGCTCAACGAGAGCGCGCGTTTCACGCGCTCGCGGCGAACTCGCTTGCCCAATTCCGCGACGTTCATCTCGTGCACTATAGTAGACGCAACGTCTACTCATCTGCAACGGCGGCGCGTCGCATAGAATGCGGAAATGCGCCGGATATTCGTAGTCCTGGTCGCGACAGCGACCGTATCGCTGCATGCCCAGTCGATTGCCACAGTGGTTGGCGGCGGCAGTGACGACGGACAGCTGGCGACGGCGATTCCGATCACGTCGCCGCGCGGCATCGCCATCGACTCGAAGGGCGTCGTGCACTTCGTCGAAGGCGTCGGACGCGTGCGTCGCATCGACGCGAACGGCATCGTGACCACGATCGCCGGAAACGGCGCGGCCGGCTTCAACGGCGACGGTGGTGCCGCCGTGAACGCGGTGCTGAATCAGCCGCTCGGCCTTGCATTCGATGCGTCGGACAATCTCTACATCGCCGACGCCGAGAACGGCCGCATCCGCCGTATCGACGCGAAGACCGGCATCATCACGACGACGCTCGCCGACTTGAAGAGACCGGCCGGCCTCGCGTTCGCGGGCGGATTTCTCTACGTGACCGAAGCGGGATTCGACGGCAATCGCGTTCGCCGCATCAATCTCGCCACGAACGCCGTCGAGACGATCGCGGGCGCTGCCGACGGAACTCCCGGATTCAGCGGCGATGGCGCGGCAGCGGTGAACGCGAAACTCGATTTTCCATTCGGCATCGCCGTCGACGCCGCGGGCAACATCTTCGTCGCAGCGAACGAGCGCGTGCGCCGCATCGACGCGCAGACAAAGGTCATCGACACGTACGCGGGCGGCGGCAATCCCGCGGATGGCGTCGGCGACAATCTCGTCGCGACGAGCGCGAAGCTCGCAGCGCCCACCGGCATCGGCTTCGACAGCGCCGGCAATCTGCTCATCTCCTGCGTCGACACCGGCTCGCTCCGCAAAGTCGACAAGACGACGAAGATCATCACGACGTTCGCGTCAGGCGTGTATCTGCCGACGTTCGTCACGTCCGACTCGCGCAGCGTGCTTTGGTCGAGCGATGACGAGCGCATCTATCGCGTCGCCGCGAACGGCAGCCTCACGACGTTCGCCGGCGGCGGCACGTTCATCGGCGACGGCCGCGTCGCCACCGCCGCGATTCTGCAGGACCCGAACGGAGTCACCGTCGCGCCGAACGGCGATCTTCTCATCGCTGACACCGGCCACAACGTGCTGCGCCGCGTCGCGGCGTCGACCGGACGCATCTCCACGATCGCCGGCCAGCCGGGTGTCGTCTACGTCGACGATCAGGAAGGCGCCGACGCTTCGAAGTCGATCATCGGATTCCCGCGCGACGTGAAGCTCGACTCGACCGGCGCGATCTACATGCCCGATCTCAACAACGCGCGCATCTGGCGCATCGACACGTCCAACAAGATCACGACGTACGTGAAAGATGTCGAAGCGTGGGCGCTCGCGTTCGACGCGTCGAACAATCTCTATTTCGTCGGCGACAACGCGCTCTATCGCATCGACGCAGTCACGAAGGCGAAGACCACGGTCGCCGGTCAGGTGGACAGCGGCTTCAGCGGCGACGGCGGACAAGCGTCGCAGGCGAAACTCAGCTCGCCGCGCGGCGTCGCCATCGATGCCGAGGGCAACATCTTCATCTCCGATGAAGGCAACTCGCGCGTCCGCAAGATCGATCGCACCGGAATCATCACGACCTACGCCGGCGGCGACAACTCATTCCTCGGCGACGACGGTCTCGCCACTGCGGCGCTGGTCGGACCGCGCCGCATCGCCATCGACAAGCGCAACGGCGATCTCTACATCGCCGACGGCACGTTCCATCGCGTGCGCCGCGTCAACGCGGCCACGAAGATCATTACGACCGTTGCCGGATCGGCGACGTTCTACACCGACGCGGATTTCGCGGGGGACGGAGGCAAGGCGACGCTGGCGAAGCTGAACTTCGGATTCAGCGAGCCGTCGGTCGCTCTCTCGAGCGGCGGCGACGTCTACATCGCCGACGTCGTCAACAATCGCGTGCGTGCCGTGTTCGCGTGCGCGGCGGTTGCGACTCCGTTGCTCACGCGTCCGGCCGACAACAGCACGAACGTGTCGACCGCCCCGACGCTCGCGTGGAGTGACACGCTCAACGCATTCCGCTACGACGTTCTCCTCGACACCGTTTCGCCGCCGGTGAAAGTCGCGGCGAGCGACGTCAGCGAAAACTCATTCACGCCCGCGAATCTGCTGCCGGCGACGAAGTACTTCTGGCGCGTCGTCGCGAAAGGCGATTCGTTTTGCGCGTCGGCGTCGAGCACCAGCTCCGCGATCGCCTCCTTCACGACGAGCGCCGCATGCGCGGCCTCGGCATTCGACACGATCGCGCCCGCCGACGGCGCGCAGGTCGCGGATCCTTCCGTTCTCCTGAGCTGGACTGCATCCGCCGGTGCGGCGTCGTACGACGTCTTCTTCTCCGCGTTCAATCCTCCGTCGCGCGTCGCGACCGGAATCACAGCGACGTCGTTCCGCGTGAACGCGTTGGCGGGAACGTACTCGTGGTTTGTCGTCGCGCACGCGTCATGCGATCCGTCGCAAACCGCGACGACGCCGCAGCGCACGTTCACGTCGACGGCCGGAGCGCAGTGTCCGCAGCAATCCGTCGTCACGCTCACATCGCCGTCGAACGGTCTCATCGACGTCTCGCAGTCGCCCGATCTCATCTGGTCGCTCAACGGATTCGCCTCCAGCTTCGATCTCTACCTCGGCACCAGCCCCGATCCGCCGCTCTACGCGGCGAACATCGTCGACTCGCATCAGAACGTCGCCTCGCTCGAACCGGGCACGAAGTATTTCTGGCGCGTCGTCGCGCGTGCGCTGTGCACGCAAGTGCCGGTGTCTTCGCAAGTGAGCTCGTTCACGACGCGTTCGTGCGCGGCGCCGGGCGTGCCGTCGATCGTTTTCGCGCCGCCGACGGTGAGCTCGGGATCGACGTACTCGATCGTCTGGTCGGTTGCGTCAGGACTCGATGCCGCCGGCGCGTATCTGCTCGAGCGTTCGTCGAGCCCCGGATTCGAATCGCTCATCGACAGCCAGGTCAGCAGCTCGACCGCAGCGTCGTTCCTCGCCGGCGATCCCGGCTCGATCTATCACCGCGTGCGCGCGGTGTCGGGATGCGATCCGTCGAAGGTCAGCTTGCCGTCGGACGTCGTGCGCGTGAACGTTGTCGCCGCGCCGCCCAATATCGTCTTCACCGTCCAACCCACCGCGAAAGTCATCGACCTCGGCTCGAAGCTCGAGGACGCGAACGGCTCGTTCACGCTCGAGAACATCGGCTCGACCGCGGTGCAGGTGATCGTCGGACGTCAGGAGCTCAATCAATCGCCGCCGTTCTTCAGCATCGTCGATCCGGGCGGCCAGGACGCGGCCTTCATCACGCTCGATCCGCACAAGCCGCACGCGTTCACGATTCGCTACTCGGGACCGCCGAACAACATCGCGGCGTCGTATCAGGGTGTCGTGTTCGTCGCGGCGACCGGCACCGGTCTCGCGGTGACGCCGTACGCATTCGTCAATCTGAAAGTGGGCGGAACGATCGCGCCGGCGCCGCAGTTCATCGTCGACGGTGTGCCGTCCGACTACGCGGCGTTCCCGTCGCTCAACGGCGATGACGCGAACCGCGCGCCGCTGACGATCGGCGTGCGCAACAGCGGCTCGTCGCCCGTCGACGTCGGATTCGAGATCGGCCCCGAAGTCTGGTTGACGACCGATGCGACGTGGAACTCGACGCGCATCGAGCCGGGCACGACGCGAAACGTCAACTTGTTTACCAAACGCAGCCGCGCGCCGAACGGATCGGCGCTGCCGCGTTACACCTATCTCACCGTGCGCACGCGCGACGGCGCAGCGGCGCGACTGCTCGTGCAGGACAACGGTGACTTCACGACCGCCGCGGGACGCTCGGCTCGACTCGATGCCGGCGTGCGATCGTTCATCGTTCCGGAAGTCACGAGCCGCGTGACGCCGCGCGGCGTCGTAGCCACGCGGCTTCGTCTCAGCAACATCGGCGGTGATCCGGTGCAGACGCAGATCATCTTCACGCCGGCCGCTGCCGACGGATTCGACGCGACGCCGGTGCGCCGCGCGACGATCGTCGTGCCTCCGAACGACGTCGTCACGCTTACCGATCCGATCGTGCAGGTGTTCAAGCTCACGCGTCCTTCGTCGGGACAACTGGAAGTGCGCCTGCCGCCGGAGCGCGTCGGCTTGATCGCCGTCTCCGCGTCGACGATCTCGTTCAACGGCGGCGCGTCGATCGCGATGCCGATCGTCAACCGCGGCGAAGGCGCGCGCATCGGTGCGCCACAAATCATCTCCGGCATCAGCAAGTCGTCTTCGCTGACGACGTCGATGGTGTTCGCGGAGACATCCGGAAACGATCACGCGCTCGTGCGCGCCACGTTGCGCGACCGCGCCGGTGCGAAGCTCGGCGAGTTCACGAGCGACGTGCCGAAGTACAGCAGCATGCGCGTCGACGACGTCGTCATCGCCGCCGGCGCTCAAAGCGCCGATCAGGCGTCGCTCGAGATTCGCGTCGACTCGGGCGGGGGAGTGGTGAGCGGCACTGCGATCGTCGTCGCGAATGGAAGCGACGCCGGAACCGCGATTCCGAGCCGCAATCAGATCGACACGAGCTCGTCGACCGCGCTTGCGCGCCTTCTTCGCGATGGCGACACGGAAGACACGCCGTCGCAGAGTCTCGTCACCGTCGTGCCGCTGATCGCGCCGTCGACGAGCACCGGCATCTCGCCGACGTACAAGACGCTCGTCGGATTCGCCGCGCCGCCGAGTGCGGCCGCGAACTTCGTCGTGTCGCTGCATCTCACCAATTCGAACGTGCTGCAAACCGTTCCCGTCGCCGCCGGAACGACGACCGTCTTCAACGACATCACCGGCCAGCTGTTCGGATTGCCTTTGGCGACGTCCGGCAGCGTGTTCGTGACGGCGCCGTCGACCTCGCGCGTCTACGCGATGGTGCAGCCGCAGGGATCCGGCCCGACGATTCTTCCGCCGGCGTTGATTCAATTGCCGACGACGTTCTCCGAGGCGCTCACGAGCGCGGCGCTGGCATCGCAAAGGCCGCTGTTCGTCGATGGACTCGAGCAGTCGATCGACCCGACGCGCGGCTCGCGATGGCAGTTGCTTCTGAACGAAGTCGCCGGCTCGAGCGGCGTCGTCAACGTCCGCCTCTACGAAGCGGCGAATCGAAGCGTGCCGATCGCGGAGAAGGACATCGCCATCTCCGCGCAGCAGCAGATTCAACTCGACACGGTCTTCGGAGCGCTCGGTCTCGATGCGGAAGATCGCAGAAAAGATCGCACGAACGTTCAGTGCGTCGTTACCGCGAAGAGTGGCGGCGCGCGAGTGTCGGCGTCGGTGATCGGCATCGACAACGTCACGGGCGCGACGCAGGTGATCGCACTCGCGCCGAGCGTCGGCTCGGCGACGCCGAGCGTCAGTCTCGTGACGCCGGTGCTGTCGACAGGTCCGACGCCGCAGCCGCGGCGCCGCGGCGTGCGGCACTGAACCCGCGAGCGTCACGGCCATATAATCCGCGCATCTCACCATGCCCGTAGCACCGGGAGAGCGGCTCGGCCCGTACGAGGTCGTCGCGCGCGTTGGCGCCGGCGGCATGGGAGAAGTGTGGCGCGCGCGCGACACGCGACTCGACCGGTCGGTGGCGATCAAGGTTCTGCCGGCGCACCTCTCCGCCGACACGCACTTTCGCGAGCGCTTTGAGCGCGAGGCGCGCACGATCTCCGCACTCACACATCCGCACATCTGCACGCTGTACGACGTCGGCAACGCGAGCGGCATCGATTTCCTCGTCATGGAGTACCTGGAAGGGGAGTCGCTGGCCGATCGACTCGCCCGCGGTCCGATGCCGATCGAGGAAGCGATGCGCGTCGGGATTCAGGTCGCCGAGGCACTCGACCGCGCTCACAACGCAGGCATCGTTCATCGCGACGTGAAGCCGGGAAACATTTTTCTCACGAAGAGCGGTGCGAAGCTGCTCGACTTCGGATTGGCAAAGCTGTCGGTCTCCGGCAACAGCGCGCCGATGATGTTCAGCGGCGCGACACAACAGAAGCCGCTCACCCAGGAAGGGGCGATCGTCGGCACGTTCCAGTACATGTCACCCGAGCAGCTGGAAGGTGCTGAAGCCGATGCTCGCAGCGACATCTTCGCGTTCGGCGCGGTGCTCTACGAGATCGCCACCGGACGCCGCGCCTTTAACGGGAAGACGCGCACCAGCGTGATTGCGGCGATCGTGTCGTCCCAGCCGACGCCGATCTCGCAACTGCAACCGTTCACTCCACCGGCGCTCGATCACGTCGTCGATCGTTGTCTGGTGAAAGATCCCGCCGACCGTTGGCAAAGCGCGCGCGACATCGCCGAGGAGCTGAAGTGGATCAGCGAAAAAGGATCGCAGGCCGGGGTGGCAGCTCCGGTCACGATGCGCCGCAAGTCGCGCGAGCGGCTGGCGTGGTCGATCGCAGCCGTTCTCGCCGTCGCGATGTCGGGCGGCAGCATCGCCTGGCTGCGGCGTCCCGCGCTGCAACCTCTGCCGGTGGTGCGCGTCGACCTGAATCTCACTCCGCCGCTCAGCAACTACCTGCAGGGGCGGCCACTCGCGATCTCACCGGACGGGAGGCGCATCGCGTACGTCGACGTCGACTCGCAGTCGAGCCGGCTCTTTCTGCGCGGCCTCGACCGCCTCGGTGCAACGGAGCTCGCCGGCACCGACAACGCGCGCTCCGCGTTCTTCTCGCCCGACGGCGAGTGGATCGCGTTCGTCGCCAACGGCCAGCTGAAGAAGGTTTCCGTCAGCGGCGGTGTGCCGCAGCTGCTGACGGCTGAAACGGGAGTCGACGGCAGCTGGAGCGACGACGGCACGATCCTCATCGCATCCACCGGCGGGATTCGCCGCGTCAGCGCCAACGGCGGCCGGTCCGACCTGCTCGTGCCGTGGGATGCGAAAAGCGGCCTCACGGACCACCGCATCGCGTCGCTGCTTCCGGGCGGAAAAGCAGTCCTGCTGTGCAGCATGCCGGCGATCGGCGCTTCACCAGCCGATCAGAAGATTGCCGTGTACGACCTCAAGACGCGGAGCTTTCACGTTCTCCGCGGCGGAACGAATGTACGGTATCTCCCCTCGGGGCATCTGTTGTATGTCGATCACGGGAGTCTCTTTGCCGTCGGCTTCGATCCGAAGACGTACGCGATGACCTCGAATCCGGTGCTGATTGCGCAGGACGTGATGACGAACGGCGCGAGCGGTGTAGCCGCCTTCGACGTGTCGAAGAACGGTTTCCTCACCTACGCGTTGGGAAGCGTTGCGGCGCCGATGACCCGCGTGGTGCTCGTCGACCGGCATGGCGTCGCTACGCCGATCGCACTGCCGGCGCACCCGTACGAGCATCCCCGCGTCTCACCCGACGGAAAGCATCTTGTGATGTCGATTCGCGCGCAGACGACCGACGTCTGGGTCTACGACTTCGAGCGCGGCACGCTCGGCCGGCTTACGTTCACGCCGACCGAGAACGAGACGCCGATCTGGTCGCCGGACGGCAGACGAGTGCTCTTCAGCTCCACGCGGGAGCAGCATGCGCGGACGCACTACGTCAGAAACTTCGACGGCACCGGCTCGGATGACCCATTGGTCGATACCACTGAGCATTCGCACGTTTCGGCGATCTCGCCCGACGGGAAGACGCTTCTCATCACGCAGTTCACGTCGGGGAGCGGGTCGGATCTCCTGACGTGGAGTCCGGGCGGCAAACCGCGGCCGCTCCTGCAGACGCCGTTCGACGAGCGCGCGGCGCGGTTTTCTCCCGACGCTCGCTGGATCGCGTATTCGTCGACGGAATCCGGCCACACCGAGGTGTATGTCATTCCGGCGAATGGCGGCGGCAAGTGGCAGGTGTCGACGAACGGCGGCGTTGCACCGGTGTGGTCGCGCGATGGTCGCGAGCTGTTTTATCGGAACGGCAATGACATGGATGTGGTCGAGGTGACGCCGGGCAGCTCATTCGCCGCTTCGGTACCGCGGGTGCTGTTCTCGGGAGAATTTCAAAACCTCCCGCGCGGGGATGCCGATTACGACGTCACTCCCGACGGGCAGCATTTCGTCATGCTCGAGCGCGACAAAGAAACGAAACCGCCGCCGGTGATCCTCGTCGCGAACTGGCTCGAAGAGCTGAAGAGTCTCACCGCTGCGCAGGCGGATTCGACGCACTGATCGTCGTCACGGTCGCCTCACCGCATGCGCGACTTCACGTCTTCGAACCAGTTGATGACCACGTTCATCTGGCCGCTCGCCCGTGACGGATCGGGACCTTCTGAAATGAGGATGCGGCCATCGCGCGCGACGTCATAAGCAGCGATGTTGTGCTCGAAGAGAACTTCAGGCGTGCCGGCGGTGAATGTTGGCTCGGTCTTCACGGAGACCGCCATCATCTTGCCTGTCTTCAGGTACAGGATTTCGCCCGGTGTGATCCATCTCGCGTCGCTGCCGCCGTCCGTCGAGATCTGCCAGCGGCCTGGAACGCTGGCTGTCGATCGCACGTAAAGCTCGCGACGTCCGGACTCGTCCGATGTGTAGACCATCCATTTACCGTCCGGCGAAAAGCGCCCCCCCGTTTCATCCGAGTCGCTCTGCACGAGATCGCGAAACTGTCCGTCGGTCGAGACGATGGCGAGATCGGCGCCCGTCTCCTTCCGGACGGCTTCGACGGAGATCTCGCGGCCATCAGGTGAGACATCGAATGGAATCAACGACTCGACAGGCGAGACCAGCCGCTCCTGATCGCTTGCATCCGATGCGCGCGAAAAAATCTGCCACGGTCCCTTTCGCTCTGACGAGTAATAGATCCGCGAGCCATCGCGAGACCAGAGCGGTGCATTCGTTCGCGCGCCCGGAGGGCTCACGCGCGTGCCGTTACCGCGTACCAGATCGAACGTCCACGCTTCGTAGTGATAGCTCCCGAGCATCTTCGTGCCGTCTGGAGAGAATCGTGGCGCAGAGACAGCCTGTGTGGGCAGACGCGCGTCGCTCGACACGTTCTTTCCATGCCGGTCCAGGATGGAGAGGTGACCACCTTCATCGGCGCCGAGGCCTGTAGAAAAGTAGACGAGCACGCCGTCGTCGGAGAAGGCGTATTCCGCGCCGCCTGCCGAGTGGTTCGCAACGCCTTGAACGATCTCGACGGGTTCGCCATGCGTCTCCAACTTTTTCGGATCGAACGCAACCGCGTAAAGCGAATTGCCTCGCACATACACGAGATGCCCGGTGGGCAGATATCTCGCGTCGCATCCGCTCTGGAGGATGACTTTCCGTTCGCCGGTCTCGAGATCTTGCGCGACGACCGTCGCATCGTCCCACGTACCCGCGCCAAGGACCGAGTAGAGAATCGCCTTGCTGCCGGGCAGCGCGTGCGGCCAACGATGCGCACGCTCGCCCGCGGTGCGATCGACTTTCGATACAACCTTCGGTGTGCCGCCGCCAGCGGAGACGCGCTCGATCCCGCCGTAGAAGAAAGGACAGAAGGCGATCGTGTCGTCAGCCAGCCACGCACCTCCGCGTGGGACCGCTGCGGTCGCGAGCGCGATCGGCTGACCGCCGGCCGCCGAAACCTTCATCAGCTTGTGGTGTGCAAAGAAGGCGAGCCACTTCCCATCAGGGGAGAAGAATGGTTGCACCGCCTCTTCCGTGCCGGGAATCGGCTTCGGCTCGAGTTGATCGGCCATCCGTTGAAGCAGCATTCGCGTGCCAGTACTCGAACCGCTGTAGACGATGCGCGTTCCGTCGGGCGAGATCGCTGTGACTCCATACACCGCAGTCGGCTGTATCGTGACCATCGGAGCTGCGAAGCGCATCACGCGTGGCGTAGGCTGCGGTCGCGTCATCGCGCGCACGGCGACGATCACGGCGGTGAGCGCCACGACCGACATCACCGCGGCCAGCACCGCGAAGCGTCGATGCGGGCGCTGCGTCATCGTGCTCGGGGCGTGGCTGCCACTCAGCGACGCCGTCGCAATCCACTTCAACTCTTCGGCAACGTCGTACGCACTCTGCCAGCGCTCCTCGCGATCCTTCGCGAGGCATTTCTCGATCACGTGATCGAGAGTCGCCGGCGACACCGGCACGATTTCGCTCACCGGCTTCGGCGTCGAACTGACGATCGACGCGATGAGACTCGTCTTCGTCTTGCCGTCGAATGCGCGCTGCCCCGTTGTCATCTCGTACAGCAGCGCGCCTAACGCGAAGATGTCCGTGCGCGCGTCGGCGTCGAACCCTTCGAGCTGCTCCGGGGCCATGTACTGGAAGGTGCCGAGAATCGTTCCCTCGGTCGTCAGCGGCTTCTGCATCGTCGCGCCGTCGAATGCGACATCAATCGTCGCGCTCTTCGCGAGCCCGAAGTCGAGAAGCTTCGCGCCCGACTTCGTGATCATCACGTTCGCAGGCTTCAGGTCGCGATGCACGACTCCCGCTCGATGCGCGCGATGCAGCGCCTCGGCGATCTGCGCGCCATAGCGCAGAACTTCCGGGAGCGGCATCGGCCCGCGTGCAATGCGATCGGCGACTGACTCGCCTTCCAGCAACTCCATGACGAGGAAGTCCTCGCCGACATCGAAAAGCGTGCAGATGTTCGGATGCGAGAGTTGCGAGATCGTCTTCGCTTCGCGCTCGAAGCGAATCTTCAGCTGCGCGTTCGCGGCGAAATGATCGGAGAGGATCTTTACGGCCACGCTGCGGTCAAGGCGCGTGTCGCGCGCCTGCCACACTTCGCCCATGCCTCCAGCGCCGAGTCGCGAGACGATCTCGTAGGGACCAAGGCGTGTGCCCGGTTGAACGGACGGCATAAAGCTGTATGGATTGAGAGGGAAGTATACGCCGAGGCGTCTTCATCGACTCGGTCGCCCCGACATGTACACGCCGCCGAAGATCATCGCGGCCGCGACCGCGATCACGCCGCGAATCTGTTCGTGCAGATAGACCGCCGCGAGGATCGCCGTGAGAAACGGCTGCACGTAAACGTACGCGGCGACGAGTGACGAATCGGCATGCGTCAACGCCCACGCGTTGAGCAGGTACGCGATGACCGTCGGTCCGATGATCACGAGCGCGAGTCCGATCCACGCGCTGAGCGGAACGCTGCTCCACGATTGCCGCGCGAGCGGCACCGCGGCAATCGGAATCATGATGAACGCCGAGACGACGAACATGCGACGGATCACGCGTCGCGCAGTGAGCCGCGCCATCAACGGCTTCGAAAGCACGAGGTACAACGCGTAGCAGAGCGAGTTGAGGACGATGAAGATCGCGCCGATCAGCGAGCGCCGCGTTCCTTCGAGTCCTTCGACGCCGATGACGAGCAGCGCGCCCGCGCCCGCGAGCACGATGCCGCCGATCTTCAATGCCGTCGCGCGCTCGCGTCCCATCGCGATCGCGGCGCCGAGCGTGAACACCGGCATCGCGGTGATCAGAATCGCCGCGATGTGCGCGCTCGTGAGCGCGAGTCCGCCGAGGAACAACGTCTGATTCAGAACGACGCCGAGGATTGCGTAGAGGATGAGCGAACGCGTGTCGGCCGGCTCGATCGGCGCGCGATCGCGCGGCACCACGAACTGCAGCACGAGCGCGGCGCCGAGGACGCGCAAGTATCCGAACGCGATCGGATGGATCGCGTGCATGGCGAGCTTCGAGATGATGTAGTTCAGCGAGAAGAGCGCGGCGACCGTGAAGAGCGCGAGATGAACTCGCGCCGCACTCACACCTCTTCCAGCCACACGTCGTAATACCGCACGGCCGGCGGAACGAGCGACGTCCGCAGCCCGCGCACTTCCGGTTTGTGCAGCACGAAGAGTCGTTCGTGGAACAGCGTCACGATCGGCGCCTCGCGCACGACCAGCTGATCGAGATCACGATAGATGCGCGAGCGCTCTTCGCTGTCGTTCGAGCGGCGCGCGGCGACGATCTTCGCGTCGACTTCCGGCGAGCCGTAGTAGATGCCGCGCACCGCGTTCGAGTCGCTGTGGAAGAAGATGTAGAAGAAGTTGTCGGAGTCGGGGAAGTCGGCGAACCAGTTGCCGCAGAACACGTTTCCGTGTCCCGGACGCTCGAGCACGCGGCGCGCTTCCGTGCGCTCGTGGCGCGTGATCTCGACGTGGATACCGATCGCAGCAAGATCCTCGACGATCAGCGGCACCATGCCCGAGTTGTTGAACTCATCGCTGTCCCACGTCCGGTACTCGACCGAGAATCCGCCGCCGAATCCGGCGCGCTGCATCAGCGACTTCGCGCGATCGGGATCGTATTCGTGTCCGCGAAGCGACTCGTCGTAGCCGAGGAGGCCGGGAGGAATGAGTCCGGCAGCGAGGACGCCGAGATTTGCGTAGACCTTCTCGTTGAGCCGGCGCCGATTGATGGCGAGGTTTGCCGCCACGCGAACGTCGGACTTGCTGAACGGACCCGTGGAGCAGTCGTACGCGAAGTACGACGTGTGCAGCTGGATCGTCGTGAGCATGAACGGCGCGTATTTCGGATCGTTGCGCAGTTCGTTGATCATGCTCAGCGGAATGCCGTGCGCGATGTCAAGCTCTCCGCGCTTGAACGCCGCGACGACGTCGCTCGCTTTGCTGAGATCGAGGCGGAAATTCAATTCGTCGATGTGCGGAATGCCGGGAATCCAATAGTCGCGATTGCGGCGCAGCCGCACGCGCTGGCCTTCGATCGCCTCTTCGACTTTGAACGCGCCCGCGCCCGGCGGACGAAGGCGGAAGCGATCGGCGTCGCGCGCTTCTTCAACCGGAATCATGCCCAGCTCGTTCATCGTGAGCAGCGAAAGGAAAAACGCGAGCGGCTCGGTGAGGCGGATGTCGACCGTCGCGTCGTCGCGAATCTCCACCCCCGTCAGCGTCCTCGTCTTCCCCTCGATCACATCCTCGGCACCCACGACGCCGCGCAGAATCCAATCGCCCGCCGACTTCGACTCCGGCGAGAGCAGGCGCACGAAGTTGTCATGCACGTCGCGCGCGCCGAACATCCGTCCGTTGTGAAAGCGCACGTTGCGGCGCAGATGCAGGCGATAGACGAGACCCTGCTCGAGCACTTCCCATCGCTCGGCCAATCCCGGCATCAGCTCCGCGCCTTCGCCATAGCGCACGAGGTTCTCGTGCACGGAGCGCGACATGAAGCCGAGCGCCGCCGCGGAGATGTGAATTGGATCGAACGTGAGCTGCTGCCACAACACCGTCGCCGTCGTGACGCTGCCGCCTTCGTTCGGATCGGGAAGCTCGAATCGTCCGAGCTCCTGTTTGAGGAGCGTCGACTCGTGCGAGAGCGTGTTCGCCATCTGATTGAGATCGGTGACGCCGAACGACGCCTCGCGCGAACCCTGCGCGACGACCGACATCGATTTCACGATCGCCGAGCTCTCCGTGGCGAGCACCGACGTCGACTCGAGCACGTTCTGCACGAGTCCCATGATGTTCTGCATCGCGCGGCTGATCGCTCGCGAGCCGGATTCCTGCTCGTTCATCGCGCGCTTCAAGTGCTTCGTGTAGTCGCGAACCATCGCCGCTTGCTCGCCGATCTTGCGCGACGTCTGCGACTGCTGCTGCGTCGCCGCCGCAGTCGTCTGCACCATCTTTGTCACTTCTTCGATCGCCGCCGTCGCCGCCTTGCTGCCGCGCGACTGCTCTTCCGTCGCACGCGCGATCTCGGAGATCGAGTTCGTCGAGCGATCGGTGAGGTCGAGAATCTTCTCGAGCACTTGCGAGGCGCGCGCGGTGAGTCCGACGCCGTCGCTCACGCGGTCGGCGCTGATGTTCATCTGCTCCGCGGCTCGCGACACGCCGCGCTGCACGTTCTCGATCAGTGTGCGGATCTCGTCCGTCGACACCGACGTGCGCTCGGAGAGATCGCGGATCTCATCGGCGACGACGGCGAATCCCTTTCCGCGCTCGCCCGCCTGCGCGGCGATGATTGCGGCGTTGAGCGCGAGAAGGTTCGTCTGTCCGGCGATCTCGTCGATGACGCGAACGATTTCGCCGATCTCCTGCGATCGCTCCGCGAGATCATTGAGGGCGAGCTTCGCTTCTTCGACGGCCTGCTGAATCTTGCGCATGCCGCTCACGGTGCCGCCGACCGCCTCGCGTCCTTCGTTCGCCGCGTCTTTGACGTAGCGCGCGAGCTCGGCGGACTGCTTCGCCGATTTTCCGATCTCGTCGGTGGTCGCGTTCATCTCGACCATCGATGACGCGGTCTCGATCGCGAACGAAGAGAACGACTCCGTGTTCGTCGCCACTTCGTTGATCGACGCGATCATCTGCTCGATTGCCGAGGATGTCTGCTCGACGAATTCGGAGAGCGTGTCGGCGATGCGTGAGACTTCTTCGATCGACGCGGACATCTGCAGCACCGACGTCGACGTCTCTTCCGCGTTCGCGGACAGGTCTTCCATCGACGTCCGAACGCTGTTGATCGATTGATCGATCTGCGTCACCGACGCGGACGTCGTCTCCGTCGAGCTCAATTGATCCGACGACGAGCGGGCCATGATGCGCGAGCGTCCGGAGATCTGATCGCTCACTTTCGCGACGTCGGTGGCGAGTTGTCCGAATCGTCGAATCGTCCGCTCGAGATTCGACACGAGCGCGCGCAGCGCGGCGGACATCGTGTCCGAATGCGTCTCCGCCTGAATTTCTCGCGCGGAGAGCGAGAGATCGCCCCCGGTGATGCGATTGAGCAGCGCGATCGAGGTTTGGCGGCTGCCGAGGGTGGCGGCGAGCCAGAAGTTGAGGACGACGACGGCGAGGACGGCGGCAGCCAGTCCCGCAAGGAGGACTTTCCAGAACATCGCCCCGGTCATTCCGGGGACGAGCCACAGAAAAAATGCGAAGAGGACGACGCACGCAAGGGAGATCAGCCACAGTTGTTGCGCACGCCCCAAGTTGCGTCTGGCCATAGCGAACCCGGCCGCGATGCTACCATGCGTTCGTTGCAACTGAACGCGTACTTCGACGCGCGCCGCGCACTCATCGACGACTATCTCAAGGATCTCTCCACGCGTACCGCGGCGCCGCTGCCGCTCGACGCGCCGTTGCAACGCTCGCTCACTTCATCCGGCAAACGCGTGCGCGGAATCCTCGTGCTCGCGGCAGGGGAGTCGGTCGGCGCGAAGCCGGAGAAGCTCGTCGCCGCCGCGGCGGCGATGGAGATGATCCACGCGTCGTCGCTCGTCCTCGACGATCTTCCGGCGATGGACGACGCATTGCTGCGACGCGGACAACCGACGCTGCATCGTGAGTTCGGCGAAGATCTCGCGATCCTCACTGCCGTCGCGTTGCTCAATCACGCATACGGATTGATCGCGCAGAATCACGCGTCGTGCGCACCGCGACGCTGGCCGCTCGCGCAGTTGATGCAGCGCGTGGTCGACGCCGTCGGCTGGGACGGCACGATCGCCGGCGAGTCCGTCGATCTGCACAGCGAAGGGTCGAAACTCGACTTCGACACGCTCGAGTTCATTCACTCGCGTAAGACAGGCGCTCTCTTTGTCGCATCGGCTGCGGTCGGCGCGATGCTCGCGAACATCCATCCCGCGCCCCTCCAGCGCATCGAAGTCTTCGCCAAAAACCTCGGCCTCGCGTTCCAGATCACCGACGACGTTCTCGACGTGACCGCCGATGTTGCGTCGCTAGGCAAAGACGTCGGCAAGGACGAACAAAGACTGACGTTCGTGAAGCTCGCGGGCGTCGAGGGTGCGCGGAAGCTGAGCGAAGAGCTGGTCGACACGTCGCTCACCGCGATCTCGTCGCTGGGCAAGTCCGCGCAACCGCTGCGCGACCTGGCCGAGTTCGTGCGCGTCCGCTCGCGATGAAATGATTCGCGGCGAGTTGTGTTATCTTCTCGCGCCCGCCCGAGAGCCCAGGTAGCTCAGTTGGTAGAGCAGAGGACTGAAAATCCTCGTGTCGGCGGTTCAATTCCGTCCCTGGGCACCACATTACTGCATCGTCACCGCCTCACTCGATCTCCTCAGGGTTGCAGTGTCTGCTCTCTCCGGAGGCGATCTCGAACCTGTGCCAAGACTTCTGTCGCGCGAATGCCGATTTTTTTGGAAGCATACGGATCCTCTTTCAGGCGCACCAACCAAGGAACGGCAGCGTCGGCGCCTATCTGCTCGAGACGCCACAGCGCCTTGACCACCTCTTCAGAATCCGGATGGAAAAGATCTACGGCAGCCTCGGCTTCGAAAATCAAACTACTGAGCTTTCGCGCCTGTTCCGGCTGCAATGCCGAACCGAATCCCTCGATGATGCCGACCAGAAGGTCGGAATAATGCGAGAGCACGGCGTCCAGAAAACGTTGATTGGCGACAAGCCGCTGTTGCTGGCTTTCAATCTGTGCCGTAAACGCGTCGATCTTCGTTTGAAGGATGTGTCGCTCTTTTTCTAGCCTTCTACGCTGCACCACGAGTTCGTTTTTCAGTTTCACGAAGCGTCGCCATTCCAGAAAGCCAAGTGCAGGAATGAAGATCGCGATGAGTAGAGTGACCATTGCGACAATCAGCGTCGCATATTCGATGACGGTCGATGTTTGCAGATGCTCGAGGAGTGTGGTCGCGAGGCCAGGAGATGGGCCTGGTTGCTGAGCCGCCGCAATCTGTCCGCCCGCCAATGTCGACACGATCGCAAGAATGGCCGAGCGCTGCAACGCGAGCCGCTTCATGTCGCCACCACAAATCGTCTGATCGTGTTCGCAACTTCCCTGGCACTGCGCGGCTTCTGAATGTAATCGGCGACGCGTCCCTCTGTTCTGAGATAGTCGAGATCGGTGCGTGCTGTATAGAGAATGATCGAGACTCTTCCCCCTGTCAGCTCGGTGATCAGCTCGAGGAGAATCAAGCCAGTGTCCCGCCCGTGATCGCTCCGGTCATGAGGAATCTCCTTACCCGGCTCCATCATCACATCCAGGATGATCACTCCGTAGTTACTGTTCTGTTTGCGCCGAAGCAGCTCCAACGCAACATCGGGACCGCTCGCGATATCCACTCTCCAGCGGCAGACCTCCTGGAAGTAAGAAATCAATGCTTGCGCTTTGCGCACCTCGTCGTCAATAAGCAAGATTCGCATGCGTCGGTGGTCTCCTACTCAAGTCGTCAGGCAAATCAACGGAAAACTCCGTCGGGTTTTTAAGATTAGTCACTGTGATGCGTCCGCCGTGCGCTTCCACGATCCTTTTTGCCACGGCTAGGCCCAGACCAGTTCCGGACGGCGCACCTTCGACATTCGTACCGCGACGGTATTCGTCGAAAATAAAGTCGAGGTCGCTCTTCAGCACACCGATCCCACGATCCTGACACTTCAAGCGATGCCATTTTATGAAATTGCCACGCTCGTCTTCCTCCTCGAAGAAGTCATAGCCGATGAAAATGTCTCCGCCGTGAACCCTTGAGTACTTAACCGCATTCTGTACGAGATTGAAGATTACCTGCTCCATGCGCCGCACGTCGACGTACAGGTATGGCATCCGAGTTGTGCCAGTCCGGATGTCAATTTGCTTGTCGAAGCGAGCGGTAGGCAGCAATAGTTTCTTAATCCGTTCGATGGTCGGCTTGAGATCAGCCAATGAAAATTCGAAGCGCGGTTGAATCGACGCACCTTTGCCGAACTGGTACTGAATGTCGCGCACGAGGTAATCGATGAAGTCCGCCTGTTCGGCTAGATACGAGATCTTGCCGTCGAGATTGTGGAAAAAGTCTCCGCTCTTGGCCGTGGCGTCAAAGTAATCGATCTGATTTTTCAATGCTGCGAGCGGCGTCGCCAACTCGTGCGCTAGCATCCGCAGAAAATCCTTTTTCGAGGCGCTGGCCTCGGCATTCTCAATGAAGCGGGCGAGAATACCGACGATGAGATCAAGGAACTCCTGATCGCCCTTTACGAATACCGGTAGCAGTGCCCCAGCCTTTTTGCGGTTGATGCAGCGGATTACGCCGAACAGGCTACCGTCAGTTCGTATCACCGGCGCGCCGATCAATGATTCATGCTTGGGCGTCTCGGTAACCTCCATGAAAAGCCTCGACATGTTCGTATTGCGATTGACGTCGTAAATTACCGTTGTTTTGCGAACTTCCGCGATCTTTGCGGTAATGCTCGGTTCATCGCTGGGGTATACTGGCTTGTCGATGTAGTCAGCCGTCCGCAGCACGTGCTTTGTGCCGTCGCGATCTATCCGAATGGCCGTGTCCGCCGTCGTCGCTTTCAGAGTAAGGGCCCGTTCTTTGGGCTCGACAGTGAAAAGCGAGCAGGCTTCGGCGCTCAAAGCTTCGCGTACCAGTCGCACGATCTTCAAGTAGAACTCGTTGAGGTCGGCTGACTGCAACTCCGGAAGGTGATTCTTGAGTGTCTCGATCTGGCGATAACGGCGTCGGAATCGAACCTGATCGATGATGACGGCGAGGTAGTCTGCGAAACGTTCCAGCGCCTCCTGCCGCTCATCGGTCAACACGAATGGCCGCCGCGGCCTCAGGCAAACGACTCCGGCAAGAGGCGGCTCAGCAGAGATCACAGCGGATTCCACTTTCACCAGCGGGTTTTCGTGGTGCCTACAGATAGGGATGGCGATGAGGTGTGAAGTGCCTATCAAGGCCACACAGGACTCCCAGCTGTCCTTCGCGCTGCGCATGTCCTCCACATACGTCACCTCGCGCGGCGCAGGATTATCCTCGCGGAAGAATTGACCGACGTAGCAATCCTCCGGTCGAAAGATGTTCAGTTGCTTGAGGGCCTCTTCCAGCTGTTGCTTCGTGCTCGGTGCATCGGGGTATTCGGCGACCATTACTGACCTAAGCACGACGCGCAACGTCTCCTTTTTGTCTCCGAACCCGTCCTCGGTTGCCAGCCACAAAGAGGCGACGCGCGAGTCGTATTCCTTATTTAGATGATCGAGAACTTTAACAAAAAGGTCATCCAAGTCGTCCGTTAGAATCAGGGAACTGAAAAATGCTTCGTGTTCGGCGCGTGCGAGATCCGCTTTGTGACGCTCGAAATTGGAGATCGCGACCGCAAGTTGTGCCGCGATGGCTTTCAGCCGCTCCTCATCCCGGTCTGAAAACCCCTGCGTCGCGAGAGCATCATCGGCGAGCTTGTTCATCAATAGCACGTAGCCCAGAGGACGTTCCTCGCCGTCCTGCGAAGTGAACGGCGCGACCATAACATGGCGGATAGCACGGCTCGGAAAGACTTCGTCGCGCAAACGCCGAGTCCCGTCGCGATCGAGGGATACCCTGAGCCTAGTCAATTCGTCCTCGGAAAGATCAACGAGGTCGCGCCCGTCCTCACTATTCCAACGGAAGCTTTTCTTTTGTTGGACCAGACTTCCAACTAGTCCGTTGCCGATTGGACGCGATTTCAAATCGCGCAGCAATTGCTTCGCGTCGTCTGGAAGAGTGAATGAAGTGTGGCGCGCGACCGCTACAAGCTGTTCCTGTCGAACCAGTCCCAACACACAAAACTCGCTCCCCAGATTCGCTCGGATTGCAGGTACGAGCTCATGCAGTTTCTTGTCGAGATCGGCTTCATTGGAAATGCGGGCAATGCTCGACACGCCCTGCATGGCCTTCAGTAACTGGCCCTCGTTGATCTTTGCCTGATCGAGCTCTTCCTGCGCGTGAAACAGCTTGCCTTCCGACTCATGGAGATGTTGCTGGCTCTCCGCCAGACGTTGCGCTCGTCTGAGGTCAGCATAACGGACCGACAAGAACGCTGTTGCGGTGATAGCCTGGAGTCCGAACTCCATCATATAGTGAGCGAATGGCGTTGCGGAGCGGTTCGAAAGAAGAGAGAACACTCCGAATCCACAGAGGACCGTGAACGTGGCGCCTACCAAGAGTGGTTTGAGTCCGCCCCGTGGAGTCCACGGTTGCGAGGCCCACGGATTTGCCGAGAAGTGGTAAGAGTGGACCGCTATCAAGAAATAAATACTCCGATAGACGACTCCGGCCGTGCCACCTGTGGCCATTGCTGCGAGATAGATCGCGAATGAATCGGGGAGCATCGAAATCGAAATGAGATGATCGGCGAGACCGAGGCGCCTTTCCGAACGCCAGCCAGACCACCAGAGGGGGATGCTCCAGCCCAGGAAGATCAAGAACGCTGTCCAGAGATGGCGTTCATCGCGAGCCGAAAGATCCGGATTGAGTTGTTTCGGAAATGCAACCAGAATGATCAGACTCGCTGCAAGAAATAGAACTCTCAAGGTGAGATAGAAGCGGATGATCTCGCGACGATGCTCGTCCGCGATCTGCGGTAAGGGTGATGCGGTTGGACTCGTCACCACAATCGTGAACCCGCCTCTTTGCCAACTAGGCATGCCCGTCCTACGGAGTATCTAAGCTCCATCAGCATTGCCTTATGGTGTTCGATATGGAAGGCTTACAGTGTAGGGACGGCATCGCGACGTGTCAACAGATCGCGTTGCTTGGCTACCATCCGGTCGCGCAGCTCGTGGCGTACGCGTTGAGCGCATACCTGATCCTAACGGCGAGGGGCAAGCTGCTGCTGCACTACACGCTTCACTCCGCGCTGTTCGCGGTGATCATTGTCAACATCGCCACGAACCCGAAGTCATTCTTCAAGCTCGAGAGCCGTTTGCTGCGGTTTCTCGGCACCACGTCGTACGCGATCTACATGATCCACGAGATCGTGGTCAGCGCGGTGATCGGCATTCATGTGCGGATCATGGGAACGCATACAACGACACGACCTCGAACGTCGTGTTGTACGCCGCGAGTATCGTGGTGACGATTGCGCTCTCCGCCGCCGTCTATTGGTACTACGAGCGTTGGTTCCTGCGGCGGAAGTTGGAGTTCACCGTGATCGCGAACGCGCCGCAACTCTCGCCGGCTTGAAAATCTGTCTGCCCGCATCGCGATACAGCAGGTCCGTCACCACTCTCTCCGCCTCCCGCACTCCCGACCATAACGCGCCGACGACCTGGAGGTTGAACTCGGGGCAGGTCGAGTCGCCGGCGAAGCGTAGACGGCCGACGGGGCGTCCGAGTGCGGTGATCTTCGCTGCTGGCGCCGGGGGGAAGGTGGGTGAGCGTTCCCTCCGAGAATTCATTGAGTCCCCACTTCGAGCGCTGCATGGCGATCGGTTCGGGCGTCCGCCGGCCGTACTCCTTGCGCAAGAAATGCATCGCAGCGTCCACCACTTTGTCGTCCGACATTTTTTCGAGTTTCGCGGCGTAGCCGGTTCGGTTGAAGCACAAGAGCACCGGCTCGCGATGGTACTTTTCGAAATTCACCCAGAGGCTCCACTTTCCGTCCGGATCGGGGCGGCCGACGATGGCCTTGTTCGATTTCCAGAACTTGCGCGGGAAGTGAAACCAGAATTTGTCGGAGAGTCCCGTGCGGATCCGATTGATCGCTTCCTGCTTCCATGCCGGCAGTTTCGGCTCGAACTTGATGTGGCCCTTCGCCAGTACGCCGTGCGGCACCGTGACCACGCCATAAGACGCGCGGAATTCACCGTTGCCTCGGGTCTTGACGACGACGCCATTCTCGTCGCGACAAATCTCGCTCACCGCGTGTTGCAGACGGATGTCGAGACCTTTCGTCATCGCTTCGACGATGCGGATATAACCGTCCGGAACGATCCAGAGGGCGAGGAACAGTTCGGTGTAGTCGTCGTCCCAGTTGTAAAGGGACAACTGTTTCTGATCGGCGGCATACGCTTGCGTGATGGACGTGTCGATGAAGAACTCGACGCCGGCGCGCGTCTTCGGATCGAGCTGCATTTCATCGAGCACGCGCGGAAGGATGCGGGAGAGCGGGATGTCGCGCCGGCCGCCGTCGCGGCGGCACTCGGCCTCGAGTTTCACTCCCGCCTGGGCCTAAACGCCCCATAGGTCGCAGATCTCGTCGTCCGAGTAGCCGTGGATGCCGATCTTCGAAAGATCCGATGGGACGAGTTTGATCTTCTTCTGCCGCGCAATGTCGATGAGGGGATTGATGGCGCCGTGGGAAAACCCAACCCGCTCTCATGTTGCATGGGATCCCCTTCCACGCGCGGCTGGTCCAGATGCGGCCGCCGATCAGATTCTGCGCTTCGAGGACAATCGAGCGGATCCCCAACGCACCGGGGTCGGCTCGTCCTTCGTGATCTCATGTGCGGCGCTGAGGTGAATGTGAATACGAAAATCCTGATGACGGCGTGTTGCATTGTCCTTTGTGGAATCGGGCTGGCGTTCCTGTTTGCACCCGCGGAGTTTCTATCGCGGCTTGGCGTCCGCGACAGCGCGCCGCTCGTTCTTCTCGTTCAGCTTTGCGGCGCGCTGTACTTGGGATTTGCAATGCTCGACTGGATGTCGCGCGAGAGCACGATCGGTGGCATCTACAACCGTCCGTTGGCGATGGGGAACTTCGTGCACTTCTTCGTCGGCGCCCTCGCGCTCCTCGAGGGCGCGGCGCAGAGGCCTCTGCCGTCGAGCATCTGGCTCGTTGCCGGCGTGTATGCCGCGTTCGCAATCTCGTTCGGCTACGTGATCTTCGCGTTCACACCGTCGTCGACGACTCGCGCGACGGTGGGCGAAGACGCCCAGCCGTAGACGATCTCGCCTTTACAAACACCACCCTTCCGGATTACGTTATCTCCCGCAGGCAGCATCCCTCCCCGAACAATCCAGTCCTCGTGTCGTTGTCGTTTGATTCGCAACAAGGAGGACCACTTGGCGACTCGCATCAACATCCGCCGCGAAGGCGGCGCCGTCGTGTTCGACCCCGCCGAGGTGACATTCAGCGGCGTGGTGTTCTGGTTCAACGCGGATTCGGAACCGCACGCGCCGATGGGCATCGACGTGCAGCCGAATCAAACCTCGAGCTCCGTGCAGCCGGTGCCGACCGGGTCGGCCGCGCCGTTGCCCGTTCCGCTCCCGGAGTCGTTCTCGTATCAGTGCACGCTGCACGCGGGCGAATCCGGAACGATTTCGATCTACAACGACTTCGTTCCGAACCTCTCGCCGCTCGCCGTCACGAAGCCCGCGACGACGGTTCAGGTGGCGACCGGCGGCAAGCCGCCTTACGTCATCGCGCCGTCCGGCGAGCCTTCGGTCGCACTCGTCGAGACGCCGCAGTCCGCCATCGCCGATGCCGGGATCAATGCCGTGCTGACCGATCCGCCGGCGACGATCACCTTCCGCCTCAGCGCGACCGACGCATTGGGCGGCGCCGTCGATTCCGACGTCACGATCAACGTGAGCTGATTCGCGAGGAGAGAAAAAGCAATGCAAGTACGAACGGCACTTCCGATCCTCGTGCTCTATGCCGCCTCGATGCACGCGCAGACGGGCAGTCCACCGTTCGTCAATCCGGGAGAGATCGCGTCGCACGACGGCAAGCTGCAGGCCGTGATCGTCGTCAGCGATACCGACCGCGTCGTTCCCAATGTCGGGAAAGTGCACTTGCGCTTCTTTCAGGGATGGGACGCAAAGGGATGGGACGGCACGCAGCCGGCCGTGAAAGTGCCGGCGAATCCCGCCGCCTTCAGTCCGGGTCCGACGCTTCGCGCCAAAGCGGGCGACAAGGTCGAGATCATGTTCCTCAATACGACCGACGACGCGAATTTTCCGAACACGGTCGCGGCGGGAAAATGCGATCAGGCCTTCGGCACGAAGAAAGACGCGAACGGCAATCTCGTCAACGTTCCTATTTATCCGCTGGCCGACCAATATCCGAATTGCTTTCACGCCTCCAGCACCGCCAACCTCCACTTTCACGGCACCCACACAACCCCCGACGCCCTCGGCGACAACGTCCTGATCGAGGTGATGCCGGTCAAGGACACGACTCCGCAGAAGTGGAACGCCGTCTTCAAGAAGATCTTCGCCATGCCGACGATTCCGACGAAGTGGCAGGAGCTTCCCGGTGAATACAGAGACGAGCAGGAGCGCCTGCTCAAAGCAAAGGGGCAGCAATATTGGGACACGAACGCGAAACAGATCGCGCTCGGTCAATTCCCTCAATACATCGCCGGCGCATTCCCCAATGCATTCATCCTGCCGAATTGCGCGACGCAGGACGGTTGTCAATACAAGGCATTACAGTCGCCAGGGACTCATTGGTACCACGCGCATAAGCACGGCTCGACGGCGCTGCACAGCCTCAATGGATTGGCCGGCGCGTTCATTATTGAGGGTACATACGACGACTTCTTGAAGACCTTCTATCATTTCGGGGCGACTTACGGTCCCGACTTCGAGAAGGTTTTCGTTTTTCAAGAAATCAACCCCGAACAGAATCTACACAGGAACATCATCAACTTCGGCGCCGGCAAGGCGGGGAGCGCGACAGGGCCGGGACCGGGACAGGTTCTCGTCAATGGCCTGGTCGCTCCGACGCTCACAATGCGTCCGGGCGCGGTGCAATTGTGGCGCATTGTGAATGCCACGCCCGGATCCGCGTTCAATGGCGGCGGGGGCGGCATCATCTCGCCCAGCTTCTTCCAAACTGCCGGATTCACGTTTGAGCAGACGGCGAAGGACGGCGTTCAATTCAGTCAGAAGAATTTCAGCGATCAGCCTTTCATCAGCAATCAATTTCCGAATGGCTACAATCAACCGGCGGGCTTGATGGTCGCCGGCGGGAATCGCGTCGACGTTCTCGTCAAGGCGCCGGCCGCGAAAGGCACCTACGCGTTCGCATCGCAGGGTGCCACGGTGTTGTGGGTCAAAGTCGACGGTGACCCGAACGACATGCCGCTTCCCGACCGCACGAAGGCGAGCGACTGGCCCGCCATCCCGTGGTATCTGACGAATCTGCAGCAGCCTCCGACTGCCGACCGCCCGCTGCCGTTGTCCGGACCGTATCCTCACTACGTTTCTTTCAGTTGGGATGCGGAGTCCAATCGCGCCGTCGCCGCAGCGCCGGCCGCACCGGCCGGAAAAGGGACTGCCGGTTTCCCGCCGAAATGGACGATCGACAATCGTCAATTCGCGGAGTTCGGGCCTCTCATCGATCAGTGCATGCCATTGAACGGACTCCAGGACTGGGTTCTCGAGAATCACACGACCGTCATGCACTCGTTCCACATTCACATCAACCCGTTTCAAGTCGTGAGCGTCGAGACTCCGGTGCAGACGACGGACGCGCAAGGCGTGCCGACTGTGACGTACAAGACATACACGCCCGCCGGCGATCCGATCTGGCAGGACGTTGTCTCACTTCCCGCTGGATTGGCGATGCCGTTGACGGGATCGCCGACGCTGACTCAAGGCTTCGCTCCGGGCCGAGTCACGATCCGTCATCAATTCGTCGACTTCACCGGTACCTTCGTTCTTCACTGCCACATCCTCGGGCACGAGGATCGCGGCATGATGCAATTGGTGCGCATCGTTCCGCTGGACCGTTTTCCGACAGACTGCCAAGCGGCGATTCCTCACCACCATTGAAGTCATGGCCTAATTACGCCGAGTTTGGACTAATTCGTAAACTACACAAAATAAATACGATCTTCCACATCAGTCCGCTCCGAGCTGATCCAAGCCGGCCTCGGATGGACTGATTTCATCGTCGACTAATTGACGCCGGATGTCGAATTCGTTCCAATCCCGCGCGTTCGAAGTCGTTCCGAATCATCTGATCGGACGGCTCACGAAGATCTACGAGTTCAAGGGCAAAGAGAAGCTGTATAAAGAGAAGCTGTATTACGTGCAGGCGCCGGAGGTGCTTGCCGCAGATACCGCGACGTTCTCGGGCGGATCCATGCATCGCATCCCTACATCGCGATCACGCCGAATGTGATCCTTCAACTCCATCGCGACATGTTCAAGTACACGACGGCGCGCGCCGGCGAATGGAAGTCCGTCGAAAACACAATCGAGGCGAGCACGCCTGATGGCCGGCGTGAGGTCGTCTTCCAGCCCGTGAAAGCGTTTGCGACGCCCGCTGCAATGGATCAACTGTGCGATGACTTCGCGCGAACCACGGCGAGAGGAACGCCCGATCCACTTCTGACGACGGCGGCGTTCATTCTCGATTTTCTCTGCATTCATCCTTTTCTCGATGGCAACGGACGCCTCGCTCGCTTGCTCACGACGCTTCTCTTCTACAAGGCGGGCTTCACGGTTGCGCGATATGTCGGCGTCGAGCGCCTCGTCGAAAACACGAAGAGCTCGTACTACGCGAGTCTGCGTGCCTCATCGGAGCGGTGGCATGAAGGAGAGCACTCGCTGGAACCGTGGTGGGATTATTTTCTCGGCGTCACGCTCGCGGCTTACGAAGAGCTGGATCAGAAGCTCGGCGGCGGCGAGCTGCCGTCGAAAGCGAATCGCGTGAGGCTCGCGATCCAGGTCATGCCTCCTGTTTTTTCGAAAGCGGAACTTGCGGTCGCTTGTCCGAACATCAGCGAGCGAACTTTGAAACGCGTCCTCGACGAGCTTCGCGCGGAACGAAAAATCGAAGTCGCGAAGCGTGGACGCAATGCGGTTTGGCGAAAGTTGTAGAAGACTACGCCTCGACTCGATCGCGCCCGCTCGACTTCGCGCGATAGAGCGCGGCGTCGGCAGCGGCGACGAGTGCGGCGGGCGTGATCGCAGCCGCGCCTTCGCTTGACGACACGCCGGCCGACGCCGTGATCACTCCGGTCTCCTTCACGCTGAGGCAAAACGACTCCGCCTCCGCTTTTGCGACGGCGGCGCGAATTCCCGGGAGGAGCCACGCGAATTCTTCGCCGCCGAATCGCGCCACGAGTCCTCCGCGCGTTTCCGCGCGACGCGCGAGCAGCGACGCGACCGTGCGCAGCGCCTCGTCGCCGTTCTGATGGCCCTGCGTGTCGTTGAGCTTCTTGAAGTGATCGAGATCGATGAGCACGAGTGAGAGCGGCGCGCCGTCTTTTCGCGCCGCGGTGCAGGCATCTTCGAGCGCTTCATCGAAGCGGCGTCGATTCGCGACGCCCGTCAATCCATCCATGTACGACAACGCGCTCAATCGCGCGTTCGCGATCTCGAGCTGTCGATTCACTTTCTCCAGTTCGCCTGCAATCCGCAAACGCGCGACGCCGGCGATGACGACGATGATGACGAGGATGCCGAGGAGGCGGGCCCACCAGGTTTCGAACCATTGCGGGGAGACGGTCATCGCGAGGCGCGCCTCAGTGTTGCTGCGGATGCCGTCTTCGTTCGCGGCGCTCACGCGGAACGTGTAGTCGCCCGGTGCGAGTCTCGTGTAGTGCGCGACGCGCGCCGTGCCGGCGTCGATCCAGTCGGCGTCGTAGCCCTCGAGCATGTAGCGGAAGCGGACGCGTTCCGGCGCGCGCAGTGAGAGCGCCGTGTAGCGAATCTCGAGACGTTGCGTTCCGGGAGGTACGTGAAGCGGACCGGCCGGCGCCGCGTTGCCGTCGAGCAGCACTTCCTCGACGTGCACCTGCGGCGCGACGGTGTTGCGCACGATGACGCGCGGATCGATGACGGCAACGCCGCGCGCGGTCGCCACCCACAGACGTCCGTCGCGTGTGCGGAGCATGCCGGGGAACGCGGCGTTGCACTCGGCTGACGGCAAGCCGTCGGTCGTGCCGTACACGACGCCCGACAAGTCTGCGGCTTTTCCACGCATCGCATCGAACACGCGTTCGCGCGCAACACGATAGAGCCCGCGGTTGCTCGACATCCAGAGATCGCCGTCCGTGTCGACGACCTGAAACACGACGTCGTCATGCAGGCCGTTGCGGCGCGCGAGTGATTGTGCGGCGCCGCTCTTCAGATCGAAATGCGACAAGCCGTTGCCCGACGTGCCGATCCACACGGCGTCGTTCGTGTCGCGAGCAAGACCGAAAATGCGTTGCCCGGGAAGCGCGAGCTGCGACGCGTGCTCGCTCTTCGCATCGACACGCCACAATCCCGCACCGTCGGTTCCGACGAGCAGCGTTCCGTCGTCGAGCCGCAGCAACGGACGCAGTTGCCGGTCGTCGAGCTCTTTCACACGCGACGTCGTTCCGTTGCGTATGTGCGCGAGTCCCGTCGTCGTGCTGATCCAGAGCGAGCCGTCGGCGTCTTCGACGAGCGCGCGGACACGATCGTTCGGAATGCCGTTGTGCTTCGCATCGATCGTCGTGACGACTTTGCCGTCGCGCATGCGCACCACGCCGCCGCCGTCGGTTCCGATCCAGAGCGAGCCGTCGGCGCTCGGCGCGAGCGCGTACACGGTGTTGTGCGGCAGCCCTTCATTGGTCGTGATGCAGTGCACCGGTCCGGGAAGAATCTGGCAGAGTCCACCGCCGTCCGTGCCCGCCCACACGCGGCCGTCGCGGTCTTCGATGATCGCGCGCGCAGCGTCGACGGACATCCCGTTCTTTCGCGTGAACGAAAGGAATCGCGTGTCGGTCAGGCGAACGAGTCCACCGCTGGTTCCGACCCACAGCGACTTCTCGCGATCTTCCATCAGCGTGCCGACGGCGGGATTCGGGAGTCCTTCCGCGACGCCGATCGACTCCGCGCGATCGTCGCGCCAGCGCACGAGTCCCGAGTCGGTTCCGATCCAGAGATTGCCGTCGCGATCGCGGAGGAGTGCGCGCACGAGATTGCTCGGCAATCCGTCGCGCGTCGTGATCACGCGCGCGATCGCGCCGTTGCGCCACACCGCGAGTCCGCCTTCCGTGCCGATCCACATCGTTCCGTCGGCATCGCGGAGGATCGCGCGCGCGAATTCGTTCGGAAGACCGGCGATGTGCTCCGACACGTGCGCGTCACGCCAGCGAACGACTCCGCCGCCATGCGTCGCGATCCACAATCCGCCCGCGCCGTCGTCC
>Ga0105245_10000562_pt1 | contig 33761 bp, 24 predicted proteins | sample KBSM54metaG_FD_81523 | JGI IMG/M metagenome (GOLD analysis project Ga0105245, IMG submission 81523) | Miscanthus rhizosphere microbial communities from Kellogg Biological Station, Michigan, USA - KBS M5-4 metaG | ecosystem: Host-associated > Plants > Roots > Rhizosphere > Soil | place...
AGGCTGTTGCAAAGAAACATCACCAATTGCGCGATCGTTAGCGATTTGGTAGCGTGAAACTTACGGCCGAATAACAAATAGATTGGTGACGGCCGACAAATAACGTGCGTCGTTTCCAAAGGGGGGAACAATGACGGTCAATATCAGCGCGCGCTCTCGCCCGCAATCTGTTGCTTTGGTACCTACGTCCGCTAAACGGCAACGCGTGCCGTCGGTCACGTTCCTCTCCGCGTGCGTCGCATTGGCGTTGGCGACGGCGGTGGTACCAGTGCAGCAGGCTGCAGCACAGCAGCAGCAAGCTCAGCAGTCAGGGCTCGAAGAAATCACGGTCACGGGCTCGCGCATTCACCAGAACCAAGATTACGCGTCGCCGAACCCGATCAGCACGTTCGACGCGCAGAAGATGGAGAACCTCGGTCTCATCAACATCTCGGACGTCATCACCCAAGTGCCGCAGAACGTATCGCAGTTCCAAGCCGCGACGACGGGCGGCAGCGCGTTCTTCATCGGCTCGACGCTCGCGAACCTGCGCGGCCTGAATCCGTTTTTCGGCACGCGCACGCTCACTCTAGTCAATTCGCGCCGTTTCATTCCGACGACGCAGGGCGATAGCGTCGATCTGAACTTCATTCCTTCCATTCTGATCAATCGGACGGAGGTCGTGACCGGCGGCGCGTCCGCTGCGTACGGCTCCGGCGCGATTTCGGGCGTCGTCAACATCCTTCTCAATACGACGATGGAGGGCGTGAAGCTCGACGCCGACTACGGCACGACGAGCCAAGGCGACGGCAACAACTATCACGTCGGCATCGGCGGAGGGTCCAAGTTCGGAGGCGACCGCGGACACTTCGTGGCCGGCGGCGAATATCAGAACTCCGACGTGATTCAGAGTTGCTCCGATGCGCGCGACTGGTGCGGCAAAGGCGTCGGGCTTTTGAGCAACAACCAAGCGTTTGCGTTCGGGGTCGGCGCGCCCTACGCGCCCAAGATCCCGGGCCAGCCCGCGAATATCATCACGTCCGGTCTGCGCCAGAACCAATTGAGCCCCACGGGCGTGATCTTCAATCACAACCCCAGCGCGACGACGACGTCCCAGTTCAATTCCGCGGGCACCGACATCACGCCGTTCGCGGTCGGGCCCGGAGGCGGGTACGCCATCAATGGACTCGCCCCGGGCGGTGACGGCGAACCCATCTACAAGAACCTGACGCTGTACCCCGAGATCGAGCGCAAGACTTTCTATGGTCACGCCGATTGGGACTTCACGGACTCGTTCAGGGGCACGCTCGAGGCCTCGTGGGGTAACGTCGTCGGCATCAACCATCAGTGGTCGCCGGCGCAAAATTTCACGAACACCTGCATCAGGCCGGACAACGCTTACCTCGGAACGTTGTCCACGGCCGCCCGAAACGCGCTCACGGCGAACGCGGGCAACTCGCCGTTCTCCTCGAACGTCACGTGCGGCTTCGTCGTCAATACCCCCTTTGGCCCGTTCCCGCTCGATCCGGGCGGCACGATCGTGACCAAGGACTGGGCGGGGGCGGGGCAGAACGCTGAGACCGTTACGACCGACACGAGCGTCACGCGCTTCGTCGTCGGACTGAGCGGCGACCTCGGCCCGAAGTGGAGCTGGGACGCGTACTACCAGTACGGCAAGACGAAGCGTTCCCAGATCGGCGCGGGGTATACGACGAACTGGCGCATGTACATGGCGACGGACGCGGTGATCGATACGCGCCCGGGCTCGCCGACGAATGGCCAGCCCGTGTGCCGTGCGGTCATTGCCGGCGTGCCAGACCCGACCGTCGATCCGGCGCTGATCGCCGGTTGCCAGCCGCTGAACGTGCTCGGTACTTCGAATGCATCCAAGGCCGCGTTGGCCTACGCGTTCGGCGATCTCACCGAGTCCGACGACGTCCAGCAACAAGTCTTGTCTGCGACGTTCACGGGCGACCTCTGGAAGGGCTGGGGCGCGGGTGCCCTGAAGGGCGCCTTCGGCGCCGAGTACCGCAAGGAGGACCTCTTCAACAACGCGGGCGACCTGCCGAAGGCGCAACGCACCGACTTCAGCCTCCAGTACGGCGATTCATTCGCTGGCAAGACCACCGTCAAAGAGGCGTTCGCCGAGTTCGAGATGCCGTTCCTGAAGGACAAGCCCGGCGCGCAACTGCTCATGGTCAACGCCGCCGCGCGCAACTCGGACTACGAGAACGTCGGCGGCCAGGGTACTTCCGGTCAAACCGGCACGCAGTCGTTCACGACCTGGAAGATCGCGTTCGTCTACGACCCGGTCAAGTGGTTCCGCCTGCGCGGCAGCGAGTCGCGCGACCTGCGCGCCGCGAGCTTCCGCGAGCTGTATTACTCGCAGAGCATCCCGCCCGGCGGCTTCTTCGGCTACGCGCAGAATCCCACCGTCCCGCCAGGAACCTACGGCTTCTTCGGGGACCCGTCGTGGTTGATCCTGGAAGGAAACCCGCTGCTGAAGCCGGAGGACGCGAAGACGAAGACCTATGGGTTCGTCATATCGCCGGGCGGCGGCGCCGAGGGGTTGCACTTCTCCGCGGACTACTACGACATCACGATCTCGGGCGGCCAGCGGCTCGACAACTCCAACGTCGTGCTCAACGGCTGCTTCAACTTGCATCTGCCGGAGCAGTGCGCTCGCATCGTGTACGGACCTCCCACTATCCCTGGCAACCCGACGAGCAATATCTTCGAGGTCCATGTCCCGTACATCAACGCGACGCCCTACGAAGCGAAGGGCGTCGATTTCTCGTTCGACTATCCGGTGCACCTTGGCAGCGGCACGGTGTCGTTCGGCCTCACGGCCACGCGCGCGATCGATCTGCTGTACCAGGATACGATCTCACTGCAGTCAAGGGACGTCGCCGGCCAGGCGGGCGGCGGCTTCGGTTTCCTGGCCGACCTCGCGCCGGCGCCGGAGTGGATCGGGAATCTCATCGTGAGCTACCTGCGCGATAAGTTCTCGATCACGGGGCAGGTGCGGTACACGGGCCCAGGTAAACTCGATCTGCTGGATCCGTACCTCGGACCAAGCGATCCGGGCTACAACCCGGCGCTGACCGGCAGCGTGAGCAACAGCGACGTGCCGAGCCACGAGACCTTCAACCTGTCGGGGTCGTACAATTTCCGGTCGAGCGGCACGAAGCGAATGGAGGTCTTCGCGTCGATCACCAACCTGTTCGACAAGGATCCGCCGTTCTCGGCCAACAACACCTTCGGCACCGGCGGCGTGAACGGAGCCTTCTACGACACGTTGGGCCGCACCTATCGAGTGGGACTCCGAATGGGCTTCTAGGCGCGGCCGAGACCGCGTTCGAGCCAAGACGGACTTCGTCTGAACCAGCGGCGGTACGCCAACGCGTACCGCCGCTTTGCTTTGCGCAAAACAGACTAGGTACCGACGCGGCGCTATGCGACATTAAGCGTCGAACCCGTTTGCAAGGAGGCACCGTGAGCGTTCAACCGAGCCTCGAGCCCGAGTGCGTCGCGACAAGCGGCGCGATCGAGCTCACGATCGAGGCGCGCGTGCGCAGCTTGGGCGAGCTCGACGTGCGCCGCGTGTTGCCGGCGGCGGAGCGGCGCATGGTCGGCCCATTCGTGTTCTTCGATCACATGGGGCCCGCGGTCTTCCCGCCCGGCCAGGGCATTGCCGTGCGGCCGCATCCGCACATCGGTCTCGCGACGATCACCTATCTCTTCGACGGCGAGATCATGCATCGGGACAGTTTGGGCTACGCGCAGCTGATCCAGTCGGGCGCGGTGAACTTGATGACCGCGGGCCGCGGCATCGTCCATTCGGAGCGCGCGAGCGAGCGCGATTTGCCCGGCACTTCCACGCTGCACGGAATCCAATCGTGGATGGCGTTGCCGCTCGAGCTCGAAGAGATGGAGCCGAGCTTCATCCACTACCCTGCCGAGGAGCTGCCGACGCTCGAGCGTTCGGGGTGCACGATATGCGTGATCATGGGCGGCGCGTTCGGGGCGAAATCGCCCGTCGCCACCTATTCGCCGACGCTTTACTTCGAGGCCCGGATGCCGCGCGGCGCGAGCCTCGTGCTGCCGCCGGAGGCTTCGGAGCGCGCCGCATATGTCGTCTCCGGCGTCGTGCGAATCGACGGACGCGAGCATCGCGAGGGCGTGCTCGCCGTAGCGCGCGCCGGCTCGTCGCCGTCGCTTGCGGCGGTCGAGGACAGCCGCGTGATGGTGATCGGTGGCGAGCCGCTCGGCCCGCGGCACATCTGGTGGAACTACGTGTCGAGCTCGAAAGAGCGGATCGACCGCGCGAAGCGCGACTGGGTCGAAGGCCGCTTCGGCAAGGTGCCGGGCGACGACGAGTTCATCCCGCTGCCGGAGCGTTGACCCGGACCGCGGCCGACCGGCCGGCGCCGAGGATCAACGTTGTGCGACCGCGTTCGCGGGCGCGGGCATCGACACCGTGTAGCCGCGGCCCTCGAGGCACGCGCTGAGCGCGCGGAGATAGTCGGTGCCGGTCTCGGGGCCTGCCTGCTTCTGCTGCTTCTTGTCGTGCACGGCGCCTGAAGCTACACCGACCACGCTGCCCACGGCCGCGCCTTTCAGCATGTCCTCGCCCGGATTGTGGCCGCCGCCGAACAGTCCGCCGAGGCCGGCGCCGATCGCCGCCCCGGTCGCGATTCGAGCGATTCGGTCGGCGCGCTTCGCCGCGTCGACAGCGTCTTGGCTCGGGGCGGGCATCGTGGTCGGCACTTCGCCGGTCTGCTCGACGGCCCAGTTGTGGCATTCGTAGCGGTCGCGGCGCGCCTGATCCGCGGATTGCCCGCGCTGCGGGGTCACTTGAAGTTGCGAGAGATCGACCGCGCCCGCCGTCACGCAAAACGCGGCGCCAACCGCGATCGCGACGACGCGCCGGGCGGCGCGCGCAACCCGCTCAACGGACCACATAGTTGCGGCCCGCCATGCACGCCGAGAACGCGCGCGAATAGCCCTCGGCGTCCTCACGCTTGCCCGCGCCCATCGTCGGGTCGTAGCCGCTCTGGTTCGTCGCCCAGACGTGGCACTGATAGCGGTCCTCCGAGGTCTGAGCTTCGCTCTGCCCCGCGGCCGGATAGACATACATCTTGATGCCCTGCTGCTGGCCGCTGCTCTGTTGGCTCGGCTGCTCGTGCGAGTGGGGCTGCGGCGCAACGGTCACGCCGAAGCCGAACGTCGGGCCCCAGGGATAGCCGTACGGGCCCCAATAAGGCCGGTACGGGTAATAGGGATAGCCGAAGCCCGGATAGCCGAAGCCGAACGAGAAATACGGCTGGGCATGGACGACGCTATACGTTTGCGCGTGGGCCGCGACGCTCGAGAACGCGGCGATGGCCGCTGCCAGCACGATCAAGCTACGCATACGCATAAGTGCTCCGAGGTGCTCCGTAACTTTCAACGCCCGAGGGCATCCGCCGGTTGACCGTGGTCATGGTACGGACGGTTCCTGAACCGAGCCTGAAACCCGGCTTGACCCTCCCTGGGGCGCAGTGGAGAATGCGCCGCCCCGCCGCTCCAAGCGGCTCCCTGTCTAGCGATAAAACAATAATGAGTGACGGTCACGCAGGCCTCGAGCCACAAACCGCGGGTGTAATGCCTAGTCGCCAATCCGAGACGACCGAGCCGATTCGCGGCGCCTGCCTGTGCGGAGCGGTGAGCTTCGAGATCGCGCCGCCGTATCACTGGCTCGCGCACTGCCACTGCTCGATGTGCCGCAAGCATCACGGCACTCTGTTCGGCACCGGGCTCGGAGTCGAGCGCAGCCGTTTCCGCTGGCTCACGGGCCGAGACGACATCGTGCACTATCGCTCGACCGACTCCTTCGAGCGTGCGTTCTGCCGCCGCTGCGGATCGAAGGTGCCGGGCGACTCGCACTTGCCCGACGTCGTTCTCGTTCCGGCCGGCACTCTCGAAGCCGATTTCGGAATCCGTCCGCGCGCGCACATCTTCGTCGGCTCCAAGTCTCCGCTCTACAAGATCAACGACAAGCTCACGCAGTTCGAGTCGTATCCGCCCGGAGTGGAATTGGCCGTCATCGAGCGGCCGCAGCCGAGGTCGCGACCAGGCACGGCCATCGGCAGCTGCCTCTGCGGCGACGTCGGCTTCGAGGTCAGCGGCGAGCTCGGGCGCATCGTGCATTGCCACTGCTCGCTCTGCCGACGCAGCCGCGGCACGGCGTTCGGGAGCACGCTGTTCTGCGCACCCGAGCGCTTTCGCTGGACGCGCGGCAAGGACCGAGTCCGCGGGTTCAGGCTGCCGCCGCCGCGCACGTACGAGGTCGACTTCTGCGCGCGGTGCGGCAGCCCGGTGCCGACCGTGGTTCCCGACTTCGGCCTCGTGCTGATTCCGGCCGGCTCTGTCGACACGAGCCTCCGCACACCGACGGCCGTGCACGTCTACGTCGGCTCGAAGACCGCGTGGGACGAAATCACGGATACGGCGCCGCAGTTCGACGAGATGCCGCCCCCCGACCGTTTCGGCGAATTCTTCCTCTGATCGCGCCGCCGCCGGCGCGAAGTGGCGGTATCAGAGACGGGGGTTGAGGATGAAGGAGGCGCCCTGCTCCGCGATCATCACCGTCGGCGCGTTCGTGTTTCCCGAAACGATCCGCGGCATGATCGAGGCGTCGATCACGCGCAGCGCGTCGACGCCATGGACGCGCAACCGATCGTCGACCACCGCGAGCTCGTCGCGGCCCATCCGGCAGGTGCCGACCGGGTGAAAAATCGTCGTGCCGAGGTCGCGCGCTGCGCGCTCGAGATCGGCATCCGACTGTCGCTCCGGACCCGGCAGCGTCTCGCGCGGCGCGAACGGCGCGAGCGCCTTCGCCGCCATGATGCGACGGGTGAAACGCAGGCCCGCGACGGCGACGGCGAGATCCTCGTCCGTCGCAAGATAGTTCAGCGAGATAGCGGGGTGCGCGCTCGGATCGCGGCTCTTGATCCGCACGTGGCCACGGCTCGTCGGCTGAAGGTTGCACACCGCCGGCGTGATCGCGTCGTACGGATGCAGTGGCTCGCCGAACTTGTCGAGCGACAACGGCTGCACGTGCCACTCGATGTTCGCTGCCGTTTGCGCGGCATCGCTCCTCGCGAACGCGCCGAGCTGCGACGGCGGCATCGTGAGCGGACCGGTGTGGAACAGGAAATATTCGATGCCCATGGCTGCGCGGCCTACCCAATTACGCGCGCGCCGATTCAGCGTGATCGTGTTCTCGACGGTATAGATCGAGCGGATCTGCAGATGGTCGTGGAGATTCGAGCCGACGCCGGGCTTGTCGCTCACGACGCGGATGCCGTGCTCGGCGAGCAACGCCGCGGGCCCTAGACCTGACAGCTGAAGAATTTGCGGCGAGCCGATCGAGCCGGCCGCTAGCAGCACTTCGCGGCGCGCACGCACGACGGTGCCCGGGGCGCCGTTGCGCATCGTCACGGACACGCCGGTTGCAACGAGCCGCCCGTCGCGAGGTTCGATCACCACGCGCTCGACCAGCGCTCCGGTGCGCACGCTCAAGTTCGCGCGGCCGAGCACCGGGCGCAAGAATGCCTTCGTAGCGCTCCAGCGCCGACCGCTGCGCTGATTCATTTGAAAGTACGCGTTGCCGAAATTGTCGCCGCGGTTGAACTCGGCGACCTTCGGAATGCCGCACTCCTCGGCCGCGTCGCGCCACGCGTCGAGAATGTCCCAGCTCACGCGCCGCTCCTCGACGCGCAGCTCACCGCCGGCGCCGTGAAAGTCGTCCGCGCCGTGCTCGTAGTCTTCCGAGCGCTTGAACACCGGCAGCACGTCGTCCCACGACCAGCCGCGCAGTCCGAGCGCGGCCCAATGGTCGTAGTCGGACTTCTGGCCGCGCATGTAGATCATCGCGTTGATGGACGAGCAGCCACCGAGCACCTTGCCGCGCGCATAGCCGATCGTGCGCCCGTTCAAGCCGGGATCGGGCTCGGTGCGATAGCACCAATCCGTGCGCGGGTTGCCGATCGTGTAGAGGTAGCCTACGGGCACGTCGATCCAGAAGTAGTCGTCCTTGCCGCCGGCCTCCAGCAGCAGAACGCTCGTGCTCGGATCTGCCGACAGCCGATTCGCGAGCACGCACCCGGCGGTGCCTGCGCCGACGATGATGTAGTCGAACTCCTCCACGCCCGTGAATTCTAACGGCAAAGCGAGGTCAGACGGCGCGCGACTCCCTGCGGCAGCGCAGGTAGAATCTTTTTTGGGGGCGCACGGAGCAATCATGTCAGCACTGTACGAGCCGAGCCATCGGAGCATGCAGGCACAGTTCGACACGCAGCGGCTGGCCGATCGAATCGAGCAGAAGCTGTTCCGAACCGAGCTGCCGCCGGAGGACATCGAATTCATCGAGCGGCTCGATCTCTTCTTCCTCGCGACGGTAAACGCGAAGGGCGAGCCGAGCTGCTCGTACAAGGGCGGCGATCCAGGGTTCGTTCGCGTATTGGACGCCCGGACGCTGATGTTCCCATGCTATGACGGCAACGGAATGTATCTGTCGATGGGCAACGTCGCGGGCAACGGCCACGTCGGCATGCTGTTCGTCGACCTATGCAGTCCGAAGCGGCTGCGTGTGAACGGCAGTGCCAGAATCGAGCCCGCCGAGTTCGCCGTGCCCGCGTATATCGACGCGCAGTTCGTCGTCGTAGTCAGTGTCCGTGAGGTGTTCCCGAACTGCGCGCGTTACGTGCACAAGTTCGCACGCGTCGAGCGCTCTCAATTCGTGCCGCGAGCTGACTGTGATACGCCGGTCCCGAACTGGAAGAAATCGGAATGGGCACGCGACGTGCTGCCGCAGGGCGATCCCGCCGCAGGAGGTAAGTAATGAACGGATCGAAGGACTCGTTTTGGTTTTGGGGCGGCGGCATCGCCGTGCTGGTGATCGTCGCCGGCATCGCGGTGTACGTCTATCAGCGCGATCGAGCGCCCGCCGACGTCAAACCGGCACAGGTCGCGGCGCCGGTGGCGCCGAACACTGCGCCTCCCGCCCCGGTTGCCGAGACGGCCCCGCAACCCGCCCGCACGACGCCGTTGCCGGCGCTCGACGACAGCGACGCCGAGGTCGTGAGCGGACTCACTGAGCTCCTGGGCGGCCGCGAGCCGCTCCAGCAATTCCTCGTTCCGCAGCGGATCATCCGCAACACGGTCGTGACCATCGACAACTTGCCGCGCGAGAAGATCGCCGTGAATCAGCGCCCGGCCAAGCCGACGGGCGGCAAGTTCATCGTCACCGGGCCCGAGGAAGCGCGCGAGATCGCGCCGGAAAACTACACGCGCTACGCGCCGTTCGTCGCGATCGTGAAGAGGGTCGACGCGAAGACGCTCGCGGCGTTCTATCGCGGGGTGCAACCGCTGTTCCAGCAGTCGTACGAGGAGCTCGGCAACCCAGGCGCGTCGTTCGACACGCGGCTTCGCCAGGTGATCGACCACCTGCTACAGACGCCGGACGTCACGCAGCCCGTGAAGCTCGTGCAGCCGAGCGTCACGTACAAATACGCGGACCCGAAGCTCGAGAGCCTCTCGTCGGGACAGAAGCTCCTGATCCGGATGGGACCGGAGAACGAGACGGCAGTGAAGGCGAAGCTGCGCGAGCTCCGCGCGGCGCTCGGCTAGTTCTCGATACCGAGCAGCTGCACCTCGAACATCAGCGCGGCGCCGCCCGGGATCGGGCCCTGGCCCCGATCGCCGTAAGCCGTTTCGGACGGGCAGACGAGCTTCGCCTTGCCGCCGACCTTCATCTTCTGGACGCCTTCGGTCCAGCATGGGATCACGCCGTTCAGCGGGAACGAGATCGGCTCGCCGCGCTGCACGGAGCTGTCGAACACGGTGCCGTCGCGCAGCGTGCCGTGGTAATGGACCTTCACGGTGCTGTCGGCTTTCGGGCTCGCACCCGTGCCGGCCGTGACGGGAATATAGATGACACCCGTCGAGCTCCGAACCGCGCCGGGCTCCTTCGACATCTTCTCTAGGAACGCGCCGGATGCCTTCTTCTCGTTCCCCGCGGCCGCGTTCGCACGCGACTCTTCGAGGTCCTTGATCTTCGGTCCGTAAGTCTGAAGGTCGACCTTCGGCGCCTTGCCCTGAACGGAGTCGCTGAGGCCGGCGGTCACGAGCGCGAGCTCGGCCGGCGTGAGGTTGAACTCCTTCACGTTGCTGCCGATCGCGAGCCCGAGCGCGTACAGCGTCTTGTCCTGATCGGTGTTCAAGGTCTGGGCGTCGGCCGCCGCGGCGCAAAGACCGAGTGTCAGGACGCACGCGATCGTCGATTTGTTCATTTCGTCTCTCCTTGAGACCCGAGGTTTGGCCAAACGAGGGCGCCACGCTATCCGAAAGGCCACGCAATTGCCAACGACAGCGCGGGGAATAGTCCTTTCGCCTTGCGATCGGCAGCCGCGGATCGCGACAAAGCCCGGAACGACGTACGCAGAAGCGGTCGCGCTTACGTCGATCGACTCACTCGATCATTGCGATATCAAGAATCTGTTGGAACGATCGAGAGCCCGGTCCCAACATAGTCGCACGCCAAACCCATCCACAAGGAGACTAGGAAATGCTGACCGTAGGAGACCGCTTCCCGGCCTTTAGTTTGAAAGCCACCGTATCAGAAGATCTCGACACTGCGTTCGAGACGATTCAGAGCGACAGCTATCCCGGCAAGTGGCTCGTGGTGTTCTTCTGGCCTAAGGACTTCACGTTCGTGTGCCCGACCGAGATCTCCGAATTCGGCCGCAAAAACGCCGACTTCGCGGACCGCGATGCGCAAGTGCTCGGAGGCTCCGTCGACAGCGAGTTCGTCCATCTCGCATGGCGGCGTGACCACAAGGACTTGAAGGGCCTGCCGTTCCCGATGCTCGCCGACGTGCGCAAGGACCTGAGCTCCGCGCTCGGGGTGCTCGACGAGGAAGGCGTCGCCAAGCGCGCGACGTTCATCGTAGATCCGCAAGGCGTGATCCGCTTTGCATCGGTGACGGACATGAACGTCGGCCGCAACGTGGGCGAGGTCTTACGTGTGCTCGACGCACTGCAAACCGACGAGCTCTGCCCGTGCAACTGGCAGCGCGGCGACGAGACGCTCAAGGCAGCCTGATCTTTGGACGCGGCGCACCCGAGCGCACTCAGGCTCGGGTCGCGCCGCTCGGTTTGAGGAGAACACGATGGATCTCACCAGCCTGAAGAACTTGATTCCGGAGCACGCGAAAGATCTCAAGCTCAACGTGGCGACCGTGCTGTCCGCCGAAGGTGCGCCGGGTCTCGCGGAGAACCAGATCCTCGGCGTCGCGCTCGCCTCGGCAATCGCGGCTCGCAACCCGACGCTCTTGCGAGAGATCGAGACGCTCGTCGCGCCGAAGCTCGATACGGCCCAGCTCTCCGCGGCTCGCGCCGCGGCGGCGATCATGGGAATGAACAACGTCTATTACCGGTCCGTCCATCTCGCCGGCAATCCGGACTACGCGCGATTGCCTGCGAAGTTGCGAATGAACGTGATCGGCAACCCGGGCGTCGCGAAGGTCGACTTCGAGCTCTACTCGCTGGCGGTGTCGGCCATCAACGGTTGCGGGGCTTGCGTCGCGGCCCACGACAAGGTCGTGCGCGGAGCGGGCGTCACCGCAGAAGGCGTGCAAAGCGCGGTGCGAATCGCCGCGGTGCTGCATGGCATCGCCGTGGCGCTCGAATCCACGCCCGCGTCGGTCTCGGCGCGGGACGCAGCCTGACGCTCGCGCCATTTCCGGGTTCACGAAGGGGCAAGTGCTTTGTGTTAAAAAGTACTTGACACCTGCGAGCGTGCTCGCGACCATAACGCCGTTGTCGGTGCGTCGGGTAGGCGCCGTGCGTCCGCCCAGGGAGCCGGTGTGTCCGAATCGCTCGATCGATCCTTGTGCTACTCGCTGCGCCCACCTTTTAGCCGCCGGAAGCGCTGGCTGCCGAAAGAGATGCGCGTCGCGCCGGAGCTCGATCCGAACGCGAGTCCGGGTCCGCGTCGGCGCCGCTATGCGCTCTTGATCAATCCGTTCTATCGCAAGGACCCGAACGCGAGCTTCGGCAAGCACGTGCTCACGCCGAGCCTTGCGTTGACCGCTACGGCCGCGGCCACGCCGCCGAGCTGGCAGCTGCGTTATTGGGACGAGAATCTTCTCCAGGGCCCTCCTCCGCTCGACCCGTTCCCCGAAGTCGTCGGCATCTCGGTGCACCTCACGTTCGCGAAGCGCGCGTACGCGCTCGCGCGGTGGTACCGGCAATGGGGCGCGAAGGTCGTGCTCGGTGGGCTGCACGTGCTCACGGCGCCGGACGAGGCGGCAGAGCACGCGGACGCGCTTGCGATCGGCGAAGGCGTGCAGCTCTGGCCGCAAATCCTCGCGGACGTCGAGGCGGGGTCGCTCCAGAAGGTCTACCGCGGCGACTACAAGCGCCCCTATCGAGACGACCCCGCGCCGCGCCGCGATCTGTTGCCGCGCGACGGCTTCCTCACGACGTCGAGCGTGATCGCGACGCGCGGCTGCCACAACCGCTGCGGGTTTTGCTATCTCTCGACCGAGGGGCTCCATATGCCCTATCGCCTGCGCGACGTCGCGCAGGTCACATCCGAGCTCGCGGCCGATGGTCAACCGTATGCGGTGTTCATCGACAACAACCTGGGCTCGCGGCCGGACTATTTGCGCGCGCTGTGCCAGGGGCTGAAGCCGCTCGGCATCATCTGGAGCGCGGCGCTCACGGTCGACGTAACCGACGACCCGTCGCTCGTGCGCGAGATGGCGCTCGCGGGCTGCACGGGCGTATTCATCGGCTTCGAATCTCTGAACGCGGCGAACCTCGAGGACGCGAACAAGCGCACGCCCGTCCCCGACGACTACGCGCGCCGCGTGCGGATCTTTCACGACAACGGCATCCAGGTGAACGGCAGCTTCGTGCTCGGCTTCGATCACGACGGTCCCGACGTGTTCGAGAAGACCGTCGCCTGGATCGAAGCGAATCGGCTCGAGTGCGCGACGTTCCATTTACTCACGCCGTATCCGGGCACGCCGCTCTTCAAGCAGCTCGAGGCCGAGAACCGCGTCGTGCACCGCGACTGGAGTCTCTACGACACGGCGCATGTCGTGTTCGAGCCCGCGCGGATGTCCGCGGAAGAGCTCCAGGCCGGCTACGAGTGGTGCTACCGGCGGTTGTTCTCGCACGCGTCGATCTGGCGCCGAAGACCCGAGGACTGGCGCGCCATCCTGCCGTATCTCGCGATGTCGTATCTCTACAAGCGCTCGAACCGGATTTGGCATTGGCTGATTCGCTACCGGCTCACCGCGCTGATCTGGCGGCCGCTGATCGAGCTCAGCCGCCGCCGACATCTCAAATTCCGCGCTCGCCTCGCGCGCGGTCCCGATGCGAGCGCAACCGGCACGGTCGTGAGCGCAGGCGTCTAACCGCGACGGATCGCGCCGGCGCGGCGCTGCTCGCCCTTGGGACTGTGACCTGGATCGACGACCGCGCGGCCACGTCGCGCGACGCTTCGTCCTTCGTTCGGGCCGCGGTCGGGCCGACACGACGGCGTCCCCAAGACGCGGGCGTGGTCACCGGCCGCGGCCGCTTTTTTTTGGACTTCTCGACGCTCGCTACTGCGGTAGCTCTACAGAGCTCGCGATTTCGAGGATGGCGTCGTGGGCTCCCTCGATCGCGGGCGTGTCGCCGGTCACGAGCATGCGCATCAGGCTGCCGCCGGGCAGCACACGAACGAACTGCATGACGGTTCGGCCGTTCGCGGCCGCCGTGATGAAGTTCCCCGGGCCTCCGGCAAACGGAGTGTTCCGCCGCTCGGTGACGGGCGCCTCGCGGAACCCGGGCACACTACGCATCTCGCGCTCGTTCACCTGCTCGTTCTCGGCTGGGCTCGCGCTCGTCGGCATCCTGCCGATCACGATCAGCGGCTTCTTGCCCTGCGGATCGACGCCGTCGAGCGTCGCGAGGATCACCGCGGTGCCGGGCATCGCGTCCGCGGTATGAAACGGCGGCGCGGCCTTGAACGTGAACGGCATCTGCGAGAGCTTGTCGGACAGCGACGGCGGGCGGCCGATGGTCACCGAGCGAACGACCGCCTCGACGTCGCTCTGACGTAGCGACGTCGAGGCGCTCAAGTTGAACGTGATCAACACGACGTTCTTGCCGTCGGCGCCGCCGAGCAGAGTCATGTATTTCACGAACTCGCTGCCCTTGAAGCTTTGCTCGCCAATTGCGAGCGGCGCGTCGCCCGAGTCGAGCGCGATCCGATCGATCCGGGTGATACGCACGCCCTGTGAAGCGAAGCGCGTGCTCACGCCTTTCGGCGAGGAAAAAGCGGCCTTGATGTCGGCGGCCGCGCTCGGAGGCATCTCCTCGACAGTGATGCTCGAGCCGCCGCGCCCGTTGTCGAAGCCGCTGAAGGTCCGCGCGAGCGTGAAGCCTTTCGGTGGCGCAAGTGCCACGAGCGTGCCCGGGACGGAGACGAGCTGGGCGCTCGCGCTCGAGACGAGGCCGAGGCCCGTGGCGATACACGCGAGAATCGGGACGAGACGCATCGCGACCACTCCGTTTCGACTCGCGGAGTGTACGCCGCGAGTGCGTCGCGCGCGCTCGCCGTCGCTTATTCCTTGATTAGCTTGCCGCTACCGTTGACGGCCTGGTGCAGCGTCGGCTCGCCGCGATACTTCACGTTGCCGCTGCCGTTGATCTGCACGTTGAGCGACGCGAGCTTCGCGAGGTCGACCGATCCCGAGCCGTTGATTGCGACATCCGCCGAGCCGCACTCGAGGCGGTCCGCCGCTACGCCGCCGCTACCGTTCACGACCATGTTGCAGGTCTTCGTCTTGCCGGCGATCTTCGTGGATCCGGAGCCTTGCACGGCGACCTTGGCCGACGAGTCGCACGCGAGAGCAGTCGCGTCGACCGAGCCCGAGCCCGAGACCGTGAGATTGCAGTCGCCGGCCGCGCCGCGCAGCACGATCCGGCCCGAGCCCGAGACGGCGCCCGTGAGCCCTGCCGCGCGCGGCACGTTCGCGTCGAGCGAGCCGCTGCCCGCCATGCCGAGCTCGACGGAGTCGGTCTTCTCGAAGCTCGCCGTGATAGCCACGCGGATCGGTCCCCCGCGGCACACGTTGTAATCGTCGCGCTCCGTAAAGCCGATTCGCACGCGCTTGCCGTCCTGCTCGACGCGTATCCGCTGTTGCTGGTCGGCAGTCGCGGTCACGACGGCGCGCGCGGGCGTGCCGGGCACGAGCCGCGCGTCGAAACAGCCTTCGATTTGAAGCCGGTCGAACGACTTCAGGTCGGTCGCCTTGTCCACCGCCTGCGCCAATGCGGCGGACGAACCTAGCAGAAGCGTAACGAAAACAGCCAATAGACGGACTCGCGCTCGCATGAGGTCTCCTTCGTATCTCGCTCATGTATATGAGCCGGTCCACTTAGATGCGTAACATGCGCGTCGCGTTGCCTCGCGCTCATTCCGCCGTGCAGACGAAGCTGGCCGCGGCGGTGACCTCGCCGGCGCCCTTGCACTTCGTCTTATGTTCAGCTTGATTTCCCCCGATAGATCGAAGGCCATGCTCGATTAACCCTCGAGGTCGGTCAAGCAGCCCCAGACCCTGTAAACGAAAGCGCGCGCGGCGCGTTGCTTGAGAGTAATCTTCGAGCGCACGGGCCAAGGCCATGCTCACACAACAAGCGGCAATCGCCGCCAATCGCTTCGGACTCGGCGCGCGGCCGCGCGATGCGGCCGCGATCGGCTCCGACCCGAAAGGCTGGCTCGAGGAGCAGGTCGCCTCGGCCAAGCGGTCTACGCCGGCCCAAGCGAACCCGCCCGAGTCGGCGCAAGTGCTTCAGAAGCTCCGCGACCTCGAGGTCGTGCGGCAGGTCGCCGCGCAGGCTCGTGCTAATTCTGCTCAGCCGGCTCCTCAGCCGGCCGGCCAACCGAAGAAGGCCGCGACAGCAGGCAGCGGCGCGGCGCCCGCGTCGCCCGGCATCGGCGCGGACGCGATCAAGCAGTTCGGGCAGTTCTCGCGCGAGCACTACATCGATCAGGTCAACGACCGGCATCGGCGCGCGATCGAGAGCGAGCAGCCGTTCATCGAGCGGCTAGTACAGTTTTGGTCGAATCACTTCGCCGTCTCCGCGGACAAGGCGCTCGTTGCGCCACTCGTCGGGCTCTACGAGCAGGAAGCGATCCGCCCGCACGTGACCGGCAACTTCAACGCGCTGCTGCTCGCAGTCGAGCGGCATCCCGCGATGAACATCTATCTCGACAACACCACGTCGATGGGCGCGAATTCGACGGCCGCGAGCCTCGCACGTAGCCGCGGGCGCGAGCTCGGTCTCAACGAGAACCTCGCCCGCGAAATTCTCGAGCTGCACACGCTCGGAGTCGACGGCGGCTACACGCAGCACGACGTGACGGAATTCGCCAAGGTGATCACGGGCTGGTCGATCGGCGGCGCGGTCGGACCCGGAGCGCGCGGCGCGGTGAAGCCGGCCAACGGCGGCAATGCGCAACGCGCGCGCAGCCCGTTCGGCGACGGCGGCAAGCCCGGCGAGTTCTACTTCCGGACCGCGATGCACGAGCCCGGCGACAAGGTCGTGCTCGGCAAGACGTATAAGGAGAGCGGGGTCGCGGAAGGCGAGCAGGTGCTCGCGTGGCTCGCGCGTAGCGCCGCGACCGCGAAGCATCTCGCGACCAAGCTCGCGCGGCACTTCGTCGCGGACGATCCGCCCGAGGCGCTCGTCGCTCGTCTCGCCGACACGTATCTCAAGCACGACGGCGAGCTCGCGCCCGTTTATCGCGAGCTGATCCGCGCGGACGAATGCTGGCGACAGCCGCTCGCGAAGTACAAGACGCCGAACGACTTCGTGATCTCGACGTTTCGCGCGCTCGATCACGTGCCCGACAACTTGCAGCAAATCACCGGGTTCCTGAACGAGCTCGGTCAGCGGCCGTTCACGCCGGGCTCGCCGGCCGGTTGGCCCGACACGGCGGCGAGCTGGGACGGCGGCGACGCGCTGCTGAAGCGGATCGAATGGAGCGGCGCGGTTGGGAAGCGGGTCGGCGGCATGGCTGGCAAGGGATTCGACGTAGAGCAGCTCGCGTCGTCGGTGATGGGACCTGTCAGCGACGCGACGCTCGCGGGCATTCGGGGCGCGGCCGACAGCGGCCAAGCCTTCGCGCTGCTGATCTCGGCGCCCGAGTTCCAACGGAGATGACGCGCGCCCGAACGGCGTCGTAGGAGATGACAATGGACCGCCGAACCCTGCTCCGCACCTCCGTGCAGCTCGCGCTCCTCGCACCGTTCGCGCGGATCGCGCACGCGCTGCCGAACGCCGAAGCGCGCTTCGTGATCGTGATCCTGCGTGGCGCACTCGATGGCCTCGCGGCGGTCGCGCCCTACGGCGACTCTCAGTACAAGAGCTTGCGCGGCTCGCTCGCGCTCGACTCTCCGGGCACGACCGGCGGCGTCCTGAAGCTCGATGGGACGTTCGGGCTGCACCCGTCGCTCACGAGCATGCACTCGATGTATCAGGCGAAGGAGCTCGCGATCCTGCACGCGGTCGCGACGCCGTACCGCGAGCGCTCGCACTTCGACGCGCAGAAGGTGCTCGAAGCCGGCAACCTATCGCCCGCCGCGACCGAGGGCGGCTGGCTCAACCGCGCGCTCGCGGAGCTCCAGAGCTCGGGCGGCAAACGCGACGCGGTCGCGCTCGCGGACACGGTCCCGCTCGTGCTGCGCGGCGATTTCCCAGTCAACTCGTGGGCTCCTTCGAAGCTGCCGGACGCCGACCAAGATTTGCTCGCGCGTGTGCGGCGCATGTACGAGAACGCGGACCCGCGCCTCGCAGACCGGCTCATCGAGGCGCTCGATGCGCGCGAGATGATCGGCGATCCGTCGAGCGAAGCCGCGATCGGCGATCGTGCCGGCGGCCAGATCAACCCGATCGTGACCGCCGCAGCGCGGTTCTTGAAGAGCCCTAACGGGCCGCGCGTCGCGGCGATCGACGTCGGCGGCTGGGACACGCACGCGAACCAAGGCGCGGCTCAGGGCAACCTCGCGACGCGGCTGCGCGGCCTCGACGCCGGTCTGCAGACACTGAAGACCGAGCTCGGCCCGGTCTGGAAGGACACGACGGTGCTGATCGTGACCGAGTTCGGACGCACCGTCGCGGTGAACGGCACACGCGGCACCGATCACGGCACCGGCGGCGTCGCGTTCCTCGCGGGCGGCGCCGTCAACGGCGGCCGCATCGTCGGCGAGTGGCCGGGCCTTGCACAGCGCGACCTCTACCAGAACCGCGACCTGCGGCCCGTGACGGATCTGCGCGGCGTGTTCAAAGGCGTGCTCGCGCAGCGCTTCGGCCTCGGCGAGGCGGCTCTGGCGCGCAACGTTTTCCCCGGCAGCGACGCCGTGCATCCGGTCGAGCGGCTCACGGCTTAGCCGCGTTGCATACAACGCCGATCGGTCCTGCTATTAGAGCCTACTCCGCTCTGAGGACCTCGTTAGGGTCGATGTTCGCCGCACGACGCGCTGGTAGATAGGTCGCGAGCGCTGCAGCCACGAAGATGACGCTGACCGCGACGAGATAGGCTAAGGGGTCCAGCGGGTGGACGCCGAACAAAAGCGCGGACATCGAACGGCTCAACGCCGCGGCGACGCCAAGGCCGATGCAGACGCCAATGGCGCTCAGTGTCAGCCCGTGCAGCAGGAAGGTCTTTTCGAGCTGGCGCGGGTCGGCGCCGAGCGCCGCCCGAATGCCTATTTCCCGTGTTCGCTGGGACACAACGTACGCAACGACACCATAGATTCCGATGACTCCGAGCGCGAGCGCCATCGAACCCGCGATCGCGAGCATCACGAGCGTGAATGACGTGCGAGCCAGCGAGTCGGCATAGAGCTCCCGCATCGTGCTCAAGTGGGAGATTGCGATACTCGCGTTCACAGACTGGACGGCTTGCCGGATCTCTTGCCTTAGGCTCGCGGTGCCCGCGCGGGTGCTGCGAATGACGAAAGCTGCGTACGGCTGGCTGAACTTGTTCTCGAGGAGCGCCGGGTAATACACGATGCTCGGCGGCGTCTGGTACAACCCATCCTCGCGCACGTTCTGCACCACGCCGACCACTTCGCGCCATTGTCGCGAGCCCACGGGAGCGCGCAGACGTTTGCCGAGCGCGGCCGCGGGCTCCTCCGCGATCTCGCGCGCGTAATTCTCGGAGATGAGGATCACGCGTCCGCCCGCTTCGAGGTCGCTCCAGGCGATGTCGCGGCCCGCGATGATTCGCGTGCTCACCGCTTCGAAATAGCCGGGCGAGACCCGTTTGATCCCGCGCTGGGGCGCGCCCGCCGGTCCCAATGGCTGTCCTTCGACCTCGGTGCCCGTCCTTGACACACCCAGTATCGGCAGCGTGTCCGTGAAGCCGACCGACGCGACACCCGGTAGCGCCGCGATTTTGTCGAGGATCTCGCGCTGCGCGGGAATCCATTGCAAGGATTCGGCGTCGCCGGCGTACTGCCACCCGGGCATCCAGATCTCCGCCGTTTGAATGGTCGCCGGATCCGAAACACCCGAATCGATGTCGTGCAAGGCTTGAAACGATCGAATCATCAGTCCCGCGCTCACGACCAACACGAGCGCGAGCGCAACCTGCACGACTACCAAAGCACTGCGCGTCGTGTTGCGCGCCCGGCTCGCGCTCGCGCCGCGCCCAGTGCCGCCTACGCGCGTCTCGATATGCAGCGCATGCTTGAGCGCCGTGATTGAGCCGAACACGAGTGTCGCTGCAAGCGACACGGCTATTGCGAACGCGAGGACCTGCGGATGGACCGCGATCTCGTCCAGACGCGGCAAGTCGCCCGGGCCGATCGCGATGAGGGTTTCGAGCCCGAAGTAGGCGAGCAGCACGCCGAGGCCGCCGCCAGCCGCACCCAACACGAGGCTCTCGACGAGCAACTCTCTCGCGATTCGGGCGGGGCTGGCGCCGAGTGCGGCGCGCATCCCGAACTCCTCCGTTCGCGCGTCCGCACGCACAAGCATGAGATTCGCGATGTTCGCGCAGGCGACGAGAAGCACGGCGCCGATCGCAGCCATGAGGACCCACAACGTACTCGCGATACTCCCGACCAGATCGTCCTTCAAAGGCCGAACGACTGGTGTGATGCGCCAGTTCGTAATCGCTTCCTTCGTCAGTCCGCCGCCGGGTACGAGAGGCCAGGCGTCGAGCCATATCGGCAACATGCGCTCGACGTCGGCGCGAGCCTCTTCCCGCGTCACTCCAGGCTTGAGTCGCCCGAGCATCCGATAGTTGAACCAGCCAATCGTCTGTTCGGGAACTTCGAGACGACGCACGGCGAGAATCACGTCGGGCTGTGTTGCGTCGAGGAATCCGAAGTCGCGCGACATGATGCCCACGACCTGCGCCGGCTGCGAGTCGATGGAGACTGCCCGGCCGAGAACCGCGTCGTCACCCCCGAATCGCCGTTGCCAGAATGCATAGGACAGAATGACCGGCGCAGGCCCCTCGGCCGAAGGTCCGTACTCCTGTGGCGTGAACCAACGACCGCGCATCGGCTGCACGCCGAGCGCTTGCGGGATCCCGTCCGTGACGATGAGAACGCTCAAGCGTGTAGGCTCGCCGGCGGCATCCGTCAGCGTCGAGAAATCCTTCGCGTACTGCCACAACCCGAGGCTCGCAAACGTCCTGTTCTCGTCCCGGTACGTGAGGTACATCGTGTACGCCGAACTGAGATCGTCGCTGTTCATGCCAGGGGCGCTGTACTTGACTCTCACTAGCTCGTCTGCATTCGGATACGGCAGCGGCTTGATCAGCACGGAGTAGACGACGCTGAAAATCGCGGTGGTCGCGCCGATGCCAAGCGCGAGCGTGAGCACGGCGGTGAGCGTGAAGATGGGCCCGCGCGACAAGCTGCGCAGCGCGTACCGCAGATCGCGAAGGATGGAATCAACCAGGTCCGTGATGCCCATGTGCCTAACGACGCGTGCTTCGCCCGGATGAAGCTCGAAGCCTCAAGCGAGAAGCGTGCCAAGTGTCTCTGTCGCTAGAGCGTTGACTCATCTAGCGCACGCCTGCCATTTCCAAGTAGCCGCGTCCCAAGTCCGCGCAGGACCGTTCCGACCCCGGGACGGGGTCAGCTCGTTCCGGCTATAGGCTGATCGGTCCCGTGCTACCGACGATCAGCTCCGGTTCCCCGCGGTACGCTGCGGGCATGGGGTAAAGATAACTCCCGCGGAAAATACCCCGGCTCGCGCCCCCGGGGGAGCTAGGCCTTCAGTTACCGTAAGGACGAAGTAGAACGTCGCGGCCGACTAATTCCGTAGCCGGAGATTCGTTCTGAACCATAGCCAGAGCCGTTGAAGTGGGCCGAGCGCTGGCGCGTTCGCGGACTCCACCGCGTCGATCAAACTGGTCAGCTGCGCTATAAACCGATGGCAGGCACTGGAGGCTTCACACGTCTCGCCCGCAATCTCTACGTACAGGCACATAGCACGAACCCAAGTGCAGTTGATCGCCGAAGGCTACGATCCGACGATCGGAATCCTTCACCGTCGCGAGAGCGAACGCGGCAGTTATCCAGCGTTTGCGCGATCGAATGGAGCCGATGCGCCCTGTCGTTGACCGCGCCATCCTGGAATTGGTGAAGACCGCAACGTTCAGCGGCGGCGATTTTTTAATCCAGCCGGATGGTGTCTGTCGGTTGAATCCCGAGCTTGCTCGACAGGTTGCCCAGCTAGCTGAGCAGCACGTCCGCGGTATGCGCAGCTAGATTCTCGTGTTTACTCTGCTCTGAGCGTCTCGATTGGGTCGATCGCCGCCGCGCGCCGCGCTGGCAGGTAGCTCGCGAGCGCCGCAGCCGCGACGATGACTCCGATTGCAGCTGCGTACGCTGCCGGGTCCATGGGCTCGACACCGAACAACACCGAGGACATCAACCGTCCGAAGCCCGCGGCTACTACGACGCCGACTAAGATCCCCACTCCGCTGAGCGCGAGCCCGTGCAGCAGGAACATCCTCTCGAGATCCCCTGGCTTGGCGCCGAGGGCCAACCGGATACCGATCTCGCGAGTTCTCTGCGAGACGACGTAAGCGATAACGCCGTAAATCCCGACGACACCGAGCAGCAGAGCCATGCCACCGGCGATCGCGAGCATCACGAGCGTGAACGACGTGCGCGCGAGCGAGCCGGCGTACAGATCCTGCATCGTGCGTTCTGCGGCGGTCGGAATACTCGCGCTCACCGAACGGATTACCTGGCGAACCTCTTCGCCGAGACCGGCGGTACCCGCGCGCGCGCTGCGGATGGTGAATGCGACGGCCGACCTGCCGAGCACGGGCGTTCCGTACATGTTCTCCACGAGCACGGGTAGGTACGCAAAGCTTGGCGCTTCCTCGTGCAACCCGGTTTCGTGCACGTTCTGCACCACGCCGATCACCTCGCGCCACGCATCCGTCTCCAAAGGAACGCGGATGCGTTTGCCGAGCGCGCCCGCGGGCTCACCGGCGAGCTCGCGGGCGAAATCTTCCGAGATCAAAACAACGAGGCCGCCCGATTCGATGTCGCTCCAAGTCACGTCGCGTCCCGCGATGATCGGGGTGCCCATGACTTCGAAGTACCCGGGCGAGACAAACTTGCGTCTGCGCGACGGCGGCGTGTCGCCCGGCGCCAACGTCTGTCCTTCGACGACCATCGGTCCATTGTCATACCCGCCCTCCATCGGCAGCAGGTTCGTAAACCCGGCTGCGACGACGCCCGGAAGCGCCGCGATCCTGTCTTGAATCTCGCGCTCTATACGCGTGTATTGCTTCGGGTCTGGAAACAGGGCGGTCGGCATCCAAATCCGCACCGTTTGAATCGTCGCGGGGTCCGAAAAACCGGGCTCGACGTCGCGCAGCGCCTGAAACGTGCGAATCATGAGCCCCGCGCCCACGACCAACACCAGCGCGAGCGCCACCTGCACGACGACCAAAGCGCTGCGCGTCGCACTCCGCTCGCGGCTCGCGCTCGCGCCACGCGCCGCGAAGGTCTTGGACGTATCGATGTGGAGTGCGTGCTTGAATGCCGTGATCGCGCCGAACGCGAGTGTCGACGCGAGCGAAGCGGCCAAGGTGAACGCAAGCACGGGCGCATAAATAGAGATCTCTCGAAGGCGCGGCAGGTTGCTCGGCGCGATTGCAACGAGCGCTTGTAACCCACCGTAAGAGAGCACGAGACCCAGCAGACCGCCCGCGGCGCCGATGACGAGGCTCTCCACGAGCAACTCCATCGCAATCCGCTTAGGCCTGGCGCCGAGCGCGGCGCGTATGGCGAGCTCCTGCCGCCGTTCGTCGGCCCGCACGAGCATGAGGTTCGCGATGTTGGCGCATGCGACGAAGAGCACAGCACCGATCGCGCCCATGAGCACCCACAAAGTGCTTGCGACGCCGCCGACGAGGTCTTCCTTCAAAGAACGAACAACGGGGGTCATACGCGCGTTCGCGATGGTTTCGCGCGTCAATCCGGGGAACGTTGGCCAGGCATCGACCCAAACCCGAAGCATGCGCTCTACGTCGGCACGAGCCTCGTCCACCGTGACGCCGGGCTTGAGCCGCGCGAAGGTTTGCGTGCTGAAATTCCCCACGATCGTTTGCCGTGCACGGTCGAGCCGCACGGCGAGGATCACGTCGGGCTGCCGCGTCATGTCCAGGAACACGAAGTCGGGCGGCATGATGCCGACGACCTGCGACGGCCCCGTCAAGGGCAAAGTGCCGCTGCCGTTTGGCGCCTCGATCGAGAGCTCGCGCCCGAGCACCGCTTCGTCGCCACCAAAACGCCGTTGCCAGAATGCGTAGGAGAGAATGACCGGCAGAGGACCTTCCGCCGTGGGTCCGTGCTCGGCTTCGGTGAACGCACGTCCGCGCATTGGCCGCACTCCAAGGGTTTCCAGTGTGCCTTGCATGACTTGAAGCGCGAGAACACGCTCCGGCTCGCCGTAACCGCTCAGCGTCGCGTCGCTGCCCTGCCACATGCCGAGGCCGGCCAGCGTTTGGCTCTCGTCGCCGAACGTGAAGTACATCGACGGCTCGGAGCTAGCAAGGCCGCTATTCGGAATGCCCGCAGCTCTGTACTGGATCCGCACCAGCTCGTCGGCGTTCGGATAGGGCAGCGGCCTGATGAGCACCGAGTAGACGACGCTGAAGATCGCGGTGGTTGCGCCGATGCCGAGCGCGAGCGTGAGCACCGCAGCAAACGCGAATGCGGGCCGCCGGGCCAGGCCGCGCAGCGCGTAGCGCAGATCGCGACCTAGGGAATCGAAGAAGTCGATCATGTTCATGCGACGAATCTCCGCACCAATGCGTCGTCGAGACCTGGTGGCCCTGAGTCGGCAAAGCGATAAGCGTGCCAAGTACACGCACAGGCAAGTACTTGATCCGACTGAATGCCAAAAAGTCGAGTGCCGACGGGATCGTCCCACGTTTGCGCAGCCCATCCCGCGCCCGGGACGGCAGGCAAGTTGCGTTTGGGTATTTTCCGCGGGAGTTTCTTTACCCCGTACGCTGCGGGCATAGACACGCGCAACGCATTGATACCCTTATCAGTACATGACATACCACTGGTTATACATACAGCTATTCAACGATGCGCATGAGCACCCAGAATTGCCTTGCTCCGGCCTCCGCGTCGCCATTCGTCGCTGACGCCGACCCGCACTCGCGCCGGCACTCGCTCGAGCGCCTCGAAGCCGAGATCACCGAGCTCTGGGGCCACCTGACCGCTGCGACCGCGCGCTTCCTCGCCCTAGTGGCCGAGTTCGATCGATCGAAAGCGTACGAGCGGCACGGCCTCGTCGGCACGGCGCAGTGGCTCAACTGGGAATGCGGCATCGGTCCCGTCGCAGCACGCGAGAAGGTCCGCGTCGCGCGGGCGCTCGAAGGGTTGCCGCAGACCGCGGCGTCGTTCGCGCGCGGCGAGATCTCGTACTCGAAAGTTCGTGCGATGACACGCGTCGCGTCGCCGGCGAATGAAGACGTGCTGCTGAACGTTGCGCTGCACGGCACTGCCGCGCACGTCGAGAAGCTCGTGCGCAAGTACGCGTGGACGCAACGCCGCGACGCCGCGCGCACCGCACACGGTCAACACATGTCTCGCTATCTGAGCTGCTTCTACGACGACTCGGGCATGCTCGTGATCCAAGGCCGGCTACCGCCCGAGGTCGGCGCGCTCGTGCGCACGGCGCTCGACGCGGCGAGCGACCTGCTGCGAGAGCGCGAGACGTGCCTCGCGACCGACAAAAATGTTTCCGCGGAAACATTTCCGGTGGCGGAGCACGAGCGCAAAGCGGGCACGCGTCGCGCCGACGCGCTGAAGCTGCTCGCCGAGACGTTCCTCGCGAACGGCACCGGCGACGGCGCGTGGAGCGCGACGGCGGAGCGCTACCAAGTCGTCGTCCACGTCGACGAGGCGATCCTGCCGGCCGAGCCCACGGCGGCTGACGGTGAGCCGCATCGCTGCGAGATCGACGCCGGGCCGGCGGTCGCGGTCGACACCGCGCGCCGCCTCTGCTGCGACGGCACGATCGTGAAGCTCGTCGAGACGCCGGCCGGAGAGCCGCTCGATCTCGGCCGCAAGACACGCACGATTCCGCCGGCGCTTCGGCGCGCGCTACAAGCCCGCGACGGCGGTTGCCGATTTCCGGGCTGCGACCGCGCACGCTTCACGGAAGGCCACCACGTTCGTCACTGGACCGATGGCGGTGAAACGAAGCTCACGAACCTCGTGACGCTCTGCGGGTTCCATCATCGGCTCGTGCACGAGGGCGGCTTCGGGCTGGCAGTGACGGACGACGACGTATTCGTATTCACGCGACCGGATGGGAGCCGAATCGCCGATGCCGGCTCTGAGCGCAACGAATGTTTCCGCGGAAACAATTCGCAGCGCGTGCTCGAATCGCTGGACCACTCCGCCGGTCTCGCGATCGATGCGCTAACCAGCCGCTGTCGCTGGCTCGGCGAGCGCATGGCCTACAGCCTGGCGATCGAGGGCATGCAGTGGCGAGAGGCGAACACGGCGGCGAGGTATGCGGCACCGCCGGCGGCGACCTGACGAGGAGTGTCGACACAGCGAGCTGCACGCGCGCGCTCGCTCGGTTGCGCAGCCACTGCGGCTCCTTAACACTGGTGTCCGTCGCGGCCAGGCCCCCACCATGTCCACCACTGAAACCATCAATCTCACCCTCGCCTCGCTGGCCTTGCTCACCATCTCGTTCGTCGCGCACGCCGAGGATCGCGTGACGCCCGGCGACACCGCCGTCGAACCGCCGACACTGATCTCTCTCGGCATCGATTGGCCCATCGAAGGCGACGACAACCGCAACGCGAGCGTAGGCGTCGAGTATCGTCGCAGCGGCGAGTCGGCGTGGCATCGCGCGCTGCCGCTCTTTCGGCTCCAGAACGAGCAGGTGAACGGCCGCGTGGGCGGACCGAGCTTCGTCGATGCAGCGAACGCGGCCGAGAGCGCTGCTGCGCTCGCGCGCTCGAATCCCGCCGTCGCAGCTGCGAATGCGGCGGCCACCACCGGTGCGTTTGCGTTCAGCCCGTTCTCGTATGTCGCGCCGAACATGTTCTCGGGCAGCGTCTTCGATCTCGCGCCCGACACCGACTACGAGCTCAGGCTGACGTTGACCGATCCGGACGGAGTTGCGGGCGAGGCGCGGCGAGTGCTGCGCGCGCGCACGCGCGCGGAGCCTAAGCCCGCGGCAGGCGGCAAGACCTATCACGTGTATCCCGTCGGCTGGTCGGGGTCGAAGCAGGAGCCCGCGTTCACTGGGCTGATGGCGGCGTACTACATGGCCGCCGCGCATTTCGACTATCAGAACGCGTATCCGCCGCGCGTGCAGCCCGGCGACACGATCGTCGTGCACGCGGGCACATACTTGAGCGACCGCCATCACTACATGAACCGTGCTCCGGCGCCCGGCTATCTCGCGCTCGCAACCGTATTCGACGGCACTTACTACCTCACGCAGAGCGGCACGGCGGATCGGCCGATCGTGATCAAGGCGGCGGGCGACGGGGAGGCGATCTTCGACGGCGACGGGGCCGAGAACCTGTTCAACTTGATGGCCGCGAACTACCACTACTTCGAGGGGCTAACGGTCCGCAACACGAACGTGGCGTTCCTGCTCGGGATCAAGAACATCGCCGGCGCTTCCGGCTTCACGCTGAAGCGCTCGCGGATCGAGAACGTCGGGCGGGGCGTGCACGACGACTGGAGCGGCTCGAAGAATTTCTACATCGCGGACAACGTGTTCATCGGCCGGCACGACCGCGACAAGATGATGGGCTGGAACGGCGCGCCCTGGGACAAGCTGCCGGGCTTCCCCGAGCCGCTCGACTCCGAGTACGCGATCAAGGTCTACGGACAAGGCCACGTGGTCGCGCATAACTACATCGCGAACTGGCACGACGGCGTCGACATGGCGACGTACGGCAATCCGGACGGCACGCCTCAGCCGATCGCGGACCGTTTCCCGATGTCGGTCGACTTCTACGAGAACGACATCACGAACATGGGCGATAACTGCATCGAGACCGACGGAGGCGGCCGCAACATGCGCGTGTTCCGCAACCGCTGCGCGAACACCGCTGCGCAGGGGTTGAGCGCGCAGCCGATCTTCGGCGGCCCCGTCTACTTCATCCGCAACATCGTCTACAACGGCCCGGGCTCGGGCTCGCTCAAGCTCGTGTCGACGCCGAGCGGAATACTGGCCTACAACAACACGTTCGTCGGCGAGATCGCGGCACCCGGTCCCGCGGCGAACGAGCACTTCCGCAACAACCTGATCCTCGCGCAAGGCGCGGCGGGACCCGTGTTCGCGGTGGGCACGTTCACGAACTACTCGTCGTCGGACTACAACGGTTTCGCGCCGAACGCGGGCGCCGAGGTGTCGTTTCAGTGGTCGTCGCCGCCTTTCGACAAGCGCGCGGACTACGCCGCAGCACCCGTGGCGCGAAGCTTCCGCACGCTCGCCGAGTATCAGAAGGCGACGGGACAGGACTTGCACAGCCGGCTCGTCGGCTACGACGTGCTCGTGAACGCGCCGAAGCCCGACGCGAAGGACCCGCAGCGGATCTACGACGTGCGCCCGCTCGACTTCGGACTGCGCAAGCGCTCCGCGGCGGTCGACGCGGGCACGGTGCTGCCGAACGTGACGGACGGATTCACGGGCCGCGCGCCCGATCTCGGCGCACTCGAGCTCGGGCAAGCCGTTCCGCACTATGGCCCGCCGGCGGACGTTACTCGGCCCTGAGCGTCTCCATCGGATCGATCGTCGCCGCGCGGCGCGCGGGAATATAGCTCGCGCAAAGCGCCGCCCCGGCCAAGAACGCGGCAGCCGCCGCGTACGTGGGCGCGTCGAGCGGGGTGACGCCGAACAACAGCGACGACATCAATCGCGTCAACCCGGCTGCCGCGACGGACCCCGAAACGATTCCGATACCCGATAGAATCATTCCCCGACGGACGAACATCCTTTTCACCGTGCGGGGCGCGGCGCCTAGTGCAACTCGAATTCCAACCTCGCGCCGACGCTGCGTAACGGCATAGGCGAGCACGCCGTAGATACCGACGATGCTGAGCAGGAGCGCCGTCGCACCGGCGATTGCGAGCAGCGCCAGCGAAAACGCGCTTCGCGCCATCGAGGGGTGGCCGCGATAGGTTTGCTCCAACGTGCCGACCCGGGCGATCGGAAGATCCGGAGCCACTTGCGCCACGGCGCGTCGAATGTCGGCGAGCATGCTCTCCGTGCCCGTTCTCGTACTGCGCAGCGCGAACGTAATCGATGCGGGAAGGTAAATTCCGAGGTTGGTCATCAACGTCTGATCGCGAGCCGGCCAGTAGACGGTGGGTGGCGCAGGCCGATCGACTCCTGCGTCGTAGACGTCGGCGACCACGCCGATCACCTCTTGCCAGGACCCGTCATTGCCCACGTCGATGCGCTTCCCTACGGCAGCCTCGACGGAATTCCACGACTCGCGGGCGAAGCTCGCGGATACCATGGCCACGTCCCGCTGCTCGCGTACCTCCGTCCAATCGAAGTCGCGCCCGGCGAGCAACGGCGTCCCCAGAGTCCGCAGCAGTCCGGGTGAGATCCAGCCGATTCTCCGCGAGGGCGGGAGCTTTTCGCTTGGGTATATCGCGCCTTCGGCGGCGACGATCATGTTGGTCGCAGGCTCCATCGGCAGCGACCCCGTATAGGCTGCCGACGTGACGCCGGGGATCGCCGTCAGCCGCTCGAGAATCAGCTCGGACATGTGCGCCAATGTCGTGATTCCCGTCGCTCCCGTTCCTTGCATCGAGAGCCGCACCGTTTGTACGGTCTCGGGATCGCTGAACCCAGGCGCCACGCTGCGCAGGTTCTGAAACGTGCGGATCATCAAGCCGGAGCTGACCAGCAGAACCAAGGCCAGGGCGACCTGAATAACCACCAAGATGTTCTGCGAGCGATACTGGTGCTTGTCGGCACTCGCCCATCGACCCCCGACGTTCGACAAGCGCTGGCGTGCGATTCGTAGGATCGGCACGAGCCCGAACAGCAATCCCGCAACGACCGAGACGCCCAAGGCAAAGCCGAGCACCGGCAGATCGAGCGCGATCTCGTTCAGTCGGGGCAAGTTCGCCGGGGGGAAAGCCCGCAGCGCCCGTAAGCCCCCGTAGGCGAACGCCACGCCGATTAGCCCGCCGATCAGGCTGAGCGTCACGCTTTCCACCAGCAACACACGCGCCAAGCGGCCCGGTCCGGCGCCGAGCGACGTGCGCAGCGCAAGCTCGTTTGCGCGCGTTTCCGCGCGCACGAGCAACAGATTGGCGACGTTGGCACAGGCGATCAGCAGAAGGAAACTGATGCTTCCGAGCAGAACCCACAGACGCTCACCCACGTTGCCGATTACGTCGGCTTTGAGGAGACGCACGGCCGCCTTGAGCTGCAGGGCATCCGCTCCGGCAAAGTTCGGACGCATGTACCGTTCGAGATAGATAGGCAGCATGCGGTCGACATCGGCATTGGCGTCGACCACCGTGATGCCCGGCTTCAGTCGAGCTAGTCCGGTGCAGCAGAAGTTCGCGGGAGGCTGGGCCATGTTGAAGCGCTCGGGCAGAATCAGATCCATGGGAAGCCCGCGCAGCGTGAAGCGGGCGGGCATCACACCGATCACCTCGCGCGGTCTGCCGTCGACCGTGATCGTGCGTCCGATCACGTTCGGATCGCCGCCGAAGCGGCGGTGCCAATAGCCTTCGCTCAAGATCGCGGTCTCCACCGCACCGGGCTGATCGTCGTCGCGCGAAAACCACCGGCCGAGCGTGGGTTGAACCTTCAATGCCCACAGCGTGCCTGCAGTCACCAGCAGCGTGTTCGCTTGCTCCGGATTTCCGAGCCCGGTGATTGCCGATTGGCCGGACCTGTACGTCCCCAATTCCTCGAACGACCGGCCATTGGCGGCAAGGATCTCCAACATCTGCGGATCGAAAGAGAAGTCGTTGCGCACGTTCCCGATCAGAGCCGAGGGCATCACCGTCACGACGGCTTCCGATTCCGGGTATGGCAGGGGTTTGATGACGACTCCGTCGACGACGGTGAACACGGCGGTCGTCGCGCCGACCCCCAGCGCGAGCGTCAACACGACGGCCAGCGTGAACGTAGGTCGTCGCCGGAGACCGCGCAGCGTCTGACGCAGGTCGCGACCGACGGAATCGAGGAGCGCGTTGAGCTTCATTCGAATGGATCTCCGAGCCAATACGTCGCTGCGGAACAGCCGATGGCGCAAAGCGATAAGCGTGCCAACGGCTGACCGATGACAACTAATTGATTCGACTAGAACCCGGTGATCGAGCCTCGAGGGATCGTCCCACATTGTGCACGGCTCATCCCGCACGTGGGACGGGGGCCGCGCGGTACACTGCGTCCGCGGATCCGCGCCGAGCACCATCATGTCCACCGCCGAAACCATCAATTTCACCCGTGGCGTGCCCGCGAACGAATCCTTTCCCACCGAGGAGATCGCTGCCGCCAGCCAGCGCGCGCTGCAAAAGCATGCCGCGGCGATGCTCCAGTACGGCCCGGCCGCCGGCCTGGGCGCCTTGCGCGAGTGGCTCGCGCAATGGCAGCAAGTGCCCATCGAGAGCGTGCTGACCGGCAACGGCTCGCTCGAGATCGTCGAGTTCCTGTGCATCGCGATGCTCGAGAGAGGCGACTTTGTGCTGACCGAGTCGCCCTCCTACGACCGCGCGATCACCCTGTTCCGCCGCAATGGCGCCGACGTCGAGGGGGTGCCTCTCGAGAGCGACGGCCCGAACATCGAGGCGCTCGAGAAGATTCTCGCGCGCCGCGTGCCCAAGCTCTTTTACGTGATTCCTGACTTCCAGAATCCTTCGGGGACCACTTGCTCGGCGCGCAAGCGTAGGCGCCTGGTCGATCTGGCGGAGAAGCACGACTTTCTGCTGCTGGAAGACGCGCCGTACCGACTGCTGCGCTACCGCGGCAAGGACGAGGCGACGCTCTATTCGCTCGCGCCGCATCGAGTTCTGCACATGAGCTCGTTCACGAAGCTGATCGCACCGGGCGTACGCACCGGCTTCATGCTGGGTGAGCCGGCCACGCTCGCGAAGATCGGCAAAGTCGCGGAGGACACCTACATCTCGCCCGGCTACTTCGCGCACGGCGTTACCGCCGAGTGGTGCCTGGAGGGAAAGCTCGGTCCGCAGATCGAGCGGCTGAAGCGGCTCTATGCGCCGCGCCTCGACGCAACACTCGCCGCCATCGACAAGCACATGCCCGATGCCACGGCCATTCGGCCGGACGGCGGGTTTTTTCTGTCGGTAACCCTGCCCGCCGGGACCTCGACAACCGCCGTGCGCAGTGCCGCCGCCAAGCACAATCTCAACCTCGCCGATGGGCTCGCGTTTTTCCCCAACGGTGGCGGCGAGCGTTTCCTGCGTCTACCGTTTTGCGCGCTGACTCCGGCGCAGATCGACGAGGGCGTCAGGCGGCTGGCGGTCGCCGTTCGCGAAGTGCGTGGCTGAGTCTGGGCCGAAACGAGAAAGCTCTGTGCAAGAGAAGTCCAATCGCATCATCGTGACCGTGATCGGCAAGGACACGGTCGGCATCATCGCGGCCGTGGCGACCGTGCTCGCGGAGGCGCGCGTGAACATCGTCGACATCTCGCAGACCACTCTGCGCGAGTTCTTCACGATGATCTTGATGGCCGACATGGAGAAGGCCAACGTGCCGTTCGACGAGCTCAAGCGCCGGCTGAATGCCAAAGGCGAGCAGATGGGCTTGAAGATCGACGCGCAGCACGAGGACGTATTCAAGTTCATGCACCGAATTTAGTCCGGGCCTGAGCGAGGACGCCTCGCTCGGTCGCGCGAGTCAGGCCCTCGGCGCGCGAAAGAACTCCACGTAGAAGCGAACGGGCCCGAGTGGCTCGACGTGATGCACGGCCTCGGGCATAACGACGCCGGGCGCGTCGGGCGTCAGGTCGAGCTGCCGCCCTAGCGACGGGACGTGATATCGCAGCACGCCATCGAGCACGCGGATCTGCGCCCACACGCCCGCCTTCGTCGAGTGATCGCGGAGCAACCCTTGCGGCACGGTGGCCTCCGTGAACTCCGGCGTGCGCTTGTAGGCGACGAAGTCCCTCGGCATCTCGAACCGATCGCAGAGCGGGCACGTCCATTCCTTGCCGAGCTGCTCGCCACGCCCCTCTTCCGTCGCGACCCAAGGCCGATTCGTGAACGGCGGATCGTGGCGCGCGTGCTGCCGATGGCCGCAATCGAGCGACGCGATCCAGTCACCGTGCTCGTCGCGAAGAAATCCCGTGACTCGGCGTTTCATGCGAGTATCCCGCGAATGGCCATCCAATTCTCGCCGCAAGAGATCCTCGAGACCATCCGCATGGTGCAGATGGAGAATCTCGACGTGCGCACGATCACGATGGGCATCAGCCTGCGCGATTGCGCGCATCCCGACCTCGCCCAGTCCGCGCAGAGGGCTTACGACAAGATCTGCCGGCTCGCGGCACGCCTCGTCGCGGCCGGCGACGAGATCGAGCGCGAGTACGGCATCCCGATCATCAACAAGCGGATCTCGGTGACGCCCGTCGCGCTCGTCGCGGAAGCGTCGGCGAGCGACGATTACGTCTTGTTCGCCGCGCAGCTCGACCGCGCGGCCGCCGAGGTCGGCGTCAACTTCATAGGCGGCTTCTCGGCGCTCGTGCACAAGGGCGCGACGCGCGGCGACGAGGCGCTGATCGCGTCGATCCCCGAGGCGCTGAGCTCCACGGAGCGTGTCTGCTCGTCGGTGAACATCGGCACGACGCGCGCGGGCATCAACATGGACGCCGTCGCGCGCATGGGCGAGGTGATCCGTGAAACCGCACGGCTCACGTCGCAGCGCGACGGCATCGGCTGCGCGAAGCTCGTCGTGTTCTGCAACGCGGTCGAGGACAACCCGTTCATGGCAGGCGCGTTTCACGGCATCGGCGAGCCCGAGTGCGTATTGAACGTCGGCGTGAGCGGACCGGGCGTCGTCGCGACCGCGATCGAGGCGGAGCCGGACGCGGACTTCGGCGAGCTCGCGAGCGTGATCAAGCGCACCGCGTTCAAGGTCACGCGAATGGGCGAGCTCGTCGGCCGCGCGGCGTCCGCGAAGCTCGGCGTGCCCTTCGGTATCGTCGA